>ERZ1370068.6145-contig-5148_pt1 | contig 37468 bp, 52 predicted proteins | sample MGYA00561227_ERZ1370068 | MGnify/ENA primary metagenome ERZ1370068 (study PRJEB38410, sample SAMEA6850437) | metagenome | study: Metagenomic assessment of the ecological functions of the soil: analysis of the soil microbiota associated with the...
ATTGTACTTCGTTCAGTTACGTATTTGCTGGCGAGGCGCTGGTGATCGCCAGATATGGTGACCTCCCTCGGCGCCGTGCCGGTCGACATGGCGGGTTGGGGCGTGGACGTCTGTTATTCGTCGCTGCAGAAGGGTCTCGGCGCGCCGTCGGGCTTGTCGCCGGTCTTCAGTCCCGGGCCTCTCGCGCGACGAGTGGCCTGTCACCCGGCTTCTATCTGGATCTCTCCCCTTGCTTTTTCGGCCTACTGGCTCGAACGGAAGTATCACCACACGATTTCCGCGCCGCTGGTGTACCTTTTTCCATGCCCCGCTCGGGGATGAGGCGGAGGGCCTGCCTGCCGCGCCGGTGGGCCCGGCACGAAAGCGTGCATCGGCAGCTCGTGTCCGGCCTGGCCAGCCGCGGCGTGTCCCTGCTGCCGCGGAAGCCGACCGCCTGTGGAGCTGAATGCCGTGCGAGTGCCGGAAGGCGTGAACAGGCGCCGTGCGCGGCGTTGTTGACTCGTCATCGCATCCAAAGGATCGGCGCGGGGCTGCTCCGGTCGCTCGCCGGCCGCATCTGGCGCGTGGGCCTGATGGGATCCGGGCGCCACCGACAGCAGCGTGGATCGCTGCTCGCCGCGCTCAAACGATGCGCTGGCGTCGTCGATGATCAGACTGGACGATCGGCAGCCGTGGCTGACAATTTCAATCGACGAAGCCTGTGGCGGCGCGCGGGCCGTGCGGCGCTCGGCGTATTTAGCGGTCTGCTTCGCGATCATGAGCGATGCGGCCCAGCTGACGCTGCCGGACGTGCGCCCGCTGCGCACGGTGACTGACGCGACCGCATTCATGCGCATGCGCGCTGCCGAGAATGTGGCGGCCAGGGCAAAGCCGCCCAGGCGCATTTCCCAGCGGTTCGTCCGGTGCATGGCCGCATCAGTCCCGTCGCTCGTCCGCGCGGTGCTGGTGGCCGAGGACGCGGCGTTCTTCGGGCGCGACGGCGATGGACTATGACGAGCTGCAGCGCGTCGATCGAGGTCAACTGGGCGCGCGGCTCTGGCAGTGGCGCGAAGCGGCTCCACGATCACGCAGCAGCTGGCGAAGAACCTCTACCTGTCTTCGCCGCGCACGTCCGTATCACGCAAGATTCGTCGAGCTGACCGATCCGCGCGGCGGCCGGAATGCGCGAGCCGCCGAAGACGCGTGGATCCTCGGAGCTGTATCTGAATCTGATCGAATGGGGCGACGGCATCTGGGGCGCCGAGGCTGCGTCACAGCGATATTTCGGCATCCCGCCAGCGACCTGAGCCCCTGGAACAGGCCGCGCTGCTTGCCGGCCGGCGCGATCGTCAACCCCCGCGTCTACAGTCCCGCGTCCCGATCACGCGATTGCTCAGTCGGCAGAAGATCATCCTGGGGCGGATGGAACGCAGATCCGCCGGAGGAGCCGCCAGCCGGGCGACCGACATCGGCCGCATTGACTTCGTTTTCACAAACCAGCAAAATGACGGCACTCAGTCTATGGAACAGACGCTCCTCCTCGAACGCCACCTACGAGCCGCTGCAGGTCGTGCACTGGCAGAAGGCGATCACGCTCTGGTGCCAGGGCAAGGTGGAGATCGTCGCGCACTACGACCGCGAAGATCCGGTCGGTCTCGTTCAGCATCAAGCTGCCGTCGGTCATCCGCCTGCTGCGCCGCATCGCGATCGCGCCGCAGCGTCGAATACGTGCCGTTTTCGCGCGCGAACATCTACGCGCGCGACAACCACTCGCTGCCAGTACTGCGGCGACGCGTTGCCGACGTCAGCGAGCTGACGTTCGACCACGTCGTGCCGGTCGCCCAGGGCGGCCGCAAGGACTGGGAGAACATCGTCACCTGCTGCATCACCTGCAACCGCAGGAAGGGCGGACGCACGCCCGAGCAGGCCGGCATGCACCTCATCCGGCATCCGCGGCGGCCCGACACGAGCGCCGGCGATCCGCATCACGTTCGGCCTGCGCAACGCGCCGGACAGCTGGCGCGACTACGTCTACTGGAACGTCAGAAGCTCGACGACGACGCGCCTAAGACTAGGCGTGTGCCGCACGTAATCTCCGCCATCCGGCCCGGCTGGGCCGTGCCCCGGCGGCGTCGTCACGATCGAAGGCATTCATCTGCCGGTGCCGGCCGACGGGCCGCCGCACGTGCTCGTCGGCGTCCACAGACGCGCACGTCGTCGCGCGCGTCGCACTCGGCGCTGACCGTCGTTGTGCCTGCCGATCGCGGAAGGCGGCAAGCGTGGCGCGTGCGGATCGACGAGCTGCCCGGCGAAACGATCTACCTCGAGGTCGGCGCGTCGCTACGCGACGCGGCGTGCACCAGGTGGACAGTCCGGCGTTCGGCGCCGACGGGTTGCTCTATTGCACGATGAGCGGCGAGCCGCGGCAGCAAGGCCACGGTGCCGCTGTATCCGCATCAGCGCCGATGGCGCGCGAGCCGCTCCGACAGTGGAGATCGCCAATCCGACGTCGCTGGCGCGTTGGACCCGACGGGCGCATGTGCGTGTCGAGCCGATTCGACGGCACACGTGCATCGGCTTGATCGACGACGAGCGCGCGGAAGTCTTCGCGACGGAGCTCGGCATGGCCACGGGCCTGGCGTTTGGCGCCGGACGGCGACCTGTTTGTCGGCGATCGCTCGGGCACGATTCTTCGCGTCGTAGCCGGATCGGCAGTGTCGAGCCGTTCGCGACGATTGCCGCGCGAGCGTCGCGGCGTTTCACCTGGCGATGTGGACCCGACGACGCTGTCTACGTGACCGCGGGCCCGACGCTCGCGACGCACGACGTGGTCTATCGCATCACGCGCGACCGGCATGGTGGACGAGTTCTGCCAGCGGATTCGGCCGGCTCCGCAGGGCCTGCGCCTTCGATTCCGACGGGCGCGCTGTATGTCGTGGATGCGCTCGGCCGGCGGGCGCCGGGTCTGCTAAGATCGCCGTCGATCCTGAGCGTGCCAGCGTCCGTCCGAGCCGGAGCTCGTCGCTGAGCGCGCCGTCGCTCGTGGGCGTCGCGATTCGATCCGGCCGGCGGCCTGGCCTGGTCGCCTCGGCGAATACGGTGTGGCGGCTCGACTACGCGCTCACGCTGCTTCCGGCCCTGATTCCTGGATGCCGCCTCCCTGCTCTCAAAGGGCATCCGCGTCGTCGATCTCTCGCGCCTGCTTGCCCGGCGCGTTCGCCACGCTCGATGCTCGCGGAGCTGGGCGCGCGAGCGTCATCAAGGTCGAGGATCCGTCGGGCGGCGATCCGATGCGGCAGCTGCCGCCGCATCCTCAACGGCCGCGGCATCTACGACTACCTGCTCAATCGCGGCAAGCAGAGCGGTGGCGCTCGGACCTGCAGCGATCCCGAGCGCCGGCCGGTAGCTGCCGGACGCTTGTCGACACGCGCGGACGTCGTCGTCGAGAGCTTTCGGCCGGCGGACCGCGCCGGCGGCTCGGTGTGTCCGGCGAGCAACTGCGCGCGCGCCATCCGCGGCTGATTCACTGTGCGATTACCGGGTACGGACAGACCGGTCCGTACGCAGAGACGGCCCGGCCACGACCTGAACTACGTGTCGATGTCGGGCATGCTGTCGGCCGATCGGCCTCGCCTCAGAAGTCCGGCGAGCTGCCGCGCATGTTCATCGCGGATGTCGGCGGCGGCGCGATGACGTCGGTCATCGGCATTCTGGCCGCGCTCATCGGCCGCGAGCGCGCATGGCGAGGCGCACTCCATCGACATCTCGCATGCACGACGCCGCGCTGTATTGGGTGATGTTGCCCGGCGCGCGCGACGTCATCGAGAGGCGGGGATCAGGCCGTCGGCGAGCTGCCAACCTTCGGCGCGCACGCCAGCTACAACGTCTACAAGACGCGACGACGGTCGTCGCGATGGCGCTCGGCGCGCTCGAAGCGGAAGTTCTGGGTCGCCGTTCTGCGAGGCGATCGGGCGACCCGGAGCTCGGCGCCCGGCACGTCGACCGGGACGGCCGATCAGGCCGCGCTTCTCGAGGAGGTCCGGGCGTGTTTGCCGAGCCGGACCCGCGACGAATGGATGGCGCTTCTTGACGAGCCACGACGTCTGCCCGACGCCCGTCAACACCCCAGCCGGAAGCGCTCGCCGACCCGCACGTCCTGGCTCGCGGGGCACGGTCGCGATCCGGCAGAGCCATGGCCTTTGCGCGGACCGGTCACTCGCCCGCCGTTCCATGGCGAAGACGCTGAACGTACGCACACCGCGGAGCGCACGGTCCACCGAGCTTGGGCAGCCCGACTACCGACCGAAGATCCTGCGCGTCATCCGTGTTCTACGTGTACGTATTACCGAGAGCAGATCGATACGAATGTCTGATTGAGTCACGCCGAAATCCCAGCTAGTAAACAACATGGCACACAACTGGATTGCCGTCCGCGGGGCGCGCGTCCACAACCTGAAGAACATCGACGTCGATCTGCCCGCGCGATCAGCTGGTGGTCATCACCGGCCTGTCCGGCTCGGGCAAGTCGTCGCTGGCCTTCGACACGATCTACGCCGAAGGGCAGCGGCGCTATGTCGAGTCGCTGTCGGCCTACGCGCGGCAGTTCCTCGAGCAGATGGAGAAGCCGGACGTCGATCTGATCGACGGGCTGTCGCCGGCCATCTCGATCGAGCAGAAGACGACCGGATCGAACCCGCGATCGACGGTCGGCACCGTCACCGAGATCTACGACTACCTGCGGCTGCTCTTCGCCAACATCGGCGTGCCGCACTGCCCGAACTGCGACCGCGAGATCTCGTCGCAGTCGCTCGAGCGGATCATCGATCATGGTGATGCTCTATCCGCCGGACGAGCGCGATCAACGTGCTGGCGCCGATCGTCCGCGGCCGGAAGGGCGAGTTCAAGAAGGAGCTGGCGGCGCTGCGCGCGCGCGGGTTCACGACGCGCGCGCATCGACGGCCAGTTCGTGCGCGCTCGACGACGACATCAAGCTCGATCGGCGCACGCAACCACACGATCGACGTGCTCGTCGATCGGCTCATCGTCAAGCCGGGCATCGAGCGCCGGCTGTCGGATTCGATCGAGCTCGCGCTGCAAGCTCGCCGACGACATCGTCGTCATCAACACGCTCGACGGCGGCGATCGGCTGTTCTCGCGCCGGCTGGCGTGCCCGACGTGCGGCATCAGCATTCCGGAGATGACGCCGCGCGCGTTCTCGTTCAACTCGCCGCACGGCGCCTGCCAGGACTGCCAGGGACTCGGCGCGGTCTACGACTTCGATCCGGCGCGCATCGTGCCCGACGACACGCTGTCGCTCGCCGCCGGCGCGATCGCGCCGTGGGCGCAAGGGCGATCGCCGCTTCATCGACGGAGATGCTCGCCGGCCTGCAGCAGACGTTCGGCGATCGATCCGGCAGATGCCGTTCGGCAAGCTGCCGAAGAAGCTGCGCGACATCGTGCTCTTCGGCGCGCCCGGGCCGGCGGCTCTGCCGACGAACCGGCAGCGAAGCCGCGCAAGGATCCGTTCGGCGCCGACTTCGAGGGCGTCGTCCCGAATCTGCGCCGCCGCTTCGAGGAAGGCACCTGGACCGATCAGGAAGCACTCGAGCCGTACCGCGCGCTGCAGCCGTGCCCGGTCGTGCGAGGGCGCGCGGCTGCGGCCCGAGAGCCGCGCCGTCCGCGTGAAGGGCCGCCGCCTCACCGAGTATCGTGAACCTGCCGATGTCGGACGCGCTGCGGCCTCGTCGAGACGCTCGATGCTGACCGAGCGCGAGCAGCTGATCGCGCAGCCGCGTCGTGCGCGAGATTCGCGAACGCCTGCGCTTCCTGAACGACGTCGGCGTCGGCTACCTGACGCTCGGCCGCGGCGCCGCGACGCTGTCCGGCGGCGAAGGCCAGCGCATCCGCCTCGCGACGCAGATCGGATCGCAGCTGACCGGCGTGCTCTACGTGCTCGACGAGCCGTCGATCGGCCTGCATCAGCGCGACAACCGCCGCCTGCTCGCGACGCTCGGCAAGCTCCGCAACCTCGGCAACACGGTCCTCGTCGTCGAGCACGACGAGGAGACGATTCGCACGGCCGACTACCTGGTCGACCTCGGGCCCGGCGCCGGCGAGCACGGCGGCCACGTGATGTTCCAGGGCCGGCCGCAGCAGCTGCTGTCCGCGCCGGGCGACTCGCTGACGGGCCAGTACCTGACCGGCCAGCGCGTCGATCGCGATCCGGCGACGAAGCGTGCGGCCGCGATCGCGGCGAGCATCGTGGTGCGCGGCGCGCGCGCGAACAACCTCAAGAACATCGACGTGGCGTTTCCGCTCGGCATGTTCATCGCCGTCACCGGCGTCAGCGGCTCGGGCAAGTCGACGCTCGTCAACGAGATCCTCTATCGCTCGCTCGCGCGCGACGCTGTATCGCGCCGCCGACGAGCCGGGCGCGCACGACGACGATCGAGGGCATCGAGCTGCGTCGACAAGGTCATCCAGATCGACCAGTCGCCGATCGGCCGCACGCCGCGATCGAACCCGGCGACCTACACCGGGCTGTTCACGTTCATCCGCGAGCTGTTCGCGATGCTGCCCGACGCGCGGGCGCGCGGCTACACGGCCGGGCGCTTCTCGTTCAACGTCAAGGGCGGCCGCTGCGAGACGTGCCAGGGCGACGGCGTCATCGCGATCGAGATGCACTTCCTGCCGAACGTCTACGTGACGTGCGAGGAGTGCAAGGGCCGCCGCTACAACCGCGAGACGCTCGACGATCAAATACCGCGGCAAGTCGATCGCCGAGGTGCTCGACCTGACCGTCGATCAGGCGCTGCCGCTCGTCGAGAACTTCCCGCCGATCGCGCTACAAGCTCCGCACGCTGCAGGACGTCGGGCTCGGCTACATCGAGCTCGGGCAGTCGGCGACGACGCTGTCGCGGCGGCGAGGCGCAGCGGGTGAAGCTGTCGCGCGGAGCTGGCCGCGGCGCGGCACCGGCCGCACGCTCTACATCCTCGACGAGCCGACGACCGGCCTGCACTTCGAGGACGTCGCGCAGGCTGCTCGAGGTGCTCGAACAAGCTCGTCGATCAGGGCAACACGATCGTCGTCATCGAGCACAACCTCGACGTCATCAAGTCGGCCGACTGGGTCATCGATCTGGGCCCGGAGGGCGGCGCCGGGGGCGGCCGCGTGGTGGCTGCCGGGGCGGCCGGCAGGACGTGGCTCGCGAGCGCGAAGTCGTCCCGACAGGTCAGTTCTCTGGCGGCGATTCTCGGAGCGGACAGAAACGAGACGCTCAGGCGCGGCAGCTTCCTGACGCGCTGTGGTCAATCCTGGTACAGTTCACGCGCTAGCCACGCCGTGCGTGTCTGGTTTGACACGTTTTGCGCGACGGACTCATCGAGCGCACATCCGCGATCGTAGCCGATAAATTGCGATTGAGTCAATAGTTTAAGCTGCGTCAGATCGACTAGGCAACTCGGAGTGGCAGCCGCCTTGCTAAGCAGAGTGGCGAGCCAGGAACGGATGTCTTGTCGCAACGCACCCTTCGTCGCATCGGTCAACTGCGCTGGAATCGGCTTGCATTCCGGCAAGAAGGTCACGCATGTCGCTCGATGCCCGCCCCCGCCGAACTCCGGCATCCGGTTCCGGCGGACGGACCTCGGCGGGATCGAGATTCCGGCGCACGTGTCGCATCTCGCGCGACCCGTCAGCAGCTGCAGACGGGGCTGGCAACGCGCGAAGCCGTTACGGTCGAGACGGTCGAGCACCTGCTCGCCGCGCTCGACCGCGCTCGGCATCGACAACGCCATCGTCGAGCTGAACCACCCGCGAAGTGCCGATCATGGACGGCAGCGCGGCGCCGTGGGTCTATCTGATCTCAGCGACGCGGGCGTCAAGCGCGCTGAACGTGCCCGCGCAAGACGATCCTGAAAGTGCTGCGGCCGATCTCAGCTGCCAGGCGGCGACAAGCGCATCGCGCTCTATCCGTTCGGATCGCTTCAAGGTCACCTACACGCATCAGCTTCGATCACCCGCTGCTCCGGCACCAGCAGCGGACGATGGAGATCGACCGAGCGAGACGTTCGTCGAGCGAGATCGCGCCGGCGCGGACGTTCGGGTTCCTCAAGGAAGTCGAGATGCTGCGGCAGCGCGGGCTGGCGCTGGGCGGCTCGCTCGACAACGCCATCGTCCTCGGCGAGACCGGCGTGCTGAACAACGCGCTGCGCTTCGAGGACGAGTTCGTCCGCCACAAGATTCTCGACGTGATCGGCGATCTCGCGCTGGTCGGCCATCCGATCCTGCGGCCATCTGGTCGTGCATCGCGGCGGCCACGCGCTTCACACCGCGTTCGCCGACAGAACTCCTGCGGCAGCGCGACGCCTGGCAGCTCGTCGAGGCGCCGGTCGGACGTCGTGTCCGGATCGCGTGCCGGCCGCGCGATGCCCGTCCGCCAGCACGCCGCGCACTAGCCGCCGATCGTCTGACATCCGACGGCGCTATTCGTCCGCGTCCGCGGCTGCGCTCTCACGCATCGCCAATCAGACGTTCGTTCTCGTACCGATTGAAGCTCATGAACGAGGCTTTCCTTGAGGTAGGCCCGAAGCTCGTCGCATCGACATCTGAGCGACGAGGTGACTGGAACTCCCGGTCGACGTCCTCGAACCCGTAGCTCGAGCTGCCTGGCGTCGCAGCGAGGTCGCGCGAGATCGTCTCGATGACGGCCAGCACGTCGCCGTCGAGCTCGATCGGCGTGCCGGCGGTCGTGTTGATGGTCGCGCATGGCTAGCCTCCGAAGCTGGCGAGGGCCGACGCCTCGTCGGCGTGGACCTCGAGAAAGTTCTGCGCGCCGGTCATCGTCAGCATCGTCTCGACGCGCTTCTGCACGCCGGACGAGCTTGAACGCGCCGCCGGCGGCGTCGCGCCTGCCGGTAGAGGTCCATCAGGCAGCCGATCGTCGCGCTGTCGACGTAGCCGACCGGCGTGAGGTCGACGACGATCTGCTTTTCGCCGGCGGCGATGAGATCGGTCGACCGCCGTCGCGAAGTCCGCCAGGATGGGGTAGGTCAGGCGCGGCTCGCTGACGCGCAACGACGCACGCCATCCGACGTGCGAGGTCGTGACGTTCATTCGGTTCCTCCGCGGCGGAGCCGGCTCGTGCGCCGGCGCCCGAGACTGAAGACGACGCAGTCTGACGGGCGAGCTCGAGCCGCCCGCGGTTGATTCGCGACTTGACCGTGCCTTCGGGCAGGCCGCAGCTTGTCGGCGATTTCCTGATACGAGAACTCCTGCAAGTCGCGCAGCACGACGGCCTCGCGCAGCGTCGGCGGCAGCTCGGCCAGCGCCTGCCGGATCAGCTGCTGCAGGTCGATCTGTTCGAGCTGGCCGTACGGGCTCGCGCTCGCGCGACACCGGCATGCAGCGTCGACGCGTCGACGTCGCGCGCCATCGTCTCGCGCTCCTTGCGGACGCTGCGGTAGTGATCGATGCACAGGTTGCGGCTGATGCTGATCAGCCAGGTCTGGAAAGTTCGCGCGCCGATCGAACGTGTGCAGCGCCTTGAAGATCTTGAGGAAGATGTCCTGCGTCAGATCCTCGGCTTCGTCGTGGCTGGCCGACGAACTTGTAGGCGAGGTTGAAGACCTTGCGCCAGTGCTGGCGGACGATCTGCTCCCACGCGACTGCTGATCGCCGCTGAGACAGCGCTCGATCGAGCACGTCCATGTCGGTCGGCGGCGGAACTGCAGGGTCACTGGACATGCTTGAGGGGGCCAGACGAGGGAATCATAACAAAAGGATGCACCTGGCCACGACTGACGTGTTCTAAATCGAACAGCCGGGCCGCGGTGTCTGCTGGCCTAAACTGAGGCACCCATGAAACTCCAAAGAAGGCATTGACGTCGATTGCCGCCCTGTCACTGTGGCTGGCTGCACGCGACTGTGGCGTGCCACCCGTGTGGTGTCTCGAGCGGTGCCGGTTGGATCAGAGAGGTGCAAATCACCCAGTCATGGACGGCGCCGTCGTCGGAAGGGGCGCTGACGGCGACGCGACGAGTATCGGCCGTCACCGTGAAGACAGCCAAGAGGCCCGCGACGCGTGCTCCGCAACGACGTGGCCGATCTCTGCGCAATCGTCACGTCGCACCAACCCGCCACGCTGCCGGCCATCGCGAAATTCGCTGGCGAAGTGCGTCGTCGCCCGACGACACCAAGCCGTAGCTGTAGGGAGCCCCGACCACGCCCGCGAGCAGCGAGACCAGCCATGTCCGGAACGTGGCCCAGAAACGCGACGCTGGACGAGCAAGTCCGCGCGTCGGAAGATGGTGGTGCTGCCCGAAGGCTCCGTCGGCAGGAAGGGTCACCGAGGCCACGTCGGCCGGCAAAGTGAGGGCGTGCAAATTGGCGCTGCACTTCGACGCCCGATTGTCGTGCGGGGACGAACGCTATCCGATCGCCGCCAGGAGTTTCGGTTGAAGCGCCAAGCACCAAAGGGAAGGATGCGACGATGATCAGCGTCGGCGCCGGTGTCGGCGCGATCATCGGCGGCATTCTTGGCGGCCAGGGCGCCGCCACCGGGGCCGCCATCGGTGCCGGCGGAGGCTGCGAGCGTCGTCCTGCTCACCGAAGGCAAGCCGCAATGGAATTCGCTCGGGGCCTGGGTATGCGCCTGACGCTTCAGAAAGACGTCACCGTCCACATGCGGTGCGATAGACATCCGCTGCACCACGCCGGCAGGATTGGCGCTGCAAGAAAATCCAGGTCTCCGTTCTATAAGCTCTGAGTTCAGCCTCGCCGTATCTTGATGGGCGGACGTAGGAGGGTGCATGCGGAGCCGGATTTCGTGGGTCATGTGAGTTGCCTTGTTCCGGAGGTCTTGCCGCGGTCGCCGCCTCAGGCGCGACGCTGGCAACAGGCGCCGATGCGCAGGCTGGGTCGATCATCGTTGAAGGCACGGTCGTTGACGAGCGGTTGGCGGTGCTCGCCGGCGTCAAGGCGCTGGAGCGCACGGGCGCGACCGCTGCACCGACCAGGCCGGCCAGTACCCGATTCGAGGGCGTCGCGCCCGGCGACTACACCATCCGCGCAGAGCTTGCACGGCGCTAGCCCCCTTCTCTCTGCGCGGTTACAGGATCCGCGCCACACCAGTCCACTCTCGCTGTTGCCCGTATCGTTTTGTGGCCCGACAACGCCACGCTCAAGCCGTCGCCAACGCCGTCAGCACTACCACAGGAGACACCGTGGCTACCGCCGCACCTCCACCACTCCGCAGCCCTTCGCGTTAGGGTGGCGGTGGGGTCCATAAGAGCAAAGGTTGCCAGAGTTTGCGAGGCAGGGAGGGGAGGGTGGCCGGGGATATTGATGGCCCGGCTTAGCCCGGCCCTCAATCGAGAGGCTACACCCACATAAGTCCAACATTCAAGCTCACGACCGACAATCCGCTCTCCACGTTTGCGGCGACGTCGACACCGCGTCTTTTCCGAACGTGCGCCGATTCCTCAATCGGGGCACGTTGCCGCCGCACGACGCGGTTCGCGTCGAAGAGCTCATCAACTATTTCCGGTTCCCTGTTTAGAGCCGGCCGCGTGGCAATCAACCCGTGTCCATCACGACCGACGTCTAGGCGACTGTCCGTGGGCGCCCGGGCACGACTCGTCGGTGGGACTCCGCCAAGCGCCGATTTCAAGATCGCGGCGTTGCCGGCCGAAACATCGTCTTGCTCATCGACGTGTCCGGCTCGATGGCGCCGGCCGAACAGGCTGCCGCTCGTGAAGCACGGCGCTGCGCATGTTCGTGGACACGCTGACGCGCGACGACACGCGTCGCCATCGTCGTCTATGCCGGCAGCGAGCGGCTTGGCGCTGCCGTCGACGCCTGGTCGACCGCGGAGCGGCATCCAGCGCGCGATCGCAGGGCTGAGCGCCGGCGGATCGACCAACGGCGGCGCGGGGCTCGATCCTCGCGTATCGCGATCGCCCGCGAGGCGCTTCATCCACGGCGGCGTCAACCGCGTGATCCTCGCGACCGACGGCGACTTCAACGTCGGCGTCACCAGCCAGGACGAGCTGGTCGCGGCTGATCGAACGCGAGCGCGAGACGCGGCGTGTTCCTGTCGGTGCTCGGCGTCGGCACCGGCAACCTCAAGGACTCGACGATGGAGAAGCTGGCCGACAAGGGCAACGGCAACTACGCGTATCTCGATTCGCTGCACGAGGCGCGGCAGGTGCTGGTGCGCGAAGGCCGGCGCGCACGCTCGATGACCGTCGCCAAGGACGTGAAGATCCAGGTCGAGTTCAACCCGCGCGCGGTCGCGGCGTACCGGCTGATCGGCTACGAGAACCGCGTGCTCGCGGCACGAGGACTTCAACGACGACACGCAAGGACGCGCGGCGAGATCGGCGCGGGCCACACGGTGACGGCGCTCTACGAAATCGTCCCGAAGGGTTCCCCGCTTCCGGAGAGTCTCAGCGGGTCAGGCGGACGGCCGCCGGTCGATCCCGTTGATCTACCAGGACCGGACCGGCGTCCCGCCACCGGCACGACGGGCGACCTGCTCACGGTGAAAGTGCGCTACCGGCCGCCCGACTCCGCGACGAGCGAACTCCTGACGCGTCCCGTGGCCGCTCAGCCGGCGGGTGCGGACGGGAACCGCAAATGCACGCGTGCTCCCCGCGTTCGCCGCGGCCGTCGCTGAATCTCGGGATGCTTCTTGCGCGACGACAAGAGCGTCAGCCGCGCGTTGGACCGACCTCGCCGGCCGAATCAAGACTCTGCCGTGGCCTGCCGAGGAGCGCCGCGGGATCGCGAAGCGCTCGCTGATCTGGTCGGGCTTGCCGCGGGCGGGAAGAAGATCAAGTAAGTGAGCATTGCGCAGGAAGATCGCCCCGCCCAGTGTCTTGAGCAATTGTTCGAGCGGCATGATCGTCAGGAGCAGCGGCGTCATCGGCGCGAAGCGTGGCGATGGTGAGCTGCACCACGCGTATCCGCGCGTCACGGGCGCGGAGCCGCATGCCCTTCACGATCTCGTAGCTGTTGCCGAGATCGGCCAGAGACTGTATGTCGGCGCTCCCAGATCAGCGCCTCTCCGGGGTCTGCGCCGCCGTCGATCCACTTGGCCTCGAATTCGCGCACGTAGCGCTGCGACAGCGTGCCGAATCGGCGGACACCACGCGCGTCTGGCGTCGGCCAGCTGCCCGCCGAATACCAGCAGCGGGCCGATGACGAGGCCGAGCAGGAAGATCGACGACGATGGCGATCTCGAACTTGAAGTCGGCTCAGCGCCGCGCCTGTGAAGAAGATGCGGCTGGCGATCTGCCCCGCCATGACCGCGCCGTGCGCCGCCGCCAGCGTGGTGAAGGCGTACGCCGTGCTCGACAGAAACCCTGCAGGCCCCCAGACGCGGTCCGGATTCAGAGGCGCCAGGTCTCAGCGGCATGACGGGAGACCTGCCACAGGAAGCGGGCCCAGATCGCCAGCCGAAAATACCAGCGGAACAGCAGGAACTGGAAGATCGGCAGGCTGACGTAGCCGAACCACGACGCGCCGCGCCGGCGACAGCGACGACCCGCGGTCCTGAGGACGTGAGCTACTGCAGGTGGCGGCATCGAGCGACGTGTAGTGACGCCACACGACCAGCGTCCTGACGCCGTAGCACGAAGGCGACGGCAGGAGCTCCGCGAGCACCGAGTTGCGCGAGGCGCATGGCTGGATGCGATCGGCGGCATCGAACCTGGGCCTCGCCGTCTTCGGTGATCAGTCCGCGTTCCAGGAAGAGCGCGACGACGTGCCGCAGGCGTTGATGCACGACGTGCTCGGCCACGATGAGGCAAGGGCAGCGCCAGGAGCAAGCGGGCGTGCACCTCACATCGAGCAGGAACGGCACGGCGACGCGTGCCGCCGCAGCCACTTGGTGTTGCAGCCCGGTGAGCACGAGCAGCGGCAGCCAGCACACCGCCGCAATGACGATGACCCGCCGGCGGATCATCGTCAGCGCATCGTCGGACAGATGCGCGCGGCGGAGCAGCTGGATACAGCGGCCCGCCGAGCATGAGCGAGAATTCCTGCTCGGTCGGCGGCGCCGCGTACGGTGTGGCTGCGGTCAGCGTCGGACGTCAGTAGACCTCGCGCACGAACCGGCGCCTGCGCCAGCGTCGCCTCGATCGTCGTAGGCGTGCTTGCGCGATCGGTCGGGCAGCTTCACCTTCGGGCGCTTGATCTTCTTGTGCGGGATCGCATTCAGCAGGTGGCGCGATCACGTTGAGACGCGCGCGGCGCTTGTCGTCGGACCGGACGATGTACCACGGCGCGATGCTGCGTGTCGGTCGCCTTGAGCATGGCGTCGCGCGCGCGCGAGTACTCGTACCACTTGGCGCGCGACGGCAGGTCCATCGGGCTCAGCTTCCACTGCCGCAGCGGATCGTCCGATGCGCGCCTGGAATCGCCGCTCCTGCTCCTTGTTCGCCGACTTCGAGCCAGAGCTTGATGAGGATGATGCCGCTTGTCGACCATGCTGGCTTCTCGAAGCCCGGCGTCAGTCTTCAGGAAGCGCTCGTACTGCTCGTCGGTGCAGAATCCCATCACGCGCTCGACGCCGGCCCGGTTGTACCAGCTCCGGTCGAAGATGACGATCTCGCCGGCGGCGGGGAAGTGCTGCATGTACCGCTGCACGTACATCTGCGACTTCTCGCGGTCGGACGGCGCGGGCAGCGCCACGAGGCGGAAGACGCGCGGGCTCGACGCGCTCGGTGATGCGCCTTGATCGTGCCGCCCTTCCCGGCCGCGTCGCGGCCTTCGAAGACGACGATGACGCGCAGCCCCTTCTCCTTCACCCAATCCTGCAGCGTGCACAGCTTGCCCTGCAGGCGCGTCAGCTCCTTGTCGATACTTCTTCCGCTTCATCCGCTTGTCTTCAGACTTCTTGTTGCCATCGGCATCGTTCACGTCTCTGTTACGGGTGGCTGCCAGCCGCCGCCGAGCGCCCGGTAGAGCTCCGCGCGGGCCCGCAGCTCGGCCCCGCGTGTCTGCGCCAGCAGCAGCTGCTGCTCGAACAGCTGCTGATCGGCGGTCAGGATCTCGATGTAGCTGGCGAGGCCGGAATCGTAGCGCGCACGGGCCAGATCGGAGGCATCCTGCAGCGCGACGACGCCCAGTTGCCGATGGATCGCGCTGCTCGGCCAGCTTCTGAATCGTGACGAGCGAGTTGGCGACCTCGCGGTAGCCGTTGAGCGCGGCCTTCTGGTACTGCGGCGAGCGCCGCGTCGAATCGGCGCCTGCGCCGCCTCGTAGGTTCCGCCGGATCCGCCCGGCCTGGAAGATCGGCTGGAAGAGCCCGGCGCCCAGCGACCACACGCCGCCGGTCCCGCCGAGGAACGATCGTGAGGTCGCCGCTGACGCCGCCGAGAAAGCCGGTCAGGCTGATCGTCGGATAGAACAGCGACTTCGCGACGCCGATGTCGGCGTTGGCCGCGACGAGAAGCTGCTCGGCCTGCGACGACGTCGGGCCGGCGCTCGAGCAGCGACGCGGGCAGGCCCGGCCGGAATCGGCGGCGGCAGCGCTTCGGCGATGGTCAGCGGCGCTCGCGGGCGATCGGGCCCGGCGGACGCCCGAGGAGCAGCGAGATCGGCGTTCTCGACGAGCGCGATCTGCCGCTCGATTTCCGGGATGGCGGCGGCGGTCTGATCGCGCGGTTGCCTGAGCTCCGATCGAGCTCGAGGCGATTCGGACACGCCGCCGTCGAGCCGGTTCTGGAAATACGCGACGGTCTCGTCGTTGAGGCGCAGCGTCTCGCCGCGCGATCTCGAGCTGCAGGTCGAGCTCGCGCAGCAGGAAATAGTTCGAGGCGACGTCGCCGACGAGCGTGACGAGGACGCCGCGCCGGCCCTGCTCGCTCGCCAGCAGCCAGGGCGATGGCCGCTTCCTGTCCGCGCCGCAGCCGGCCGAACAGGTCGATCTCCCACGACAGCTGAAAGCCGTAGCGTTCCGCTCTGGATGCGTCGGTGTCGTTGACGTCCTGCCGGTCGTGGACGCGCCGCGCACGCCGTAGGCGCCGCGTGCCGTCGACCTGCGGGGTACAGGAACGACTTCGCGATGCCCGCGCTCGCGCGCGCCTCCTCGACGCGCGCCGCGCGCGACTGCGGAGGTCGAGGTTGTTGGCGATGGCGTCGCCGGATGAGCGCCTGCAGCGCCGGGTCGTCGAACACCTGCGAACCAGCGGCGCGTCGGCCAGCGACTCGCGACCTGCGCGGGCGCTTCGACGAACCGGTACTGCAGCCGGCGTCGGCAGTTTCGGGCCGCTCGTAGTTCGGGCCGACGGCGCAGCCGGCCAGCGCAGACCGAGATGGCGCGCCGCGAGGAGGCGGAGCGACGCGAGCGCGCGGTCGCGCATGTCAGTGCCCCCCTGCCCGTGATCGGCGGCGAGCGCCGAGGCGGCGTCGCCGGCGCCGGCGCTGGCTTGCCTGCCGCCGATGACCTTCTCGACCGGCGACGAACAGCACCGGGACCAGGCAGACGCCGAGGATGGTCGCGATGAGCATGCCGGCGAAGACGGCCATGCCGATCACCTTGCGCGACTCGGCGCCGGCGCCCGCTCGCGGTCAGCAGCGGCACGACGCCGAGGATGAAGGCGAACGCCGTCATCAGGATCGGCCGGAAGCGCAGCTTCGCCGCCTCGAGCGCCGCCTCGACGAGCCCCTTGCCCTGCTCGTGGACGCATCTTCGCGAACTCGACGATCAGGATCGCGTTCTTCGCGGCGAGGCCGATGAGCATGATGAGCGCGATCTGCGCGAAGACGTTGTTCACGTAGCTCGTCCGAGAACTGGCGGGCGAGCCACAGGCCGAGGTAGGCGCCGAACACCGCGAACGGCGTGCCGAGCAGGACGCTGAAGGGCAGGCCCCAGCTCTCGTACTGCGCGGCCAGGATCAGGAAGACGAGCAGGATGGCGAGGCAGAAGACCACGGCCACGCCGGGCGCCTTCTTCTCCTGGTACGACATGTCCGCCCACTCGAAGCCCATCTCCGGCGGCAGGACCTCCTTCGCGGTCGCCTCGAGCGCAGTCGAGCGCCTGGGCCGAGGAGTAGCCGGCCGCGGGCACGCCGCTGATCTCGGCGGAGCGGAACAGGTTGAAGCGGTTCGTGAACTCCGGGCCCGACGTGGACCGCGTGGAGATCGAGCGTGTCGAGCGGGATCATGCTCGCCCCTGGCGCTGCGCACGAAGAACAGCCCGAGCTGCTTCGGATCCCGCCGGAACTCGGGCTCGGCCTGCACGTAGACCTTGTACACGCGGCCGAACCGGTTGAAGTCGTTCACGTAGGAGCTGCCGAGCAGCGCGCCGAGCGTCGTGTTGACGTCGTCGAGCGTGGACGCCCGACCTTCAGCACCTTGCTGCGGTCGATGTCCGCGTAGCACCTGCGGCACGCTCGCGCGGTAGAGGGTGCGAGACGCGCCCGATCTCGGCCGCTTGCGCGCCGCTTCCACGAAGCGCTGCGCCTGCTCGGCCAGGATACTCCGGCGAGCCGCCGCTGCGGTCCTGCAGCTGCATCGTGAAGCCCGCGCCCGTGCCGAGGCCCGGGATCGCCGGCGGACCGAACGCGACCGCCACGGCCTCGGGGATCTGCTGAGCGAACGCCTTGTTCAGCGCGGCGACGATGCCGTTCGCGTGCGTCCTCCGCGGTCGTGCGGTCGTGCCACGGCTTGAGCTGGATGAAGAAGAAGCCCATGTTCGAGGAGTAGGCGCCGGTGACCAGGCTGATAGCCGGTGACGGTGTTGAAGCCCTCGACGCCCTCGTTGGCCTCGATGATCGCCTCGGCCTTCTTCATCACCGGCGTCGGTGCGCTCGAGCGAGGACGCGTCGGGCAGGTTGACCTGGGCGAGCAGGTAGCCCTGGTCTTCCTCGGGCACGAAGCCGGCCGGGATGTTCCGGCCCAGCACGACGATCGCGCCGACGAGGATCGCCGATGAAGATCGAGGCTGCGGGCCGTCTTGCGGATCAGGATGCCCGAGAAGCTGACGTAGGCGTCGGTGCCGCGGCCGAAGACCTTGTTGAACCAGTTGTAGAACGGCGTCAGGAACGTCTTCTTGCCCGGTCGGCGCCTTCAGCAGCAGCGCCGAGAGCGCCGGGCTGAGCGTCAGGGCGTTGATGACCGAGAGCAGCACCGAGAGCGCGATCGTGATCGCGAACTGCTGGTAGAAGCGCCCGGTGATGCCGCCCATGAAGCCCACCGGCACGAACACCGCGCTCAGGACGAGGCCGATCGCGACCACCGGGCCCGACACCTCCTCCATGGCCTTGATCGTCGCTTCCTTCGGCGCCATCCCGTGCTCGATGTGGTGCATGACCGCCTCGACCACGACGATCGCGTCGTCGACGACGATGCCGATCGCGAGCACGAGGCCGAGCAGCGAGAGCACGTTGATCGAGAAGCCGAGCAGCGGGAAGAAGATGAAGGCGCCGATGAGCGAGACCGGCACCGTCATCAGCGGGATCAGCGTGGCGCGCCAGTTCTGGAGGAAGACGAAGACGACGAGGATCACGAGCACCACCGCCTCGAACAGCGTGTGGACGATCTCGTTGATGCCCTCCGCGACCGGCAGCGTCGTGTCGAGCGAGATCAGGTACTCCATGTCGCGCGGGAAGCGCTTGCTTCAGGTCGTCCATCGTCTTCTTGATCTGTCTCGGCCACCTGCGAGCGCGTTCGTGCCGGGGATCTGGAACACGGCGATGACGGCGGCCGGGCCGCTGTTGTGGCGGCCGATGGAGTTGTAGAGCATCGTGCCGAGCTCGAGGCGCGCCACGTCCTTGAGGAAGACCTGCGAGCCGTCCGGGTTGGTGCGGACGACGATGTTGCCGAACTCCTCCTCGTTCAGCAGGCGGCCCTGCGTCTTCACCGTGTAGGTGTACTCGGTGCCCGGCACCGCGGGCGGCCCGCCGATCTGGCCGGCCGGGGAGATCTGGTTCTGCTGGTTGATGGCGTTGACGATGTCCGGGACCGTGATCGCCGAGCTTCGCGATGCGGTCGGGCCGGAGCCAGACGCGCATGGCGTAGTCGCTGCCGCCGAAGAGGTTGATCTGGCCGACGCCCGGGATGCGGGCGATCGCGTCGTTGATGTTGATCGTCGCGTAGTTCGAGAGGAAGCTGTTGTCGTAGGTCCCGTTCGGCGACTTGATCGAGATGATGAGCAGCGGGAACGGGAGCGCCTTCTTGACCGCGACGCCGTAGTTCTTCACCGACTGCGGCAGCATGCGGCGTCGCCTCGGAGACCCGGTTCTGGGCGAGGACGTTGTCCATGTCGAGGTTCGAGCCCACCTCGAACGACACCTTGCAGCGTCAGGGTCCCGTCGTTGGCGTTGGTGGACTTCATGTAGATGCCCTTTTCGACGCCGTTCACCTTCTGCTCGATCGGCGTCGCCACCGACGCCTCCACGTCGGTGGCGCAGGCGCCCACGAACGTGGTGGTGATCTGGACCATCGGGGGCACGACCTCGGGGTACTGGGCGATCGGCAGGCCGGACATCGCCACGAGGCCGACGAGGACGGTGATGATGGAGATCACCATCGCCACGATCGGACGGTTGACGAAGAAGCGAGCCATCGCCTACCTCGCCTCCGGCGGCAGGCTCCGCCGCCCCGAGCCGGCGGCAGCCGGGCCGCCGGCTTCGGCGACACGGTGGCGCCGTCGCGGATGCGCTGCAGCCCCTCGACGACCACCTTCTCGCCAGGCTTCAGACCCTCTTCGATCACCCACAGTCCGTCCACGCGCGGCCCGACCTTGACGTTGCGAAAAGCCACCTTGTTGTCCGAGCCCGACGACGGCGACGCTGTAGAGGTTCTGCAGCTCCTGGACCGACCGCTGCGGGACGAGGAGCGCGCCCTTCTTGACCTCCGACTCGAAGCGGGCGCGCCCGTACTGGCCGGGCCTCAAGAGCCGGCCGGGATTGGGGAACGTGATCTGCACGGCGAGCGTGCCCGTGGTCGGATCCACGGCGCGCTCGACGGCTTCGAAGCGACCGGTTTCAGGGTGGATGGTGCCGTCGGCGAGGAGCAGCTGGACGGCCGTCTCTGCGTCTCCGCGCGCCGCCCGCAGCTCCTCGGCGCGGCGCGCGATCCGCAGGTAGTCCGCCTCGCTGATCCCGGCGCGGAACAGGATCGGATCGACCTGGGAGACCGTGGTGAGCAGCGTGCTCTCTCCCCGGCCGACGAGGTTGCCCGCCTTCACCAGCGTCGTGCCCACGAGCCCGTCGATCGGCGACGCGATGCTGGTGTAGCCGAGGTCGAGCGTCGCCTTGTCGAGGCTGGCTCGCGCCGCGTCCACCTGGGCTCTTGAAGCGTCCTGGTTCGCCAGCGCGTTATCCAGCTCTTGCCGGCTCACCGCCTTCTGCGCCTCGAGAGGCGTCAACCGGTTCACCGTGATCGTGCTCTGGTCGAACCGCGCCTGGACCGTGGCCAGGTTGGCCTTCGCCTGAGCGACCGCCGCTTGGAAGGGCTTCGGATCGATCTGGTAGAGCTGCTCGCCCTTCGTGACGAACGCGCCCTCCGTGAAGAAGAACTTGTCCAAGTAGCCTTCGACGCGTGCTCGGATCTCGACGTCCTGGGATCCCTTCGTTTGGCCCACCATCTCCATGAAGACCGGCACGTCCTTTTGAACGACCTCCGCGACGACGACCTCGACGGGTGGGGGAGCGGCGGCTTCTTTCTTGGAGCAGCCGGAAAGCGCGAGTGCTGCGGCCAGCGCGGCGAAGGTCGCCGGCCGAACGCGGGGACGAAGAGCGCAGTCGGAGAATCGCATGGGTATGGCTCCCTGGACTATCGAGTCTCTGGACCTGAGCGTGCGTGCCGGTCGGCGATCTTAGCCCAAATTCTTAGAAGCGCTCCGCCACGTATTTGAACGGATAGTCGGCGGCCTTGGTGCGGCCGATCTTTCGCTTGGGCAGCTTGACCTTTTCAGCGGGCGCGTCCTTGTACGGGACGTGCTTCAGGAGGTGGCTGATCACGTTCAGTCTCACGCGCCGCTTGTCCTCCGAGCGGGCAACGAACCAGGGCGCCCACGCGCTGTCGGTGGCGGCGAACATCTCGTCGCGCGCCCGGGTGTAGTCGTCCCAGCGATCGAAGGATTTCAGATCCATCGGCGTAAGCTTCCACACCTTGCGGCCGTCGTCGATGCGGTCGCGCAAGCGCCGCGTCCTGCTCCTCCGGGCTGACCTCGAGCCAGAACTTCAGCAGGATGATCCCCGACTCGACGATCGCGCGTTCGACCAGCGGGACCGCCTCGAGGAACTTCTTCGCCTGCTCCGGGCGTGCAGAAACCCATCACCCGCTCGACGCCGGCGCGGTTGTACCAGCTGCGATCGAAGATGACGACCTCGCCGGCCGCCGGCATGTGGCCGATGTAGCGCTGGATGTACATCTGGCTCTTCTCGCGCTCGGTCGGCGCGGGCAGCGCGACGACGCGGAACACGCGCGGGCTCACGCGCTCGGTGATCGCCTTGATGGTGCCGCCCTTGCCGGCGCCGTCGCGCCCCTCGAAGACGATGCAGACCTTGAGTCCCTTGTGCACCACCCATCGCTGCAGCTTGACGAGCTCGACGTGGAGGCGCTTGAGCTCCTTCGCATAATCCTTGTTGCCGAGCGGCTCGGCCGGATTCTCCGCAACGGGCCTGCCCTTCTTCTTGCCGTTCGCCATGGTCATCTCCGTGAATTTGAAACACCCATCATACCCGCCGGAAGACTTGTCGCGTTCAACGGCGGTATGCTGCTGGAATGAGTCCGTCTCGTAACGCCGGGTGGCGCGCGGTGTTTCCCCAGCGCAGTGGCTTCCTGCGTATCAACCGAAATGGCTCGCCAGTGACGCCATCGCCGGCGTGACCCTCGCCGCCTACGGGATCCCGGTGTCGCTCGCGTACGCGTCGCTCGCCGGGCTGCCGCCGCAATACGGCATCTACTGCTATCTGGTCGGCGGCCTGTTCTACGCGCTGTTCGGCATCGTCGCGCCAGCTCGCGATCGGACCGACGTCGGCGATCTCGATGCTCGTCGGGGCCACGATCGCGGGCATGGCGCAGGACGACCCGGCGCGCTGGGCGGACATCGCGGCGCTGACGGCGCTCGTCATGGCCGGCATGTGCGTGCTGGCGTGGCTGCTGCGGTTGAGCTCCCTGGTCAACTTCATCAGCGAGACCATTCTGCTCGGCTTCAAGGCCGGCGCGGCGCTGACGATCGCCATGACTCAGCTGCCCAAGCTGTTCGGGGTCAAGGGCGGCGGGGAGCACTTCTTCGAGCGCATCGCGATCCTCGGCGGCCAGCTCCGCGACACCAACGTCGCCGTGCTCGCTGTTCGGCCTCGTCGCGCTCGCCTTGCTGCTGCTCGGCGAGAAGTTCCTGCCCGGCCGCCCGGTCGCGCTGCTCGTGGTCGTGGTCGTCCATCGTCGTGCTGTCGGTGACGTCGCTGGGTGAGCTCGGCTTCAAGGTCGTCGGCGAGCTGCCGAAGGGCTTGCCGCGACTTCCAGCTGCCGGGGCTGCGGTTGCGCGACGTGGACGGCGTGATTCCGCTGGCGTTCGCATGCCTGCTGCTGGCGTACGTGGAAAGCGTTTCCGCGGCGCGCGCCCTGGCGCAGGCGAACGGCTACGAGATCGATCCGCGCCAGGAGCTGCTCGGCCTGGGCGCGGCGAATCTGGCCGCAGCGTTCTTCCAGGCCTACCCGGTGGCGGGCGGCCTGTCGCAGTCCTCGGTGAACGACAAGGCCGGCGCGAAGACGCCGCTCGCGCTGGTGTTCGCCTCGGTGACGATCGGCCTGTGCCTGATGTTCCTGACGGGGCTGCTGAGCAACCTGCCCAACGTGGTGCTCGCGGCCATCGTGCTGGTTGCCGTCAAGGGACTGATCAATATCCGCGAGCTGCGCCACGTCTGGCGGGTCAGCCGTTTCGAATTCGCCGTGTCGATGGTCGCGTTCGCCGCCGTGCTGCTTGCTGGGCATTCTCAACGGCGTGATCGTGGCCGTTGCTGGTGTCGCTCCTGCTGCTCATCCGGCGCGCCGCGCAACCCGCACGTCGCCTTCCTCGGCCGCATCCCCGGCACCAGGATCTTCTCGGACGTCGAGCGCAACCCGGACAACGAGACCGATTCCGGGCGTGCTCGTCTTCCGCGTCGAGGCCGTCGCTGCTCTACTTCAACGTCGAGCACGTGCGCGAGGCCGTCTGGAAGAAGGTTCGCTGAGCCGCCGGTCCGCTGAAGTTGGTGATCTGCGACCTGTCCATCTCGCCGTACGTCGACCTCGCCGGTGCGCGCATGCTGGCGTCGCTGCACGCGCAGTTGAAGGCGGAGGGGTTGAGCCTGCGCCTCGTCGCAGCCCACGCGGCGGTGCGCGACTTGCTGCGTGCTGAGGGAATCGAGGAGCGTATCGGCTATTTCGGGCGCCGAATCTCGGTGGCCGAGGTCGTTGACGAGTTCAGGGAAGCGCGGGTGCGTGAGGCAGGTCAGGAGTCGTCACCGGTTTCCAGGTCGAATCCGGGTTGAACCGCTCCATCGCGCGGAACTCGTCGACCGTCTTTGGACCGAGGTCCTTCTCGTAGACGATCCCGTCGTGGCTGACGATGAAGGTCTTGACGCCGGTCACCGCGTAGTCCGCCGGCGCGGCGACCAGCGCGAAGCCGCCGATCATCATGCCCTTGACGACGAAGTCCATCTCGCCCATCGGCGCGGCCGGGCCCTGGCCGCTTCAGGACCTTGAAATAGTAGCCGTGGAACGGATCGTATCGTCTTGGTGTAGCCCTCGGCGATGACACGGGCGATCTCCTCGCCCACCGGCCCCTGCCACGATCCGTCCGCGTCCTTCCACGCCAAGCCGTCCTGCTTCCCGGGCGTGCTGATGATGCGCTGCGCGTATTGATTGACGAGAGAGCCGTCGTGCTTCTCCGAGGCGTACTCGTGCTGGGCCTCGACATATCCGCGGCAGCATCGTGATCGCGTCGAGTTCGTTCGCTCCGATGCGCCGGTAAAGAACCTCTTGGCGTCCTGCCTTCGAGTCGAACCTCCAGCGTCCCGCCCTTCTGGACCAACGGAATCGGCGCAGGCCAGTCTTCTGCCCCTAACGTCAGCGTCGCGACCGTCGGTTTCTTCGGGTCACGGACGATTCGGAGCTTCTCGCGGGCCTGAGCGGCAAACGCGGTGCAGCTGGTTCTTGTCCGCAACCGGGTCGTCGGTGACAACGAGATCCACGCCGTCCGGCCCGACGATCTCCTTCAACGCCGCCACGTCGAACTTCTCGGCGGCGGAGACCAGCGCCTCGACGGCTGCTTCGGGCGTGGCGAACGTCTTCTGCGGCCACGACCGGATCGGCGGGCCGGCGCGCCACGGGACAGCAGCACGGCGCACGCGATCCCAATCGCAATCCTCAACGTCATCGCGCTCACCTGCGGCGTCCTCCGCCGCCACCCCGCGACCCGCCGCCCCGCGGATCCGCCAAAGCTGGAGGCACCGCGCGAGCTGCTCGAGCGGGCGCTGCTTCCGCTGAATCCGCCCGAGCCGCCGCCGAACCCACCGGAACGCGAGCTGCTGCCCTTTGAAACGCTCTGATTGCCGATCTGGCTTCCACCGCCGCGACTTCCGCCGCCGCCGCTGCCCCCGCGAGCCGCCTGCGGGTTGTTGCCCGGCGCTTGGCCCGCCGCCGCCCCCACGGCTGCCGCCGCCGCAGGTTGTTGCCCGGCGCTCGGCCCCGGCTACCGCCGCCGGGCGACTGTCCGCTTCGCCGATCCGCCGTACTTGTTCGCCGTCGACTTGTCTCCGTAAGGGGCCGCGCCGCGATGTTGCGGGTTGTGCTGCCACTTGCCGCCGCCGGCGCCACCCGGTTTGCCCGCGCCACCCGGTTTGCCCGCGCCGCCCGGGCCGCCGACGCCGCCTGCACCACCCACGCCACCGGCTCCACCTACGCCACCGGCTCCACCCACGCCGCCGACACCGCCGGCGCCGCCGACACCGCTGTTGCGATTGAAATTGTTGTTCACGTTGATGTTGACGTTGCTGCTGCCGCCCCAGCCGCAGCCGCAGCACGAGCCGCCCCAGATCGCCGCGCCCATCATCACGCCGAAGCTGAACGAGACGAACGCGGCGCCCGGCGGGTACGGCGGGTAGTAAATCGGCGGGTAGGGATAGACCGGCGGACCGTAGACGACCGTCGGGCTGTACGACGGCACGTAGATGACCTCAGGGTTCGCGGACTCTACGACGATGACCGTCTTCTCCTCGACGACCTTCGTCTCGACCTTCTGCTGCTCGTTCGATTCCAGCGCGCCCTTGTCCTTGGCCTTCTTCCGCATCCGCTGGACGGAGTCCATGACGTCGCTCTGCTGCGCGAGGAAGGCGTTCCCGAGGTCGCGTGGTCCACTGAACGTCGTCCGACGAGCCGCTTGACCACCTCGGGAACCGCCGCCATCGACTGGATGGCCGGATCCCAGGGCTGCTTCGCGACCGCGTCCGCCAGCGCCTTGTCCTTCAGGTCCTTGTGCTTCGCGAGCCACTGCTGGAGCTGGATGATCTCGAGCGGGTAGGTGGAAGCGACGAGCGTCTGAGCCAGCAGCGGGTCGGGGTAGAGGGCGATCGGCGCGACGAGCGCGTCGAGCTGATCGGGAGGGAGCTTCACCGCCTCTGGTTCTTTTGCGGCCGGCGCCGGGGACGCGGACCCGGATGGGGCCGCAGCCGGGGACGGCTGCGGCGTCGGCGCCTGCGCGAAGAAAGGCCTTCGCCGGGAGCGAGCAAGACCGCGCAGCCGATCGCAACGAGTCCTCGGCGAAAGCGGCTCCACGATTGCGATCGCGTATTCTTCATTTCCACGACTTCGGAGCATAGAGCAGCCCGAAAGCGCAATCAAGCGCCTTGATGTTCCCTGCGATCCGGCCTAGATTCGCGCCTGGTGAAGCCCTCGTTCACGGCGGAGGATGTGATGAAGCGCTTACGAGTCGTCCTATCGATCGCGTTGGTCGCGGCCATCCCGGTGCTTGCGTCCTCGGCCTGGGCAGCCACCGCGTGCAAAGCGGAAGTTCGAGCCACGCCCGGATCCGATCAGCTCTCGGACAGGTATCTGACGAAAGTCTTCGCGGTGGAGATCGACACCGAGGCGTCGTGCGCCAAAGTCTACGTGGACGCCGTCGTCACGGAACAGCTCTTCAATGGCGAGGAGATCACGACGACTCATCGCGGATGGCGTGACGTCTCCAACGACCCCGAGCACGTACAAGGTCAACCTTCGCATCGCCCGGGACAGCACGTTGACGGACTGGAAGTTCACCGTCAACCGATGCGTCGTCTGCGGCAGCGAGTAGAGGAGAACGCCATGATCAAGATCGCCGCAGCGGCTCTCGGTTTTGGCCCTCGTGGCCGGATCCGCGGCTCCCGCCACGCCCAGGCCGCGACTGAAATCGAATTGACGCGCGCGCACATCCAGAAGGCAAGGCAAGCGATCATCGCCGACGCGATGCACCTGACCGAAGACGAGAGCCTTGCGTTCTGGCCGGCGTACCGGGACTACCGCGTGGACATGGCCCGCCTCGGCGACCGCCTCGTCAAGGTCATCACCGAGTTCGTCCAGACCGACGCCGCGCTGAACGACGAGCAGGCGAACCGGCTCATGACCGAGTACCTGGACATCAAGGCCAAGGACGTATCGGTCAAGAAGAAGTACGTCGGGGTGTTCCGGAAGCTGCTGCCCGCTCCGAAGGTCGCCCGCTTCTTCCAGCTCGAAAACAAGCTGGACGCGATCGTCAACTACGACCTGGCGCTGACCATCCCCCTGGCACACTAACCCGGGATCACCGTCCGCGGCCGGCCGGCGGCCGCATCTGCATCAGCCCCACCAGCCTGGCCACGAGGGCGGCGATGTAAAACTGACCGAACACCGCCTCCATCCAGGCGAGCGCGCGTGTCACCGGAGTCGTGGGAAGGATGTCGCCGTAACCCAGTGTCGCAGAGTGTGACGAAGCTGAAGTAGAGGAGCGTTTCCGGCCGCGCTTCCCCTGCGGCGCCACCATGCGCCGCCGCCGGGAATCGTCAGCGAGCCGGGGCTCAGCTCCTCGACGAACGCGTAGGCCCCCGCCCAGCAAACGCCGACGAACAAGTACGCGCAGATCGCGCCGCGGATCGTATCGGCGTCCACTTCGTCGTGCTGCAGCACCTCGCGCAGGATCACCGCGGAGAGAAACCCGCAGAAGGCGGACGCCAGAGCGGCCTTCGTGGCGAGGATCGCGACGGTCGGGCTCATCGCCGCCACGACCGAGGCGCACGATCGCCAGTCCCCCGATCGACGTCGCGACGGCGAACTCAGCGCGGATTGCGGCTCAACACCCGGAGCGTCGACAAGAGCACACCGGCGAAAATGAGATCCACCACCCGCGTCGTACCGCCGAGCTCGAAGGCGATCGGATCCGCCAGGAGGTAGACGATCAGCCAGATCAGCAGGAACAGGTAGCGGGACCGCGAGTCGCGCGGGGGCGCAGAAAAGACGGGATGCGCATCGCCGCCGATTGTAGTCGGGCTTCGAGCCCGCACCGAAAGCGCGTGTTAGGCCTGGAGCGACGTGCGGTCGGTTCGTCGGGTTCTCCAGGGCGTGAGTGTTGCGGTCGCGATCCTGTGCGCCGCTGCGGCGCGGCGCGGGCGGCCGATCCTCCTGCGGAGCCGGCTGCGAAGCCTCCCGCCAAGAAGAAGCCGGCGCCGAAGCCCCACCGTCGCGCAGCTGTCGAAGCTGTTGGCCGAGCAGCGCGCGCTGATCGACGAGCAGCAGCGAGCTGATCGCCGACCAGCAGGCCAAGATCGCTGAACAGCAGTCAAGCTCGACAGCGCAGGACGCCGCCATCGAGGAACAGAACAACGCAGCTCGCGCAGCTGCAGGAGCAGCTCGCCGCGATGAACAAGCGGATGGACGAGATCGAGCAAGCGCTTCCGGCGGCGGAGCAGCAGCAGGCGCTCGAGGCGCGGTTGAAGCGCATCGAAGAGGAGTCCGCGAAGGTCCCCGAGCTCCCTCCCGACGTCGTCGTCCGCGCGGCGATTTCCCGGGATCGATCCGGATCCCGCGCACCGACGCGGCGGTCAAGTTCGGCGGCCGCATCCGGACGGCGGCGGTCTTCACGCTCGACGCGCTGGGCTCCGAGGACCGGTTTCTGACCAACTCGATCCCGGTCGAGCCCGACGACGATGCCGCCGCCAAGGGAGCGCACGACGTTCTCGGCGAACACCAGCCGGTTCAACTTCGAGATGCGCACGCCGACCGGCGCGGGCCGGCTGCGAACGTTCATCGAGGGGACTTCTTCCGGAACAGACGGGGCGGAAAACCGGACGAACTTCCGGCTGCGCCACGCCTTCGCCCAGTTCCGCGGCCTGATCGTCGGCCAGACCTGGTCGACGTTCTCCGATCCGGCGGCCGACCACCAGGACCTCGACTTCGAGGGGATCAACGGTGAGAACGTCATCCGCCAGGCGCAGATCCGCTACACGTGGCAGGTGCGGAAGGACCTGAGCGCTGGCGCGGCGCCCTCGAAACGCCCGCGGTGGCCGTTGACCGGCGGCCAGGGAGTCAACGTCGTCCCCGATCTCGTCGTCCGGACGATCTGGAGTTTCCGCGAGATCGGACATCTCCAGGCCGCAGTCGTCCTGCGTGCAGATCCGCGGCGAGCCCGATCCGCCCGCGACCGGCGTCCGCTCGACGTTCGCCTGGGGGCGAGCCTGAGCGGCGTGGTTCCCTTCCATTACTTCAAGCTCAACGACCGCTTCATCTTCCAGCTGAACATCGGCGAGGGAAATGCCCGCTACATCAACGACCTGAACTCCCTCGGCGGCCAGGGTCAAGGCCAGGATGCGGTCTTCGACCCAGCGACCGGCGAGTTGCATGCGCTTCCCGCGGCGGGCTGGTACTTCGACTACGAGCACCAGTGGAAGGAGTGGGAGAGACGCGAGACGATGAAGCTCCGTTCGTCGCTGATCTGGAGCTTCGTCGCGGTGAACAACCTCGACTTCCAGCCCGGCGATGCCTACAGGAGAACGAACCGTTACTCGGTCGAACCTCGTCTTCTCTCCGACCCCGCGAATCGATTGTGGCGTCGAGTACATCTACGGCACGCGCACGAACCTCGACGGCCTGTCGGGCCGGGCGAGCCAAGTGCAGTTCGTTGGCATCTTCCGCTTCTAGCTCGCGTATCCTGGCTCCCGGCTTTCAGAATCGCGGAGGAAGCCCATTGATCTCGTATGCTCGGTGCCACATGGTCGGCAGGATCGCACTCGCTCTCCCATGCGTGTTCCTGGTCGCGCTCACCGAAGGACGAGCGGCGACCGTCGAGTGCAGGTCTGCGCCTGGCGGAAGGACTCAATGCGCTGCCGACACCTCCGCTGGGGTCGCGCTCATGGTGTCGAACGGGGACACCGCCTGCCTCCTTGGAAAGACCTGGGGCTACGACGACACGGGCATCTGGGTCGCGGACGGCTGCAGCGGCGAGTTCCATGACAGGACACGCCGCGTCGACGGAAACGGAGCGGGCCGGGGTCAGCAAGCGCGTACCCGAGTACGTCCCCAACGCCGGGTTCCTGCTTTACGACGGCGAGAAGGGCCAGATCTACATGCGGCTCTTCACCTACGTGCGCTACCTGAACCAGAAGGGGCTGGACGCGACCTACACCGACTTCTTCGGTGTCACCCACGACGTGAAGCAGCGCGAGGACGTTCAGCTCAACAAGTTCTTCATGCCGTTCTCCGGCTGGTTCCTGACGCCGAAGTTCCGCTACTACCTCTACGTCTGGTCGTCGAACCCGTCGCAGGGCGATCCGGCCCAGGTGGTGGGCGCCGGGAACGTCAGCTACGTCTTCAACCGGTTCGTCACGCTGGGCGGCGGGATCGGCTGCCTTCCCACGCACGCGCAGCACCGAGGGCCAGTTCCCGTACTGGCTCGGACGTGGACGACCGGCTGATCGCGGACGAGTTCTTCCGCGGCTCCTACACCACCGGCTTCTGGGTCAAGGGCGAGTTCGCGACGAAGTTCAAGTACATGGCGATGATCGCGAACAACCTGAGCACGCTCGGCGTGAGCGCCTCGCAGCTGGACAACACGCTCGACACCACGTCCGTCATGCTGCAGTGGCTGCCGACGACGGGCGAGAACGGGCTCTACGGGACGTTCGGCGACTTCGACAACCACCAGAAGGTCGCCACGCGCTTCGGCGTCCACTACACGCAGCAGCACCGAGGACAAGCAGAGCCAGCCCGGAACCGACGGGATCGAGAACACGCCAGGTCCGGCTCGACCGACGGCAGCAGCATCTTCACGCCGGATCTGTTCGGCCCGGGAATCACCGTGGACAAGGTGAGATACCAGATGGCGAGCGTCGACGGCGGGGTCAAGTACAAGGGGTTCTCGCTGGAGGCGGAGTTCTTCTGGCGCTGGCTGAGCGACTTCAGGGGCACGAACACCGCGGGGATCGCCGACATCGACGATCACGGCTACCAGGTGCAGGCCTCCGCCATGGCGATCCAGGAGACGCTCCAGTTCTACGCCGGCGCGTCGGGAATCTATGGCGACTACGGAGACGCCTCGGAGGTGCGGGCGGGCGCTCAACTGGTACTTCGTCAAGCAGCGCGGGCTCAGGAGTTCACGGCGAATGGATTCATCTGCGGAAGTGCCCCGTCGGCTACACCGCGGTTCCGTATCCCGTCGGAGGCAACGGAGACCTCTTCCACCTCAACGTCGAAATGACGTTTTGAGATTCGCTCTTGTCACTTCTTCTCGCCGCTGGCGGGCTCAGCCGTCGCCGCCGAGGCCCGACGGCTACCTCGTCAACGACTCCCACTTCCACCTGACGAACTACGTCCAGGAGGGCGACGGACATCCGCGACTTCCTCAAGATCATGGGGACAAAGGTCGGGCGCGTCGCGCTGTTCGGGCATCCCGCTCCAGCAGACCTGGTCCTACGGGAACACCGGCGACTTCGCGCCGACCTACTACCTGCAGACCGACGCGCCGCTCTACTACTACTCGTTCACCGACGCCTGCATCGCGATGGCGTACCGGTCGCTGCACGAAAGAGCGAGCAGGCGCGCTTCGATCCGATGATCACCGGGTTCAACCCGGCCGACATGTACGCCGCCGATCACATCCGGCGCGTGCTGACGACGTTTCCCGGCGTGTTCACGGGCATCGGCGAGTTCACGATCCACAAGGAGTTCGTCTCGTCGAAGATCGCCGGCGAGACGCGCGAGCCTGACCGAACCCGGCGCTCGACCGCATCCTCGACTTCGCCGGCGAGGTGGGCCTCGTCGTGCTGCTGCACAACGACGTCGACATGCCGTTCCCGAAGCCCGGGCAAGAACCGTACCAGGTCGCCCAGCTCCGCGACCTGTTCAAGCAGGCACCCGAAGACGACGATCATCTGGGCGCACTGCGGGCTGGGACGCGTCGTGCATCCGGTGAAGGACCAGCTCGGCGATGGTCGAGCGGCGCGCTCGACAACCCCGAGCTGCGCCACGTCTACATCGACATCTCGTGGGATGAGGTCGCGAAGTACATCGTGGCCACGCCCGAGTCGATCCAGGCGACCGCGCGACGTGATCAACCGGCACCCCGACCGGTTCCTCTTCGGCACCGACGAGGTCGCGCCGACCGAGCAGGCGAAATACCTGAAGATCTACGACATGTACAAGCCGCTCTTCGCCAAGCTGACGCCCGAAGCCAGCGAGAAGCTGCGCAAGGGGCAACTACGAACGACTGTTCGACGAGGCTCGCCGGAAGGTTCGGGCCTGGGAGAAGGCGAACGTGAAATGAGTGAAAGCAAAACAGAAGGAGGCGGAATGACAGGACCGAAGAACCTCGCACGAATGCTGGTCGGTCGCGGTGCGCCGCTCGTGGCGCTTGTCGGCGGAGGCCGCGCGCCGGGCCGACGACACGAAGGCGAAGATCGATCTCTACGGCTTCGCGATGCTGGACATGGGGTACGACTTCAACCAGAACGATCCGGACTGGTTCGACGTCATGCGGCCGACGAAGCTCCCGGCGTTCGAGAACGAGTTCGGCAAGGACGGCCGGTTCTACTCCGGCGTGCAGGCAGAGCCGGCTGGGCGTCAAGAGCTGGATTCCCACGAAGGACGGGGAGATCTACACGATCTTCGAGTTCGAGCTGTTCGGAACCGGGCGTCGACGCCGGGCAGACGACGTTCCGCCTGCGGCACGCCTACGGCCAGTGGAAACAGTTCGGCGCGGGCCAGACCTGGAGCCCGTTCATGGATCGCGGACGTCTTCCCGAACTCGGTCGAGTACTGGGGACCGAACGGGATGGTCTTCTTCCGCAACGTCCAGATCCGCTACATGCCGCTCCAGGGAGACAACGAGGTCGTGCATCGCCCTCGAGCGCCCCGGCGCCTCGGGAGACGGCGGCGTCGTATCGGACCTCGTCGCGACTGCAAGGCGTGCAGGGTCGCTTCCCGGCTCCCGACATCTCCGCGCACTACCGCATGAGCCGAGGCTGGGGCCACGTTCAGTTCTCGACGATGGTCCGTTACATCGCGTGGGACGACACCGGTCCCCGACGCCGTCGACCTCTCGGGCCACACGATCGGCTGGGGCTTTCACGCGAGCATGAACTACAAGATCCACAAGGACACGCTGCGGGCGTCGCTCGTCTACGGCGAGGGCATCGAGAACTACATGAACGACGCGCCCGTGGACATCGGCCCCGAGAGCAACCCCGGAAGCACGCGTCACTCCGGTCGAAGGCAAGGCCCTGCCCGTCGTCGGGCATCGTGGCGTTCTACGACCGCACCTGGAACGACCGGATGACGAGCACGATCGGCTACTCGCGCGTCGATATCGACAACAGCGACCTGCAAGCCGCCGACGCGTTCAAGACCGGGCAGTACGCGCTGGCCAACATCCTCTTCTATCCGGTCGAACACGTCATGTTCGGTCCCGAGATCCAGTGCGGCCAGCGGAAGAACAACTCCGACGGGTGGAGCGTGAACGACTTCCGCGTGCAGTTCTCGGCGAAGATCAACTTCGGCCATTCCTGGGGAGGTCAGTGATGAAAGCGCGTCCAGGACGATTCTCGCGCTCGCCGTGCTCGCGCGCCGTCGCGGCCACCGACGACCTGGGCGCAGTCGCCCGCCGAGATCGACGCCGCGCTGAAGGCGGCCTACGACAAGTACAAGGACGCTCAAGGAAGGCGCGAACGCCGACTACATCCCGGCGCTCGCCAAGGTCGACTCGAACATCTACGGCATCGCGCTCGTGACCGTCGGACGGCAAGGTCTACACGACGGGCGACATCAAGTCCGAGGTCTCGATCCAGTCGATCTCGAAGGTCTTCACGATGGCGAAGGTCGTCGAGGAGCAGGGCGCCGACGCGATCGAGAACAACATGGGCGTGGACGCGACGGGCCAGGTCTTCAACTCCATCGTCGCCGTCGAGCAGTACAAGGGCGCCGAGATGAACCCGCTCGTCAACCCGGGCGCCATCACGGCGACCAGCATGGTCACGGGCGCGAGCCGCGACGAGATCTGGAAGAAGATCCTCGACTGGTACGGCGAGTTCGCCGGCCGGACGCTCTCGGTCAACCAGGAGGTCTTCAAGTCCGAGGCGGACACGAACCAGCGCAACCAGGCGATCTCGATGCTGATGTACGCCTACGGCCACATCAAGGACAAGCCGCTGCAGGCGACCGACATCTACACGGAGCAGTGCGCGGTCAGCGTCAACGCCAAGGACCTGGCGACGATGGCGGCGACGCTCGCCAACGGCGGCAAGAACCCCGTGACCGGCAAGCAGGTCATGAAGGCCGAGAACGTCCCCGAGGTGCTCGCGGTGATGGCGACCGCGGGCCTCTACGACGACTCCGGCAAGTGGCTCTACCACACGGGCCTCCCGGCCAAGAGCGGCGTGGGCGGCGGCATCATCGCCGTCTCGCCGGGCAAGTTCGGCATCGCCGTGATCTCGCCTCCGCTCGACAAGGCGGGCAACAGCGTGCGCGCGCAGAAGGCGATCGCCGACATCTCGAACGCGCTGGGCGGCAACCCCTACGCGGCGAAGCCTCGCTGATCGACGACCCGCTCGCGCCTTCTCGTGCGCGAGCGGGGCGGAATCCACGAATGCGGTGAGACAATGCGCCTCCCATGATGCGCATCGCGGCGATCGACGTCGGCAGCAACTCCATCCACATGATCGTCGCCGAGGCCCGCCCCGACGGGCACTTCATCGTCCTCGATCGCGCGAAGGAGATGGTGCGGCTGGGCGAGAAGAGCCTGACGACCGGCCGTCTGCGGAAATCCGCGATGGACCGCGGCATCCGCGCCCTGAAAACGTTCAAGAGCATCGCCGACCGCCACGGGGTGACGCGCATCCGCGCGGTCGCGACGAGCGCGGTGCGCGAAGCCGGAAACGGCGGGGAGTTCATCCAGCGGATCTTCGACGAGATCGGCCTGAGAGTCCGCGTGATCCATGGGCGCGAGGAAGCACGCCTCATCCACCTGGGCGTCGCCCAGGTCGAGGACCTCGACGGTCCTCCCACGCTGCTCCTCGACATCGGCGGCGGGAGCGTCGAGATCGTCATCGCGGAGAAGGCCCGGGCGCCCGAGCTGCACAGCCTGAAGCTGGGGGTCGCGCGCATCACGGAGGAGTTCCTCTCCGGGGACCCGCCGCGCGCCAAGGAGGTCGCACGCCTGGAAGAGTTCCTCCGCGCCGCGCTGGAGCCGGCGCTGGCGACGGCGGCGAAGCGGAAGGTCAAGCGGGTCATCGGGACCTCGGGCACGGCGCTCACCCTGATCTCGATGGCCGCGCACCGGCTGGGCGTTCACCCGGGCTCGCAGATTCACGGGCTGCAGGTCCCGGCGGAGGCGGTCTCGCGGCTGCGGCGCGCCTCGCGCGTGCGCGACCGCGAGGGGCGCCTCGCGATGCGCGGGATGGACCCGAAGCGGGTCGACCTGATCACGGCGGGGCGATTCTCGCCGACGTCGTCCTGCGCCGGCTGAAGGCGCCGCGGATCCAGGCGTGCACGTGGGCGCTTCGCGAGGGGCTGCTCCAGGATTTCATCGGCCGCCATGCCAAGGGGATCGAGGAGTCGGCCCGGATCGCCGACGTCCGCCGCCGCAGCGTCGTGCGGCTGATGCGCCGCTTCGGCTCGCCGCAGGCCCACAACGAGCAGGTGGCGCGCCTCGCGCTGCGTCTGTTCGACCAGTTCCGCGGGCGCCTGGGGCTCCGGAACGAGGCCCGAGGCTGGCTCGAGTCCGCCGCGCTCCTCCACGACGTCGGGCACCTGATCGAGCACGAGGAGCACCACCGGCACTCCTACTACCTGATCGTCAATTCCGAGCTCTACGGCTTCCAACGGGACGAGATCGAGGCGATCGGCCAGATCGCGCTCCACCACCACCGCAAGGGGATGCCCAAACCGGGGAGGCCGGGGAGCGCGCGCTTCCGCCCGGACGTCTGGCGCCAGGTCAAGGCGCTGCGCGGCGCTCTTCGGCTGGCCGAGGGGCTCGACCGCAGCCACTACGGCGCCGTCTCCGACGTCAAAGTGCGAGGACGCGGGCGCCGCGTGAGCGTCGATCTCCTGACTCAGGAGAACGACGCGGCGCTCGAGCTGTGGGAGGCGCGGCGGCGAACGGATCTTCTGGAGAAGCTGCTCGGCGCCGAAGTGGTGCTCACCGTGCAAAAAGAGGGGACGCCGATGACGGCGTCCCCTGATATCTATTGGTGTTTCCTGCGTAGGGCTTGAGTTACTTCTTCGCGGCCTTTCTTCTTGCCGGCCGGCTTGGCGGCCTTCTTCTTCGTTGCCATGGTCTCTCACCTCCTCCGGAGATCGTCGCGTCGACGACCGGCGTTCTCGAACCCGTTGTCGAATATAAAGGAGCGCCTCCGGCATGTCAAGACGCTTCTTGCGTCGTCAGCCGAGTCGAGGGGTCGCGCGCTCTCTCAGGAACCACGCTTGCGCGTTCACCGGTTCGCGTCCCGGAGCCGCGAGCGACGCGCGTGTACGTTCCATCGGCGTTCATCACGCGCGCCTTCACCGTGTCGGCGAGGTACGCGCCCAGGATCTCCTCGCGCAGGACGCTGACGAGGCGCGGATCGGTGACGGGGAAGAGCACCTCGACGCGTCCGTTGAGGTTTCGCGGCATGAGGTCGGCGCTCCCGAGGAAGACCTCCTCGTCGCCGCCGTTGCCGAAGTAGAACACGCGGCTGTGCTCGAGAAACCGGCCGACGATCGAGATCACGCGGATGGTGTCGCTCACACCGGGAATGCCGGGGCGGAGGCTGCACATGCCGCGCACGATGAGATCGATCGCCACGCCGGCCTGCGACGCCCGGTAGAGCAGCCGGATCATCCGGCGATCCACCAGGGCGTTCATCTTCATGATGATCTGGCCGCGCCGGCCCGCCTGCTGGTGCGCGATCTCCCGCTCGATCAGCCGCTCGATGGTCTCCCGCAGGTTGATGGGGGCGACCGCCAGCTTGCCGTAGTCGGTCTTGGCCGAATACCCCGTCAGGTAGTTGAACAGATCGGTCGCATCCGCCCCGATGGCGTCGTCGCAGGTCAGGAGCCCCAAGATCGGTGTATTGCTGGGCCGTGACCGCGTTGTAGTTGCCGGTCGACAGGTGGGTGTAGCGCCGGATCCGGTCCCCCTCCCTGCGGACGACCAGCGCCACCTTCGAGTGCGTCTTCAAGCCCAGGAGGCCGTAGACGACGTGGACGCCCTCGCTTTCCAGGGCGCGGGCCCACTCGATGTTGCGCTCCTCGTCGAAGCGGGCCTTCAGCTCGACCAGGACCGCGACCTGCTTGCCCTCCTCGCGGGCCTCCAGGAGGGCCTTGACCACGGGGAGTTCCGGCCGACCCGGTAGAGCGTCATCTTGATCGCGAGCACGTCCGGGTCGACCGCCGCGGCCCTCGAGGAAGTCGAGCACCGGCGCGAACGAGTCGAACGGGTGGTGGAGCAGGATGTCCCCGGCGCGGACGGCCGCGAAGATGTCGGTGTCCTTCCTCTCGAGGGGTCGCGGGGAGCGCGGGAAGGAACGGGCGCCTCCTTGAGGTCGGGGCGGTCCACGCGCGTACAGCGCGCCGAGGTTGACCAGGGCGAGCGGCCCTTCGACGATCTCGGCGTCGGCGCGGTCGGCCTCGAGGTTGACGAGCAGGTCGTCGAGGAGACGCGCCGGCATCGATCGTCTCGACACGTCAGGTGCGTCACGAAGCCGAACTGCCTCTGCTGCACGCTCTCTTCGATCGTCTCCAGGAGGTCGCCCGCCTCGAGCTCCTGGATCACGAGGTCGGCGTTGCGCGTCACCCGGAACGGGTGCACCTCGACGATCAGCGTCCCGGGGAAGAGCGCGTCGAGGTTCGCGGCGACGAGCTGCTCCAACGGAACGAACGACGCGGCGGCGGGCTCTCGACGCCCGACGGCACCGGCACGTACTGAGGAAGCGTGCCCGGCACCTTGACGCGGGCGAAGTGCTCGCGGCCGGCGGTGTCCCGAACGACCACGAGCAATACGTACCGAACGAAGTACAA
>ERZ1370068.2082-contig-1243_pt1 | contig 37465 bp, 59 predicted proteins | sample MGYA00561227_ERZ1370068 | MGnify/ENA primary metagenome ERZ1370068 (study PRJEB38410, sample SAMEA6850437) | metagenome | study: Metagenomic assessment of the ecological functions of the soil: analysis of the soil microbiota associated with the...
GGTAGCGCTGTTCAGTTACGTATTGCTGCCCGATCGGCCAAAGTGGTGCTCGAGCCCGGGCCCGTAGAAACTCGACGAACTGGCCGACGACGCCGTGCTTGCGCAGGCGCTGCGGTAATCGTGAGCACGAGATCGGTGGCGGTCGTCCCTTCGGGCAGGCGGCCCGACAACTTCACGCCGAGCACCGGCGGAATCAGCATCGACGACGGCTGGCCGAGCATCGCGGCTTCGGCTTCGATCCCGCCTACGCCCCACCCGACCACGCCGGAGACCGTTGACCATCGTCGTGTGCGAATCGGTCCCGACGAGGGTGTCGGGAAACGCCAGCGTGCCTCCGTCGACATCGGCGGTCATCACGACGCGGGCGAGTACTCGAGATTGACCTGGTGGACGATCCCGGTGTCTGGCGGAACCACCCGGAATTCTGGAACGCGTCGCTGGCCCCAGCGGAGGAACGCGTAGCGTTCCTGTTCCGCGAGAACTCGAGCTCAGCGTTCAGCGACAACGCGTCGGCGCGGCCGAAATAATCCACCTGCACCGAGTGGTCGATGACGAGCTCCACCGGCTGCAGCGGGTTCACGCTGTTGGGATCGCCGCCGAGCCGCGACGATGCCGTCCCTCATCGCGGCCAGATCGACGACGCACGGAACTCCGGTAAAGTCCTGCAGCAGCACGCGCGCGCGGCATGAACGAGATCTCGCGCTGCGCCGTGCTCTTCACGTCCCAGCTCGCCAGCGCCTTGATATCGGCCGCCTTCACGAAGCGGCCGTCCTCGTTGCGAAGCAGATTTTCGAGAAGGATTTTCAGCGAATACGGCAGGCGCGCGATCTGGGAGAAGCCTGACTGCTGGAGGAGCCGGCAGACCGAAATATCCAAATCGTGCGTCCTGTCGACCTTGAGGTCGGTCCGGGTCTTGAAGCTGTTAGGAATTGGCATGGCTTCCTCGATTATTATCCAACTGCGCCAGAGACCGCATGAAGCTGTCGATCATCATTCTGGTATACAACGAACAACGCACGATCAACGAGGTCATCGACCGGGTGCTCGCGCGTCGACCTTTGGCGCCATCGGCGCGAGGTCACCGTCGCCAACGACGGGTCGTCGGACGAGACGCGGCGGGTGCTCGAGGAACGCGGCTGGTCGAAGAATCCGTGCGTCAGGGATCGTGGAAAACCCGATCAATCCCGGGAAAGGCGCAGCCGTGCGTCACGGTCTCGCGCTGGCGACCGGAGATGTCGTGCTCGTGCAGGACGCCGACCTCGAGCTGAATCCCGAGGAATACGGAAACTCCTCGCCCCGATCCTCGCCGGCCAGAGCGACGTCGTCTACGGGTCGAGATTCCTGAAACCTCCGCCCGGTCTCGCGCCGGTCCTCGGTTCGCCAACCGCGCGCTGACGATGTTGACCAACGCGCTGTTTGGCGGCCGCCTGACCGACATGGAAACGGCCTACAAGGTTTTCAGGCGCGACGTCGTGCGATCGATTCGCCTTCGTGCCGTGGGTTTCGACTTCGAACCCGAAGTCACGGCACGACTGCTCGGCGCCGGGCATCGCATTCTCGAAGCTTGCTCCATCGGCTATCAGCCCCGAACCGCCGACGAAGGCAAGAAGATCGGCTGGGTCGATGGATTCGACGCCGTCTACATGCTCCTCAAGCGCCGGTCCACGCCCGGCGCTGGAGTAAATCGCGGATCTCGGTAGCGAGCACTTCTTCCCTGGTCGGCCCCGGCGGCGGGGCGGCGATCCTTTTGACGGCGCGCGGCGTTCATCGCCTTCACGATCATGAAGAGCGCGAAGGCCACGATCGCGAAGTTCAGAACCAGGTTCAGAAACAATCCGAAAGTTCAAGGTGATGGCTCCGGCCGTCTTCGCGGCCGCGACCGTCGCATAAGGGCCCGCCTGCGCGCCCTCCTTCAACACGATGGAACCGCTGCGAAAAATCGACGCCCCCGGTCACGAGACCGACGCAGCGGCATGATGATGTCGCTGACGAGCGAAGCCACGATGGCGCCGAATGCCGCGCCGATGATGATCCCGACGGCCATGTCGACGACGTTGCCCTTGAGCGCGAAGTCGCGGAATTCCTTCAGCATGCGATCCTCCTCGAGTGTGATCAGAAATTCCAGACGAACGACGCAGCCAGGGAAGGCGAGACGTGGGGCGCGTCGTCTGGAATCGCGCCGCCGTTGCGTATCATCGCCTTGACGTCGAACCGAAGTGCCGGACCGGGCCCCGGCGGCCGCCGCTGAACCCAGGGGCATGAGCACGCCGCCGCCGGCGTGGAAGATCGTCCCGCTCTCGACGAACACCCGCCCTTCGTGCAAGGTGCCGCAAGTAGCCGCCTCCCGCCGCAGAAAGGGCATCGTCTGCCGGCGGCAGACGCCAGGCTGTCAGATCGATCAGGCCCGAACCCTCGAGCGTCAGCTGCCCGATCGATTCCGACGCCTCTGTATCGGGAATACCTCGACATCGGAACTCGAGATGCGTCCGAAGATTCAGCCGGGTCGCGTACGAGACGATGATCTCGGCTCGAAGCAGACGAGTCAGGCGGACGCCAAGCGTCGCGTCGGCGGCCGTCGTGCCGCCGAGTTCGGTGTCCGACGCGAACAATCGTACGATCCGCCTCCTGACCGTCGTTTCGTCGGCATCGCGCGGCCCGGATATCTCGACCCGCCCGTCCAACGAACGCCGCCCGAGACCGAGAATCGAGACTCCAGTCGGCTGCGCGCAGGCATCACGCGGCAGCAGAGCGAACGCAGATCGCAACCAGCAAAGCCCCGCCGCGCAGTGCACCCTCAGGCTCACTTCGGCGTCACCTTCACTTCGATCGACCCGCTGTCGCCGGCGCGTGGAACAACGACCAGTCGATCGAAATTACATGGCCCGGAAGTCGACGTCCGTGGGTTCGCTCGCCCCGTGAAATAACTGTCCACCCCTGCATCGTCGATGGGTTCGACACGAACCACATACGGACCGGGAGAAAGACCGGCAATCGAGAAATGACCCTCGGTGTCCAACGAGAAATTCCCGATCATCGCCCCGCTGGCCGAGTTGAAGGCGACAACGTGTGCACCAAACACGCCTCTGCCGTTCTTGGTGACGCGACCCGACAGGCTTCCGAAATCCTCCGGAGAGGTTGCCGTCCGGGTACAGGTCCGAGATCCCTGCGATATCGTCGGCGCGCGCAGTGTCCGGGCGGCCATGCTGCCGGCGGCGTACGGCGATTGGAAACATCACCGCTTCGGCTGCGATCACGCGGCGTCCGCCGTTGGCTTGCAGCTCGGTCTCGCCAATCATCGAATGCCCGAGGCCGCTCAGATGACCGGTCTCGTGAAGCGCGATGCTTTCGACGTCCACGCGTCCCGCCGCGCCGGACGCTGACGTGGACCAGGGAAACTCGCTGTTGAAAAAGATGTCCGATTCGAGCAGGGCTCCGGTGACGGTATCGACGATGAAGCTGGTCGCTGCCAGCACCTGATCGAGGTCGGGCGCCGACCGGAACCCGAGTGTGTTGATGCCGTCGCCGTCGCCGGGCCCCGCCGAGGTGAAGCCGACAAACTGGTAGGACACCGCCTGCCGTCGGGACGTTCGCCCAGGTCGAAAACGCGCGGCCGACTGCCGCCTGGAATTCCGATGCACTCACGCCTGGCACGCTCTGGTCGTTTATGTAGTAGCGGACCGGCATGGCCGACCATCGAAGCGCCACGTCGTCGCCCACCGACGTTCGTGCCGAACTTCAGATACGCGAACGCTTCGCGAGGCGGACCGCCGATGACCAGCGCCATCGCCAAGAACGATGCGGAAGACTGTCTCGGACGACTTGCGACTGCGACTGCACTGCGACTTCACGGCCGCCCCCACGAGCTCGCGAACCGTAGCGTCGAACTCCGGCAGAGGCGTCGGACGACGGGATGGATCGCCGCGGACGATTCGCCCGCCGGCTGCCGTAGGCAGGACGGCAGAGCGGAGTCACCAGTTCGGCGCGATCGGCGGTCACGCGGAAGACGCCCTGGTTGAAACCGAGCACGAACGGAATGCTCGGTCCGTGTGTGCCGAGGAAGACCACGATGCACGCGCTCGCCCTTCACGAAACGAGGCGCGCCCACGACGATGTTCTGAAAGCGGCCCAGCTCGCCCCCGGCACGTCACGAACTGGACCGACTCGCCAAGCGCGCCCTTCAAGTAGGTTTCGACGTCGAGCGTCACCAGCGTCTCGATGCCTCGGCGTTCCGCCGTCCAACGCGCGTCCACAGCCGCGACCCGGCCGACGACGATGGCCACCGCATCGTGCGACAGCTCTCCCACGTCCGCAGGAAGAATGGTCGTGGCGAGAAGCGACCTGGTGATGCCAACGATGAAGACGAGCGCGATCAACCCGTGACGCATAAGACTCCAGCAACCGGCAATAAATGTCTTCAACGTTTCGTCGGCCGGCCAACCAGCCGGAGAATCGACTCCGCGGCGCGTCGGCTCGCACCCGGCGGACCAAGCCGTTCCCGCACGCGCGCGAGTCCCTGGCGGACGGCGCGGGCGCGATCCTTGTCAGTCAGCATCGACACCGCCTCGAGCGGCGGCTTCGGGCGTAAAGTCGTTCTGAATCAGCTCCGGAACGATTCGCTCTCCCGCGATGAGATTGACCATCGCGAAGGTATCGAGCTTCACCAGGCGGCGGCCGAGCTGATACGTGAGCGGCGACACTCGATATACGACGACCATCGGCTTATCGTGCAGCGCGGTTTGCACGGTTGCAGTGCCTGGAGGCCGTCAGCGCCACGTCGCACGACGACAGCACCGTGTCGGTATCGCCTTCGACGACAGCGATCGGAGCACCGGCGCCACGCGCCTGCACCGCCGCAAAAGTCGCTGTCCTTCAGGAACGGCGCGCGGGCGACCACGAACTGGGCATCGGTCACGCGCGCGCGAATCAGCGCCGCGGCCGCCATCAAGTCGCCGAGCAGCCGTTTGACTTCGTTCGGGCGGCTTCCCGGCAGAATCGCCACGGTCGGCCGGTCGGGCGCGAGGCCCAGCGGTTCGAAGGAATGCCGCGCGTCCGCTCGACGGCTTCGCGAGATCGACCAGCGGATGCCCGACGAATTCGACGAACCCGGCGGGCGCGCCGCCGTCCCGATAGAATTTCTTCTTCGAACGGAAAATCACCAGCAGCCGATCGGCCACCGTCAGAATCGTTTTCATCCGCCCGGCCCGCCACGCCCAGACCTGAGGACTGATGTAGTAGATGATCGGCACCGACAGCTTTCGAACCCGGGCCGCCAGCCGCAGGTTGAAGTCGGGAGAGTCGATGACGACTGAGCGCGTCGGGACGATTGGTCCGCGCCCAACGCGCGAGAGCGGACATGGTTCTGCTGCGATTTCGGCAGCTTCGCCAGCGCCTCGGTCAGGCCGGTCACGGCGATGCCGCGGTAGTCGTCGAGGAGCTCACCTCCGGCTGCCGCAAAGCTCGGACCGCCGAGCCCGGCAATCGAGCGTGCCCGGAGCGAGTGTCTTGAGCTCGCGCGTGAGCGCGCCTGCGTACAAATCGCCGGACGGCTCGCCGCACGACAGCATCAGGCGAAGGGTCAAGGCGACGGGCGCTGGAAGAGCGACGGATTGAGCGGCGCGTTGATGCGGATGCTCGTGACGCGCGCGCTCGAGCACTTTCCTGCCGTACTGCGAGACCGAAGCGGCAAAGCGCAATCTGCAGGCCGTCAACCGGCTGGTAGTCGCTGAATTCCTCCTCGATCAACGGCGCGCCCTGGCCGCCAGCGACGCAGCTCTGGCTCGAGACGAGGTAGGTCTCGGCATCGATATTGAGCACGACAGGTTCGAGGTCGGCTGCCCGACAACTCCACGGCGCGGCCGGCGCATGCCGCGGCTGTCTTTGACGTCGGGCAGCAGACGCGCGACGAGCGTGCCGTCGTGCGCCGCCAGCAGCGCCGTCACCGTGTCGCGCTTGAAGGTGCCTCTTCAAGTCCCGAATCATGCGATCGGGGATTTCGTGAATCCCCATCCGATCCTTCACCCACGCGCGAGTGCCGTCGAACGTCTGGACGATGTCGCCCTCGGGGAGCTTCTGGTTTCGACGCGCATGCGATCCGGATACTGAGATAGGTGGTCGTCTGCGCGGAGATCGTGCCTTCGGGCGCGGACTCATCTCGCGTCCTGGTGACCGCGGTGATGCTCTTGATCGCGCGCAGCCGCTCGAGGCCGCCCTTCGCGGCAATCGCCCGATCGATCAGCTCGCGCGCATCGCTGCCACCGCGCTCGGCTCGCGCGTCGTCGCTGCGTCCGCCGTGCCGGTTCTGATTGCTCGACGTGAGAGCACGACGCACGACAGCACGGAGAACGAAGAACTGTTCGTGGCGCGGTCCTCGTCGCCTGGGGTGCCGCGGCGTTGAAGTCGCCGGCCGTGAGATCCAGGTCGTCCATGTCGATGACTCCGAACGCGCCGAAACCGGCCCGTCGAAGCTGCGATGTGAACTCGGCCGCATTGCCCACCAGAACGATCGCCAGCCGGTCGCGGCCGCAGGTAAGAACTCCGACACGCGCTCGATATCGTCGACCGACGACGGCGTTGACCCGCTGGCGGAACGATTCGCAGCTCCTCGACCGGCAGCCCGTAGAAGAGCACGTTGAGCACCTGCGTCGCGATCGCATCCGGCGTCTCGATCGTCAGCGGAAAGCTGCCGGTGAGATAGGCCTTCGCGTCGGACAGCTCGCGCTCGCTCACCCGCTCGCGCTGCAGCCGCCAGAACTCGTCGACCATCAGCCGCAGCACCTCGCCGGTCGCGTCCGACCGCGTGTTGGTCGACGCCTCGATGTCGCCGCTCTCCTTCAGCGTGTCGATGTCGGCCTGCGCGCCGTAGGTCAGATCCGCGCTCGGTCCTGCAGCACCTGGTGCAAGCGGTTGGCGCCCTCGCCGCCGAGAATCCTGATCGCCAGGTTGAGCGGCCATGTAGTCCGGATGGTTGCGCGCGAATGCCCAGATGTGCCCGACGCGCACTTCGGTCTGCACCGCATCGGGCTTGTTGATCGACGATCGACGCGGCGCGTCGGGATCGGGCGGCGGCGATGAACGTATCAGGCCGGCACCGTCGCGCCGCTCCCAGTCGCCGAAGACGCTCTTGACGCCCTCGAACGCCTCTTCCGTCGGTGAGGTCGCCGACGATCGCCAGGATGGCGTTGTTCGGCACGAAATTCCGCCGGTGAAACGCCGACGAGATCGTCGCGCGTGATGGCCGCGATCGTCTCGGGCGTTCCCGGTTTGCGGCATGCCGTAGCGGATGGAAGCCGTAGACCGAGCCGGTCGGAACACGGCGTTGGCGATGAACTCCGGATCCTCGAAGCTGACCTTCAGGCTCGACAGCATCTGCTGCCGCTGCCGATCGATTTCCGCCGGCGCGAACGTCGGACGGCGCGCGATGTCGGACAGCATCCGCAGGCCGGCCTCGAAGCTGTCCTTCATCACGACCATGTTGACGAAGCTCGAGATCGGTGCCGGCGCCGGCGCCCAGGCCGGCGCCCGATGAAATCGATCGTCGTCGTTCAGCTCGCCGGCGCGACTTGCCCGCCGGCGCCCTGAGTCGAGCAGCGACAGCCGGCGAGATGCGCGAGACCGTGCTTGCCTTTCGGATCGAGCGCGCCGCCCGCGCGCACCAGCATCCGCATGCTCACCACCGGCTGCTCGTGGTGGAGCACGGCCACGACCTGCAGCCCGTTGGGCAGCGTCTGGATGCTGATAGGGCGGAAAGCTCGACGTCGCGCGCGGGCAGCGGTCGCGGCGGCCTTCGACGGCCAGCGCGTCTGCGCCGCGCTGCGGGCACGCACGAGCACAGAGCACGAGCGCGCGCACGACGCGCCGGAGGACCGCCTGCTCGTCATCGGCCCGTCGGCGTCGCCGCCCGACCTCCCGACGGCATCAGCGTGATGCACCAGGCGATTTTCTGGCGGTGAAGTACGTGCGCGCCACGCGCTGGACGTCGGCCTGGCGGTGATGTTCTGGAAGATATCGAACTCGCCGTCGGCGGTCGTGATGTCGCGGTGAATCACCACCGCGTGCGCCAGCTGCACCGGCTTTCTGCTGGTTCGATCTCGCGTCCGAGGATGTAGTCGCGCGCGAACTGGTTCTTCGTGCGCTGCAGCTCGCGGTCGGTGATCGGCTCGGCTCTTCAGCCGATCGAGCTCGGCAATGAGCGCGGTGATCGCCTCTTCGGGCGTGTGTCCCGGCTGAACGATCGCGACGGCATAGAACAGATTCGGATCTTCGATGAGGTTCGCGCCGCCGAACGCGGCCACCGCCAGCCGCTTCTCGTAGACGAGCTTCTTGGTAGATGCGCGAGCTCTGGCCGTCCGAGAGCACCTTCGAGGCGATGTGCAGCGGATACGAATCCGGGTTGCCGTCGTAGGTGATGTGATGCGCGACGACGACCGCCGGGAGCGGCCACGGCGTCTCGCAGCGTGACCCGCCGCTCTTTCGTCTGCGGCGGCTCCTTCGGGATGTCGCGCGGCACCGGCTGCTCGGCTTTCGGCACGCGACCCAGAATACTGCGTGACCAGCTGCATTGGCCTGCGCCGGATCGAAATCGCCGACGAGCGCCATGCGTCGCGTTCTCCGGCACGTAGTAGGTCGTGGTAGAAGTCGCGCACGTCGTCGACCGACGCGCGCCTCGAGATCGGCCATGCTGCCGATCGTCGGGTGCTTGTAGGGATGCGTCGTGAACGCCTGGTCGTAGATGATTTCGTTGAGCCGGCCGTATGGCTGGTTGTCGACGCGCATCCGGCGCTCTTCCTTCACCACTTCGCGTTCGTTGGCGAACGTGTCCTGGTTGATGCGGCAGCGTCGCCATCCGGTCGGCCTTCGAGCCACAGGATGAGCGGCAGATACTGCGACGGCACCGTTTCCCAGAACACCGTCATCGTCGTCGTCGGTGTAGGCGTTGGCTCTGCCCGCCGACCGACGCGAGATGAGCGACGTGTGGCCTTCGGGCTCGACGTTCTTCGATCCCTTGAACATCAGGTGCTCGAAGAGATGCGCGAAACCGGTGCGTCCCGGCTTCTCGTTCTTCGAGCCGACGTGATACCAGAGCTGCAGATGGACGATTGGCGTCGAGTGATCCTCGGACAGGATCACCGTCAGGCCGTTTGGCAGCGTCAGCAGCTCGTACTGAAGTTTTGGGTGGACGAACAGCGGCCGCGGGCGCCTGGGACCAGGAGGCCTGGAAGCGCCAGAAGCACGGTGATGGCAAGAAGCTTCCAACGGCTGCGCATCATGAGGCCGATTGTACCGTCAACTGACGAGGCGAAACCCGGCGAACGCCCATGACATCCGCTCGAGATCGAGCGGATGGGCGTCGACGATCGCGTTCCCAGCCGCCGAAGAGGTCTAACGCCCCGGCCTTACCCCTTGATGCGCAAGCCTCCTTCGAGCCGCCCACCCTGCTGATCCGAACGGTCGTGCATCGACGAATCCACGAGGTAGAAATCGCCGCGCGCCGTGCCGCACACGGTCAGGCGCGGAGAAACCGGCCGCTCGATTTTTGCTTCAGCGAACGCCACGCCCGTGTAGTCCACATACGCGTGAGCCACGACCGGACCGCCCTTCGAGCCGCCCGGCGATTGTGGTTTTCCCGAACGCATGACGGCCGAGCGCTCTCAGCTCGACCGCGTTGTATGCGACGGCCACGCGGTTCGGACGATCGCTCAAAGGTGCCGCGACACGTGATGGAGCACGCCAACGGCTCGAACTGCTTGATCCGCGCCGAGCCGGAGACCTCGAGCGTGTAGTTGCCCTGATTCGGATCGAAGAGGCGGTTTTCCTTGCCGAGAACCGCCTCGTAGTCGGCGAGGAACGAGAACCGACCGATCACATAGTCCAGGAAGTCGAAGTCGCCGCCCCAGTGCGTGTCCCAGGAGAAACGCGTGGTCTTCGCTCGACAAACCAGCCGCGGACAAATGGAAGTCAGAAGCGGTCAGGAAATCCATCGACGCCGGCGGCGGAGTCTTGAGAGCTTCCTGCGCGTGTGGATGCGGGAGCGACGACGAGCGCGAGGCACGCGAGCCAGCACCGCGCGCCGGAAGAAAGATCCGACGCACTCTGTCATTCAGCGAGCTTCTCCTCGAAGCTCCGCCAGGCGTTGCTCGAGGTCCGCAACGCGCTTCTTCAGCACAGGCAGCTGACGGTAGACGGCTGCCGACTTGCAGCCACTCCCGGTGCGAGATGGCCGGATAGCCCGAGACGTACTCACCGGCGTCCACCGAATTGGGAATTCCGGTCTGCGCGGTCGCGATCACGCGCCCTTGCCCAGGCGCACGTGGTTGGCGACGCCCACCTGCCCCGCCGAGCACCACATCGTCTTCGATGACGCAGCTGCCGGCGATGCCGACCTGCGCGGCCAGCAGCACGCGACGGCCGATCGTGACGCCGTGGCCGACCTGCACGAGGTTGTCGATCTTCGTGCCGGCGCCGATCCGCGTCTCGCCGATCGCCGGACGATCGATCGTCGTGTTGGCGCCGATCTCGACGTCGTCCTCGATCGACGACGTCGGCGCGCTGCGGAATCTTGCAAGTGCGTGCCGTCGGCCTGCTTGCGCGAACCCGAAGCCTTCGCTGCCGATCACGCTGCCGTCCTGCACGATGACGCGATGGCCGATCACGATGCCGTCGCGGATTGAGACCTGTGAGTGAATGACGCAGTCCTCGCCGATGCGCGCGCCGGCGCCGATCGTGACGTTCGGATAAACGATCGTGCGCGCGCCGATCGACGGCGCCGGCGCCGACCGATGACGAACGCGCCGATCGACACATCGACGCCGAGTTTCGCGTCGGGCGCGATCGCGCTCATCTCGTCGATGCCTCGGCGGCGGCGACGCCGGCATCAGCAGCGCGACTGCCCTGGCGAACGCCAGATACGGCTGATCGGTGCGAAGGAGCGCGGCCGTCGCGTGAGCCGGCGCGTTCATCGCGACGATGACCGGCCGACGCGCGGGTGCCGGCAAATTCTCTGGCGTATTTCTCGTGCGCGAGGAAGGTCAGGTCGCCGCGGCCTGCCCGTTCGATGCCTGGCGACTCGATCGATGTGAATGTCCCCGTTGCCTTCGAGACGGCAGCTCCAGTCGATCCGCGATGTCGCGCAGCTTCATCGTGCCGGTCAATGTGCACTCAGACCGCCACGCGATCGAAGAACGCCGAGAGCCGCGGCAGATTGAGTCCGGCGGCGATCTCCGCGACCCGGCTCGCCCGGGTCGATCGCGGCAGGTGGACCAGCCGTCCGAGTTCGGCAGTTCGTCCACTCGGCTCGTAGCGTCCAGGCGATCTGCGCGAGTCCCTGACGCGCGCCACGCCACGACTGCGCAGTGACCGAGCGTCCGGAACGCAAAGTACCAGGAGACGACGTTCGGTCCGGGCACAAAGAAGAACAGCGGGCCGGTGATGCAGGTGATCAGGAGGTCGATGAGACCCCACCGGCCGTGGTGAGTCCTGGCGCGGAGAAGAATCTTCTGAAGCACGGCCTGCGCCTCGGCCGCGCGCCGACGGTCGAAGGAAAACGCGCGGTCGCCGTCTCCGCGATGCGGCGAAGGCGCCCACAGCGTCCGCTGCTCGGCGATGGACTCGGCCAGGCGGCAGACGATTTGATCGCGCCAGCGCGCAAGCGTGGTTTTGTGTCCCCGCTGCCGCGCGCGCTCGACCATTTCATTCCACTGCAGACCCGCCTGATGAATCCAGCGGCGAATCATGCCTTCCTGCGGCGCCGACTCATCGTCGAGGTCGACGGGCGGTTCGGAATAGAGCTCGAAGCCGGCGCGGCCAATGGGGACGCAGATACAGTGACCATCGGCGCTACCGCGGCTTCTCGAGCGGCCGCACGTCCCTGAGCCGCAAGACTAGGCCGCCCGGCCTGCTCCCAGGCTCCCAGGATGGCTCCGGCCGTTGCGGCGATGGCCTCGCTCAGACGTTTCTCGAGCACTGGCCTGACCGATGCAAAAACGCTTCGTGAATGCTGGATCGTCGTAGCGCGCCGCGGGTCCCCAGCGCGGCCTTATCGGCCTTGAGGATCGTGCCGACGAGCTGATCAGCTCTCGAGCAGCGCGTCGAACGACGCGTCGCGCGGACTTGGTGATGGGCTCTTCCGGCGGACGGCGGGTTAATGACCAGACGATCGCTGAACCGCTCGAAGAGATCACGTTCGAAGCGGCTGTGGTTCCGCGCTGGCTGGCCTGGATGCCGTCGTGAGTCGTCGCGTAGGCATGAAACGGCTGGTAGGCATCCTGCACGTAGTGGCTGAGAACCGGCGCAAACAGCACGACATTCTGAGACCGTATACGGCGCGTCGCGCTTGAACTCCTCGAAGGTCCGCTGGAGCTGCCCGAAGATCTCGGCGGTGCCGCCACGGGAGAAGTCCGTTGCGTTCGAGGGTGGCGCGGCCGAATTTCTGGAGCGCGGCGCCGTAGTCGCGCGGCAGGGCGGTAAACGGGTAGGGTCCGTAGTCCTTGACCCCGAAATCCATGAAGTGATGTCGGATCCTCGGGCCAGCCGACGTTGCGCCAGAGATCCGGATCGACGACGCGCACGATGATTTCGTCGCGCTTGTCCATGAAGAGCGGCTTCAACTCCGGCGAGGCAGCAGATCGAGGCGCGCGGCGCATGATGAAGCGGTGCGCGTCGAAACCCCACGGCGAACGCCGGAGACGGTGCGAGCGCGATGACCAGCCACGCGGCGATTGCCAGAAGCCTTCGTCTCATGTAGCTATGATAAGCGACTGTCGATCGTGATCCTGTGACGAGCCGGTGCCGTCGCCGGTTCACAGTAGGCCCGTGCATTCATGGACAACATCACGCATTCGCTGTTCGGCGCCACGCTCGGCTCGCATCGCCGCTCGGCCGCGCGGGACGCGGCACGACTGCAGCGCTGGTACTGGCCAGCAACGCGCCCGACATTGACATTGTCGCGACCGCCGGCGGCACGCTGAGCTGACCTGGAATGGCACCGCGGTCCGACGCACGGGCCTCTCGGGATCGTCGGACTGGGTCTCTGTGACTGCCGGCCTGGTCTACGGCGCCCGACAGTTGATCGATCGGCAGGCAGAACATCCGGCGCGGTCACTGTTCACGACAATGCGTCGTTTGTGCAGCTCGCCGGGATCCTCCATCCTGGGCGTGCTCTGTCATGTCTTGATGGACCTGCCGACCTCGTGACGGCACGCATCTTTTCAGCCCATTCGATTGGCATTGGTATGCCTTCGACTGGATGCCTATCGTCGACATCTATCTATTGGGTGCTCTCGTCACCGGCCTGCTCATCGGCCAGCGATGGACCGGCGCTGCGCCGGCGAAACGCCGCCATCGTGCTGCTGTTCATGCTCGGCAATTACGGCGCCCGCCTGGTGGCGCACGAGCGGGCGATCGCGCTGGCCCCGCGAATTTTCGGACCGGCGCTCCCGACGCGTTGCGACGGATTATCCGGCGCGCCGCCTGATCGATCGATGGCCTCTCCCCGCCATCGCCCTTCCCTGAATCCCCGGCGCGATGTCTGCTCGAGATCGCGGCGCTGCCTGATTTCGGATCGCTCGTTCAGATGGCGGCTCGTCGCGCGGCTGTCGAACTCGTATCTGGTCCGCGACGTCGATGTGCTCGACGCGCGGCTGCGCGGCGCACCGTCTCCGACCGCGTCGTGGCGCCTGACGACCACGTATCCGAATAACTGGACGCCGCAGGCGTTCGAGGCGGCGAGGACCGCACCGGCGCAGGCCTTTCTTGGATTCTCTCGGTTGCCAGCCGTGCGGTGGGTCGTCGATCCGCAGCGGCGTGACCACGGTCTCGTGGCGCGATCTGAGGTTTGCCGCGCCGCCGGGCGTGCGCCGCGTCAGTCCGGAGACTCGAGCCCGATCGTGAACGCCCGGGGCCGAACCTGTTCGGTGCAACCGTCCGCATTGACGCCAATGGCGACGTCGTTGACGCGCGGCTGGGCAACTAAAAGGGTGCGGGGTTCAGGTGCTGGGTTCTGGAGAACACCTCCGCTTCGAAGCGCCACATCTTCGCGCCCGTGACCCACGCCTGTGGCGGCAGGCCGGCCTTTCGACACGTTTCCCGGCGAACGTCTCGCGATCCCATTTCCATTCCACGGCGACCTGCGGCGGCATGCAAGCCGCGAGATTCCAGCCTTGCTCCACGACCAGGCCGTGGCGGCCGATCTCGATTTCCTCGAGACGCTCGATCGCGCTCCGAGCGGGCCCCAGGACGGACAGCTCGATGTGGAGATGGAGGCAGTTCGTCGGGGGCGACCGGTGTAAAACCGCGGATCCGAACTGGCCGCGGCTACTGCACATCGAGTGATCACGCGGCCGAGCGGCTCGTCTGCCTCGACATGGCCGATGCATCCGCGAAGCTGCCCGCGCTTGTGAATCGTCACGAACGCACCGGCCATCTGTGCGAACACGCCGGCCGTGCCCGGCGCCGGCAGCGTTTGCGCCTTCACGCGGGCCTCGATCGCCCCGCGCGCCAGCTTCAGCAGCAACTGTCGATCGTCATCCGTTCATAGCGCGCTGACAGCACGTAGAACCAGAACGCTAGCACGTAGAACCCGGAACCCAGCACCCCTCAGTGATCGCGCTCCCGAGCGCTGCGGCGAGATAGCCGACCACGGCGGATTTGTCGCCGGAGACGTCACCCGAATCCGCGTACTTCAAGATCACGGCATCGGTGGCGCCGAGCGGCGCGCCGCGCCGCATCACCGCCACCGTCGGCCCGCCACCGCAGGCGTGATCCGGCCGCCGATTGAGCGCGCGCTGCAGGCTCGTCGGCGTCGAGCCGCGAGACGTGATCGATGACCACGGCATCGAGCGCGGCCGCCAGTCGCGGCGTCGTGATAGTGCGACAAGTCGGTGCTCGCAACGAGCAGGACGTCGCGACCGGCGAGGGCCGATCCCAACGCCGTCGCCCAGTGCGCGCGCCGTCTCCTCTTCCTGCCACCCCATGAGCAGCGCCACGATCTTCGCCTGCGGTGCCACGCGCGCTTGATGAACGGCATCTGCATTTCGAGCGAATGCTCGCGCACGTGTGCGCTGCGGATGCTCGCGAACGATCGACGCCGCCGACGTGATGGCAGCCGCCGCGCCTTCGTCGAACTCCGCCACGCCAGAGCGGCGTGTCGAAGCCGCCCCGATGAATCGCGACGCCGTCGAACCCGACGAAATGGGAAGGGCCGAGCAAGAACGATGAGATCGACGGGCCTGGCGCGGAGCTGTCCGGTAGGCACGCGCGCGACGGGACCGGTAGTACATGAGACCGGCGTGCGGCGCGATCAGCGCCCGACGCAGGCGGGCCAGGCTGCGGGCCATCGCCGGCCTCGACATGTAACCGTCCACGGCGGCCGCGAGCGCGCCGACGGTGATCCCGGATACCAGGAGCCTGCGACTGCAGGACTGCGCAGCGCCATCACACCTTCTTCAGCGGATCGCAGATGTTACTATTTGCCATGCCCGATCAGTTCACCGTGGCGCAGGTCGAGGCCGTTGCCGCGCTCGCGCGGCTCGAACTCGGCCACGACGAGGCGCGAGCTGGCTCGCGAAGCAGCTCACCGACATTCTGGAATATGCCGAGGCAGGTTCAGCGAATCGATACGTCAGGCGTTGCGCCGACCGCCAGCGTCGCGAGCGTCGCCAGGGGCAGGGCGCGAGGACGCCGTCGTGCCTTCTCTTCCGCGCGACGTCGCGCTCGCCAACGCTCCTGACGCGGCCGTGGATGCCGGACTGTTCCGCGTGCCGCGAGTGATTGGATGACCCCTGTTCGACACGATTCGAGAGACTCCGCGAGGCCATTCGCACCGGTCAATGCTCGGCTGTCGAAGCGTGCTCGGCGGGCCCTCGATCGGATCGAGAGGCTACAGAGCCGACACTCCACGCGTTTACGACCGTCACCGGCGATCGCGCGCTCGAACGGGCCCGAACCATCGACAACGCGCGCGTGCAGAATGGGCCGATCGTCCTGCTCGCCGGCGTCCCGGTTGCGATCAAAGACGTGCCCTGCACTCGCGGCGTGCGCACCACGGCGCTCGTCGAAAATCCTGGAAACCTACGTCCCGCCGTTCGACGCCACGGCGGGTGGCGCGGCCTCGAACGCGCCGGCGCGGTCATCGTCGGCAAGACCAACTGCGACGAGTTCGCGATGGGATCGTCCACCGAAAACTCGGCCTTCGGTCCGACGCGCAATCCCTGGGACGCCAGATCGCATCCCGGGCGGATCGAGCGGCGGGTCGGCGGTTGCCGTCGCGGCTGGCGAATCGCCGCTTCGCGCTCGGCACCGGACACTGGCGGATCGATCCGCCAGCCCGCCGCCCTGTGCGGCATCGTCGGCCTCAAGCCCACCTACGGACGCGCGTCGTCGCGCTACGGCCTCCTCGCGTTCGGCTCGTCGCTCGATCACGATCGGTCCGCTGACGCACTCGGTCGCCGACGCCGCCCGTCGTCCTGTCCGTGATCGCCGGCGCCTGATCCGGCCGATGCCGACGAGCGGCGTCGAGAGCCAGTGCGCCGACTACTCGGCGCGCCTGACCGGCGACGTCCGCGGCGTGCGCATCGGCGTTCCGTGCGGGCCTGTCGAATCAGGCGTCGATCCGGAGATTTCATCCGCGTTTCGACAAGGCGCTCGATGTCCTCAGCCTCGCGCGGCGCCTCGCTCGTGAACATCGAGCTTCCCAACGCCGGTGCCGCGATCCCGGTGTACTTACCTCGTCGCCACCGGCTGAAGCCAGTTCGAACCTCGCGCGCTACGACGGTGGCTGCGTTTCGGACTGCGGGTCAAAGAGTGCGGACGACGATCTGATCGGCGATATGCGGCGGACGCGCGCGCAGGGATTCGGGCCGGAGGTCAAGCGCCGCATCATGCTGGGGACCTACGTTCTCAGCGCCGGGCTACTACGACGCGTATTACCTGAAGGCGCAGCAGGTGCGAACCTCGATCCGGCGCGACTACGAACAGGCGTTCGAGCGGGTGGACGCCGTCGTCATGCCGACGAGCTCCGACGCCGGCGTTCAAGCTTGGTGAACGAGTGGACGATCCGCTGCAGATGTATCTCGGCGACATCTTCACCGGTCAGCGCCAACCTCGCCGGGCTGCCGGCCATCAGCGTCCCGTGCGGCTTCACTCGCGAGCCGGTCTGCCGATCGGCTGGCAGCTCATCGGGCCGCATGTTCGACGAAGCGATGATCCTGCGCGTCGCGGACGCCTACGAGCGCGACACGGACTGGAAGCGGGAGCCGCCTCTGTGATCGGATCCCGACTGGGCGTCGTTCACCGACGAACAGCTGCTCGCGGTCCGGATGTGCGACCTTGGCCTCGTCATCGAGGGCACCGGACTCGAACAGCCCATCTGCACAGATCAATGCGCGAGCTCGGAGCGCGCGGCTTGCCGCGCCGCGCTACTGGCTCTCGGATGAATGGTTCACGCCCGACGGCGTGCCGGGCGTCGCGATTCCGTTCTACCTCGCGCATCCTCGCCTGGCGAAGCTCGAGCTCGCGCAGATGCTGGAAGTCGAAGGCGCGCGATCCGGAGATCGTGCCTGCGGATTCTCCGGCACGAAGCGGGCCACGCGATCGACAACGCGTATCAACTGCGACGGCGCCCGACGCGGCGCAGCCTGTTCGGCACGCCCGACGACGCCCTACCCGGAGTACTACACGCCAAAGCCGTACAGCAAGAGCTTCGTCCAGCACCTCGATCACTGGTACGCGCAGAGCCATCCCGACGAGGACTTCGCCGAAACGTTCGCGGTATGGCTCGATCCCGAATCGAACTGGGCCGATCGCGCTACGCCGGATGGCCGGCGCAGCGAAAGCTCGAATACATGGATCGGCTGATGCGCGAGCTGGCGCGGCGCAAGCCGGTCGGTGAAATCACGCCGCGAAGTCGATCCGCTGCCGCGGCTCCGCAAGACGCTCGGCGAGCACTACAAGAACAAGCGCGAGCACTACGGCCTGGATCATCCGGACTTCTACGACAGCGATCTGCAGAACCTGTTCTCGGACTCGCCCGAGTACGCGAAGAACCTTCCGGCGGCGCGATTCGTGCGACACGATCAGGCGTGACGTGCGAGCCACGGTTGCCAGCTTCACCGACAGCTACCAGTACACGATCGATCAGCTGATCGAGAAGATCATCGAGCGCTGCCGCGAGCTCAATCTCCGACTGATGCGATACAGAAGAAGTCACCAAGACCGACTTCATGGTCTTCCTCACGGTCCAGACGATGAACTACCTGCACAGCGGACGGCACCGCGTCGCGCTGTGAGCAGCACAAGCTGCGCGTGCTCGCGCTCGTTCACCGGCACCTGATTCCGCCCGACGACGATCCCCGAAGGGCACCGATCTCGTAGCGGCGCCGTGGCGCACCGAGTACGACGTCATCTCGACGCTGCGCGCGATGGGCCACGAGGTGCAGACGCTCGGCGTCCACGACGACCTCGGCGAGCTGCCGGCGGGCATCGACCGAATGGAAGCCGCACATCGCCTTCAACCTGCTCGAAGGTTTCGACGACGTGACCATCTTCGACCAGAACGTCGTGTCAGCCACCTCGAGCTGCTCAAGCTGCCGTATACCGGCTGCAATCCGCGCGGGCTCGCTGCTCGCGCGCGACAAGTCGCTGTCGAAGAAACTGCTCGCGTATCACCGCACTCGCGGTCCCGGAGTTCGAAGTCTTCCGCATCGGCCGCCCGATTCGGCCGCCCAAAGCGCCTGTCGTTTCCGCTGATCGTCAAGTCGCTGACGCAGGAAGCCTCGATCGGAATCTCCCAGGCCTCGGTCGTCGATTCAGACGACGAGAAGCTGAAGGAGCGCGTCGCGTTCATTCACGAAAGCATCGGAACCGCCGCCATCGTCGAGCGCTACATCGAAGGCCGCGAGCTTTACGTCGGCATCCTCGGCAATCAGACCCTGCAGGCGCTGCCGGTGTGGGAACTGCTTCTTCACCAACATGCCGGCCGACGCAAAACGCATCGCCACCGACCGGGTGAAGTGGAGCGTCAAGTATCAGAAGAAATACGGGATCGACAGCGGGCCGGCGCGGGATATCGCCGGAGTCAGACGCCGAGCGGATTCAGCACGTCTGCAAACGCGCGCTACCGCGCGCTCGAGTTGAGCGGCTACGCGCGAATCGACTTGCGGCTGGACGAAGCCGGAACCGTCTGGGTGCTGGAGGCGAATCCTAATCCGCAGATCGCAAAGGGCGAGGATTTCGCGGCCTCGGCCGAGAAGGTCGGAATCGCGCTACGACGCGCTGCTGCAGCGCATCATCAATCTCGGGACTTCGCTGGCAGCCTGAAAGCGTCGCCTGAGACGACGGTCCGCGTGGGCCGGTTGACCAGCTTCACGACGGTCCAGATCAGCAGAGCGGCGAGAGCCAGAGGCGCCAGGGGCACGAGCACCGCCAGCGCCAGACCCAGACCTCGCCACGAGCACTCCGACTCCCACGACAACCGCCATGATGGGCAGGAGCAGGGCGCCGATCAAGAGCCGGAAGATCAGGCGAAGGACCGTGAAGGCAACCCAGAAGACCAGCATCAGCGGGAGGAGGACGGCGGTGCACCGGGAGCAGAAGGATCCCGGAAAATGATCGCCAGAAGCAGGAATGTCATACCCGCTATTTACGGGCGGCAGCCTCCAGCAGTTCCGGAGCTTTGAGCTGATCGGCCGGTCCGCGCGGTGCCGTCGGCGACAGGTACTCCATCGGACGACGGGTGACCATCTCGTCGAGACTCTTGACGACTTGGCGCATTACCGCCGGCCGTCCGCTTCAACTTCGTGAACCCGACGACGACGCAGAAGCCGATGAACAGGACGAGCACGAAGACGGTGCTGGCGCCCACGCCCTGAAGGGGCGCCGATGGCGACCTGCTGGATCTCCGCCAGCACTCATGCGCCGCCTGCCTCGCGCGGTTTCTTGGCGGGGATGTCATGCCAGGACGAGGCCCCTGCGAACTTCTTCCATCGCCAGGCGTTCCGGCTTATGGAGGGCCGGCACAGGCTGCTCGGCCTCGAAACGCACGCGTGCTCCACGCCGCAACTGCTTAGCCCTCAATGCCGCGACGTCCACAAACAGGAAGCGGCTGTGGATCGGCGGCGCGGGCTCCGGCGGCATGACCGAGTGTTTCAGCGGGTTCTGTGAGTCTGCATCGCCTCTTCCATATCAACCAGATAGCCTAGCACGTGCGACGCCTCGAGGTCACTTACCGAGTCTGGGGACCGTTCACCGAATGCCCGGTCCCAGGTCCGGAATAGGCCGTATAAGCAAGACCAGAGGAGAGGGACATGGAGCTCGAGGATCCAGTCGACCGGAGGCATGTGGCGTTCGGCGTCATCATCATGGCGCTGGGCCTCCTGTTCCTGATGGACCAACTGGAGATTGTTCAGCAGGCGGTGCTGGGGCTCTTCTGGCCCGGGTGCTGTCGTCGCCTGGGGATTCGAGCGGATCGTATGGCCGTCGCGACCCGGGCGAGATCGGAGGCGTTTGGATTGCCCTGACCGGCGGCCTGCTGATGCTCGATCAACTCTCCATCGTCCGGCTGCGCGAGTCGTGGCCGCTCTTCGTGATCATCGGCGGCATGCTGATGATCTTTCGCGCCCTCGACTGGCTGCCGTCACGAACCGAACGCGATTTCCTTGATGCGAATCGGGGATCGAAGGACTCCGCGCTCGCGGCGGGGACCAGGCGATGATTCCCGAACAGCCGGAACGAGCCCGCTCGGGACCAATCCTTACGACGCAGCTGGTGTTCGGGCTCCGGCATTGTCGTGATTGGCGTGCTTTTTACGCTCGACAATCTCGACATCCTCGATGCCGGGGACTACCTGCCGTTCTGGCCCATCGTGACTCCTGATTGCAGGCTCGCCAATCTGACGGCCTCCCGGGATGGAGGCTCGCGCACAGCCGGTGCGCCTGATGACGTTCGCCGGCGCCTGGCTGCTGTCTCGCATTTCGGCTGGTGGCACTTCCGGTTCCGGGATTTGTGGCCGTTGATCCTCGTGTTCTGGGGAGCGCTGATCGTCTGGCGAGGCTGGCACGGTGTCACGCCAGGCCTGACCGCGCGCGGGTGGGCAGTGATTCAAATCACACCGTCAGCATCTTTGCCTTGATGAGCGGTTTCGACCGAATTGTGCTGGCCGATCCGTTTCGCGGAGGTGAAGTGAGCGCGGTCATGGGCGGTGGAAAGCTGGATCTCAGGCGCGCCATGATGCCGGACGGTGAAACCGCCACCCTCAACGTGTTTTTCCTGATGGGCGGCGATGGACGCTGCGGCTCCCGGAGACGTGGGCGCTCGAGAATCGCGCCGTCTACTTCATGGGCGGGTCGAACGATCAGACCCGTGTGCCCGTAAATCCCGCAGCGCCGCGTTTGATTCTGCGCGGGTTCGTCATGATGGGCGGCGTTGAAATTAAGAATTAAGAATTAGGAATTAGCTGACGGATGCACCCTCTTCTGGCGAGTATCGATCGGCTCGCGCTCTATCTGGCCGCGTGGGTTCCGGCTGCCGCTCTCGTCACCATTGAATTCCTGACGGTTGGCGGATTGCCGTGGGGCGACGCGGCGGCGATGGCCGTGCCGCTGTGTCTTGCCTACGCCTTCGTCTGCCTGGCCGCGTGGTATCCGTGCCAGGCGACGCCGCTCGCAGACATCCGGCGCCGCTGCGACTCTTTGGCACGCACGGCGCCGCCGCGCTGCTCACGCGCGGGCGTGTGGGTGATCCTGGCCAGCGCGTGGGCGCGGGCGCTTCGTGCCATCGGGTTCCCGCGGCATTCGACCGGTTCGGCCAGCAGGCGCCGGCCCTCTTCGTGACCGGAGCCCTGCTCTTCACGTTGTCGATCTTCGCGCACTACCTGCTGATCAGCTACGAGGCCGCGCGCACTCGCGAAACGCGAACGCTCGAACTGAACGTCCTCGCCCGCGACGCGCAGCTCGATGCCGCTCCGGGCCCAGGTCAACCCGCATTTCCTGTTCAACAGCCTTCACTCGATCGCATCGCTGATCGGAAGCGATCAGGCGGGTGCGCGCGCGCATGTGCGTGCTGCTCGCCGACTTCCTGCGCGACAGCGTCCGTTTCGGTGCTCGCGACGAAATCGCGCTCGCGCAGGAGCTCTCGCTGGTCCGGCAGTATCTCGGCATCGAGCAGATTCGGTTCGGCGCCCGGTTGCAGGTCCTGGAAGAGGTCGCTGCCGGGCTGAACGCGGCGATGGTGCCGCCGCTCGTGCTTCAACCGCTCGTTGAAAACGCCGTCAAGCACGGCATTGCCGGCTTGATCGAGGGAGGCACCGTCGGCGGTGCGCGCGCGAGCGGCCGACGGCATGCTGCATGCTGACCGTAGAAAACCCTTACGACCGTCGACCGTCCGGCATCGCACAGCACCAAGGTTGGCCTGCAGAACGTCAGGCGGCGGCTCGACGCGCAATTTGGTCCGCGCGTCGGTCCGCATCGACGATAAAGGGATGGCCGATATCAAGCCGAAATCCAAATGCCGCTCCTTCAAACAGCTTCAGTGTGATGAATACCCTGCGTGTCCGCGATTGTTGACGATGAGGCGCCGGCGCGCGCCATCCTCCGGGAATATCTCGGCGCCGGAGGCGGGCGTAGAGGTCGTCGCCGAATGCGCAAATGGCTTTCGAGGCCGTGCAGGCCGTCGCCAACGCGAAAGCCGGACCTGCTGCTGCTGGATGTGCAGATGCCCAAGCTCGATGGCTTCGAGGTGCTCGAGCTCGTCGAACGCGATGTCGCCGTCGTGTTCGTGACGGCGCATGACCAGTACGCGCTGAAGGCGTTCGAGGTCCACGCGGTGGACTACTTGCTGAAGCCCTTCGGACCCGAACGCCTCACCGAAGCGCTGCAGCGCGCCCGCGCTCGTCTTGCGCAGAAACCGCCTGCCGCCGAACCGCTCGCCTGCGCTTACAAAGCGGCCGTCGTCCTCTCACGCGCGTGCTCATCCGCGACGGCGCGACCGTTCACATCGTCCCGCTCGGCAAGATCGATTACGCCGAAGCGCAAGACGATTACGTCGCGATCCATGCGGAACGGCGCACTCTTTTGAAGGAACAGACGATGGCGCAGCTCGAAGCGATGCTGGATCCGCGTCAGTTCGTGCGCATTCACCGTTCGTATCTGCTGAACGTCGATCGGCTCGCGAAAATCGACGCCACAGACACAGACAGCCGGGTTGCCATCCTTCGCGACGACACCCGGCTGCCCGTGAGCCGAAGCGGTTACACGCGCCTCAGCGCATTGCTTGGAGAGTAGTCTCTGCCGCTCAGCGCCGGCGTTTCGCACGATTCGCAAATCCAATCGCCGCGAAATCGTCGTCGGCCGGGCGCCGCCCGAAGGGGGAACGAGGCGCGCGCGTCACCGAGGCCTTCTGGCACGTCCTGCTGCACCGAGGCGCTCATCCCCACGAGCGAGCGTTCTCCGACCCGGCGCCCGTCGCGAATGCTGGCGTTGATGCCAATCCACGCGTCGCGCCCGATCACGGCGCTGCCACCATGATGACGACCCTGCCGGTCACGCTGGCGCCTGCCTCGACGCGCGCGTTGTGCCCCACTTCGACGTTGTCGTCAATCTTCGCGCGGTCCTCGACGACCGTTGATCCAGCGTGCCGCTCTGACGACGACCAGCGCACCGATATCGACATGGGAACCGATGAGGACTCCGCCGAGGTGCGGGATGCGTGACTTGTGGCCGGACTTATCGCGCACGAAGCCGTACCGGGATGTCCAATGACCGTGTTGGCGCTCAATCGTCGAGGCCCTCGCCGATGATGACGCGCTGACACAGTCGCGCACCGGTGCGCACGGATCGACCCTCGTCCGATCCTCACGTCCGGACCGACCGTGCAGAACGGCTCGATGACGGCACCGGGGCCGACTTCCGCACGAGAATCGACAAAGGCCAGCGGGAAACGATCGCCTCCGGCGAGATCAGACCGGACTCGATCCACACCGCCCGTCGCTGATGAGCCTCGATGAAGCCGAGCACGTTCGCGACGGCCGCCCGAGGGTCGGCCACCTCGATGACGCGGCAGCGGTCGAGCGTGCCGGCCAGCCGCGATGCCACCGGCCCGGATCACGATGCAATCCCTCAGTGCTGCGAGCGCCGCCCGTCCCTCGGTCGAAAGCTTCCGGTTGGCAAAATAGAGACAGCGATCGGCTTCGTTCCGTCAACGGCGCCACGCCGTCGACAACGAGATCGCCCTCGCCGGAAACGCCGACGAGCCGGCGAATCTCCTGCTCCTCGAGACGTGCGCGAAGCATCTTCAGACGCCCTCTGTCACCCGACGGTCGTAGTGACGCCACAAGACGGTCGACAAAGCGGTCGAAGCGCTCGCTGGTCGCCCGCAGCTCCTCGGATTCGAGCTCGCGAACAAGCGCCACGTAATCGTGCTGCGGATGGAGCCACGAATGCGGATGCGCCAGCAGACAGAGGTTTCGATCCTGATCCAGGGCCGTTTCAAACGTATGCTGCCTCCACATCATCGCGCTCTCGCTTACATAAAGCGAGATTGTGCTGCTTCACGATCTCGTAAGCGTTGACGCAAAGGCCTCGCGGCCAGGGGGAAGATCGAACCGCGCCCATCCGGCGTTGACGGGATCGTGCTGGGAGAACGCGCGAACCGGCGCTCCGACGATATTGCTCAAGAGGTCGAGCCGCAGCGCGGCACCTCACGACCAGGATCCGCTTCCACGGCAGATTCCACGGCGACGTGCAGGCCCACCTCGTGGCCAAGCGCGTGGATCTTCCGGATCCGCCGGATCGTGTCGCTCCGCGACCGGGTTGTAAGCTACTGGCCGTCCATCAGCACGAGCTTATCGTCGATCGGATCCCTCGGCATGTTCGGAGTTCCGCCATCTCCAGCGAGTAGGCGGGCGCGAAGTCGATGTCATGGCGCAACAGGATGTAGCGCGATGGCAGCGGTGCCGCGCCGGCAGAAAGTCACGGTGCTGAACGAACGTCCGCCCGCGTGCCCTCGCCTTCGCGAGGAAATCCAGGTAGAGCGCCCGCGAGAGCCGGCTCAAACGAATCGCGAGGGCGTCGTCATCAGACGCATCGCGGCAGTTTGCCATAGACGTGCCACCGCGGATCGTCCAGCCCATCGTTCATCCAATGCCGCCGAATGCGACGGATTGTTCCTCAGTTGGGAAAGACGAGGGGCTCGCCGAGAAGGACCATCTGCCGGCAATGCCCCCGTCACCTGGCCGGACTTCGGCATGACCGCCGAGGACCTCAGAGACGAACTCACTCGCATCCGACCCCTCAACGTTGCGGACGGTTTTCGCGCTTTCTACCGTTTGTACGCCGAGCGTTCCGGCAAGAGTCGATGGGGAGACAAGACGCCGGATTACGTTCTGCACATCTCCGACATCGCCGAGACACTGCCCGAGGCACACTTCATTCACATCATCCGCGACCGCCGCGACGTGGGTCCTGTCGTTGCGCCAGTGCTGGTTTGCGCCGGGGCCACGATATGAAAGGCCTTGCGGGCCATTGGGGTTGCCCTACGTGAGCCAGCTCGAGCGCTATCACGAGAGGTCGATGGGCTGGTATCTCGCCCCTCCGGATCCGTCGCGAATCGAGGCGTGGAAGGAGACGATGACGACCGACGAGAGAAGGGACTTCGAGGAGGTTGCGGGCGATCTGCTGCGCGATCTGGGGCACGAGCTGTGACACCCGGGAACGTTGGGCAACGCGTGGCGAGCCTGGACGTGCTTCGGGGGCATAGCCATCCTGCTGGTGCTCGGCTATCACGCGCCCGCGACACCCGAAGGTGCCGCGAGTCACGCCTTGATCGCCGTCTGGAAGCGTTGCGGGTGGGCTGGAGTCGATCTGTTCTTCGCGTTGAGCGGGTTCCTGATTATGGGCCTGCTACTCGCCGAGCGAGAACGCACGGGCGCGATCGACGTCAAGGCTTTCCTCATGCGCCGGCTCTTCAAAATCTATCCACCTTTACATCGCGTTTGTGACCGTGGTGCTTGCCCGGGACTATCACTACGCGCAGGGGTTGCCCTTCCGAGCGACTCACATCTGCGGCCAAGGGCCTCTGGCCGGTCGCTGCGCAATTGCAGAATTTCGTTGCCTATACGAACCGCTCTCATCTCTGGTCATTGGCGATGGAAGAGCATTGTTATGCGCTATTGCTCGCACTCGCCGTCTTCCAGGCCTCCCGGCGATCTGAGCCGCGCTTCTCCTGATCGTTCCAACCGCTGTGGCGGGACTCTTCACGGCCTCGTGGCTGGCTCGCTGGGCTCACGTGATCTGGAGTTACCCCGGAACGGGATCGATCGGCTTTACTTACACGCAGCATCGAATCGACGCCGTCCTGGCAGGCGCGTTGGCAGCCTGGCTCGTGCGAACTCGACATGGATCGACACTCAGCACGCGAGCGAGGGCAGCCCTCGCAGGCATTGCGATCGCGTGTTTTCTACCCACGTTAAGTTTCGAGCCCTACGACTACCGTGTCCTGTTCCTGATCTTCGTGCTCCCGCTGCAGGCGATCGGCTTCGGATGCCTTCTTGTGGCGATTGGCGCGTCTTTCTGCGCTGGCCGGGCACACGCGACAGTGAAGATGAGCAGGGGCATCAGCGCGCCTCTTCGTCTTCTCGCTTTCGTCGGGGTCACCAGCTACTCGACGTACTTGTGGCACATGCCGTTCGCGGATGTTTTTGATTCGACTCGTCCCGGTCGCCCTCTGCCTGCCGGCGCGGGCCATGAGGATCTGGGCGGCTTATCTGATTTGCGCCTTGGTGATGGGGGCACTCATGTTCTGGCTAATCGAGAGGCCGGCTCAGGGCTGGCGGCGACGGTGGCAGACGGCACACGAGGCGCAGGCCCAGCGACGCTGGACGCCGGCGGAAGTGGCGTGATGTTGAACGGAACGCGGACGGCCCTCATCGTCGCTCATCCCGGCCACGAGTTGCGGATCCACGGATGGCTCGAGCGCACATCCTCTGGTCTTCGCACTGACTGACGGCTCGGGCGGCCTCGGAAGTCGCGGTTGGCGTCGACACAGGGATTGCTCGACAAGGCAGGCGCTCGCTCCGGACCAATCTTCGGTCGGTTTACGGATCGGGAGCCGTGTCAGGCGCTCGTCGAGCATCGACACGTTGAATTCCCTGATTTGGCTCTGGAGCTGGCGCGCGCCCTCGAAAGCGGAATCGATGTCATCGTTGGCGACGCTGCCGAGGATACAACTCAGGCCACGATGTCTGCCGCCTCCTCATCGATGCGGCGGTCCAGTGGATCCGCGTGCGAGAAGGCCGTCCGATCGAGAACCGCGATTTCCCGGTCGTTGCGGCACCGGAGACATGTTCGTCGGAGCAGCGGAGTCGGCGCTTTGGTTTGCGTTGACGAGTGCGCGTCTCGCGGAAGCTTGCAGCCGCTCGCGCATACAGGAGATCGCACACGAAGTCGAAGCGGCGTTGAATGCGCATGGGCCCAAGGCCTTCGGCACCGAATGCCTCCGTCTGATCCGGGAACCCTGGTCACCGCCGCCGTCTCCCGCTTTCTACGAGGAATACGGCACGAAGCGCGTGAAGGAAGGCCTCTACGACCGCGTCGTGCGTCAGGACGAGCACCTCGTGCCGCTGGCGCGCACCCTCGAAGCGTGGGCCGGGGTCTGATGCGCAGCCTGCGGGTCCTGATCACGAATAACACCCTGGCGCACCGGTGCGGATCGGAGCTGCATGTTCGCGATGTCGCAACCGCGCTCCTTCGGCTGGGTCACCGTCCGGTCGCGCATAGCCGCGATGCTGGGACCCGTCGCAGAGGATCTGCGCCGTGGCACCATCGCGGTCATCGAAGATCTCTCACAACTTGGAGAGCCGCCGGACATCATCCATGGGCAACACAATCTGGAGACGATGACGCACGCTGCTGCATTTTCCGGCCACGCCCGCGGTGTTCTTCTGCCACGGCTGGTTGCCATGGGAAGAAGCCCCTCCGCCGGCGCCGCGCATTCTGCATTACGTGGCCGTGGACGCAAGCGTGCCGGGATCGTCTGGTCTTCCAGCACGCCATTACGCCCGACCGCATCGAGTTGATCCCGAACTTCGTGGACCTGGAACGCTTTCGACCGCGTTCCTGCGCTGCCCAGTCGACCACAGCGCGCACTGGTGTTCAGCAACGACGCGAGGGAGAGCAGCACACCGCCCGCCATCCGGACAGCCTGTGAAGCCGAGTCGATCACACTCGACGTGGCGGGTGCCGGCTCGGGGCGCGTTCTCGATCGGCCGGAGGACGCTCTCGGAAACTACGATCTCGTCTTCGCCAGGGCGCGGGCAGCCCTGGAGGCGATGGCTGTTGGAACTGCGGTAATCACGCTGCGACTTCGCGGGGCTTGGCGGCTTCGTCAACCCCGACCGGTTCGACGAGTGGCGCCGACTCAATTTCGACTCCGCTGTTTGCGTCGTGCGCTCGAACCGGACGCGATCCGCGGGGAGATTCGTGCCTACGATCCGGCGGCTGCCGCCGCGGTGTCACGCCGGGTGAGATGCGAGGCGGGTCTCGACCGGGCGATGCAGCGAATCGTGAAGATCTATCTGCAAGTGCTCGATGAATGGCAGGCGCAGCCGGCCAACGATCCGTTCAAGGAAAGTGCGGCTACTGCTGAATATCTCCGACAACTCGAGTCCAGGGTGAAGGGGCAATGATCGCATCGTTTTGGCGACCTTCTCACGGAACGAGCCAGGCTTGGGATCCTCGAGAACCAGCTCGCCGAATCCGTCGAGATGCGCGCACCAGTGACACGCAGATCGAGACACTCAAAGTCGTGCTGAAAGAACTGTCCGAAACGCTCAACTCTGAAAAGGCCAATCGGGCGCGTCTCGAGAGCAAATGCGGAGGAGGCCGAGCGGGAGCGGACCGCCCTGCGTGCCGAGATCGATGCGATTCGCCGGCTGCCATCTACCGCTTGCGCGGCTGGCTGCTGCAGTGGCCTACGCTCGTATCGATCTATCGAGAGTCTCAGCGGTCGCTCTCCTACGACCTGGCCCACTCGACTGACTCTGACCTACGCGATCGACGCGGTCTTACGCCGCGACGTCCACCTTGATCTGCCGTGGCTTGACTTCTCGCGGAGCGGGAGCCGCACCGTCAGCACGCCGTTCTTGTAATCGGCTGAGACCTTGGTCGCGTCGACGGTCGGCGCAGCGAGAACGAACGGCTGAACGTGCCGTAGTGGCGCTCGATGCGATGGAAGTGCTCTTCCTTCACATCCGACGCGAACTTCTTCTCGCCCTTGATCGTCAGCGTGCCCTTCTCGACGGTGACGTCGATCTCTTCGCGCGTCATGTCGGGAATTTCAGCCTTGAGCACCAGTTCGTCCTCACCGTTCTGATAGATGTCAACGGCGGGAACCCATGAACCCGAGCTCATCAGACCTTCATCGATGCCCTGGCGGCCGTAGTCGCCGAACGCGCGATCGAAGTGATGCTGGAGCTGAGCGAACTCACGAAACGGGTCGGTCCATCGAACTAACGTCACGACTAATCCTCCCTAATTCGGCTGATTGCAAATTCGCCGTTAATTTGGTTTCGTTACTTCGTTTCGGCGTACTCGGCGTCAACGACTTCGCCGTCCTTGACCTCAGAACCCTGAGAACCTCGAGAACCCTGAGAACCCTGAGAACCCTGAGAACCCTGAGAACCTTTGTAGAGCCCTCAGCCAGCCCGTGTGAGGCACGCTGCAGAGCATCGGTCGCACGCTTCAGGCGTGTCTACGTCGTTGCCCTCGAGCGCCTTTCGAACGTCGGCAATCGCAGCTTCGACCTTGGACAACTCGCCGACCGCGATTTTTTCGCGATGCTCGTTGATCGTCTTCTCGACCTGATACATCAGGAATCGGCCTGGTTCCCGGCGTCGATCGCGTCGCGACGCGACTTGTCGTCGGCCGCATGGCTTTCGGCGTCCGTCACCATGCGCGCGCCACTTCGTCTTTCGACAGACCACTCGGCGCCGCTGATCGTGATCTTCTGCTCCTTGCCAGTCGCCACGTCCTTCGCCGTGGCGTTGACGATGCCGTTGGCGTCGATGTCGAAGCTGACTTCGATCTGAGGGACGCCTGCGCGGCGCCGGCAGGCCGGCCAGCTGAAAGCGGCCGAGCGTCCGGTTGTCCCGCGCCAGTTGACGCTCGCCCTGGAGCACATGCACATCGACCGTGGTCTGGTTGTCGGCTGCCGTCGAGAAGACTTCGCTCTTCCTCGACGGAATGGTCGTGTTCCGGGCAATCAACGTGGTCATCACGCCGCCGAGCGTTTCAACGCCCAGCGAGAGCGGCGTCACGTCGAGCAGCAGGACGTCCTTGACTTCACCGGCCAGCACGCCGCCCTGCACGGCCGCGCCCACGGCGACGACCTCGTCAGGATTGACGCCCTTGTGAGGCTCCTTCCCGAAGTACTCGCGCACGAGCTGCTGGACCTTCGGCATGCGGGTCGAGCCGCCGACGAGCACGACCTCGTCGATCTTCCCGGGATCGATGCCGGCGTCGGCAAGCGCCTGCTTGCACGGGCTCCATCGTTCGCTGCGAGCAGGTCGTCGACGATCTGTCTCGAGCCTGGCGCGCGTGAGCTTCATCTGCAGGTGCTTGGGACCGGTCTGGTCCGCCGTGATGAACGGCAGGTTGATGTCGGTCTCCATGCAGCGTCGAGAGCTCGATCTTGGCCTTCTCGGCGCCTTCCTTCAGGCGCTGAAGCGCCATGCGATCCTTGCTGAGGTCGATGCCGTCCGACTTCTTGAACTCTGAAACGAGCCACTCGATGATCCGGTCGTCGAGGTCGTCGCCGCCAAGGTGCGTGTCGCCGTTGGTCGGCTTTCACTTCAACGACGCCCTCGCCGACTTCGAGCACGGAAATGTCGAACGTGCCGCCGCCGAAGTCGTAGACCGCGATGGTTTCGTCTCTTCTTCTTGTCGAGGCCGTAGGCGAGCGCGGCCGCGGTGGGCTCGTTGATGATGCGCAGGACGTTCAGGCCGGCGATCTTGCCGGCATCCTTGGTCGCCTGCCGCTGCGCGTCGTTGAAGTAGGCCGGCACGGTGATGACCGCGTCGGTGACTTCTTCACCGAGGTAGTCCTCGGCCGCCTGCTTCAGCTTCTGAAGAATCATGGCCGAGATTTCCGGCGGCGAGTACTGTCTTGCCGCGCGACTCGACCCAGGCGTCGCCGTTCTTCGCCGCACCGTCTTGTACGGACGCGCGCCGCCTCGCCCTTCGAGCCGCTGCCCGCGGGCGGATTCGACACCTCTTCGAACTTGCGGCCCATGAAGCGCTTGATCGAGAAGATGGTGTTCTCGGGATTCGTGACCGCCTGGCGCTTCGCCACCTGCCCGACCGAGCCGCTCGCCGTCCTTGGTGATGGCCACGACAGATGGGGTGATCCGCGCGCCCTCCTGGTTGACGATGACCACCGGCTGCCCGGCTTCCATCACCGCCACGACAGAGTTGGTCGTTCCGAGGTCAATTCATATCACTTTTCCAGCCATAGTTGGTGTGTCCCCCTCCGGGCTTCAATGAGACTCAGTCAGTATAGGGACGTGATGAGTGTACTGTCAAGCAAGTTTTATTAGTCTATTAACACTCATGTCTAGCACAGAGCTGGTCCCTCCGAGCCTCCGCACTTGGAAGTGTCTGCGATATAAACGGCATGTGCGATGATGCCCCTGCCGTGCGCATCCTCTTTATAGGCGACATCGTGGGCAAGCCCGGCCGGGACGCCGTCACGCCAGGGCCTGCCTGGACTCGTCGACCACCATCAAATCGACCTGGTGGTCATCGCCAATGTCGAGAACGCCGCCGCGGGCTTCGGCATCACCCGGGAGATCGGGGATCAGATCCTCGGCTGCGGCGTCGACGTCATGACGTCGGGCAATCACATCTGGGACACGCAAAGAGGCGATCCGACTACATCGGTGCGCCGAGCCGCGGCTGCTTCGGCCGGCCAACTTCCCTGCCGGCGTGCCCGGCAGCGGCAGCTATCTGGCGCAGACCGCGGACGGCGCAGAGCGTCGGCGTCATCAACGTCATGGGCCGCGTCTTCATGCCGCCGATCGACGATCCCGTTTGCCGTCGTCTCGCGCGAGATCGAAGCGATGCGGGATCGAGCGCGCGTGATCATCGTCGACTTCCACGCCGAGGCGACGTCAGAAAAGTCGCGATGGGCTGGCACCTCGACGGCAAGGTCACGGCCGTCGTCGGCACGCATACGCACGTGCAGACCGCCGACGAGCGCATACTACCACGCGGCACCGCGTACCTCACCGACGTCGGCATGACCGGACCGCACGACTCGATCATTGGCGTCGACGTCGGCGCGGCGCTCGGGCGCTTCCTCAACGCGATGCCGGCGAAGTTCGAGACCGCGACCGGCAACCCGCGACTGAACGCGGTGATCATTGAAGCGGACGAGCCGGACCGGGCTCGGCACTGGACATCGAGCGGCTGGAACTCAGCAGTCCTCGACGAGCTCGATGCCCTGGAACGGCCCGCAGGCGCCGAGGCGCGTCGCCGCGACAGCGTCGAACGATGACCGATCTTTCGATCTCCCGTTCGAGGAAGACGACGACGGGATCCCGATCCGCTGACAGCCGAAATCCGGCCCGCCGCGGCTGCCCGAACGTCGCGTACTCAGCGTCACCGAGCTGAACGTCCGCCTGCGCGACGTGATCGAGTCCCAGTTTTTCGAGATCTGGGTCGAGGGCGAGCTGTCGAACTGCAAGGTCTGGAACAACGGACATCTGTACTTCACGCTGAAGGACCACGCGTCTCAGCTCAAGGCGTTTCATGTTCCGGTCCGTCTCTCCGGTACCTGCAGTTCAAGCCGGAAGACGGCCTGCAAAGTCGTCGCGCGCGGACAAGTCTGCGTCTACGAGCCGCGCGGGGAATACCAGCTGCTCTGCGAACACCTGGAGCCGCAGGGGGCTCGGCGCCCTGCAGCTCGCATTCGATCAGTTGAAGAAGCGCCTGCAGGCCGAAGGACTGCTTCGATGCGCGCGATCGAAGCGGCCGCTGCCGGCGCGCTTCCGCGGAAGATCGGCATTGTCACACTCTCTTGAAGGCGCCGCCGTCCGCGACATCCTGCAAAGTCCTCGGCCGCCGTCACGCCGAACGTGCACCGTCGTGATTCGGCCGGCGCGCGTGCAAGGCGAGAGGCTCTGCGCTCGAGATCGCACGCGCGGCATGCGGGCTGATCGCCCGGGTCCCGGGCGTCGAGGTCGATCATCGTCGGACGCGGCGGTGGATCGATCGAAGATCTCTGGAGCGTTCAACGAAGAAGCTCGTCGCGCGCGCGATCAGATCCTCGCCCATTCCCGTTATTTCGGCCGTCGGCCACGAGACCGACGTGACGATTGCGGACTTCGTCGCCGATCTCCGCGCCCCGACGCCGTCGGCCGCCGCCGAAATGGTCGTGGCCAAGACAGAGTTCGCGGCCGCATTGATCGACTTCGGGACCGGATGGGGCGCCAGAACGCGGCCGTATCCAGACGCTCAGCCGCCGCTATGCGTCCTGGAGCCAGCCGGCCGCACTGCGGGAATTCCCGGGCGGGTGGCCATGAGAGGACGCCAGGTCGCGGACCTCGCACGAGCTGCCGCCCCGCGCCGTGCGCATGCGCGTCTCGTCGCGCGAGCGCGTGATCCCGGACAGCGGCGTCAGCGGCTCGAGGCGCTGATGCGATCCTCGGGCGACCGGCTCGCCGTCATCCGCGTCCGTCTGTCGGAGCGTCGACGGACGACTGGGGGAGCGCTTCGGTCACCGCGCCGGCGCCATCATGCCGACTCGGCGCCTGCGCTGAACGTGCGCCGGCCGGCTCGGAAACGCTGAAGGCCCTGTTGCTCTCGGTCCGGCGGCGCGGGGCGCCACCGCCGCTGCGCTGGACCGACGATCGATCAAATGCCATTCGCGAACGCCGACGAAACCACGTCGGGCGGGACCACGTTCGAGTGACGCTCTTCGCTCAAGGGCGAGCCTCGACTCCGCGAGCGACGCGACAAAGCAAAGACACCGCCAATGCCCGGTGCAACCATCCGATCGAGGACTTGACGGAAACGGCGATCAGCCGAGCTCTGGAGTGGATCGCCGCTGAAGCTGGAAGAGGGTGAGCTCTTTTTCCTCTTCTTCTCTCCTCCGCCAGCACGTCGAACAGTGCCGCCGGCGCTCACCGGAAGCGCGGCGATGACAGCTTCCTCGCGCTTCTGCCACTCCCGGCCTCGTAGATTGCCGAACGCCGCATCCGAAGATTCTCAGCGAGGAAAGGCGCGCGGCGAGCTTCGGCTCCGCGCCTGCTTCGCTGACCTCCGGACGACCCGGAGCGTGGCTGACGATCTTCTCCGGCTTGCTCGACGACGCGAGGGGCGCGGCGTCGACGAGGCGTACGTCGAGGCCTTCCCTTCCGAGGCCGCCGGCGTGTCCGCGCGGTACTCAGCGAGGCGATGCGCTACCAGCGTTTCTTCGCGGAGTGCAAGCGTCTGCGCCGGTGCTGGCTGGCGCTTGCCGCGGCGGAATCCATTGGAAGACGGAACGGCTCCTCCGATCATGCCAGCGTCTCGCCCTTCCAGCCCGCTCCCGTGCGCTCGAGACTGATTCACACCTACTCGCTGATTCAATGACGATCTGCCGGCAATGGACAACGACACGCTGCGCCGTGGACGCCCGCCGACATTGCACGTCGTCGGCTGGCGGACGGCATCGCGATCCTCGCCTGGGCGGCCGTCATTCGCAGGCGCGGGAAACGCTGCAGCTCGTGGCGCTGCGAACCGGCGAGCGACGAGCCGTCGATCGCCGCGCGGAAGGCCCGTGCGTGCCGACATCCTTGCCGATGCGGCGGGATGCGAGCGGGCATGGTGGGCGGGCTCGGCGCTGACCTTGCAGGCGGCCGGACAGTTTGCGCCAGGCCGCTGCGCCCGGACGGCGACGGGAACTTCGGGGGATGCACGCGCGCGGAAGACCGGCGCGCTGATCACGGCCTCAGCGGTCGGGGGCGCGGTGATGGCGGGCGCGGACGATGCAGTCGCGCCGCAGATCCAGCGCTTCGGAAACCTGATCGGGCTTGCGCGTTTTCAAATCGTGGACGCGGCATTCACCGGATGTCGAGAGCGATACGGCGACGGCTCGGCAAGAGCGCCGGCTGGCGATGCGGCGAGCGCCAAACCGAGCTATCCGTCGACTGTTCGGCGCTCGAGGCGGTCGAGAACGATGGCCGCCAGGGCTGACGGGCGAGGCCAAGACCATCCTCCGCGATGCCCGCGCTCGAACGGGGCTGGCTCGGTCCCATCGCCGACTGGATCGTGGGCCGCCGCAACCAGGGCGACGGAGAGTCGGCGCAGTGCCTGCCCGCCGCATTCAGCGATGCGCCAAGAACAAAGTGCGCCTCGATGTGTTGATGGTCGAGAGAGGCCTCGACGCCGTCGCGAGAGCGCGCGCGCGCACTCATCCACGGCCGGTCAGGTGTCGGGTGGACGGTCAGGTGGTCGACAAGGCGGGCGCACGGCGTCGACGGCGGCCATTGCCGCACTCCGCGGTTCCCGATCATCCCTACGTGGGGCGGCGGCTGGAATCTGAGCTCGCACTGACGCGCTCGACGCCTTTCGGCGTCGACGCCGCCGCGGACGATCCGCGCTCGACATCGGCGCGTCCACCGGCGGATTCACCGATGTTCTGCTCCGAGCCTGACGGCGCGGCCCGGGTCATCGCGCTCGACGTCGGACACGGACAACTCGATTGGAAGCTGCGCAACGATCCGCGTGTGGTCGTGCGCAGAAGGCGTCAAACGCGAGGAATCTGGGGCCGGACGATGTGCCGGACGCCAGGCCTGGATCCTCGTCACGATCGGCGTCGCCTTCATTTCACTCGGGCACATCTTCCCACGGCGCTCCCACGCGTCGCGGACCGGCGGCGCCGACATCGCTGGTGGCTCTCGTGAAGCCGCAGTTCGAAGCGGGACGCGAGGTAGTCGGTGCGGAGGCCCGTCGCGGATCTCAGCGGTTCACGAGGCCGTGGTCGCCGCGAGTGACCGAGAAGGCGGCGGCCGCGGTGTCGCTGCCAGCACCGGGGATTCACGCCGTCGCCCATAACACAGGCGCGACCGGCAGTCGCGAGTTCTTTTTCTGCACCCTGCGCTGACGATACTGACCGACGTTGATGGCCGCCAGGCGCGTCTGCGCCTTCGGTCACTTCCGAGTCGGCATTGATCGCCGAAGGCGCAGCTGCGCGCACGCCACGACGCATCTTCGCGAAATCGCCGAGTGGCTGGAGAAGCGCGGCGTTCAGGCCGTCGTGTCGAGACGAGAGATCGCCGCGGCGCTCCTTTCTTCGCCCGCCAGCGCCGATACGCAGGCCGTCGCGAGCAAGAATACGGACGTCTGGCGGCGAGCGGATCGTCGAGCGGTCGTGCTCGTGCCTCTGAGCGGCGACGGCACGCTCAGCTCTGAGCAGTGGCCGACTGCATTGGCGCAGCCGGCGCGGCGATCTCCCATTCCTCGTGGCGCGAACTTCGGCAGTGCGGCTTTCTGACGGAGATTACGCTGCCGGAGTTGTATCCGTCGCTCGAAGCCGCTCTCGACGGGCGCGCGCACATCGAGCTGCGCATGATGCTGCGTTCGACGGCGCTGCGCGACGAGGGCAGAGACCTTCGCGCAGCTGATGTGCGCTGAACGACGCCGTCATTACGAAGACGGCGCGATCGCGATTGATCGATCCTGTCGGTCTCGGTCGGCGACGAGTTCGTCACCCGGCGTGAAGGCCGACGGGTTGATCGTCGCCACGCCTACCTGGCTCCACCGCCTATAACCTCGCCGCCGGCGGCCCGATCGTGCAGCCAAACGTCCGACGCGCTGGTGCTCACGCCCATTGCGCCGCACGCGCTGACGAACCGGCCCGATCGTCATTCCGGCGACGTCAGCGGCCGCGTGCAGCCGAACATGAACGAGCGCGGATGAGGTGTTCGTGACCTTCGACGGCCAGGCGGGATTTCGAGCTGCAGGCGGGCGACGAGATCAGCATTCAACGAGCCGAGACGCCGCTGCGGCTTATCCGACCAGTCGACGCGCAGCTACTTCGAAATGCTGCGACACAAACTGAAATGGGGCGAGCGGTAAGCGTCTACTTTACCCACTGGCGCTGGGGCCCCACCCCCAGCGCCAGTGAATGCTGATGCACGCCGGGCTAGCTTCGCGCCCCGGCGACGCATACGCAGGCGCCCTCCGCGCCCTTCCTGCCCTGCGCCGGTTGTCGCGTTACCTGTCAACGGAGGTAATATGCGAGGATGAAACGGACGTGGATTGCTGCAGGCATCGCCGTTGTCGCAACGAGCGCCGGCGCGGCCTTTTTTGCCGCCCGAGCGGTTGGACATAACCGCGCATCGGCCGAGCGTGGCCGGTATCGCCGTGAGGCGTCATGGGATGCCACGACTGCCACACACCCTTCAAGCATACGGAGCAATACGTAACCGAAACTTAGCGGCCAT
>ERZ1370068.10957-contig-9610_pt1 | contig 37463 bp, 43 predicted proteins | sample MGYA00561227_ERZ1370068 | MGnify/ENA primary metagenome ERZ1370068 (study PRJEB38410, sample SAMEA6850437) | metagenome | study: Metagenomic assessment of the ecological functions of the soil: analysis of the soil microbiota associated with the...
AGGTTACGTATTGCTCCATAGCCGCCGCGACCACCGCCGGCATAGCTGGAGCCGCCGCGGCTGGAGGCCCCGCGATTGCTGGCCGCGCGCGTGCTTCCGCCTAGCCACCGAACGCGCTGTCGCGCCGCCACCGCCGGAGACCGCCGCCGGCGCTGCCACCGCTCGGACGGTTGCCGGTCGCTGCGACGCCCAGCCGATCCGCCGCGGCCGCCGCTGGCGGGCGTCGCTGGCCTGCGCTCGGACGTTGCCCGCCGCTGGTCGCGTCGCGCCCTGGCTCGGGCGCTGCCCACCGCTCGGTCGCGTCGCACCCTGGCTCGGACGCTGCCCGCCGCCCGGTCGCGTTGCGCCCTGGCTGGGACGCGTACCGCCGCTCCTGCCTGCGCTCTGAAGCCGCGCGCGGTGTCGCGGACCCGACTGGTCGCGCTGCGCGACCTGGTCCCGGCTACCGAACTCTTGTTCGTGGCGTCGTCGCGGTAGCGGACGCCGTCGCGACGCGCGGGATTGTGCTCGAATTTCTGCCGCCGCCGCTGCGGTCGCCCTGGCGCTGGTCGCGATTGGCACCGCGCTCTGCCCTGGCGGTCGCCACGTTCGCCCTGACGCTGGTCGCGATTGGCACCGCGCTCGCCCTGGCGGTCGCCGCGCTCACCGGCGCTCGTCGCGATTGGCGCCGCGCTCGCGCCCTGGCGCCCGTCGCGGTTGGCCTGCCGCTCGCTCGCGCTGTCGGTCGACGTTCCGGTTGATGTTCGTGTTGTTATTGCTGTTGTTATTATTATTGTTGTTGTTGTTATTGTTGTAGTAGTCGTCGTAGTAGACGCCGTGGCGGCCCCAGTCGCAGTCGCCCCAGACGGCGGCGCCGGATCGCCATCCCGGCGCCGAACGACAGCAGGCTCGTCGTCGCGACGATAGCCGTACGGACACGACGCGTATCCGGGCGGGTACGGGTATCCCGGATACGCCATCGGTCGCCGGCAGGCAGTACGGCGCCGGTGCCGCGGTCGAGGCCGACTGCTGGCCGTAGGCCTGCGGCGACGCATTGTAACTGCGGCACGTAGACGACGCCGGGCTCGGCCGGCTGGACCTTGACGATCGTCTCCCTGTTGTTGACGACCTCGCTGCGATGACCGTCTGCTGCTCGGTGGTCTTGAGGCTGCCCGCGTCGCACGGCCTTCGCGCGCATGTGCGTGCTGGATCGTGTCCATGCACGTCGGCCTCGCTGGGCGAGGAACGCGTCGCCGAGGTCCTTGGTCCAGTCGAGGTTGTCCGGACATGCGCTGGAGCACTCTCGGGGAAGTGGGTGAGCGTCTCGAGCGCTCGGGTCCCAGTCGCGGCTCTCGAAGCGCCTTGCTCGAGCGCGTCGCCTTGCAGGCTCCGCGTTCTCTGGCGCGCCAGCGCGCCGCCTCGACGACCTCGAAGCGGATAGGTCGCCGCGATCAGCACCTGCGCGATCAGCCCGTCGGGATAGAGCGTGATCGGCGCGACCATTTGCCCGAGCTGCGCCTGCGTGAACGACGTGCTCTCCGGTTTCGTCCCGCGGCGCGGCCCGCCAGCGGCGCCACGACCAGGACGAGCGTCATCAGCGCGAGCAACGACCGGGGACCGCCTGACCCTGCCACCGTCCATCTGCATTGTGACCGCGGATACGTGAGGGACCTTTCGCTGCTCCAGCCCTTCCTCACCGGCCATCCCACGACCCGTGGATGGCGCGGAAGGGCAAGACTGGGGCCGCCGTCGCATGCTCGGCGCTCCACCCCACACCTGAACGAGGTCCGCCGATGAAGAACAGTCGCGTCACCAAGATCGCCCGCCGGCTCGCCGTATCGCATCACGGACGGCCAGGGCTTCCGCCTGAAGGACGTCGACCCCGGCGGACACCGGCGGCCTCAAGTCGGAGGACAAGCCGCGCGCCAAGGAGGCGCTGCAGACCGGCATCGAGGCGCTCGCGCGAGCTGCAGGACATGCTCTACGCGCAGGACCGCTGGGCGGTGCTGCTGATCTTCCAGGCGATGGACGCCGCGGGAAAGGACGGCGCCATCAAGCACGTCATGTCGGGCGTCAACCCGCAGGGCTGCGAGGTCTACTCGTTCAAGCAGCCCGAGCCCGGACGAGCTCGACCACGACTACCTCTGGCGCACGCACATGCGCGTGCCCGAGCGCGGCCGCATCGGCATCTTCAACCGCTCGTACTACGAGGAGGTGCTCGTCGTGCGCGTGCATCCGGAGCTCCTCGCAGTCGCAGAAGCTGCCGCCGAGGCTGCGTCGGCAAGGAGATCTGGGACGATCGCTACGAGGACATCCGCAACTTCGAGCGCTACCTCGCGCGCAACGGCGTCGCGATCTGCAAGTTCTTCCTGCACGTCTCGCGCGACGAGCAGAAGCGAGCGCTTCCTCGAGCGGCTCGATCGGCCCGAGAAGAACTGGAAGTTCTCGGCGAACGACGCGCGCGAGCGGCGGCTTCTGGAAGGACTACATGCGCGCGTACGAGGACGCGATCCGCGAGACGCCGCACGACGTGCGCGCCGTGGTACGTCGTGCCGGCCGACAACAAGTGGTTCACGCGGCGTCGTCGTCGCCGCGGCGATCATCGACACGCTGGCGGGACTCGACCTGCAGCTACCCGCAGGTGAGCAAGGCCAAGCGGAAGGAGCTCGCGGAGGTGCGGCGAACGCTGCAGCGGTCGGGCTGACGATGTCCGCGTCCAGAACGACGAGCCTGGCGACCGTGCCGTCGCGGCCGCTCGCGTGGATCGCCGGATTCCAGCCGGCGTGGCTCGCGGGCGACTGCGTCGCCGGCGTCACGCTGGCCGCCTACGCGGGTCCCGCAGGCGCTCGGCCTACGCGACGCTCGCGGACTCGCGCCGGTGGTCGGCATCTATGGGTACATGCTGGGCGGGCTCGGCTACGCCGTGTTCGGCTCGTCGCGCCATCTCGCCGTCGGGCCGACCGTCGGCGATCTCGCTGCTCATCGGCGTCAGCATCGCGCCGATGGCCGAGCGGGCGATCCCGTCCGCTTCGCGCAGATCGCGGCGCTGGTCGCGCTGCTCGTCGCCGTGCTCGCGGCGGTCGCGTGGGCGCTGCACCTGAGCACGCTCACGAGCTTCGTCAGCGACACGATCCTCGTCGGGTTCAAGGCCGGCGCCGGCATCAGCATCGCCGTGACGCAGACCCCGAGCGCGCTCGGCATTGCCGGGCGGTGGCGATCACTTCTTCGCGCGGCTCGCGCGCGATCGCCAGCCAGGTCGGCGCGACGAACCCCGTCGTGCTCGCGACGACGGCGATCGCGCTCGTGCTGCTGCTGCTCGGGCGACCGGCTGCTGCCGGGCCGACCCGTCGCGCTCGGCGTCGTGGCGCTGTCGATCGTCGCGACCGGCGCTGCTCGGTCTGACCGCAGCACGGCGTGACGACCGTCGGCGCGATCCCCGCCGGGGCTGGCCGTCGACTCGGGCTGCCCGGCGTCCGGGCGCGCGACGTCGACGGCGTCGGTGCCGCTCGCCGCGGCGTGCCTGCTGCTCGCGCTACGTCGAGGCGTGTCGGCGGCGCGCGCGTTCGCGAGCAAGCACGGCTACGAGGTCGACGTCCGCCAGGAGCTGCTCCGGCGCTCGGCGGCGCGAACCTGCCTCGCGGCGCTTCGGCAGCGCGTACCCGGTGGCCGGCGGGCTCTCGCAGTCGGCGGTGAACGAGAAGGCGGGCGCGCGCTCGCCGCTGTCGCTGGTCGTCGGCGTCGGCGACGCTCGCCGTGTCGCTGCCTGTTCCTGACGGGCCTGCTGCAAAACCTGCCGAAGGCGGTGCTCGCCGCGATCGTGTTCGTCGCGGTCATGGGGCTGATCGACGTACGCGAGCTCTGCGCCTCCGGCGCGTGAGCCGGCTCGAGTTCCGCGTCGCGTTGATCGCGCTCGTCGGCGTGCGCTCTGCTCGGCGTGCTGAAGGGCGTGCTGATCGCCGTCGTCGCGTCGATCCTCCTGCTGCTGCATCGCGCGGCCGTTCCCGCACGTGGCGCGTCCTCGGCCGCAATCCCGCGGCACGAACCGGTTCTCGGACCTCGACCGCAATCCCGACAACGAGCGCCGTGCCGGGCGTGGTCGCGTTCCGCGTCGAAGCGTCCCTGCTCTACTTCAACGTCGACCACGTCATCGCGGGAGATGCTCGCCCACGTGCACGCACGCGCCGGCGCCCGTCCGACCTGGTCATCTGCGACCTGTCGACCTCCCCGTACGTCGACATCGCCGGCGCGCGGATGCTGACGAAGCTCGCGGCCGAGCTCGCGGCGCGCGGGACGGCGCTCAGGCTCACCGAGGCACACGCGAGCGTGCGCGACATCCTGCGCGCCGAGGGGCTCTGACACGAAGGCGGGCCCGATCTCCCGCCGCATCTCCGTCGCCGACGCGATCGCGGCGTTCGACGACGGTCCGGCAACGCAGTCACCGTAGGAGACACGCGTCATGGCGAATCAGGACGCTCCCGAAGTCGAACGCGACCGCGTGCTGGCGACGATCACGCGACTGGTCACGGCCGCCGACGGCGACACGCTCTACCGCGACGTCTACCTGCACCGCGCGGGCCGAGCTGCTGTCGCCGATCGTCACGGAGCAGAGCTACGCCGCATCGCTCGGCAGCCGCGACCAGCTCCGCGCGGCTGCTCGCGCAGGCGCGCGCCGCCGTCGCGCAGCAGGACTGGCCGAAGGCGCACGAGGCCGGCGGGCGCGCCGCGAGCCTGCAGCGATCGCTCGACGCCGACAAAGCGCTGCTCGCGGTCGCCGAGACGGTCTATGCAGCGTCGCCGGTGGTCTTGGATCCGCTCTCGCCCGGCCTCTCGTCGAAACGCTGGTCGAGCCCGGCGCAGGCCCGTACGGACGTCGTCGCCACGCTGGTCGAGCTCGCGCGTGACGACGAGGCGCGGCGCGACCTGTACGGCGCGCGGCAGCGCGCGCTCGAGTCGCTCGACGTCCCCGGCGCACCGGCGGCCGGCGCCGCGAGCACGACGACGTCGCCGTCCGGGAGCGTCGAGCATCAGGCGCTTCAGGCGCTCGAGCGCGGAGATGCGTCGGCAGTCGAGAGCCTCGCGGCATCGATGCTGGGGCGGCGCACGACCGGTTCGCCGTCGGGCGACGCCGCCCCGGCGGCAGCGCACGGGGGCAATCGCCGTGCCCGGCGGCCTCGGCGATCCGCTGCCTGAGAAGTCCTTGCCGGCGGCGAAGGCGCTCGGCCTCGAAAGCGTCGGAGACCGAGCTCGCATCGGGCGCCGTCGCCGGCGCCATCGCAGAGTTCATCGAGCGCAATGCGCTCGGGGCGTCGCCAGCGGTGCACGATCGCGCGAAGGACGGAATCGCCCGGCTGTCCGTCGCGGCGAGCCGACTTCGCGGTGCCTCCCGACGTCGCGGCGGTCTTCGCCGAGACGGTATCCCTCTTCGCGCTCCACCTCTACGTCAACTCGGCCGGCATCCGATACGTCCCGATCCCGGCGGCGCGCGAGTGCGTGCTGATCGAGACGCACGCCGAGGGCGACGAGACAGTCACGCCGCTGCTGCGCGAGCTCGGGCTCGAGCAGCGGCGCGGCCTCGCGCGGGACGACATCGAGGCCCGGCTCCAGAAGCGCGGCCCGCACGTCGTCGGCGAGCTCCTCGGCCTCGATCCGCTCGCGTTCCGCCTCGTGTGCGTGCCGCCGGACGTGTTCGTGCGCGTCGGCCGCGACCGCGGCTGGGGGTCCCGCGCGGAGTGGACGCACTTCGACGGCTACCAGGTCATGCGCGGCGGCCGCCTCCGCGCGCTCGTCGGCGGCCACAAGGAGTACGGCGGCCTCTACGACCTGTGCAGCATCAGCCGGGACGACGCCGCGAGAACACGCTGGCGCGCTTCGCCGTGATCCGCCGCGAGCGGCTCGGGGTGCGGATCGGATGACCCGATATCAGGATGACCTGATCAGGGCTCAGGCGTCATGCGCCGGCGGAACTCCCGCGGCGTGAGGCCCGTCCACCGGTGGAAGGCCCGGGTGAAATGCGGATGATCCGGCGTATCCGAGCGTCCGGGCCACCTCGCCGATCCTCCGCTCGGGGTTCTTCAGCATCTGGAGCGCCGCGTCGCAGCGGACCTGGCTGGCGACGCCCGCGTAGGTGGTGCCGATCCGGTGGAGCCGCCGCTGCAGCGTGCGGACGCTGATCCCGATCGCGGAGGCGACCAGCTCGATGTCCGGCGAGCCTCGGCCGTCGGCCATCAGCATGACGATCGCGCGCCGTACGTGGATCGTGACGTCGTGGGACAACTGGCGAAGCGATTGGCATCCCGGGCGCTCTCACGCGGCCTCACTCTCGCCCGGCGGAATGTGCGTCGTCTTGCCAGCTCGTGACATCACGCGAACGGGGAACGCCGTCCCGCGTCACCTGCGCCGGCGATCGGTAACGACCCGGCGGACGCGACGTTCGTCCTATGGACATCCACCTTGTGTTTCGGCGTAATGCGCGGCGGAGTCCGATGGGTTCGCTCGGTTTGATTCGTGCTGGAGAGCCTGTTCCCGATCGCGGCGTACGTGGAGCGAGCCGGCATCGATCCAGCCTCGCTCGTCGCGCGCTGCCGGCTGCCGGCGTGCGTCCTCACCGACGCCGAGCTGCTGATTCCGACCGCGTCGCTGGGACGCCTGCTGGATGCGGCCGCGCGGCACGGTGACGACGCGATCGGGGCCCTGGCGGGCCAGGCGGCCGACATCGCGACGCTGGGGACGTTCGGTCGTCTGATTCGCGGAGCGCCGACCCTCGGCGAAGCACTCGAGGCGATCGTCCAGCATCACCCCGCGTTCAACTCCAGCGGGCGCGTCTGGGTCGACTCGCACGGCGCGGACGTCGAGCTCTGTCAGGTCTTCACGAACGTCGACGAGCGCTGGCGGCAGACGGCCTTCTACGTGCTGACGCTCATGGTCAACGTCGTCCGCCTCGCGGCCGGCCCGGCATGGCGCCCCCTCGCCGCGAAGTCACAAGCCGCGGCGTTCAGGGCGCGGCACGACGTCGAGTGCCTGTCCGGCACGCGGATCGAGCGCGTCGCAGCGCGGTGACGAGCATCGTCATCCCGCGCGAGCTGCTCGCCGCACGGCTGCCCGCCGTTCGAGCGCCCGTCGGACGTCGAGATCCACGAGTGGCAGCTCGCCGCGCCGGGCCTCGATTTCGTCCGGTCGATCGGCCAGATCATCGAGACGCTGTCGTGGGACGGCTATCCCAGCATCGAAACGACCGCGTCCGCCGTCGGCACCAGCGTTCGCACGCTGCAGCGCCAGCTCGCCAAAGCCGGGCACACCCACGAGCAGCTCCTCGCGCGCTCGCGATGCGCGATCGCGACCGCGCTCCTCGAGAAGACCGACACCAAGATCCTCGACATCGCGCTCGACCTCGGCTACTCGGACCATGCGCACTTCACGCGCGCGTTCCGGCGATGGACGGGGCATTCGCCCCAGGAGTTCCGTCAGAGCAGGACGGCGAGCCGCTAGCCGCAGCCGACGAGGGCTGCCCGAGAGCAACGATGGACGATCCGAGTTCGGCCAGTCGGATTTTCGAGAATCGTGCGGCGTCTCAACCGGAGAGCGCCTGATGCTCGCCCTGCTGGAGGGCGCCGTCAGCGACTTCCAGAAGTACGCGACGGCGTCGAGCGGACGCGGTCGACGCCTGTTCGCCGACGTCAGCGCGTGGTTTTGGTCCACGTCGAGCGACCAGCTTCCTCGACTTCGAAACCATCTGCGACGGCCTGAGCCTCGATCCAGTGTCGTTCCTGCGCGACGGCCTGCGCCGCTGGCGCGCGGCCCGATGCAGGACGAGTACGCCGGTTCCGCATGCTTGAGCGGCCGAATCAGTCGCCTCCCATCGGCCGGCATGATCGCGGTGGTGCTCGCTACCGCTGCGCGCGCGACGCCTGGGCTGCCGCCGACGGCGCGACGCCGCTCTTCTCGTGGCCGCCGGAGCATCGCGGCCTCGACTGGCTGCAGATCCTGCCGATCGTCGCCGCCATTCCGGCGGCCGCGATCCTGCTCGTCGGGATCGTGCGGGGCCGGCTGCTTCCGGCCGTGGCGATCGCGGGCATCGTGTTCCTGCCCGTCGCGCGCGTACGCGCTCGGCATGCTCCTCATCATGGAGGACTCGAAGACGGTGAGCTTCTGCGGCTCGTGCCACGTGATGACGCCGATCGTCGCGAGCCTCCAGAAGGAGGGCGATTCCCTGGCGGCGACGCACTTCCAGCGCGGCCTCGTCTCGCACGAGCAGGCCTGCTTCACGTGCCACAGCGGCTACGGCATCTGGGGCACGCTCGACGCCAAGCTGGCCGGCGTCCGGCACATGCTGAAGACGGCCACGCACTCCTACACGTTCCCGATCGAGCACCGCGGGCCGTTCGACATCGACTCGTGCCTCAACTGCCACGCGCGCGCCGCCACGTTCCAGGCGGTCGACGCCCACCAGGACCCGGACACCCAGCAGGCGCTCTTCAAGCGCGAGATGAGCTGCACCGGCGTTCGCCACGTCGCCGCGCCATCCGGACGACGCGCTGAACGGACCGGCGTCATGATCCGCCTCGCGTGCCTGCTCGTCCCTCGTCGCGCTCGTGATCGCGGTGGTCGCCGGCGATCCGCCCGACCGGTCCGAACGCGATCCTGTTCTCGTTCGTCGGCGTGCCGAGCGCTCGGCGCCGGCGTGCTCGTGTACGGCATCAGACGATGGCGCGAGGGCGCGCTGTCGTCGAACCCCGCTTGGAACCGCGACTCCACCTGAAGGGAGACCTCATGAACCCACGATTGCTGATGACGATGCTGACGTTCGGTGCCGCGCTCGCTGACGCCGTGCGCATGCAACGGCGCGAGGACGGCGCCGCCGTCTTCAAGGCGCAATGCGCGAAGTGTCACGGCGAGACTCGGGCGACGCCGACACGCCGGCCGCGCAAGACGCTCAAGGTGCCGAAGCTCAAGGGCGACGCGAAGGTCGCCGGCATGTCGAACGACGCGATCGTCGCGCTCGGTGAAGGCGCAACGCGAAGCACAAGAGCTTCATCACGAAGCTCACCGACGAGCAGATCGGCGCGGCGGCCGGCGTACGCGAAGCAGCTCGCCGGCGGAAAGTAACGAGCGAACGACGCGAGACGCGCAGGAGCGTTCCATGGATCGGTCTGTCGCCGTCGGCGTCTTCGTCATGGTCCTCGCGTCGCGACGCAGCCGCCGGCGGCCGTCACCGTCGCCGGCGGCGGCCCGCGAGAACCGACTGCCTGGTCGAGCTCCGCGCGAGCGGACCTCGGGTTCCCGGCCGGCAAGGCCGTCTTCAAGGGCGCGACGTGCGCCGACGGCGATCCGTGCGACGCCGACGGCGCCCGCAACGGCTCATGCCTGTTCACGCCGATGATCTGTCTCAACCAGAGCGATCCGGCGCTGCCGAAGTGCAGCCCTGCCGTGGTGCAGAAGATCAAATTCAAGGCGAAGTACGGAAAGAGCAAGGTCGACACCGAGCGGACTCGACGCGGCGGTAGCGCGCGCTCCTGCCGTCTAGCGTCGCCACGTGCTCCGCGCCGGTCGACCTGCGTCGTCCCGATCGTCGGCCCCGACAAGAAGGGCGAGCTCAAGAGCGGCAAGATCCAGATCCAGGCGAACGGCTCGACGACGAAGGGCGCCGACAAGGACAAGTACCAGCTCGTGTGCCGAGTGGGCTCCGCGCCCGATCGGACGGCGGTCACGACGACGAGCGGTCGTCCCGGAACACGACGTCGACGACGCTGCCGGTGCGGAACGACGCCGGGCGCCGGCCTCGACGCGCGCATCGTCGGCGCGGCGATCTCGCCCGCGGGCCAGGTGACGATCACGTTCCACCTGTCCGACACGGCCGGCACGCCGGTCACGCCGACGACGTCGAGCACCTCCGATCCCGCGCAGGCGCGCGTGCGCTTCACGCTCGCGCGCATCGAGCTCGACGTGCAGACGGCGGAGCCCGTCACCACGACGCTTCCCGCACTACGTGAACTACGTCACGAACTCGTCCGGACAGCCCGCCTACGACACCACCGGCGCCTTCGCCCTCGTCGATCCCGGCGACCGCCACGTGGACGTACACCTTCGCCAACACGCTGCCGGCCGGCTTCCCGACCGACCTCACGCACACGGTCGGCGGCAGATCGAGCGCGAGTCGAAGCGGCGGCGACCTGGTCGCGAATCCCGTCTTCCACTTCGTCCCGAACGGCAGCCCGGCCGACGACGATCATCGAGGACACGACGACCGCGCAGTGCAACGCGTGCCACAACCCGCTCGCCGCGCACGGCAACGGCCGCCGCGAGGTGCCGCTCTGCATCCTCTGCCACACCGACCAGTTGACCGATCCCGACAGCGGCAACACGATCGACTTCAAGCACCATGATCCACCGCATCCAACCGCGGGAAGGACCTGCCGTCACGGCGGGCGCGGCGCCGTCGGGACGAAGTACGCGTTCGGCGACGGATCCGACTTCTTCGGCGCGAAGATCAACGCGTGCGCGGACGGTCCGTTCGAGTCGGCGCCGTGCACGAGCGAGCGCCGACTGCGGCAGCGGAGCCCGTGCACCGGCACGAGCCACGGTCGGGCGTCGGCTTCCCGCAGGACCTCCGCAACTGCGCGAAGTGCCACGCCGACGGCGCGACGGCGGACGAACTTCGAAGACGCCGCCCGGATCGCTCGCCTGCACCGGCTGCCACGACAGCGTCGAATCCCGGCAGACGGCGCTGAACGGCCTCGATCCGGGCGCCGGGCCACGCGGTGGGCGCGCAGCCGGAAGCGTTCTGTCGCACCTGCCACACTGCCGCAGATGAGCGGCGAGTTCGACCTGACGCGATGCCGGGCGCGCACGTGATCCGAGACGCGCTCGGCGACGCTCGCCGGCCTGCAGGGCGAGACTCGTCGCCGCGAGCGGCGCGCCGCGAGCGGCCCGGCGCAGGTGCAGTTCCGGCTGCGGAACGGCGACGGCAGTCGCGCTCACCGACTTCACGGGGCTGAACCGCATCGTGCTTCACGTTCTCGGGCCCGACGACCGACTACGGCGGCGCATCGGACGCCATTCTTCTCGCGAGACGGCGTTCGGCAGCGGCAGCGAGCGGCACGCTCACCGGGCCCGACGGCACGGGGCTCGCGACGTACACGACGGCGACCAGCCTGCCGCGGCGACGCAGCCGCACGTGGACGGGTCGGCATGGAGGCGCGCCGGAGCGTCACCGTCCACGGCGTGAGCGTGACCGAGGCCGCGCAGAACCCCGTCCTCGACTTCAGCGTCGACGGCTCGGCCGTGAAGGCGCGGCGGACGGTCGTCGAGAACGCGAACTGCTCGAGCTGCCACGGGACGTTCTCGAAGGACTTCAGCGTCCACGGCAACTCGCGGAACGACGTCCGCTACTGCGTCGCTCTGCCACAACGCGAGCGTCAGCGACTTCGATCGGCGGCGTGAACGCGATCGCGGCGGCGCCGACCCGACAACCGAGCCGATCGCGTTCAAGCATCTGATCCACAAGATCCACCGCGGCGACGCGCTCGAGGAGCAGCCCTACATCGTCTACGGCTTCGGCTCGTCGCCGAAGAACTACACCGCGCACGACTTCGGCGATCTGCGCTTCCCGGGCGATCTGCGCGACTGCGTGACCTGTCACACCGGCACGACCTAGCAGCTCCCGCTTCCATCCGGTGTGCTGCCGACGATCGAGAGCTTCGTGGACGGCGCATCGAGTCAGTCGTCGACCGTATGCCCTACGCCGCCGACGCAGGACGCGTGCTCTCGCCTGCCACGACTCTGCCGCGGCCGCGGCGGCGCACGCCGAGACGGAACACGACGCCGTCGGGGGCGAAGCGTGCAGTGTCTGCCACGGCGAGGGCGGCACGGAGGCGGTGTCGGTGGTCCACGCGCGGTAGCGGCTTCGCGCCGCCTGGCGCGCAATGGCGTAGACGGAATCGCCCGCCAGATCATAGGGTTCCGGCCTCATGTCTATGGCGAGCTGCCACCAGTGAGGTTTGCGCGAGGGGTCACGGTCTTCTCACTGATCGTCGTCGCGTCGGGCTGCATGATGATCGGGCCGGACTACGAGACGCCGCACGCGCCGGTCGGCGAGACGGTGGATCGTCAGCACCGACGGCGTGATCGCGCCGTCAGGCCGAGCCGCTCGGCCCCTGGTGGGAATCGTTCGGCGATCCGATTCTCACCGAACCTGATCGTCGCAGGCCTACGAGCGGGAACCCGACGCTGCAGGCGGCGGGCGTCCGCGTCCTCGAGGCGCAGGCGCGTCGCGGCATCGCGATCGGCACGATCTTCCCGCAGACGCAGAACGCGCGTCGGCGGCTACCTGCGCAGACGGTGCTGAGCGAGAACACCAAGACCGTGACGCCGTCCGGACCGCAGCTTCGACCAGTTCATCGCCGGCTTCGACGTCGCGTGGGAGCTCGACCTGTGGGGCAGGTCTCCGGCGCGGCATCGAGTCGGCGGACGCCCAGCTGCTCGGCGGCGCTCGCGGACTACGACGACGTCCTCGTGTCGCTGCTCGCGCGCGGTCGCGACGAACTACATCGGCATCCGCACCGCGCAGGAGGAGCTCGACGTCGCGCGCTCGCAACGCCAAGCTCCAGCGGGAAACTCTCGGCATCGCGACGCGCCGTCCGACGAGGGCGCGCGTGACGCGACGTCGATCCGGCGCAGGTCGGCGACGCTCCGATGTACAACACCGAGGCGCAGATCCCGACGCTTCGAGGCGCTGATCGACGCGCAGGCCGCGACGCTGTCCGACCCTCCTCGGCGTGCCGCCGCGTCGCGTCGAGGAGATCCTCGGCGGACCGGCTGCACGGATTCCGACCCCGTCCGGCAGAGATCGCGATCGGGCTGCCGGCCGACCTGCCTGCGCCGCCGGCCCGACGTGCGCCGGAGCCGAGCGGCTGCTCGCCGCGCAGAGCGCGCAGATCGGCATCGCGCAAGGCGGACCTGCTCCCGCACCTCTCGCTCGTCGGCTCGATCAGCCTCAGACGCGAAGGACGCCGCGAAGTTCTTCGAAGGGCGGAGCTTCGAGGCCGTTCGGCGGGCCCGACGTTCAGCTGGGCGATCCTCAACTACGGCCGCATCACGAGACAACGTGCGCGTGCAGGACGCCGAGTACCAGGCGCTCGTCAACGACTACACGACCGCCGTGCTGCAGGGCGCAGGCGAGGTCGAGAGCGCGCGGTCGCGACCATCGCGGGTCGCATCCAGCGCACGGAGTCGCTCCGCCAGAGCGTCACCGCCGCGCAGAAGGTCGTCGATCTCGATCGGACAGCCAGTACGGCGAGGGCGCCGTCGACTTCACGACGGTGCTGCTCGCGCAGCAGTTCCTCGTCGACAGCAGGAGAACGCTGCTACGTCGCGAGCCGCGGCGAAGCGGCGGCGACCCTCGTCGTGACGCTCTACAAGAGCCTCGGCGGCGGCTGGGAGCCGTGGCAGGGTCGCAGCGTCGTCTCGGACCGAGACCGCGAAGCAGATGACGCGATCGGCACGCGGTGGGGCGACCTCGCTCGCCGAGCACGAGCAACGGAAGCATCGCAGCAGGCCGCCGCCGACGGGCACCGAGGACGGACCGCGGCTGGTGGCGCTGGCGCTGGTGGAGGCCAGAGTGGTGAGCCAGCGACGACGAGCCGCGACCGCCGTCCTCGCCGACCGCGCTGCCGCCGTCGCCGGCTGCGGCGGCGACACGAAGCCCGCCGCGCCCGCCGCCGCCGGAGGTCTCCGATCAGCCAGCCGGTCGAGGAGCCGGTGCAGGAGACGCTCGAGTTCACCGGCCGGACGAGCGCCATCGAGAGCGTCGAGGTCCGGGCGCGGGTCACGGGATACATCACGAAGGTCGCGTTCACGGACGGCGCGACTGGTGAAGGTCGGCGACCTCCTGTTCGAGATCGATCCGCGCGAGTACCGACGCCGGCCGTGCTCCGCGCCGAGGGCGACGTCGCGCGCCTGCGCGCGCAGCTCGCGCGAGCCGACGCCGGAGGTCGCGCGGAACCAGGCGCCTGCGGCCGTCCGGCGCCGCGAGCGCGCGGGAGCTGGAGAAGGCGATCGCCGAGCAGGGATCCGCCGAGGGCGAGCTCAAGGCGAAGCTCGGCGGAGCTCGAGCGTCGCGACGCCTCGACCGTCGAGTTCACGCGCGTCACCGCGCCGATCAGCGGCCGCGCGAGCTCGCGTCGAGATCACGCAGGGCAACCTGGTCGTCGTCGGCGCCTCGGGCGGCCCGCTGCTCACGACGATCGTCAGCGTCGATCCGATCTACGTCGACTTCGATGCCGACGAGCGGGCGCTGCTCCGCCTCCGGAAGGCGACGGTCGCGCCGGACGGCGAGGCGATCGCCCGAAGCCGTGCGCGAACGCGAAGACGCCCGTCCCGATCGGCGCTCGCCGACGAGGAGGACTTCCCGCACCGGGGCACCATCGACTCTCGTCGACAACCAGGTCGACCCGTCGACCGGGACGATCCGCGTCCGCGCGCGAGCTCGCCGAATGCCGACGCGGATGCTTCGCGCCGGGCTTCTTCGTCCGCGTTCGCGTGCCCGTCGGCGAGCCGAAGCCGGGCCTGCTCGTGACCGACCGCGCCATCGGCACCGACCAGGACCGGAAGTACGTGCTCGTCGTGAACGACAAGAACGTCGTCGAGTACCGCCCGGTGAAGCTCGGCTCGATCCACGAACGGCCTCCGCTCGGTCACCGAGGGCTCACGGCCCGGCGACTGGATCGATCGTGAACGGCCTCCAGCGCGCGCGGCCCGGGGCCGACCGTGACGCCGCAGAAGGTGAGCATGCGGCTCCCGTGCCGCGCCGCCGTGGCGGCGCCCGACGCCGGCGCCGGAGCTCTAGGATCGCACGATGTTCGCGAAATTCTTCGTCGATCGCCCGGTCTTCGCGACCGTCCTCTCGATCGTCATCGTGATCATCGGCGCTCGTCGCGCTCGTGCGGCCTGCCGATCGCGCAGTATCCCGAAGTCGTCCCGCCGACCGTGCAGATCACGGCGACGTATCCCGGCGCCAGCGCGAAGGTCGTCGCCGAGACCGTCGCCGGCGCCGATCGAGCAGGAGGTGAACGGCGTCGAGAACATGCTCTACATGCCTCGAAGAGCACGAACGACGGCCAGCTGAACCTCGACGTCACGTTCCGCGTCGGCACGAACCTCGACTTCGCGCAGGTGCTCACCCAGAACCGCGTCGCGATCGCGGAAGCGAAGCTGCCCGAGGAGGTGAAGCGCCAGGGCGTCACGGTGAAGAAGAAGTCGCCGATGATCCTGCATGTGCGTGAACCTGCTCTCGCCGGACGGCCGCTACGACCAGCTCTATCTCAGCAACTACGCCACGATCCAGGTGAAGGACGCGCTCGCGCGGCTCCCGGGCGTCGGCGACGTGCAGCTTCCTCGGCGCGCGCGACTACAGCATGCGCATCTGGCTCGACCCGACGCGCGCTCGCGTCGCGCAACATGACGGCGAACGACGTGCTGAACGCGCTCCGCGAGCAGAACGTGCAGGTCGCCGCCGGCCGCATCGGCCAGCCGCCGGCGCCGGCGGGCATCGACTTCCAGTACACGGTGAACACGCTCGGCCGGCTGCTCGATCCCGGACCAGTTCGCGCGAGATCGTCGTCAAGACCGGCGACCGCGGCGACATCACGCGGCTCGTCCGACGTCGGCCGCGTCGAGCTCGGGCGCGAAGAACTACGACGTCGGCAGCTACCTCGACGGCGAGCCGTCGGTGACGATGGCGGTCTTCCAGCTGCCCGGCGCGAACGCGCTCGCCACCGCGGAGAGCGTGCGCGCGCGAGATGGAGCGCCTGAAGGCGCGCTTCCCCGCAGGGCATGGAGTACAAGATCGTCTACGACACGACGGTCTTCGTCGACGAGTCGATCCACGAGGTCTACAAGACGCTCTTCGAGGCGTTCGTCGCTCGTCTTCATCGTCGTCCTGATCTTCCTGCAGGACTGGCGCGCGACGCTGCTGCCCATGATCGACGTGCCGGTGTCGCTGATCGGCACGTTCTTCGTCATGGCGATGCTCGGCTTCTCGCTGAACAACCTGTCGCTGCTTCGGGCTCGTGCTCGCGATCGGCATCGTCGTCGACGACGCGATCGTCGTGGTCGAGAACGTCGAGCGCTGGATGGCGAAGGGCCTGCCGCCGCGCGAGGCGACGATCAAGGCGCTCGAGGAGATCACCGGCCCGGTCATCGCGATCACGCTCGTGCTGAGCTCGGTCTTCATCCCGACCGGCGTTCATCGCCGGCATCAGCGGCCAGTTCTATCGGCAGTTCGCGCTCACGATCGCGGCGTCGACGATCATCTCGGCGATCAACGCCATGACGATGGCGCCCGCGCGCGCCGTCACGCCTCATCAAGCCGCACAAGCCACGGCGAGGAGCGCCGCGAGGCGCTGCCGCGGAGCGGCGTCGTGCTGCTCGTTCGCGCTGCTCGTCGACTTCTTCCTCACGGGCCTCGTGCCGGGCTCTTCGGCCTCTCGGCCGGCGGGCACGGCCACGAGGCGCACGGCAGCCCGGCGGCGCTCTGGACCGATCCGCCTCGTCGTCGTCGGCGCGCGGCGCGGTTCTCGGCTACCGCGATGAACGAGCGCCGTCGAACCGCGCGCTGCTTCGCCTTCTTCAAGGTGTTCAACGCGCTTCTTCGACTGGCTGACGAACGGCTACGGCCGCATCGTCGCGCGAGCTCGTGCGCGCGACCGATCATGCTGCTCGCTGCTACGGCGGCTCATGGTGCTCACGTGGCTCGGCTTCCGCACGGTGCCGGTCGGCTTCATCCCGGAGCAGGACAAGGGCTACCTCGTCGTGAACGCGCATGCTTCCCGACGGCGCGAGCCTCGAGCGCACCGAGGCGGTGATGACGCGGCTCGACGAGATGGTGCGCGACCACGCCCGGCGTCGCGCACACGATCAGCATGCCCGGGCTACTCGATCCTCACCGAGCAACAACATCTCGAACGCGGGCGGCATGTTCGTCATCCTCGCGCCGTTCGAGGACCGGATCGCAGCGACGGGCTCTCCGCGCGCCGGTCGTGGCCGCGAAGCTGCGCGCAGCAGTTCCGGCACGTCCAGGAGGCGATGGTCGTCGCGTTCGGCGCGCCGCCGGTCGACGGGCCTCGGCAACACGGGCGGCTTCAAGCTGCAGGTGCAGGACCGGGCCGACGCCGGGCCGGCGGCGCTCCAGGGCGCGATCGAGACGCCTCGATCGCGCGCGGTGCTGCGCAGCCCGGAGCTGCGTCGGCCTCTTCAGCACGTTCCGCGCGGCGCAGCCGCAGCTCTACCTCGACGTCGACCGCGCGAAGGCGAAGGCGCTCGGCGTCGTCGCTGGACGACGTCGTTCTCGACGCTCCAGATCTATCTCGGCTCGTCGTACGCGAACGACTTCACCCGCTTCGGCCGCAACTGGCAGGTGAACGTGCAGGCCGACGCGGCCTACCGCGTCGATCCCGACGACATCGGGCAGCTCAAGGTCCGCAACCGCGACGGCGCGATGGTGCCGCTGTCGACGCTGGTGAGCCGTCCGCGACACGACCGGCCCCGCGATCGTGAACCGCTACAACATGTTCCCGTCGGCCGAGATCGCCGGCGGCACCGCCGCCGGGCGTCAGCTCGGGCCAGGCGATCGCGCATCATGGAGGCCGCTGGCGCAACAGCGAGCTGCCGTCGACGATGAGCTTCGAGTGGACGGAGCTCACCCTGCAGCAGATCCTGGCCGGCAACACGGCCGTGTTCGTGTTCATCCTGGGCGCGATCCTCGTGTTCATGGTGCTCGCTGGCGCAGTACGAGAGCTGGTCGCTGCCGGGCGCGATCATCCTGATCGTGCCGATGTGCCTGCCTCGCGGCCATCGCGCGGCGTCTGGGTCGTCGGCTCGGACAACAACATCTTCACGCCAGATCGGCCTCATCGTGCTGATCGGCCTCGCCGCGAAGAACGCGATCCTGATCGTGGAGTTCGCGAAGCAGCTCCAGGACCAGGGCATGCCGCGCTTCGAGGCGATCGTCGAGGTCGTCGAAGACGCGGCTCCGTCCGATCCTCATGACGTCGTTCGCGTTCATCCTGGGCGTGCTGCCGCTGATCACGCGGCGCGGGCGCCGGCGCCGAGATGCGCTTCGCGCTCGGCATCGCGGTGTTCTCGGGCATGCTCGGCGTCACGCTCGTTCGGCATCTTCTTCACGCCGGTGTTCTACGAGGTGATCCGCGGACGGACGGAGCGCCGCGCCGCGGAGAAGGCCGCCGCCGCACGCGCCCGCACCCGCCACGACGCCGCACGCCGAAGCATCCTGAACCGCCGAGAGAATCGCCTTGGCGCGCTCGGGCAAGATGCCCGCGTCGTTCCCGGGTCACGATGCCCGGATCGTGCTGCACACGGCACCCGGTCGTGCGCCTCAACAGCGCCCACAAGGGGCGCCCAAAATGACAGGAGGACAAGGATGAAGAACGTCGGACGGTTCCCGCGCGATCGCGCTGCTCGGCGTGGCCGTGAGCATGGCGGTCGCGGCGGAAGAGAAGACGCCGGATGCGACGCTCAAGCTGCAGCACCGGCTCGGTGGCAGCCGGCATCGGGTTCAGCTGGGGCGGCGGAACCCTCACGCTACAAGGGCAAGGGATCACGAGGTCTCCGTGAAGGGGCTCTCGGTCGGCGACGTCGGCATCACGAAGGCGGAAGCCTCGGGCAAGGTCCACGGACTGAAGGACCTGAGGGGACTTCGACGGCAACCACACCGGCGTCGGCGCGGGCGCTGACGGTGGCGGGCGGCGGCAGCGTAGTGTCGATGCGCAACCAGAACGGCGTCACGATCGACCTCGTGGCGACCACGCAGGGCCTGAAGGTCACGCTCGGCGGCGGCGGTGTCGACCTGAAGCTCAAGGAGTAGCCGGGCCGGCTCGCCGTCACCTCGACTGGTGGGAATACAAGCTCACCAGCCGCGCGACGAGGACCGCCAGATACATCTGCCCGCTGATCGCCTCCACGACGGCCAGGCCGCGCGCGGGGGCGGTCACGGGCACGATGTCGCCGTAGCCGAGCGTCGCGATCGTCACGAAGCTGAAGTACATGCTCGTCGACAGCCCCATGTTCCGCGGCCGGCGCGCCGGCGAACGACGCCGCGATTCAGTACGATGCAGCGTCCAGTAGGCGACGCCGAAGAGGAAGCCTGCCAGGAGATACGCGTCCAGGCGCCGCGAAGATGCGCTCGTGGTCCACGCCGCCGCGGCCGGAACGCGTGGCGGGCGGCGACGACGAGCGCGAGCACGGCGCCGACGACCCAGAGCCCTTCGCTGATCGGGAGCAATCCCGGCGCGTCGAACACGGCCCGGCAGCACGCGCACCACGACGAACGCGACCCCGACGGCAATCGGGACCCGCGCGAACCCCTCCAGCACCACGCTCGCGATCGCGGCCAGGAGGCTCAGACCGCCAGCAGCCACTCGAGGGGGTTGTAGAGGGGCGTGATCGACTCGAGCATCGGCCCCGGCGGCCAGCACGAGCAGGAGCGTCACGAACAGGGCCCCGAATCGGTTGCGGTTGTAGACCGCCAGCATCAACGGCGACACTCATGCGAACGCCGGCGTCGAACTCAACTTCGCGCGCCCGGGCGGGACCCGCCGGTGGCGCAGAAGGGCAAGACACTCCGGACGTCCCGAGCGGAGACTCGCGCGGACGGCGGAATGGGAACGTTTGCGCTCCTGGCCTGCGTGCCGCTGTGCGATCGCGCTCGGAGCACCTCGCGCCGCAGCAGCACCTCTGGATCTTCCTCGTGTCCGCGCTCGCATCCTGCCGCTGGCGGCGGATGGATGGGCCGCGCGACCGAAGCGCTGGCGCATCATACGGGCGAAGGCGTCGGCGGGCTCCTGAACGCGACGTTCGGGAACGCGGCCGAGCTCATCATCGCGATCGCGGCGCTGCCGCGAAGGGCTGCTCGACGTCGTGAAGGCGTCGCTCGCCGGGTCGATCGTCGGCAACATCCTCTTTGGTCCTGGCGTGGCAATGCTCGCGGGCGGCGTCCGGAACGCGCCGGAGCAGCACTTCAACGCGTCGGGCGCCCGGTCGCAGGCGACGACATGCTCACGCTGGCGACGATCGGGCTCATCCTGCCGGCCGCGCTCCAGCGCGTGCTCGGCGCCGGGGCCTCGCCGGTGGCATCGCTCAGCGTGTGGATCTCGATCGTCCTGCTCGCGGTCTACGCGTCGAACCTGTTCTTCGCGCTCGTCACCCACGCGCGTTGTTCACCGGGTCGGAGCACGCCGGGAGGACGAGGCGCATGGGACCCCGTGAGCGTCGGTCGGGCGCTCGGCGTGCTCACGGCGGCCACCATCGGCGTCGCCTGATGAGCGAGATCCTCGTGGGCGCGATCGAGCCGAGCGCGCATGCGCTCGGACTCACCGACGCTTCGTCAGGGTGTTCGTCGTTTCGATCCTCGGCAACGCCGCCGAGCACTTCACGGCGATCACGGCGGCCCTCAAGAACCGCATGACCTGTCGCTGTCGATCGCGATCGGGTCGAGCGTGCAGGTGGCGCTCTTCGTGGCGCCGCTGCTCGTCCTCGCGAGCTATGCGATTGCACCATCGCCGATGGATCTGGCCTTCAGCGGCGGCCTCGTACTGACAGGTGATGCTGTCGGTCCTCATCGTCGGACAGATCGCCGGCGACGGGCGCTCCGACTGGCTGAAGGGCGTGCGGCTCTGGCGGTCTACGTGATCCTGGGCCTTGCGTTCTTCTTCGCGCCGGCCGCGGCGGCGGGCAGACGATCGGCGCGAACGACTGCGCCGGGTGCCATCCCGACCAGGGCGTCGCGCTCGCGACGAACTGGCGGGCACAGCTCGCTCGTCGACTGCGTCGGCTGCCACGCCGAGCGGCGGCCGAACCGCATCGGCCGCGGGCACCGCGCGAAGCCCCTGGTGCGCGGACTGCCACATGGAGCCGACCGGCCACCCGCCGCGCGAGGTCGAGCCCACCGGCGCGCGCGCGACGCGCGAACTGTCTCCGCTGCCACGACGTGCACGCGGGAGACCGCGAACCTGAGCCTCGTGAACACGAACGTCGTTCCGCCGCCGCGCGTTCCCGATCGACTACACGGTGCCCGGCGGCGCCGTGCCCGGCGGCTCGTCGATCCGCTGGAACCCGGCAAGGGGCTCTGCGAGGTCTGCCACACCAAGACCGGACGTCTACCGGCGCGACGGCAAGGGCGAGCCGCACTTCCCCAGGACTGCACGCTCTGCCACTCGCACGCCGACCACTTCCTGCCCGTCGCGGACGCGAGCAACCGCAACGTCTGCCACGCCGACGAGGCGGCGCGCTTCGACGACGACCCCAGCGCGCACAGCGCGCGCTTCCAGTGCGTCGACTGTCACGCCGGAGCTGTCGCCGACGCCGGGCCCCGGGCCATCGCGCCGTGGAAGCGTGCACTGGACTGCCACTCCGACCGCATGACCCACGCGCCGAACGGGCCGCCCGGCCTGCCGTGCACGCAGTGTCACGACCCGCACGGCACCAAGAACTCGTACCGTGCTCGACCTCCTCACGACGACCTCGGCAACGAGGTGCCGATCCGCTTCCGACAACCTGGACGGCAAGGTCAGACGGCAGCTTCAGTGAGCCTGTCGAACCCTGGCACCGGGATCTGCGAGGTCTGTCACACGACGACGCGCCACTATCGCGCCGACGGCACCGGCGACCCGCACTTCACGTTCTCGTGCCTGCCCTGCCACCTGCACGCCCGGAGGGTTCAGCCCGCAATGAGATCGGTCCTGCTCGCGCTGCTCGCGCTGCCGCGCGTGCACCGGCAACCGCCGCACGTCGAGGAGAAGGCGGCGACGCCGCCGGCCACACCACCGCCCGGGGCGACGTACGCCGGCGCCGACGTGCGTCGCGTGCCACGACGACCAGGCGACGTCGTTCAGCGGACGATCCACGCGCAGGTCCTGAACGAGAGCCGGCCCGAGAGCGACCGCGGCTGCGAGGCGTGCCACGGGCCCGCAGCGTCCACGCCGAAGCGGGCGGCGGCAAGGGCGTCGGCGGCTCTCCGCGCGTTCGTCCGCGACGAGCCGGCGTCCGGCCGCAAGTCGGCCACGTGCCCCCGCCGCCACGCCGGCGACGTGAACCGGCACGACTTCCTGCGCGGCGAGCACGCGCTCTCGAACGTCGGCTGCACCGACGCTGCCACGCCGGCCACGGCGGCATCGGCGACGCGATGCTGCGGGAGCGCACACCCGAGCTCTGCTTCGGCTGCCACGCCGACGTGCGCGCCGCGTTCGGCATGCCGCGGAGCGGCACGGCCCCAACGCCGCGCCGCCCGACTGCGGCTCGTGTCACGAGCCGCACGGCACGCTGAACGCCGCAAGCCTCCTCGAGCCGAACGACTCGCCGCTGCAAGGAGTGCCACAACGACATCGCCGGGCCGTTCGTGTTCAGAGCACGCCGGCCTCAGTGAGCGAGGGCTTGCGCCGGCTGCCACGAGCCGCACGGCAGCGTGAACCGCCACGCTCGTGCGGCAGCCGGTCGCGATGCTCTGCTACCAGTGCCACACCGTCACGCCTGCGGACGCACGTGCAGCCGTCGTACCGCGACTGCACGCGCTGTCACGCGAGCATCCACGGATCGAACACCGATCCGCGTTTCATCGCGCCATGACCATGCGGGTCCGCTGCGGCATCGCCACGCTCGCCGCGCTCGTGCTGGGCGCGGCGCCGGCGGCCGTCGCGGGCCCGCTCGATGAATACGACCTCGGCGGCGGCCTCACCACCGGCTACCGCAACGTCGACGTCGACGGCTCGAAGGGCAAGTACCGCGAGGACTACAACCTCCCTCGGGCCTGGTGCTCTTCCACGCCGACGTCGGCGCGACGGCGAAGGATCCGACGAAGAGCTCGCTCGACCGCTTCAACCTCTTCATCGACACGCCGGGCAACGAGCCCGTGTCCACGTACCACCTCGACGCCGCCGACAAGCAGAAGTGGGACTTCCGCGCACACTTCACGCGCTCGAAGTACTTCTACGACGTCCCGCAGCTCTTCGAAGGCCCCGTCCCGGCGACGACCGGATCGACGACCTGCACGACTTCGACGTGGTCCGCACGAACGGCGCCGTCGACTTCATCGCTGCGCGTCCCGAAGCTGCCGAAGATGTTCGTCGGCTACCGGCTGTATCAAGAAGAGGGCGACACGAACCTCCACCATCAACGTCGACGGCGGCGACACGTTCCTCGTGCGCGCGCCGCTCGACAGCCGCATGCACGTCGCCCTCGCGGGCACCGAGTTCGACGCGCTCCGGGACCAGCTTCTTCTTCCAGCAGCAGTACCGGCGGACGATCCGGAGCTTCGGCGACCATGGGCCGGAGCCGGGCGACGCGCAGGGCTCGACCCGACGGACGACTCGACGCTCACGCGCCACGACTCCCACGGCAGCGAGCACGTCGACGAGCCCGTGACGACCGTGCGGGTCCGCCGTCCGATCGGCGAGCGCGTCGAGCTCACGGGCGGCTACCTCTACGCGCACGCCGACCTCTCGTCGGATTGGACGACCGCGCGTGACGCCACGACGAACTCCCCGAACGTCGACGGCTCGGAGAACAAGGTGCAGGACGGCGACGCGACGCTCGACACGCACGTCGTCGACATCGGCGCGTCGGCACGGATCACCGACAACGCCTCGTCGCCCACGGCACGTATCGCTTCGACGAGCAGACGGAGACGGGCGACCTCGACCAGCGCGGCTGCGCAAGGCGTGTTCTCGCTCGGCACCGGATACCACCTGCGCCTCAATCGCCTGACGGGCGACTTCGAGTGGGCGCCGCGCCGCGACCTCACGCTCCGCGCCGGGCTGCCGCTACGCGTGGCGGCTCGCGACGTTCTCGTCGAGCGACGTCGGCCCGATCACCACCCAGACGCTCGGCGCGATCGCGGACGCGCGCTGGCGGCCGTCGTCGAAGGTGAACCTGTTCTGTCCGCTACGAGTCCGCGCAGGTCGACGATCCCGTACCGCGTCGAGGGCGACCAGCTCCGCCAGCCGCCCCTGCCCTCGCGCGAGATCACGCTCACGTTCCGGAACCGCGGCTCCGCCGGCGCGACGGTGCGTCCGCTCGAGTGGATGACGCTCGCCTATCGCTTCCTCGCCGACAGCCGCGAGAACGACTCGTTCGCCGCGCGCTCGATCGCGATCGGCAACAGCGCGTCGATCACGCTGACGCCGGTCGCTGGTCTCGCCGTGCTGACGTCGTACACGCGGCGCGACCTCGACGACCAGGCCGACATCCTCTTACGCGCCCGCGTACGTCGCCACGCGCGCCACGCAGGCCGGCTCGGAGGACGTGCTGACGACGCAGATCACGTACGACTTCGCCCTCTTCGGCCAGCGCTGGTCGACGGGCGGGCACGTCTACTGGGTGAACAGCGACCAGCACTGGTCGCCGCGCTTCGAGACGACGCCGGGCGACACGATGCGGTTCGATCTCTCGCGGGTCGACGGCGGCGCCTTTCTCGCGTTCCGGCACAAGTGGGTCGAGCCCGCGATCGAGTTCCGCATCATCGACTACGACGAGCGGGTGCTGCCGCAGAACGACTATCGCGCGACGATCGTCAGCTTCACGCTGACGAAGCGCTTCGGCGCCGGCGCGGCGCCGACCCCTGACGACGCATTCGAACCCCGAGGGGTGACATGGCCGAAGCCACAGATGGTCACCGTAGACGGGAACGAGGCCGCCGCCTCGGTCGCCTATCGGCTGAGCGACGTGATCGCGATCTATCCGATCACGCCGTCGTCGCCGATGGGCGAGCTGTCCGACGAGTGGGCGGTGCAGCGGCCGTCCGCAACCTGTGGGGCACGGTCCCGGACGTGAGCGAGATGCAGTCCGAAGGCGGCGCCGCCGGCGCCGTGCACGGCGCGCTGCAGGCGGGCGCACTCGCGACCACCTTCACGGCGTCGCAGGGCCTGCTGCTGATGATCCCGAACATGTACAAGATCGCCGGCGAGCTGACGTCGTTCTGCATGCACGTCGCGGCGCGCACGCTCGCGACGCACGCGCTATCGATCTTCGGCGACCACTCCGACGTGATGGCGTGCCGCCAGATCGGGCTTCGCCATGCTGTGCTCCGGCTCGGTGCAGGAGGCGCACGACCTCGCCTGCGTCGCGCACGCCGCCACGCTCGAGACGCGCGTGCCGTTCATGCACTTCTTCGACGGCTTCCGGACGTCGCACGAGGAGCGGAAGATCGCGCTGCTCGCCGACGACGATCTGCGCGCCATGATCCCGCGACGAGCTGGTCGCGGCGCACCGCGCTCGCGCGCTGACGCCCGACCGGCCCGGTGCTGCGCGGCAGCCGCCAACCCCGACTCGTTCTTCCAGGCGCGCGAGGCGTGCGAACGGCTTCTACGACGCCTGTCCGTCGATCGTGCAGAAGGCGTCATGGACCGCTTCGCGCAGCTGAGCGGCCGGAGCTATCGGCTGTTCGACTACGTCGGGCATCCGCAGGCGGAGCGCGTGCTCGTGCTGATGGGCTCGGGCGCGGAGGTCGCGCACGAGACGGTCGAGTGGATGGTCGGCGAAGGGCGAGAAGGTCGGCGATCGTGAAGGTGCGGCTCTACCGCCCGTTCGCGATCGACGCGTTCGTCGCCGCGCTGCCGCGCACGGTGAAGGCCATGGCGGTCCTCGACCGCACGAAGGAGCCGGGCGCGATCGGCGATCCGCTATGGACTGGACGTGGTCGGCGGCGCTGCGCGAGGCTGGGCGCGAAGGCGCCACAACCGCTGCGTCGTCGCCGGTCGCTACGGCCTCGCGTCGAAGGAGTTCAACCCGGCGATGGTGAAGGCCGTGTTCGACGAGCTCGCGCGGCCCGAGCCGCGGAGCCACTTCACGGTCGGCATCGTCGACGACGTCACGCACACGGTCGCTCGACGGTCGACGCGGGCTTCGACGTCGAGGTCGAGGACCGCACCCGCGCCGTCTTCTACGGCCTCGGCGCCGACGGCACCGTCGGCGCGAACAAGAACTCGATCAAGATCATCGGCGAAGAGACGGACCACGACGCGCAGGGCTACTACGTCTACGATTCGAAGAAGTCGGGCGCGCGTCACGATCTCGCACCTGCGCTTCGGCCCGTGGCCCGATCCGGTCGTCCTACCTCGATCCGTCGCGCGAGCTTCGTCGCCTGCCACCAGTTCAGCTTCCTCGAGCGCTACGACATGCTCGAGGTCGCCGCGCCAGGCGCGGTCTTCCTGCTGAATTCGGCGTACCCGGCCGACAAGGTCGTGGGCCACGCTCCCGCGGCGAGGTGCAGGACGCGATCGTCGAGAAGCAGCTTCGCTTCTGGGTCATCGACGCCGGCCAGGTCGCGCACGCGGGCGGGCATGGGCGGCCGCATCAACGTGATCATGCAGACCTGCTTCTTCGCGATCTCGGGCGTGCTGCCGCGCGACGAGGCGATCGCGAAGATCAAGCAGCGCGATCGAGAAGACGTACGGCGCGAAGGGCGGCGCCGAGGTGGTGCAAGCGCAACTTCGCCGCCGTCGACGCGACACTGGCCGAGCTGCACGAGGTCGCGGTGCCGGCGCGAGGTCACGGCGACCGCAGCGCCGTCCGCCGATCGTCAGCGAGAAGGCGCCCGACTTCGTCCAGCGCGTCACGGCGGTGATGCTCGAGGGCAAGGGCGACCTGCTGCCGGTGAGCGCGTTCCCCGTCGACGGCACCTGGCCGACCGGCACCGCGCAGTGGGAGAAGCGCAACCTCGCGGCCCAGATCCCGGTCTGGGACGCGGCGATCTGCATCCAGTGCAACAAGTGCGCGCTCGTCTGTCCGCACGCCGCGATCCGCGCCGAAGGTATATCCGCCGCGCGACGCTCGACGGCGCGCCGGCGACGTTCAAGTCCGACCGACTATCGCGGCAACGAGTACAAGGGCGACAGGTACACGATCCAGGTCGCGCCGGAGGACTGCACCGGCTGCAACCTGTGCGTGACCGTCTGTCCCGGCGAAGGACAAGACGAACCCGCGGCACAAGGCGATCGACATGCACCCGCAGCCGCCGCTGCGCGACGCCGAGGTCGAGAACTACGACTTCTTCCTGGCGCTCCCCGAGGTCGACCGGACGACCGTCGCGCAGCGACGTCAAGGGGCCGCAGTTCCTCCAGCCGCTCTTCGAGTACTCGGGCGCGTGCGCGGGCTGCGGCGAGACGCCGTACCTGAAGCTCGCGACCCAGCTCTTCGGCGACCGCATGCTGATGGCGAACGCCACCGGCTGCTCGTCGATCTACGGCGGCAACCTGCCGACGCACGCCGTACACGACGAACGCGCGACGGGCGCGGCCCGGCCTGGGCGAACTCGCTCTTCGAGGACAACGCCGAGTTCGGCCTCGGCATGCGCTTCGCGCTCGACAGCCTCTACGCACGCAGGCGCGGAGCTGCGTAAGTCGCCTGTCGTCCGGCATCGGCGGATACGCTCGTGACCGCGCTGCTCGACGCGGATCAGAGCACGCGAGGCCGGGATCGCCGCGCAGCGCGAGCGTGTGCCGCGCTGCGCGCGAAGCTGGCGGAGATCGCCCGCGGTCCCGGAGGCTGCGCGGCTCGCGCAGATCGCCGACTACCTCGTGCGGAAGAACGTGTGGATCGTCGGCGGCGACGGCTGGGCCTACGACATCGGCTTCGGCGGCCTCGACCACGTGCTCGCGATCGGCCGCGACGTGAACATCCTCGTGCTCGACACCGAGGTCTACTCGAACACCGGCGGCCAGGCGTCGAAGGCGACGCCGCTCGGCGCGTCGGCGAAGTTCGCGGTCGCCGGCAAGGAGACCGGCAAGAAGGACCTCGGCATGATGGCGATGATGTACGGCCACGTCTACGTCGCGCGCGTCGCGCTTCGGCGCGCGCGACATGCAGACCGTCACGGCGTTCCGCGAGGCCGAGTCGTATCCGGGCCGTCGCTGCTGATCGCCTACAGCCCGTGCATCGCGCACGGCTACGACCTGTCGCCTCGGCGCCGACCAGCAGAAGAAGGCGGTCGACTCCGGGCGTCTGGCCGCTCTACCGCTGGGACCCGCGGCGCGTCCCGAGGGCAAGCCGCCGCTCGTGCTCGACAGCGGGCCGCCGAAGATCTCTCCGCGCGAGTACATGCGGAACGAGACCCGCTTCCGGATGGTGGAGCGACGCGATCCCGAGCGGTTCCGCCGCCTGATGAGCGCTCGCCGGAGCAGATGGCCGCCCGGCGCGTCGCCGTCTACCAGCACCTCGCCAAGCTCACCGTGCCGGCCGACGCCGCGCCGAGCCGCGCCGACTGACGGAGGAGCAGGAGCATGGACCTCTCGACGACGTACCTCGGGCTTCGACGCTGCCCCATCCGCTCATGCCCGGCGCGCGGGCCGATGGCGGATCGACCTCGACACCGTCCGGCGCCTCGAGGACGCGGCGCGGCGGCGATCGTCATGCGCCTCGCTCTTCGAGGACAGATCGCGCTTCGAGGAGGCGACGGCGTTCGCCGTCACCGAGACGCACGAGCTATTCGAGCGGCGAGGCCGGGCTCGCTACTTCCCGAGCGCGGACGCGTTCGCGCTCGGCCCCGACGACGTACCTGGAGCAGCTGCGCCGCATCAAGGACGGCGGTCGGCGTGCCCGTCATCGGGTCGCTCAACGGCAGTCACGCCCGGCGGCTGGCTGCGCTACGCGCGCCTGATGGAGGAGGCCGGCGCCGACGCGCTCGAGCTCAACGTCTACACGCTCGCGACGGATGCGACGGAGGACGCGCGCACGCGTCGAGGACCGGACGGTCGACGATGGTGCGCGAGGTGCGGCAGCGGCGTCTGCATCCCGCTCGCCGTCAAGCTGTCGCCGTTCTACACGTCGTTCGCGAACTTCGCGCATCGGCTCGACGACGCGGGACCTGCAGGCCTGGTGCTCTTCAACCGCTTCTGGCAGCCCGGCATCGACGTCGAGGAGCTCGAGGTGCGGCGGGAGCTGCACCTGTCCGACTCCTCCGAGCTGCCGCTGCGGCTGCGGTGGCTCGCGATCCTCTCCGGCGGCAACGTGCGCGTCGCGCTCGCCGTCACGGGTGGCGTCCACACCGTCACTCGACGTCGATCCAGGCGGTCGATGGCCGGTGCGCACGCCGTGCAGATGGTGTCGGCGCTCCTCCACCATGGCCCGCAGCACCTCGACGACGCTCCGGCAGGAGCTCGCGCAGTGGCTCGAGGCGCACGAGTATCCGTCGCTCGGCGCGATGTGCGGCAGCATGAGCATGCGGAGCTGCCCGGACCCGCAGGCGTACGAGCGCGCGAACTACATGCTCATGCTGCAGAGCTGGAAGGTGGCTCGCGGCGCCTGAATTCGGCCGCCGTCAGTCGCGCCCCATTTCTGCTCGCGAGCCGACTCCCGCGCGTCCTGCTTCATGCCGCGCCTGAGCTGCCGGCACTCCATCCGGTTGCCGCCGGCGTCCTTGCAGTCCTGCTTCGCGTCGCGGGCGACGTGACGGCCCTCGGCGTACGCGCGCGCGTCGTGGCGACCGATCGGCGGTCCTGCCGCCGCTTCATGCCCTGCGTCTGCGCGTGGCCGGGCGGTGGCGAGACGAGCGCCGCGGCGACCGCCGGAGAAACGATGCCGATGGTGATCCGATTCATGTGCGCGCTCCTTCCTTCACTCGGGCAAATAGTCGAACGCGCCCGGTGGCGAGCTCGTAGATCGCACCGACCAGTCTGGATTCGATCTCGCGCCAGCGCGTGCGCGCCCGGCCGGCGTCTCCGCCAGGCGGCGAACCGTATGGCGCACGTTGGCCTCGACGGCCTGCCGCATCTGCACGTCCGTCTGACTCGTGCGGGTCGACGTCGTCCAGCGCCGGCGACACGGCGGCCGATCAGCTCGGCGAGCGGACCCGTGCGTGAGTCGCTCCTCGCACGCCGCTTCGTGAGCGGCGGCCTGCACGGCGCGACAGTCCTTCGTGACCGAGCACCACGAAGAGCGGCGTCGCCAGATGCTCGAGCGCATAGCCCAGGCTGCCGAGGATCTCGGTTCCAACCACGCTGCCGGCGACCCGTACGACGAAGACGTCGCCGAGCCCCTGGTCGAAGACCATCCTCCGGGGCACGCGCGAATCGCTGCAGCCGAGCACGGTCGCGAAGGGATGCTGCCCTTCCGCGCAACTCCCGCAGCCGCGTCGGGTCGTTGGCCGCTGCTGCCGCGACGCGCCGGCCGCGAAGCGTGCGTTGCCGTCGAGCAATCGCCGGAGTGCCTCGGCGGACGTCATGACGCGCAGAGCGGATACGCCGCCGGGGAGCCGGCGGCTTGCCCTTTTGCGCCGGCGTCGAGTCGATTCCGACCCGTGCTAGAAGGCAGCCCGACGGAAGGGGGAGCCGTACCGATGGAGCACCAAGACGCCGATCACCGAAGCCCTGTCGCCGGGACGGGCGGAGGGCGCCGAGAAGCTCCTTCTGGTCGGGCCGCCGGAGCCGCGAGCACGACCTCACGAGCGCCGTCACGTTCTTCCTCGAGTTCATCCGCGGCTTCGAGAGCTCGACCTCGACCGTCCCTTGCGCGACCGTATTCGGCTCGGCACGCGCTTCCTCGAAGGACACCCGCACTACGAGCTCTCGCGCCAGGTCGGCAGCACGTCTCGCCCGGGCGCGGGTATGCCGTGATGACGGGCGGCGGGCCGGGCATCATGGAGGCCGCCAACCGCGGCGCCAAGGAGGCCGGCGGCGTCAGCATCGGCTGCAACATCAAGCTGCCCTTCGAGCAGAAGCCGAACCCGTACCTCGATCGGTTCATCGAGTTCCGAGCACTTCTTCATCCGGAAGGTGATGCTCGTGAAGTACTCGACGGCGTTCATCATCATGCCGGGCGGGTTCGGCACGCTCGACGAGGGCGTTCGAAGTGATCACGCTCATCCAGACGGGGAAGCTCGATCGGTTCCCGTATCACTCATCGGGCGGCGGCTTCTGGGACGCGATGCGCGACTTCGTCCGTCGGACGATGATCGATCAGGCCACGATCGACGCGTCCGACCTCGATCTCGCGCAGCCGGCGGACACGCCGGACGAGGCGTTGCGGGCCGTGCAGCGCGGCACCGGAGCGCCGTCCCTTGGGCATGCGGCTTCCGCGAGATCGGCAGCCAGCAGATGAGCGCCGACCGGTGGATTCCGCTGGTCAAGTGACCACCGACGGCGAGCCCGGCGACGACGACGACCCGCGCTACGAGCCCGTCCTCGATCCAGCGCGCGAGGAGCGCGCCCGCCTCGGCCGGCGCCGTCTCGGGATCGACGTGCTCGGCGACGACCGCGCAGACCTCCTCGAACGTCCGCCCGTCCCGGACCGCGGCGAACGCGGCACGCTCGAGCGGATCGATCGCGGTGTGGAACACGGTGAAGTCGTGCCGCCAGACGCGGACCGTCGTCGCCCGCGCCTCGGGCTCGGACGCCGGTTCCGCCCAGACCTCGTGCACCGGCCACGCGCTCTCGACGACGTCGAGGGCGGGGATCACCTCGAGGCGGAGGTCGCCCCAGGCCTCCGGGCGGCGATCGCGCGCCAGGTCGGTCGCGACGGACCGGCGTCGCGTCGGGCGGCGTCGAACGCGTCGACCGCGCGCGCGCTCGAGCGCGCGCCAGGTCGGCGAGCCACGGGCGCGCGCGGCGAGCCGATCGCGTCGTCGCGAGGAACGCCGGCAGCCGCGTGCCGAGGTGACGGACCGACGGATGCTCCGACGGATGCCGCGCGAGGTAGCGCGGGCGAGGCGTCTCGAACTCGTCGCCGAGCGCCTCGCGCAGCTTCGGGAAGTCCTCGCGCAGCACCTCGTGGAGCGCGCCAGAAGTACATCGTCTGGTAGATCGTCGATGCGGCTCGGCGGGATCGAGCGCCGCCGACGGCGCGATCACGCGCGCAGCGGCGCGGCGTCGGCCTCGCCCGTATGGAGCGAGCGCCAGAAGCCGCGCTGGACGTCACGCAGTGCGGGCGACAGGCATGCCCAGCACCTCCGCCTCGGCGGCGCGCGCGCGCTCGGCTTCGGCGAGCGACGTCGTCGAACGGCGGAATGCGGTCGTCCCACTCGACGAGCGTCGAGACGCGGCCGAAGCGCGCGCACGGCCGCGCGGTAGAGGTCCCACACCTCGGCGCGCACCGGATGGTCGTGCGTGTCGAGCAGATGCGTGCCGTTGTCGGTGTGGCCGGCGAGGTGGATCTGCGCCGACGCGGCCGACGGGAATGCCGGCGAGGTAGCGTCTCGGCGTCGAAGCCGTGATTCGCCGCCGACGACGAAGACGTTGTTCACGTCGAGCAGGATGCCGCAGTCGGCGCGCTCGGCGACGCGCGGCGAGGAACTCCCACTCGGTCATCGTCGAGTGCGCGAACGTCGACGTAGCTCGACACGTTCTCGACGAGCGATGCTGGCGCCCGAGCGCGTCCTGCACGCGCCGACGCGCGCGACGACGTGGTCGAGCGCCTCCTCGGTGTACGGCAGCGGCAGCAGGTCGTGCGCGTAGTGCTCGCCGTAGCTGCCCCAGCAGAGGTGGTCCGACACCCACGCCGGCTCGAAGCGCGTCGGCGAGCGCGCGCAGCTCGTCGAGGTACGCGCGCGTTCAGCGGATCGGTCGCGCCGAGCGAGAGCGACACGCCGTGCAGCACGATCGGCCGCTCGGCGCGGACGCGCTCGAGCACGTGGAGCGGCCGCCCGCCGCGCAGCATGTAGTTCTCGGAGATGGCCTCGAACCAGTCGGCGCGCAGGCCGTCGTCGAGGATCGCCGGGTAGTGCTGGCGGCCGGAGCCCGACGCCGTGACCGAGGTATGGGGACGGAGAGTCATCGTCATCGAGATCAGGGGTCCCGGCGAGCCGGGACCCGCCATCGAGCTGCGTCTGACTTGTACTCGCCCTCGACGACCTTGCCGCCCTTCGCCTTGCAGTCGGCCGCGCGTCGCCTTGATGTTGCCCTGGCCCTTGCAGCGCGTTCTGACCGGCGCACGAGTTGCCGGCGCCGGCGCAGCTGCCCTGCCCTTGCAGGCGTTGATGCCCGAGCAGATCACCTGGTCGCCGCCCGCCTTCTCCTCGGCGCGCGCGTTGACGGCGCCCGAGAGGAACAGCGCGGCAGCCGCGCCCGCGATGAGCATGCCCTTGGTCTTCGTGTTCATGGTTCGTCTCCTCCTGTGGAGTGGTTGGTGCCCGTTGGACGCCGCGGGCACGCAGGACGTTACACGAGCGCGCCGCCGCAGCTCGATCCCGCCCCGGCCGTGCAGCCGAAGCAGTGCGGCCCGGTCGACGATGCGCTTCGTCGGCCAGGCGTACGGACGTCGTCGAGCTCCCAGATTGACCGCGCGCCCGCGGCGCCGATCGGCAGCTCGAGCATCTGGTTGAAATCGCAGTCGTAGAGCCGGCCGTCCCACCCGACGCTCACGAGGTGGCGGCACATGAGCCCGTCGACGGTCGCCGGCGTTGAAGTGGTTCACGAGGAGCCCCATGTAGCGGTCGTACTCGCCCGTCGCGTCGGAGCTGCTCCGCGAACCGCGACGATCGGCATGTTCGTGAGCGTGAAGAGGTCGTGGAACTCGATGCCGAAGCGCGACGCGAGCTCGTCGCGGTAGCGCGCCTCGAGCTCCGCCTGCGGGCCGGGCAGGAAGGCGCCGAGCGGGTTGTAGACGAGGTCGAGCGCGAGGCCGAGCCCGGACGGCCGTAGCCGAGCGCGTTCAGGCGCTGGAGCGCGCGCGATGCTGCCGTCGAACACGCCCTGGCCGCGCTGCCTGTCGACGTTGTCCTCGCGTGTAGCAGGGAGCGAGCAGACGAGCACGACGCCGCTGCGTCGCGATAGAACTCGGCGGAGCCACTCCATGCCCGTCGACGAGGATGCACCGTCAGGTTGCAGCGCGACGATGACCGTCGCGGCCGAGCGCGCGCGCGCCGCTCGACGAGCCGGCGGAAGCTCGGGTTCAGCTCGGCGCGCCGCCGGTGAGGTCGATCGTCGCGAGCGCCGGGTTGCGCTCCAGCACGTCGAGCACGCGCTCCGGCGGTCGCGCGCCGTCATGATCTCGGTGCGCTTCGGCCCGGCGTCGACGTGGCAGTGGTGGCAGGCCTGGTTGCAGCGCTTGCCGACGTTCACCTGGAGCGTGCGCGGCGCCGCGCGGCGGAGCGGTCCGAGCCCTCGCGCGCGAGCGCGTCGTCGAAGCCGAGCGAGGCCGAGACGCCCACGGCCGCTCCTTACCCCGTCCGCCGCCGCCGGGGAATGCCGCAGGTCAGGGCGCGACACAGACGGCACGCCGCATGTGCCACGAGAGCGCCCAGGCGCGCGTGCGGCGACGGCCGAGTTCTCGGCACGCGCGGCGCGGCGCGACCTTTGCTCCTGGACATCCACAGGTCGTAACCGCCTGCGGCCTTCCGCTCTCCCCTGCCCGTCGACACAACCGCCCGGGACGGCGATGCCGAACCAGGTCCGCCGTCCCGGGACGAGGCAGATCCTCCGCCCGCCGTCAGCGCGCGGCGCACATCTTGGCGATCGGCGACTCCAGCACCGCGGGTCGACCGGCTTCGTCAGATGGTGGTCGAACCCCGGCCTGCCATCGCGCGATCGTTGTCCTCGTCGCGCCCCCAGCCGGTGATCGCGACCAGGCACGCCGCCTTGCACGTCGCGTCGGCCCGCAGTCGCTGCGCGACCTCGTAGCCGTCGAGCTTCGGCAGGCCGATGTCGAGGAGCACCAGGTCGGGCGCGAAGCGCTGCGCGACCTCGATCGCTTGCAGCCCGTCGTGCGCGGTCTCGACCTCGTACCCGAGGAGCCGGACGAACATCGAGAGGCTCTCGGCGTTGTCGAGGTTGTCGCCGACGACGAGCACGACACCCCTCGCCCTTCCGGTCGCGGTCATCCGCGGGAGTGGGATAGCGCATACGCAGCCGGCCTGGAAAGCCGGAACCATCAGAACCCGCCGAATTTCCCGCAATTCGCCGCTTCGACCGTGCCGCGTCGGCAACCGGGGAGGCGGAGCGTCGGTGAAATCCCACGAGCTCCCGCCGGGCGCGGCACCGATGCGCCCTGCACGATCGGGTCGCGGTGTGGATCTGGGTGTCGCCCTGCGGTCGGTCGTGACGATCGGGTCGGTCGCCGGCGTGGATAGCGCCGGTAGAGGGTCCGCCAGCCGCTACGCTTCGCATCGGCGGTCGCCGTCGTCGATCGTCGATCGCCTGGAAGAGCGCCACCGGCGGCCTCGCTCGGTCTGCCCGACCGCCGTCTGGAGCGCGGCGATGTCGCGGTAGAGCGCGCCGTTGTCGGCTGGAGCGTTGCGCATCCGGAAATACGCGTCGAGGGCGCCTCCGGCGTTGTTGAGCTTCACGTAGGCGATCGCGAGAGTTGTTGAAGAGGATGCCGTCGTGCCGACGTCAGGGATGGTGTCGTCGGGGTTGCCGCGCGCTCGCGCATCTTCTCGACGAAGCGGGCGGTCGACTTCCGTCGACCGCCCGCGGCCGACTCGAGCACCGTCAGCGCCTTCTCGTACCAGCGCTGCGGACGACGTCCGGCTTCCCCGCGAACGTGTCGCCGAGCCGAGATCGTAGAACTGCCGAGGTCGACGAGCGCCTGCTGGTAGTCCGGTCGGATCGCGACCGCCTGCTCGGCGCGCGCGATCGCCGCGGACAGCGAGGCGACGTTTCGGCCGTCGACCCGGCGAGCACGCTCGCATACGCCTTGCTGCGCCTTTCGCGCTCTCCGGCGCCGCCTGCGACGGTCGCCGCCCAGAGCGTGCGGTCGTCCCTGTAATCGAGGTTCCGGGCGGGCCGTCCGCGCGGCGAGTGCGAGCAGCGATCGACGGCGATGGCGACGCTCGAAGCCAGTCCGCGCGCCCCGAGCTCGACTGCCCAGCCGTCGACGACGAGCGCCACGATGCCGGCCACGCCGCGACGAGCGGCAGATAGAGGAAGCGCTCGGCCATGATGCTGCCGATCAGCCGCAGCAGGTTTGACGATCGGCAGGACGGCGACGAGGGCGAACGCGCCCAGGAAGAAGAATCGCCGGCCGGCGGCTGCGCACGCGCCAGAAGCGCCCACACGGCGAGCGCCAGGCCGACGAACGCCGACGATCCCGCAGTAACGATGCCCGCGCCGGTCCTCGACGATCGGGATCTGGCGGTACGAGTAGTCGATGCTCAACGTCGCCGGCCAGACGAGCAGCCCCGCCTGGCGGACGAGCACGCCGAGCGCCGTCAGCCGTGCCGGCCAGGAACGGCGACCTCGACGAGCGGGTTGTCCACCGGCGCGATGTCCCTCGGCGGCAACCCGATCCGGTCGACCCACCAGCGCGCCGCCAGATACGCGACCAGGACGACGACGACGACGACGTGCTCGGCGCGGAGCGGACGTCCGTCGGCCGGGGGAACGCGACGTCCCAGAGGACGACCGCGGCCACCAGCGACGATCCCGCTCTCCTTGCTGAAGAGCGCCAGCACCGCCGCCGCGCGCGAGGCCGAGAAGCCAGAGGGCCCGGCGGCGCGCCAGGCGCCCGGCCGCGCACCCAGCAGAGCGACGCCGCCGAGCACGCCGGCCGCCGCCAGCAGATCCGCGCGCCCGACGACGTTGCGTCACCGCCTCGGTCGTGATCGGATGGACCGCGAAGAGGAGCGCCGCGACCGTCGCCGCGCTCAGCTGCCGTCGCGCCGCCTGCCAGACGAGCGCGTAGACGAGCGTCGCGCAGATCGCATGGAGCGCGCACGTTCTCGACGACGTACCCGAACGCGACGTCGCCGTAGCCGAGCGCCCGGTCGATCGAGGAAGCGACATCGTGGTGAGCGGCCGGTAGAGGCCGTCGGTCGCCATGCGGCTGCCAGTAGTCGTGCGTGAAGAGGTAGCGTGACGCTCTCGGCGCTCGCCGCCTGGAGGGCCGGGTTCTCGCGCACGAGTGACCTTGGCGTCGAAGACCAGGGCCCCGCCGGCGGCGTTCAGATACGCGAGGTACGCGCCGCCGCGACGACGAGAGGAGCGAGAGCGCGTGCGGCATCGACCGGAACCGCCTAGCGCACGCGCCGCCCCGGCGTCGACGAGGTGGCTCACCGTCCACGCAGCTCGTAGCTCGCCGCGCGGAGGCCCTCGACGATCTCGGGCACCGCGTCGGCCGCCGCAAACTTCTCTGGTGGTTGGCGCAGCAGGACGACGATCGAGCCGGGCGGACGTTCGCCAAGCGTCGTCGTGCACCAGGCGCGCGCAGGGTCATGCGCGGGCGCCAGGTCGCCCGACGCGACGTCTGAAGTTGACGGTGGCCAGTGTCCGACGGCCGCGGCTTCGCCCGTGGCGATCCGGGCGGCCGACCTCGGCCAGAACGGCGGGCGGGAACCAGCGCGGTTACCGCCGACCTGGCAGAGCGCCTCGCGGGGAGATGCCCTGCGTCTCCGACAGCTTCGGCGCGAGGCGGTGGGCCAGCCGAGCTTCTTCAGGTGGGGATGGCGCATAGCTGCTGGTTGCCGATTCTCGAAGGAGCGGCTCGGCGGCGAACCGGCAGACGGCGTCAGGCGTCTTCGCCCACCGGCCGCTCACGAAGGTCGAGCAATGCCCGTAACT
>ERZ1370068.278-contig-10250_pt1 | contig 37452 bp, 48 predicted proteins | sample MGYA00561227_ERZ1370068 | MGnify/ENA primary metagenome ERZ1370068 (study PRJEB38410, sample SAMEA6850437) | metagenome | study: Metagenomic assessment of the ecological functions of the soil: analysis of the soil microbiota associated with the...
GGTTACGTATTGCTGGGACACGGAAGCCCGCATCCGCGCGCTCGAAGACGGCCTCGACGAGTACATCCGCGGCATCAGCCTCGCCTCGCTCGACCGGCCGCGGCCATCCGCTCGGTGATCGAGGACACCCGCAAGGAACGCGGCGACTACGACGACTTCTTCCGCATTGCCAAGCCGCCCACGACGGCTCGCTGGAAGCAGCGCATCGCCCGGTTGGAGCACGAGTCTACGCCGAGTATCGACATCTCCTGCACGTGCTCACGCGCGCGCTGCTCGACAAGGGCGTGTTGACGGCGGAGCATGATCGAGCGGCAGCGCGCCTTCGCTCGCCGGGCGCGGCGCCTGGCACGGTGCCCGCATCGTCGCCCGCGCCTGGGTCGATCCCGCGCCTTTAAGCAGGCGCTGCTCACGCACGGGCCGCGAGGCGGTGCGCGAGCTGAACATCTCCGCCCGGCCGGCTCGGCAAGCTCGGCGTCGCCGAGAACACGCCGACCCTGCACAACATCGTGGTGTGCACGCTCTGCTCCTGTTATCCGCACGACCTGCCTGGGCGACCCACCGTGGTGGTACCGCGACGACAGCTACAAGCGAGCGCATCGTGCGCGACGCGCGCGGCACGCTGGCGGAGCGGTTCAACCTGCGCCTGCCAGACCAGTGTCGAGGTGCGCGTCCACGACAGCACCAGCGACGTGCGCTGGATGGTGCTGCCGTGCCGACCCGCGGGCACTGACGGCTGGAGCGAGGAGCAGCTGGCGCGGCTCGTGACCATCGAGAGCCTGGTCGGCACGGCGCCCGCCGCTCGACCCCGCGAGCGCTACCCACAGGGCGGGCGCTGAGCGCCGAGGCAAGCATGCCCGCCGCCCAACCCACGCACCGCTTTCGGGTCGGCGACCCCGCGCAGGTCGACGCGCGCGAACCCCGCCGGCAATCCGCGCACGCCTCACTACATTCGCGGCAAGAGCGGCGTCGTCACCGTGCTGCATGGCTGCGATTGTCAATCCGATCGACCACCGCGGCGTCTATCCGCCTCTGTGCAGCGTGCTCTTCCGGGTGCGCGATGTGCTTCGGCGGCAGTCAGCGATGACACGCTGTCGATCGACCTGCATCGAGGACTCGGCCTTCGCGCCTGCCGGCACGACGTCCCGCCCGGCGGTCTCCAAATGAAGATCATGCCGGACAATGCTTTGGGGTCCAGGGTCGGACCTGGTCCTTTGCCGGAGCCGGAGCTCTTATGATGCGATCGAACCTCTTGAGTCAGGGTCCCCGCGGAGGCCAAAATGACACAGTCCTCTTTCAACGGCGCTGGTCGGCACGTGGCTTTGTTCGGACGATGGCGCTCTGCTAACGCGAGATGAACCGGCGCATCTTCGCCGCCACGGTCCGTCTCAAGCGATCAGGAGCGGCTGGCGCAGCGCGGTGCATTCTGGGGATCGATCCACGGGACACTTTGCCATCTGCTCTGGGTGACCGGATGCGGATGTCCCCGGACTTGATTCGGCTGGGCTGCCGTCCGTCACTCAAAAGGACAGCGCAAACCTGATTGGCGACTCCGGACGAGCGCCGCATCGAGCGCCCGAGTCCAAGCCGACGCTGGAATCTCCGACTGGGCGGCACGCGTCCCCGAACAATTGGCTGCAGGAAGATCGCGTGGTTCAGCGTATCGGCCGGACGAGAGATGCGCACGCCGCGCGGCATTCTGGTTGCCCATATTTCCTTCAATCACCAAACTCATCATCGCGGCCAGGCGCACGCGATGCATCACCGCGGCCGGCGAGCAGACCGGCGACACGGACCTGCCTCTGATCGCCTGAGGACGGCTACCGCGCGGTTCCGGACGAAGTCGCGCCGAACTGCTCCGCTGTCATGTTCTGGGACGGCCCACCCGGGTCGGCCACGGCCGGGTCAGCGGCCGGGCCCGGAAACCGCTATACTCCCGGGCCGGTGGTTGCGGATCTCTGGCTCGCGCCTTTGGCGCGCCCCGGAATGACGGATGGTTCTATATCAGCGGAATGTGCTCAGTGCGGCGGCGCTACCGGAAGCATGTCGCGCATCGCGCGCACCGCTGCCGGGATAGCCTTTCGCGCCGAGCCCTGGCGATGATCGCGGTCGCGACCTTCGACACATACGAATTGGTGATAGTACGTCTCGCGCTCGTGAATGTTCGTGATGTGCAGCTCGATGATAGGCCCCGCGAAACATCTTCAGCGCGTCGAGCAATCGCGAGCGAGGTGAACGTGATAGGCGGCCGGAATTGATGACGATGCCGCTGCCCTTGTCGATCGCCTCGTGCACCCAGTCGATGAGTCTGCGCTCTCGCTGTTCGGTCTGGCGGAATTCGATCGGATGGCGCGCCCGCCTCGGCACGGCACATCTTGCTCGACATCCGCCAGCGTCGTCGTGCCGTAGATCTGCGGCTCGCGCGTGCCGAGGCGGTTCAGGTTCGGGCCGTTGAGGACGTAGATCGGCTTGGTCATGATTGCCTTTCCATCGTGTCAATGTCCTTGCCTGATCAGCCCTTGTAGCCCATCAAGCCGCGGCAGCCAGAGCACGGTTCCGGGATGAAGGTGATGATCGCCAGCGCCACGATCATCGCCGCACACGAACGGCATCGTGTCGCGGATGATCGTGCGCAGCGGCGCGCCCGAGATCGCCGAGATGATGAACAGAAGCAGCCCGTAGGGCGGCGTAATCAGCCCGATCATGATGTTGAACACCGTGACCACGCCGAAATGCACGAGATCGATGCCGAGCGCCTTGGCGGTCGGAATGAAGATCGGCAGGATCACCAGGATGATGGTGCTGCCTTCGAGCAGGCAGCCGAGCACCAGCAGGATGATGTTCACCCAGAACAGGAACATCGTCGCGGAGAGGTCGTATCCGGCCAGCAGGCCGCTGACCGTCTCCGGGATCTGCTCGATCGTCACCACGTAGTTGAAGGCGAGCGCGCCGGCGATCAGCATGCCGATCGAAGCGGTCGAGCGTGAGCTGTTGAGCACCGCCAGATAGGTGTCGCGCATCGAGATGTTGCGATACCACAGGACCGCCGACAAGAAACGCGTAGGCGGCGGCGACCGCGGCGGCCTCGGTCGGCGTCATGACGCCGCCGTAGATTCCGCCGAGCAGGATGACCGGCATCAACAGCGCCGGCATCGCGCGTCCAGGTGATGCACAGGCCATTCGCGCAGCGGGATCGGCTCTTCGACCGGATAGTTGTGCCGGTGCGCCATGCATGGTGTTGATCACCATCTGCGCGAGCGCCATCAGCAGGCCGGGAATGACGCCGCCGAGGAACAGATAGCCGACGGACGCATCCGAAATCAGCGCATAGAGCACCATCGGAATCGACGGCGGGATGATCGGGCCGATCACCGCCGATGCCGCGGTGATCGCGGCCGCATAGCTCAGCGGATAGCGGTTGTTGCGCGTCATCATGTCGATGCTGATGCGGCCGGTCGCGGCGAGGTCGGCGATCGCCGAGCCGGACATGCCGGCAAAGATGATGCTCTGAACGATGTTGATGTGGCCGAGACCGCCGCGGAACCGGCCGACCAGCATGTCGCAGAAGCGCAGCAGCTGGTCGGTCATGTTGCTGACGTTCATCAGCTCGGCCGAGAACAGGAAGAGCGGCACCGCGAGCAGGACGTAGCTGTTGTAGAGGCCGTTCAGGATCTGCTCGGCGGAGGTTCCGAGATCGAGGCCCGCCAGCAGAAGATAAAGGATCGAGCCGGCGATCATCGAATAGCCGATCGGCAATCCGAGCAGGCCAAGCCCAAGGATGGCGCAGATGCAGAGTCCGAACGGACTGGTCATAGCGCCGACCCGCTTCCGATCTGGATGTCGGGCGGCTGCCCGCGAATGGCGCGCCACGTCAACGCGGCGTATCGGACGATGACGGCGACCGAGAACACGACGTAGATCGAATAGAGATAGTCGAGCCGGATGCCGAGATAGGCCGATCGTTCGACCTTCAGGAACGTCACGTAGCTGATCACCGCGGGCAGCGCGATTGCGAACAGCACGATGGCCGCGATGCCGGTGATGACCGTGAAGACGCAGCGCGTCTTCTCGCTGGCCGATGCTGTAGATGATGTCGAAGCGGACTTCGTCCCTTTCGCGCAGGACAAAGGCCGCGCCCCACAACGTGCACCAGATCCAGCACAAGCACGCTGGCCTCGTCGGTCCAGCCGAGCGGATAGTTGAAAACGTATCGCGCCACGATCTGCAGGATGAAGCACAGGAACATCGCCAGCAGCAGCAGCGCGGCGACGTTTTCCGCGCGCCGACGCAGCCAGCGCGCGATCGTCGATCACGCTCTGACTTCACCGTCATCGTCCTGATGCGTTCGATCGATGCAGTCGAGATCGGCCGATGCGCATACAACCGGCCGTCATCGGGCGACGTCCGGAACCGTGTCTGCCTGTCGGCGTTACTTGACCGCGTTGATGCGTCTCGATCGCGCCCTTCGGCCACTCGTTGGCGTACTTGTCGAGATAGCGCTTCTGCGCGAAGGCGCGGAAGGCGTTCTGGTCGGGCGTGTAGACCTGCTTGCCTTCCTTCTTGAAGAACTCGATCGCTTCCTGCTCCTGCGCGTCGTATTTCGCCGCGTTCGCGTCGAAAACCTTGTCGGCCTCGCGCCCTGCAACTTGGCCTGCTGAGCCGGCTTCAGGCTTGCCCACGCCTTCTTCGACACCGCCAGCATGTCGTAGCCGATCACGTGGCTGGTGAGGACGAACTGCGACGTCACCTCGTAGAACTTCATCGGTCTTGGCCGCGACCAGCGGATTGTCCTGGCCGTCGACCGCGCCGGATTGCAGCGCGGTGTAGAGCTCCGCGTAAGCCACCGGCGTCGGATTGGCGCCGATCGATTCGCCGAGGAACTGCCAGAACTCGCCCGGCGGCATGCGCAGCTTGATGCCGGCGAGATCGGCCGGCGTGTTGATCTTCTTGGTCGGCTTCAGGTTGACCTGACGCGCACCGAAGTAGACCGGGCGGATCACCTCGATGCCGAGCTGGTCGCGCGCCATCTTGATGAAGTCCTGGCCGACGTCGCTGGCGAAGGTCTTCTTGAGATGGTCGTAGTCGCGGAACAGATAGGCGGAGGTCATCAGCGACCACGCCGGAATCTGCTTGGAAATGTCGGCGGGCGCGAGATTGCAGAGTTCGAGGTTGTCGCGCTGAAGCGCGACGAGCTCGGTGCCCTGCTTGAACAGCGTGTTGCTCCAGTACGGCTCGAAATCGAAATCGTCCTTCATCGCGGCCGCGAACGCCTTGTAGGCCTTCGGCGCGAAGGTCCGGTTTCGGAGAACGCGCAGCTGAAACGCAGTTTCGGCTTCGCCTGGGCGTGCGCCGCGGCGTGCGACCCAAATGCGAGCGCCGCAGCTCCCGCGGCCATCAATGTGCGGCGAGTGATTTGCGGCCATGTCGTCTCCTCCGCATGCCAAGCCGCGCCCTCTTCGAGCGCGTCGGAGCCTGATTCTATTGCGTCTGGTGAAAGTTAAGATCAATAGGCAATGCTATATTTTGTATGAGATTTTCGAGTTCATATGATATAGCATGGAGCACCGGCAGCTGCCCGCCCGCGCGCTACGATGGCGCGCGCGGGCGGCAGTGCCGCCTGAGCGCCCTCACCGGAAAAGCCAGAGACTTTTCAACGCCATGCTGACGAGGTCCGGGGAATACGATCTCGGTCAGCGAGAAGGCCTACGGCGCATTCGCACCGACATCATCTTCGGCACGGCTCGCTCCGGCCGGAGAAGCTGAAGCTGACCGCCTGCGCGAGGACTACGGCGCGAGCGTCAGCACCCTGCGCGAGCTGCTCAATCGGCTCGCGTCCGAAGGGCCTGTCGTCGCCGAGGGGCAGCGCGGGTTCGAGGTCGCTCCGGTCTCGGCCGAAGAATCTGCGCGAGATCGCGGCGCTGCGACTGCTGCTGGAATCCGCACGCGCTCGCGCAATCATTCCACGGCCGGCGACATGGACTGGGAGGGGCGCGTCGTCTCGGCCCATCACTAAAGCTCTCCCGCGATCGAGAAGCGGCTGCTCGCCAGGCGACCAGGTCCGATCCCGAGACCTGGAAGCGCTACGACTGCAGAATTCCATCACGCGCTGATACTCGGCGTGCGGCCCGAGATGCGCTGCTCGAAGCGCATGCGCCGGTCTACGACAAATACCTTCGCTACCAGATGGTCGCCGGGCATCTTCCGCGGCGAGATCGCCGCGCGCGAGCATCAACAACAAGCAGCCTCCTGAATGCAGCGCTCCGGCGTCAGCGACGCCGCGACCGCACAGAAAGTCTCGGTGGTCCACATCGAGGCGCGGCGGTCGATTTCACCCCCACGAACGGGAGTTTTCGGTTCCCGGCGCGATGATGAACGCCTTCGGGGCCATCCGGTTGTCCGACAAAGCTTCTTGGCCTTGAATCCGCGGACGCCTTTCATACGCTGACCGCCTGGCGCGCTTTGCAGAGCATGCTGACATGATCAACGGCGAAACGATCCTCATCGCCCACGTCGGCTATCCGACGACGACTTTCAAGGCGCCGATGCAGATTTGCAACCCTTATTTTGAAAAGATGGGACTCAACGCCGTCGTCGCCGCCGATGGGCGTGAAGGCCGAAGAATATACCAGCGTCATATCGGCGCCTCTTCAGGCTGAGCAATATCCGTGGCGCTGGATCACCATGCCGCACAAGGTCGTGCCACCGTGGCGTTGATGGATGAGCTCTCCATCACCGCGTGAAGATTGCGGGCGCATGCAACGCGACTCCTGCCTCGGCCCGATGGGACGCTGGTTGGCGACATGTTTGATGGCGAGGGATTTGTTCGCGGGATGGCCTCGCAAGGGGCGTAAAGGCGGAGGGTGCGCGGGCTCGTGGTAGGGAGCGGCGGCATGCTGGGTCGGCGATTGCAGCGTCTCTTGCGGGTGCAGGCGCTTCCAGCCTTGGACTGTTCGATGAATACGGCGGCAACGGATCTGTTTTCGCAAAGCGGCTGCGGCTTCATTATCCCAAACTGCAACTCGAGATCGGCCCAGGGACGCGGCCGGGCGACATTGCTGTTGTCGACCGCGACGCCGATGGGAATGAGCGACGACGATCCACTGCCGATCGAGATCGACCGGATCGTCTCCTCGGCATTCGTCGGCAAGAGGTCGCCATGAAGCATGAGGTCAGGCCGTCCTTCCTGCGCGCGGTGAAGGCCAAAGGCTGCGACACGCAAGTCGGCACCGATATGCTGCTCGAGCAAATTCCCGCCTCATCTGAATTCTTCGGGTTTCCGACAACCACCGCGTGGATGAGCGCCACGAGCCGTGGAAGCGCCAGGATCACCTACTGAGGCCGCCATGCCGCCGGCGAGAGCGATGAAATTCCGGGCGTTGCGGGCGGCTGCAGTCAATACCTACTTGGCCTTTGCGGCCGGTGAACACCGGCAAACCGCTTCCCTCCAGGAACGCGCGCGCGCCTCGGCATAATCAGGCAGTGAGGCTCGCCTCGCGCTGGAGCTCGCGTTCAAGTTCCAGTTGAGCTTCAAGATCGTTGTCCCAGGCCGCGTCGAGCGCGCGCTTGATCAAGGCTAAGCCCAGCGTCGGGGCGGCGGCGAACTGGGCGCAGAGCATTTCGGCTTCGGCGATCAGCGCGCCGTCGTCGACCGCTTTCCAGATCATCCCCCAGGCCTCGGCCTTCTCCGCAGGCAATGGCTCGGCGGTGAGTGCGAGCGCGCGGGCGCGGGCGGGGCCGACGAGGCGCGGCAGGATCCAGGTGCCGCCGGAATCAGGCACCAGCCCGATCTTGGCGAACGACTGCACAAAACTTGCCGAGCGGGCGGCGAGCACGATGTCGCAGGCGAGCGCGATATTGGCGCCGGCGCCGGCGGCGACGCCGTTGACGGCCGCGACCACCGGGAACGGCAGCGCGCGGAGCTTCCGCACCAGCGGATTGTAATAGGCTTCGAGCGCGCCGCCGAGCACCGGCGTCTCGCCGGCCTTCGAGAGCCGGTCGTTGAGGTCCTGGCCTGCGCAGAAGCCGCGCCCGGCGCCGGTGAGCAGCAGAGCGCGGCAGTCGCGGTCGGCTTCGGCCGCGCCAGCGCGCTGCGCAGCGCCATGTGCATCGCCTCGGTGAAGGCGTTGAGCCGCGCCGGCCGGTTGCGCGTGATCACGCGGTAGCCGGCGCGCTCCTCGACCAGGATGCGGTGTCTCGTCCATGGGCTGTCCTTCCGCTCACGAAACTGTAGCCTGGTCCACCTTCGCCCCTGGGCGGCTCCGAGGATCCGCCGTCCGTAGCGGAGCGCGTGGAGGATCGCGGCGCCCACGGCCGCCCTACGGGGCGTGCGCCGCCGATCGGTCCAGGAGCGACCTGTCGATGCCCTCGTCCGCTGATCCATCTGCACCGACGCGCGTAAGCCGCAGCGCCGCCTCATTGCATCTTGACCGAAGACTAAGAGAAATCAGGCTACGCAGCGGCCGAACGCGTATCCTGGGAGGACCTCGCAAATGACCCGCAAATCACCGACTAATCCCGCGGCACGGCGTCACCCGCCGCAGCTTCGCCGTCGGCGCCGGTCGCCGCCGGCTTGCTCGCCGGCACCGCGCCGTTCAACATCGCTCGCGCGCAGGGCGCACCGCTGAAGGTCGGCGTGCTGCTGCCGCGCTCGGGCGTGCAGGCCGGCATCGGCCAGGACTGCCAGCGCGGCGTCGAGATCGCCGCCGGCGATCCTCAAGGACCTCGGCCTGCCCGACCTCGCGATCATGAACGCCGACACCGAGATCCAACGTCGGAGGTGGCGCGCGCCCGCGCCGAGAGGCTGATCAGCGACGGCGCGCAGCTGCTGGTCGGCGCCTTCGATCCGGCCAGAGCACGGCGATCGCCCAGGTGGCCGAGCAGAAGGGCATCCCGTTCGTCATCAACATCGCGGCCGCGCCCGCCGATCACCGAGCAGGGCTACAAGTTCGTGTTCCGCAACTTCCCGACCGCGCCGATGATCCTGGGCGACGCCTTCGCCAACCAGAAGGAGGTGCTTCGAGGCGGCCGGGCTCGGCGCCGAAGTCGGTCGTGTTCATGCACGTGAACGACACCTTCGGCACGGCGATGCAGAAGGGCATCGGCGGCGTGATGCCGAAGTTCAACATGCCCTACAAGATCGTCGAGACGATCGCCTACGATCCGGCCGCGCGCGATCTCTCGGTCGAGGTGGCCAAGGCCAAGGCCGACCGGCGCCGAGGCGCTGCTGGTGGTCAGCCGCCTCAACGACGCCATGCTGCTCACCCGCGAGCTCGTCAAGCAGCGCTGGACGCCGATGGCCGTGCTCAGCATGGGGCCGGGCTGGTACGAGGACCAGTACCTCAAGACGCTCGGCAAGCTCGCCGACGGCCCGCTCAGCTTCGTGCCCTGGTACGATCCCAACAAGAAGCTGAGCAAGCAGCTGGAGGCGGCGCTGGCCAAGGCGTATCCGGACATCAATCTCAACACCAACCACATCTACACGTTCGAGGCGCTGCTGATCGCGGCCGATGCCTACAAGCGCGCGGGCTCCACCGACCCCAAGGCGCTGGCCGATGCCATCCGCGCCACCGACATCACCGACAACGTCAGCATCGGCCCCGGCATCCAGTTCGACGCCAAGGGCCAGAACGACAACGCTGAAGAACGCGGCCATCCAGAACCGCGGCGGCAAGCTGGTCACGGTCGCGCCCAAGGCCGCGGCCAACGCCAAGGCCGAGTGGCCGATGACGGCCTACGACAAGCGCGGCTGAAGCTGCTAGCGCCCGATCCTGCTCCGGCTGCCGCCGCGGCCGGAGCCTTGCTTGGCAGGATCGTCCGGTGCCCGCGGAAATCTATCTCAACGTCGCCGTCAGCGGCCTGTTGACCGGCCTCGTCTACGGCCTGATGGCGCTCGGCCTGTCGGTGATCTTCGGCGTGGTGCGCGTCGTCAATTTCGCCCACGGCGAGATGATGACCATCGCCATGTACCTGGCGATCGTGCTGTTCTCCGCCTATCGAGCTCGACCCGCTGGTGATGATGGTGCCGATCGCCGGCGTGCTGTTCGCGCTCGGCTACGTGCATGCAGCGCGGGCTGATCAATCCGTTCATCAACCGGCCCGAGCACAGCCAGTTCATGCTGCTGGTCGCGATCGCGCTCATCATGGTCAACGCGCTGCTGATCGTCTTCGGGCCCGACGCGCAGAGCGTGCAGACGCTCCTATGCGTTCGACAGCTTCCTGATCGGGCCGCTGATCGTCGACGCCACCAAGGTCTATGCCGGCGCTGCCGCGCTGGTGGTGGCGGCGGCGCTGTTCGCCTTCTTCCGCTTCACGCTGGCCGGCAAGGCGATCCGCGCCTGCGCCGACAACTATACCGGCGCGCTGGTGGTCGGGCTCGACGTCAAGCGGCTCTACGCGCTGACCTTCGGCCTCGGCGCGGCCTGCGTCGGGGCGGCCGGCTGCATGCATGGTGCTGCTGGTCGACGTGACGCCGCCGCTCGGGCCGGCCTATACGCTGCTGGCCTTCGTCATCGTCATCACCGGCGGGCTCGGCTCGATGCCGGGCGCGCTGCTCGGCGGCGTGCTGATCGGCGTCACCGAGGCGCTGGGCGGGCTGCTGTTCACGCCGTCGGCCAAGAGCATGTTCGCCTTCGGCATTGCTGGTGCTGGTGCTGCTGTTCCGCCCGCAGGGCATCCTCGGCAAGAGCCTCGTCATGAGCGAGCTGCTGCTCGAGGGCGTCCCGCGCCGCGCGCTGCATCCTGCTCGCGGCCTGCTGCTGGCGCTGATCGCCGCTGCCGCTGGTGGCCAACGACTACCTGCATCACCGTCCTGATCCTCATTCTCTATTTCGCCTATGTCGGCCAGGCCTGAACATCATGATGGGCTTTGCCGGCCAGCTCTCGCTGGGCCACGCGCTCTATGTCGGGCTCGGCGCCTATGCGCGCCGCCGCGCTCTACGTGCACTTCGGCGTCAGTCCGTGGATCGGGCTGTGGGCTGTCGATGGCGGTCTCGCCGGCGGCCGGCGCGGTCATCGGCTATCCTGGCGTTCCGCTTCGGCGTCGCCGGCGTCTACTTCGCGATCCTCACCATCGCCTTCGCGCGAGTTCGCCCGCATCGGCTTCGATCATTGGAGCTGGGTCGGCGGCTCGGCCGGATTCTTCCTGCCCGTCGCCAACTACACGCGCAACGACCTGCCTGAGCCTGCGCGGCAGCCCGACCATGTTCTACTACGTCGCTGCTCGCCATGACGGCCGCGGCCTTCGTGCTGTGCCACGCGCTGCTGCGCAGCCGCATCGGCTACTACTGGCAGGCGATCCGCGAGAGCCCGGAGGCCGCCCAGCGCGCTCGGCATCGACACCTTCCGCTACAAGATGTACGCGGTGGTGCTGTCCGCCGCCATGACCTCGCTCGGCGGCGTGTTGTTCGCGTTCTATTACAACAACCTGTTTCCCGAGCAGGTCTTCCACATCTCGCGCTCCATCGAGCTGATCCTGGGGCCCATCATCGGCGGCATCGGCACCCTGTTCGGCCCCGATCGTCGGCGCTTTCCTGCTGACCGCGCTGGCCGAGACGCTGAGCGAGATCATGCGCGCGCTTCGGCATCGACATCCCCGGCGTCAAGCAGGTGTTCTACGGCGTCTGCCTGCTGCTCGTCGTCATGTTCCTGCCGGACGGCGTCTGGCCGCCGCTGAGCCGGCGCGCTGGGACTGCATCGCGCGCGCGCCAAGGGCGACAAGGGCTGAGATGACCGGCGCTGCTCGAGCTCGCGCACGTGTCCAAGAGCTTCAGCGGCCTGCGCGCCGTCGAGGACGTGAGCTTCGCCGTGCCGGAAGGCCATGATCGTCGGCGCTGATCGGGCCCAACGGCGCCGGCAAGACCACCTGCTTCAACGTCGATCGCCGGCGTCTATCGCCCCGATGCCGGCGAGGTGCGCTTTGCCGGCAAGCGCATCGACGGCTGGCGCCCCGACCAGATCTGCCGCGCCGGCGTCGGCCGCACGTTCCAGCTGGTGAAGCCGTTTGCCGGGCTCATCGGTGATGGAGAACGTCATCGTCGGCGCGCTCAATGCCTGCGCCAGCGTGCGCGAGGCCAAGGCGAGAGCTGCGCAAGTCATCGAGCAGCTGGGCCTCGCGGCCAAGCGCGATCAGATGGCGTCCTCGCTCACGCTGCCCGAGCGCAAGCGCCTGGAGGTCGCGCGCGCGCTCGCCACCGGCCCGCGCATCCTCCTGCTCGACGAGGTGATGGCCGGCCTGCAGGCCCGACCGAGACGGACCACATGGTGGCGCTGTTCCGCGAGCTCAACGCGCAAGCTGGGCCTCACCATCCTGCTCATCGAGCACGTCATGCGCGCGGTCATGGCCCTGTCGAGCCGGCATCATCGTTCTGCACCACGGCGAGGTCATCGCATCAGGCACGCCCGCCGAGGTGACCCGCGACCCGGCCGTGCTCGAATGCTACCTCGGCGAGGAGGCCGTGTGATGCTGTCATCCCGGAATTTCGCGAAGCGAAATATCCGGGACCCAGGGGCTGCGCGTATCGCCTGTTCCGGCTCGCGCACTGACGTGCGCGGCCGGGATGACAGGGAGGGGCCGCCGGCATGATCCTCGAAGTCGAAAACCTCGATCTGTTCTACGGCGACGCCCAGGCGCTGGACGGCATCTCGCATCGGCGCGGAGGAGGGCGAGCTGGTCGCCATCGTCGGCGCCAACGGCGCCGGCAAGTCGAGCTTGATCCGCACCATTGCCGGCATCGAGAGCCCGCGCGCGGGGCCGCATCCGCTTCCGCGGCCAGGACATCACCGGCCTGCCGAGCCACCGCATCTGCAATCTGGGCATCGGCCAGGTCGCCGAAGGGCGGCAGATCTTCCCCTCGCTCACCGTCGAGGAGAACCTGGAGATGGGCGCGCTGCTGCCGCGCGCGCGCGGCGCCATGCGCGAGACCATGCGCGAGGTCGATGGCGATGTTCCCGCGGCTGGCCGAGCGGCGCGACCAGCCCGCCGGCACCATGTCGGGCGGCGAGCAGCAGATGCTGGCGATCGCCCGCTGCCTGATGGGCAAGCCGGAGCTCATCATGTTCGACGAGCCCTCGCTGGGGCTGGCGCCCGGCGCTGGTGCAGGAGCTGTTCCGGACCATCCGCGCCCTGAACCAGCGCGGGCTCACCGTGCTGCTGGTGGAGCAGAACGTGGTCGCATCCCTGAAGCTCGTCGAGCCGCGCCTACGTGCTGGAGAACGGCCGCATCGTCATGTCCGGCACCGGCGCGGAGCTGCTCGCCGACGACCGCGTGCGCCAGGCGTATCTCGGGATCGCTGAGGCTCGCTGCAACGGTGATCATCAGGCCGGTGAACGCCAACTTATCGCGTCGCCGCCGATGCGCGCCCATTCCTAGCGCGAACGGTGACTTCAACCTCCACCTTTTGATCCAGCCGGCCGAGAATGGCCATAAGACGATCGATGGTGAAGCGATCTAGCTTTGCAGTGCGGATACGGGAGAAGTCGGCAGCAGCGATGCCGGTTGCGCCTTCAGCCTCGCGGACAGTCATCTTGCGCACATCGAGAACCTTGATGATCTGCGCGGCGAGGACGGCCTTTAGGTGTTCGGCGTCGGCATCGGCGTAGCCGAAGTCGCGGAAGACGTTGCCCTTTCCGCGTGACCCCGAAATCGTCATTCATCGTAGTATCTCCTGCACAGAGCGCGTTCAGCCGTCGCATCAGGCCCTGCCGGGCAATGCGCATACATCATCACGCTCAGTGTAGCGCCCGCCGACGCGCCAGCGGTCGCGCAGCGGGTCCGCCCTCGCAGCGAAAGCCCAGGCGCTCCGACCAGCCGGATCGAGGCGGCGTTGTCGGGATGGATCAGGGCCTCGATGCGGTGCGCGGCAAGCTCGTCGAAGCAATAGGCGACGAGCGCCGCGACGGCCTCCGTCATCAGCCCGCGCGCCCTGCTGCGCCGGCGCCAGGATGTAGCCGATTTCCAGCTTCTCGTTGCGGGCCTCGCGATGGTGGTAGTTGACCAGGCCGATGCAGCGGTCGCTGCGCTTGTCCGTCACGGCCCAGGCCAGATAGTCGTAGGGGCTCGTCGTCTTGGCGAGGTACTGCAGCTTAGCGCTCGGTTTCCGCCTCGGTCTTGCAGGCCGGGAAATTCCAGTAGCGCATGGCATCCGGGTCGCCGAAGCAGGCATGCAGGCCCTGCAAATCGCGCGCCTCGAATTGCCGCAGCCGCAGCCGCTTGGTTGCAAGGGTGGGAAACGTCTTGCTTCGTTTTCGCCACGCAGAACCTCCTGTCACGCAGCCCTCCGGCGATCTCCGGCGGCGAGCCGACCAGCATAGTTCAAAGTGCCCCGGCAGCTAGAGACTTGACAGCGCCTGCCTGCACCTGCTGCGCTCCGCTTCCCGCCCTCCGCACGCCACGGGCCCGCATCCGCCAATGACCAAGCCGCTGCTCTTCACGCCCATCACCATCCGCGAGGTGACGCTCAAGAACCGCGTCGTCATCGCCCCGATGGCCACCTATTCGGCGGTGGACGGCATCGCCCAGGACTTCCACTTCGCGCACTGGGGCCGGCTGGTGCTTGGCGGCGCGGGCTTGCGTGTTCGTCGAGGCCACCGCGGTGACGGACCAGGGCCGCATCACCAACGGCGACTTGGGAATCTGGTCGGCCGCGCACATCCCGCCGCTCGAAGCGCATCGCCGCGTTCATGAAGGCGCAGAGCGTGGTGCCCGGCATCCAGATCGCGCACGCCGGGCCGCAAGGGCTCCATGCAGCGGCCCTGGTTCGGCAACGGCGCGCTGACGCGCGGAGGACCTGGCGCGCGGCGAGAAGACCTGGGACATCGTCGCGCCGACCTCTGAGCCGATGGCCGAGGGCTTCATCGTGCCGCGGCAGCTTTCCGTCTCCGATCTCGTGGCGCTCAAGGGCCACTGGGTGGACGCGGCCAAGCGCGCGCTGGAGGCCGGCTTCGAGGTCCTCGAGATCCACAATGCGCACGGCTACCTGATGCACACGTTCCTCTCGCCCTTGTCGAACAAGCGCAACGACGCCTACGGCGGCGACTTCGCGGGCCGCACGCGCTTTCCCTCGAGGTGGCGGAGGCGGTGCGCGCGGCATGGCCCAAGGACAAGCCGGTGTTCCTGCGCGTCTCCGCCGTCGACGGCCTGGACGGCGGCTGGACCATGGACGACACGGTGGCCTACGCCAAGGAGCTGAAGGCGCGCGGCATCGACGTGATCGACTGCTCCTCGGGCGGCCTGTTCGGCTCGGCGACGGCGGCGCGCGTCAAGCGCAGCTGGGGCTTCCAGGTGCCCTACGCCGAGCGCGTGCGCCGCGAGGCCGGCGTCACGTCGATGGCGGTCGGGCCTGATCGTCGATCCCTTCCTCGCCGAGGACATCCTGCAGAAGGGCCAGGCCGACCTGATCGCCATCGCGCGCGAGGCGCTGGTCAATCCGTGCTGGCCGCAGATGGCGGAGATCGCGCTCGGGCGCAAGGCCTTCGACGCCATGGACGACTGGCCGGTGCAGTACGGCTGGTGGCTGAAGCACCGCGAGCGCTCCATCGAGCAGATCCGCGCCGACGAGGCGGCGGCACGACAGAATTGAAACCGAGGCAAGGAGACGAACGATGAAGCTGATGATGTTCGAGAAGGGCAAGGGCGCAGCCCTCGGGCTGGTCGACGGCAAGACGGTGATCGATCTCGGCGCGGCCGACCCGTCGCTGCCAACGGACCTGAAAGCGCTGATCGTCGCGGGCCCGAGGGCGCTTACCGCCGCGAAGTCGGCTGCCGCCAATGCGCCGGCTTCGGCCAAGCTCGCCCTCGATGCCGTGAAGCCGGCGTTGCCGATCGACCCGCCGGGCAAGATCGTCTGCGTCGGCCTCAACTATGCGCTGCACGCCAAGGAGGGCGGGCACGCCATGCCGACCTACCCCTCCTTCTTCCTGCGCGTGCCGACCTCGCTGGTGGCGGCCGGCGCGCCGGTGATCCGGCCGAAGTGTCTCCAACCAGCTCGACTACGAGTGCGAGCTCACCATCGTCATCGGCAAGAAGGCGGCGCAACATCCCGGAGGCCGAGGCGCTGGACTACGTGTTCGGCTACACGCTCTTCAACGACGTCTCGGTGCGCGACTTCCAGCGCAAGACCTCGCAGTGGACGCCGGGCAAGAACTTCGACGGCACGGGACCGCTGGGCCCTGGGTCGTCACTGCCAGACGAGCTGCCGCCGGGCGCGGCCGGCCTGCGGATCATGACCCGGGTCAACGGCGAGACCATGCAGGACTCCAACACGTCCGACCTGATCTTCTCCACCGCCAAGACGATCGCGCTGCTCGTCCGAGTTCATGACGATAGAGCCCGGCGACGTCATCGCCACAGGCACGCCGTCGGGCGTGGCGCATGCGAGGAAGCCGCCGGCCTGGATGAAGGCCGGCGACAAGGTGGAGGTCGAGGTCGAGAAGATCGGCGTGCTCGCCAACCCCATCGTCGATGAGGCGTGAGAGGTGTCAGAGCCTCCGGGTCTGACACCATGCTCAACCGTTGTGACAGTGGTGTCAGACCCGGAGGGTCTGACACCCGCTATCTGCGGCCGCCGCGGCCCTCGCGATCCATCTGCTGCCACCAATCGCTGCGTGCCGACGGGGAGCTTGTCGGCGATGTACTCCGATTTGCCGAGGACGTAGCGGCGCAACTTCACGTCGCCTGGTGCAGCTCGGGCTCGGCACCTTCACGTACTCGCCGAACGATTTCCGTCACATCCGTTTCGGCGCTGGCCGGAGCAGCGACGCCGGCAAGGAGCACCGATGCGGTCAGAGCGCGCTCATGATCATCTTCATTTTCGTCTCCATCTCGTTGGCAAGGCTCAAACCGACGGCGCGCCAGACAGCGGCCATTCGCGATCGTTGCCGGAGCATAGGAGCAGGAGCCGCGATGTCCCCGAGGGAACAGGCAGGGATCCTCTCCTCTCCCCGTTCTTCACGGGGAAGAGGGTTAGGGTGAGGGGCAGCTACGAATGCCGGCAAGTGGCTGCCCTCACTTAACCCTCTCCCCATTCTGAAGAAGAATGGGGAGAGGGGGAGCGGCTAGCTCTTCGCGCCGCCGAACACAGCTGGGGCATCACGTGCTTGGCGAACAGCTCCAGCGAGCGCGAGCGATTCCGCCAGCGCCATGTCGCCGAAGGCGAGGCGGCAGACGAGGTAGTTGACCCGCGCCTCCGCCACCTGCCGCGCCAGCGCAGTCGCGCACGGTTGCGGGCGTGCCGGCGATGCCGAAGCCCATCTGCTGCGCCTCGTCGAAATTGTCGGGGTAGAAGGCGTTGATGGGACGGGTGCCGTGCTTGTCCCAAAGCTTCATGAAGCTTTGATGCCAGCGCCGGTGCGCGCGCCGGGCGATCGCCAGCGCCTCGCCGTCGCTCTCGGCGACGACGATGGTGCGCGTCATGCCCATCAGCGGCAGGTCGTCGGCGCTGTGGCCGGCCGCCGCCCAGTCCCGGCGATAGCCGTCGGTGACCTGGCGCACCAGCGCCGGCGGGCCGTTGCAGACGATGTTGACCCGGTTGGCGACCACCCAGGGCAGGCCCTCGGGCCGCGCGAGGCCGTACCACAGCGGCGGATGCGGGACGCTGCACCGGCTCGAGCTCGATCGGCACGTCGCGGAACGTGTAGTGGTCGCCCGAGAAGCTCAGCGTCTTGGCGCAGAGGCCCGCGAGGATGATCTGCAGCGCCTCGACGTACATCGCCTGCGCCTTGGCCGGGTCGACGCCGTAGTAGGCGACCTCGTGCGGGGAGATGCCGCGGCCGACGCCCAGCTCCAGCCTGCCGCCGCTCATCTGGTCGAGCATGCAGATCTCCTCGACGACGCGCAGCGGATGGTGCAGCGACAGCGTGTAGACCAGCGGCCCGAAGCGCAGCCGGCGCGTGCGCTGGCGCCACGGCGGCGAGGAACACGCTGGGCGAGGGCGCCATGCCCAGCGGCGTGGCGTGATGCTCGGCCAGGTGATAGCTGCGGATGCCCAGCCGGTCATAGGCCTCGATCAGCCTCAGGCGGTTCTCGTAGTGCTCGCCGAGCGGCACCGCCGCCGAGATCGAGGTGATCGAACACGCCGAATTTCATGCTTTCACGTCTCCATCGCGCCGCCGCGCCACGCGACGCTGGCCTACTCAGATGCTCCCGGCAAGGGCCTTCTGATAGAGCTGGCGGCAGGTCGCCTCGTCGATCGGCACGGGATTGCCGCCGGCGGTCGGGTCTTGCGGCGCCATCCGGCTCATCAGGTCGAATTTGCGTCGTCGACCTTCAGGCCGGCAAGCGTGTGCGGGATGCCGATCTCGGCCCGCAGCTCGAGCACCCAGGCGAGGAACGCGTCGAACGTCGGCGCCAGGCCGAGATAGGCGGCGAGGCGGGCGATCTTGTCCTCGATGGCCGGCCGGTTGAAGGCCAGCACGTACGGCATGAACACGGCGTTGGTGAGCCCGTGGTGCGTGTCGTAGAGCGCGCCCACCGGATGCGAGAGCGCGTGGATGGCGCCCAGCGCCTTCTGGAACGCCGTCGCGCCCATGGCCGCCGCCGACATCATGTGCGCGCGCGGCCTCGATGATCGCCGCCGTCCTTGCAGGCGCGCGCGAGGTTCTCCTTGACGAGCCGCATGCCCTCGACCGCGATGCCGTCGGCGAGCGGGTGATAGGCGAGCCCGCAGTAGGCCTCCAGGCAGTGCGCCAGCGCGTCCATGCCGGTGCCGGCGGTGATGGCCGGCGGCATGCCGACGGTCAGCTCCGGATCGCAGATGGTGATCTTCGGCATCATCAGCGGGATGGAAGATCACCTTCTTGGTGTGGGTCGCCTCGTCGGTGATGACGCCGGCGCGGCCGACCTCGGAGCCGGTGCCGGCCGTGGTCGGCACGGCGACGACGGGCAGGATCGCCTTGGGGTCGGCCCGCGTCCACCAGTCGCCGACGTCCTCGAAGTCCCACATCGGCGCTGATCTGCCCGGCCATGAAGGCGATGACCTTGCCGGCATCGAGCGCCGAGCCGCCGCCGAAGGCGATCACGCCGTCGTGCCCGCCGGCCTTCAGCGCCTGCGAGCCCGGCCTCGATGTTGGCGGCAACCGGATTGGGCTTGCATGCCGGAGAACACGTTGGCCGGCACGCCGTCGGCGGCCAGCATCTGCCAGCGCGTCCTTGACCATCGGCATCGCCGCGAGCCGCGGATCGGTGACGAGCAGCGGCCGCTGCATGCCGGCTGCCTTCGCCGCCTCGCCGAGCTCGCTTGATCCGCCCGGCGCCGAAGCGGATGGAGGTCGGATAGTTCCAGTTGCCCACGAGTTTCATGTCGGACATCGACGTCCCTCACTACCGTTGCGGACGCGCGCAGCCACCGGCGCAACAGCCAGACCATGCCAACCAGCCCGAGGGCAACGGCAATCATGCTCGCACCACAGCCGACCCCCGGACGGTCGACGGTGCGTGACCACACGGAGACGGATCTCGCCCGCACGCGCCAGGCCGGAACGCGACGACGCTGTCGCCGATCGACGTCCCGGCCTCGGAATGCCCGCCGGCGGCGATGACCACGTATTGCTCGCCCGTTCCACGGTAGGTCATGGGATTGGCGACGCCGGGCACGGGCAGCCGGCCTTGCCACAGCTCCGCGCCCGTCTTGGCGTCGAAGCGCGCAGGTAGGCGTCCATCGCGCCGCGTGAACACCAGGCCGCCGGCCGTGACCAGCACGCCATTGACGCAGCGGCGTGCCGAAGGGGAACGGCAGCCCGAGCGGCGCGATGTCCTCCGTCGTGCCGACCGCGCGACTGCCAGAGAGATCTTGCCCGCCTTGAGATCGACCGCGACCAGCACGCCCCATGGCGGCGGTTGCAGGGCAAGCCGAGCGGCGACAGCGCGACCGCGCGCGTCATGGCGAAGGCGGCTCCGCGCTGCGGTCCGAAGTCGTGCCCGGCAGGCGCCTTGAAGCCGCCCGTCTGCGCCGCCGGGATCAGCGTGACGATGTGCGCGGCACGCGAGGTGTTGGCATAGACGATCTGATTGACGGGATCGAAGGCGGCGCCGCCCCAGTTCACCCCGCCGCCGGTCATCGGAAAGATCGAGGGTGCCCTTGGTCGAGGGCGGCGTGTAGAGGCCCTCGTTGCGCGTGGCTGCGAGCTTGTCGCGGCAGGCCGCGCGGTCCCAGAACGGGATCAGGCCGAAGGCATCGTCGGCGCGAGATGCGCTGCGGCGCGATCGTGCGGCACATGGGTTGGAAACGGCTGCGTCGGCGAGAGCTGCTCGCCTTCGCGCTCCGCCCTGCGGCACGGGGCGCTCCTCGACCGGCCAGATCGGCTTGCCCGTGTTGCTTGTCGAGCACGAACAGGAAGCCCTGCTTGGTCGGCTGGATCACCACGTCGCGCCAGCCGTTGCCGGTGTCGATGCGCGCGAGCGTCGGCTGCGCCGGCATATCGTAGTCCCAGACGTCGTGATGCACGCCCTGAAACGACCAGACGAGCGCGCCGGTCTCGGCCTGCAGCGCCACCACCGGAGTTGGCGTGCTCGTTGTTGCCGGGCCGCTTGCCGCCCCAGAAATCGGGGCTGGGCGAGGAGGTCGGCAGGAAGACCATGCCCCGCTCCTCGTCGACCGACATCGGCGCCCAGACATTGGCGTGGCCGGCCTCGATGCGCGTGGCATCGAGCGGGTCCCAGGTCCAGCGCGGGCGCCCGGTCCGCGCATCGTAGGCCGCGCACGGTCCCCCGCGGCGCGTCGACGCGGCGGTTGTCGGAGATGGCCGAGCCGACGATCACGACGCCGCGCACCACGACGGGCGCGGAGGTGATCTGGAACTCGCCCGGCCATTCGAGCTTCATGCCGATGTCGAGCTTGACCTCGCCGTTGCCGCCGAAATCGGCGCACGGCACGCCGGTCTTGGCATCGAGCGCGATCACGCGCACATCGTTCGTGCCCATGAAGATGCGCGAGCGGCAGGCTGCGCCCTGCGGCCGCCTGCTCGTCCTGCCAATAGGCGACGCCCCGGCAGTTGAAGCGGTTTCCGGGCCGCTGGTCCCAGGTCGATCTTCGGGTCGAAGCGCCATTTCTGCGCGCCCGTGCCGGGATCGAGCGCGATCACCTCGTTGAAGGGCGTGCAGAAGATCAGGCTGTTCTCGACGAACAGGGGCGTCGCCTGAAACTTGGTGCGCGCCATCAGCCTGGGCTCGCGCCTCGTCGAGATCGCCGGTGCGGAACTCCCACGCTCTGACGAGCTTGCCGACGTTGCCGGGCGTGATCTGGGCCAGCTGGCGGAGAAGCGCGTGCCGCCGCGATCGCCGCCCCAATGCTCCCACGCCACTGCCGGCGCAGCGACGCAGAGCGCAAAGGCGAACAGACAAAGTCTGCGTCTTCATCGCGTGCCCCGGACGCATGCGCCCCTCAATACCGCTCGAACCCGCGCATCAGCTCCCAGTCGGTGATGCGGCGGTCGTACTCGAACTGCTCCCACTTGGCCGTGTGCACGTAGTGCTCGACCACGGCGTCGCCGAAGGCCTCGCGCAGCAGCTTGGAGTCGGCGAGGCACTGCGTGGCCTCGCGCAAGCGTCTTGGGCACCTCGGGGAGCGTCTTGCCGACGTAGGCATCGCCCGAGAACGGCGGCTCCAGCGCGAGCTTCTCCTCGACGCCCTGCAGGCCCGCCGCGATCAGCGCCGCGAACGCCAGATAGGGATTGAGGTCGGCCCCGCCGATGCGGCACTCGATGCGGATGGCCTTGCTGCCCTCGCCGCACAGGCGGAAGCCGGCGGTGCGGTTGTCGCGGCTCCACACCGTCTTGGTCGGCGCGAAGGTGCCGACCTGGAAGCGCTTGTAGGAATTGATGTAGGGCGCCAGGAAGTAGGTGATGTCGCGCGCGTATCTGAGCTGGCCGGCGACGAAGGCGCGCATCAGCGGCGACATGCCGTGCTCGGCCTTGGCGTCGTGGAACAGCGGCTTGTCCCCTTCTCGTCCCACAGCGACAGATGCACGTGCGAGGACGAGCCGGCGAGGTCGTAGCGCCACTTGGCCATGAAGGTGACGGCCTTGCCCTGGGCGTGCGCGATCTCCTTGACGGCGTTCTTCAGGATGGCGTGGCGGTCCGCCATCTCCAGCGCATCGGCGTAGCGGACGTTGATCTCCTCCTGGCCCGGGCCCCACTCGCCCTTCGAGTTCTCGACCGGGATGCCCGCGCCCTGCAGGCCGCGGCGGATGGCGCGCATCACGCCCTCCTCCTTGCTGGTCTGGAGGATGTGATAGTCCTCGATGTAGGCGCCGGCCGTCTCCAGCCCCTGATAGCGCTTGGCCGCCGCCGACTTGTAGGTCTCGTCGAACAGGTAGAACTCGAGCTCGGAGGCGCAGAACGCGCGCATCTTCTGGGCCGCCAGGCGCTCGATCTGGCGCTTGAGCATGGCGCGCGGGCGAGTGCGGCACGTCGTGATGGTGATGGTCGAGCACGTCGGCCAGCACCAGCGCCGTGCCTTCGAGCCAGGGCACCCGGCGCAGCGTGGCGAGGTCCGGCTTGAGCACGAAATCGCCGTAGCCCTTGTCCCAGCTCGCCGCCGCGTAGCCCGGCACCGGCTCCATGTCGATGTCGTTGGCGAGCAGGTAGTCGCAGCCGTGCGTCTCCTCGTGCGCGCCGTCGACGAAATACTCGGCCTGGAAGCGCTTGCCGATCAGCCGGCCCTGCATGTCGACCATGGCGACCAGCACCGTATCGATGGTGCCGGCGGTCACCGCCGCCTTCAGCTCGTCGAACCCGAGATTGCCGGCCATCGCACCCCTCCCTCGTCGTTCCGCGGGCGACGTCCGCTAGCCGCGACTCTCCGCTTGTGCATCCTCGATTGCCGCGGCGACGATGTCGAGCGCCGCGCAGCATCTCCTCCTCGGTGATCGTCAGCGGCGGCGTCAGCGTGAGCACATTGCCCATGGTGGTCTTGAAGGAGAGGCCGCGGTCGAGCGCGGCATACATGGTGGCCTCGGCGAGGTCCTGGTCCGGCTCCATGCCGGCGCGGTCGCGCACCAGCTCGATGCCGATCAGCAGGCCGCGCCCGCGCACGTCGCCGATGGCCGGGATTGCGCGCCTTCGAGCTGGTCCAGCCGCTCCAGCGCGAGCGCGCCGACCCGCGCGGCGTTCTCCACGAGGCCTTCGTCCTCGATGATCTCGATGGTGGTGAGCGCGCGCCCGCGCCGTCACCGGGTTCTTCTCGTGCGTGTAGTGGCCGAACGCCCACTCCGCGCCGACGTCGAGCTCCGGCCGCGCCAGCACGGCCGCGATCGGCAGGATGCCGCCGCCCAGCGCCTTGCCGAGCACGAGAATGTCGGGCGCCACGCCGTCGTGCTGGCAGGCGAACATCGCGCCGGTCTTGCCGAGCCCGGTCGGGATCTCGTCGAACACGAGCAGCGTGCCGTGGCGGTCGCAGGCGGCGCGCACGCGCGCCCAGAAGCCGGCCGGCGGCAGGTAGGGCACGGCGCGGATCGGCTCGGCGACGAGCGCGGCGATGTCGCCCTCGCGCTCCAGCACGTACTCGATCATGCGGCGCGCAGGCCTCGCCCGAGGCTTCCGCGCTCGACGTGCCGTAGGGGCAGCGCGTGCTGCCGAAGGGCGCGACATGCACCGCGCCGGCGACCAGCGGCGCTGCCGGGCCCGGAGCGGAACAGCGCCTCGCCCGACAGCGCGCCGGCGCCGATGCCGGCGCCATGGAAGGCGTCCCAGAACGACAGCGTCTTGAGCCGCCCGGTCGCGGCGCGCGCGATCTTGACCGCCACCTCGATGGCATCCGAGCCGCCGGTGGTGAACAGCACCTTGGCGGGCCTGAACGGCGAGATGTCGCGAGAGCTTGCTCGCCAGCGCCACGGCCGGCGCGTTGGCGTAGCGGCGCGGCGCGAAGGGCAGCGCCTCCATCTGCTCGGCGATGGCCTTCTTCAGGCGCGGATGGCCGTAGCCGATGTGATGCACGTTGTTGCCGTGGAAATCCATGTAGCGCCGGCCGGCCACGTCCTCGATCCAGATGCCCTCGGCCTTGGCAATGGCGTTGAGGCACGGCGTCGACACCGACTGGCGCAGGAAGTAGCGCGCGTCCTCGGCCAGCAGCGCGCGGTCGTCTCGTCGAGCGCGCGCGCCTGCCAGGCGGCGCGGCGGCTCGTGAGGTTGGTGTCGCCCTCCGACTGAGGGACAGCTGCGATGCGAGTCGTCATCTTCCGCGGTCTTCGCGCCTCTCCCCGCTCATGTCCAGCGGGAGAGGGTCGCGGGTGAGCAGGCATCAGCTCGCGCGTCCGTGGCTGCCCTCACTAACCCTCTCCCGCTGAAGAACATGGGGAGAGGGGATGCACTCTACCGCTTGCGCCAGGCCTGCAGCTTGCCGAACACCAGCCGGTCGAGGACGAGATGCAGCACCTTCACCGCCAGCGCCGTCAAGACGATCAGCGTCGCCATCGCCGCGGCCGCCGCCGTCGCGCCGGCCTCGTCCATGTGCACGATCGAGATCGAGGCCAGCTTGTTGGAGGCGCCGTAGATGAAGATCACGGCCGACACGGTGGTCAGCGCATTGACGAACATGTAGACGGCGATGTCGAGGATGGCCGGCATGCACACCGGCACCGTGACGCGCGCGAAAGTCCGGTAGAACGGCACCTTCAGCGAGGCCGACACGGCCTCGAACTCGTTGTCGATCTGCTTCAAGGCCGTCACCGCCGTGACGTGCGCCGTCGTGTAGAAGTGGGCGATGGAGTTGATGGCGAGCAGCAGGATGGTGCCGTAGAGCACGCCCAGCGGGTTCCACTTGGCATTGATGAAGAACACGTAGCCGAGCCCCAGCACCAGCCCCGGCACCGCCATCGGCAGCATGGCCAGCAGATGCGCGAGCGCCCGGCCGGCGCGGAAGCCCTGGCCCTTCTCGATCAGATAGGCGCCGGAGAAGACGATGGCCGTGCCGAGGACGGCGGCAATCGCCGCCATCTGCAGCGAGGCGAAGTAGGGACCGGAGCCGTTGGGCTCGAAGTCCGCGAAGTTGTAGTTCTTGAGCGAGAGGGAGAGGTTGTAGGGCCAGTAGGTCACGAACGAGGCCCACACGGCGACACCGAGCACGGCGGCGATGAGACCGCCGATCGACCAGGCAGTAGACCGTGAACGCCGCGTCCTTCATCGCGTTCGCCGCGCGGCTCGAGCGGCACGGCGCGCGCCGACAGCAGCGCCACCTGCTTCCGCTGGATCTGCCGGTCGAGGGCGAAGGCGAGCACCGCCGGCACCAGCAGCACGAAGCCGACCACCGCCCCCATCTCGAAGTTCTGCTGGCCGATCACCTGCTTGTAGGCATCGGTCGCCAGCACGTTGAACTGCCCGCCGATCACCTTGGCGATGCCGAAATCGGTGATCGACCAGCGTGAAGCACGACGAACACGGCCGAGATCAGGCCGTAGCGCGCGCCCGGCAGGGTCACGGTCCAGAACACGCGCCAGCGCGGCGTGCCCATGGCCGCGGCCGCCTCGTAGAGCCGCCCGTCGGCGAGCGACAGCGCCGTGATCAGGATCATCAGCGCGTGCGGGAAGCAGTAGAACACCTGCGCCAGGATGATGCCGATCGGCCCGTAGACGCTGGCGCCCATCAGCCAGCTCTTGAGGAACCCCTGGTTGCCGAAGATGTAGATGAGCGAGATGGCCGAGAGCAGCGAGGGCGCAAACAGCGGCAGCAGCGCCAACGCCATGAACAGCCGGCTTGGCGCGCATGCGCGTGCGGGTGAGGCCATAGGCGTAGAGGAACGCCAGCGGCACCGACGATCGACCGTCGACAGCGCCGCCACCCAAAAGCTGTTCCACAGCGAGGCGACGAGCGTCGGCGTCGAGAAGTAGCGCACGTAGTTGGCGAGGCCGACGAAGCGCCCGTCGCCGTCCTGGAAGCTCTTCGACAGCAGCGTGGCCAGCGGCAGGGCGATGGCGAGCACCAGGAACGCCACCAGCGCCAGGATGCCCGGCGCGCATGACGATGTCTTCGCTGCTGAGCCGCCGGGACGCAGGCAGTGTTGCCGCCAGGCTCATGCGGCCGGCTCCGCGCCGTCGTCGAACACGCGCAGCGATTCCGGCGGCAGGGCGACCGTCAGCGTCTGGCCTTCGCGTGATCGCCGAGATCGCGCATGGCATTGGCGGAGAAGTCGGAGCGGATCGCGAGGCTGCCGCGCGTCGGCCGGCCGCAACGTCGCGCGGCAGAAGGCGCCCAGGAAATCCAACAGCTCGACGGTGACGGGAATGGCGTTTGCGGCGCCCGGCTCTACACCGCGGATGCGCACCTCCTCGGGGCGCAGCCCGAGCCTGACGCGCTGGCCTTCGGTGCGCGCACCCAGGCCGTTGCAGGCAAGCGCCAGCGGGCCTGCCCGCACCCGGCCGGGCCCCGCGACGACGGCCTCGAACATGTTCATCTCGCCGACGAAATCGGCGACGAATGCGGTGGCCGGGCGGCCGTAGATCTCCGCCGCGCGTCCCGACCTGCTCGACGCGGCCGCGGTTCATCACCACGATGCGGTCGGCCATGGCGAGCGCCTCCTCCTGGTCGTGCGTGACCATGATGGTGGTGACGCCGAGCCGGCGCTGCAGCGTCTTGATCTCGTCGCGCAGGCGCACGCGCACCCGCGCATCGAGCGCCGACAGCGGCTCATCGAGCAGCAGCAGCGAGGGCGAGGACGCCAGCGCGCGGGCCAGCGCGACGCGCTGCTGCTGGCCGCCCGACAGCTGCGCCGGATACTTGGCGCCCTGCTCCGGCATGCCCACGAGCTGCAGCAGCTCGGCGACGCGGGCGGCGATCTCGCGGCGCGCCTTGCGGCGGTTGACGAGGCCGTAGCCGACGTTCTGCACCACGGTCAGGTTGGGGAACAGCGCGTAGGACTGGAAGACGATGCCGAAGTCGCGCTGCGCCGGCGGCAGCCGCGTGACGTCGCGGCCGCCGATCTCGATCGCGCCGGCGTCCTGCACCTCGAGGCCGGCGATCACGCGCAGCAGCGTGGTCTTGCCGCAGCCGGACGGCCCGAGGAAGCAGACGAGCTTGCCGCTCTCGACCTCGAGCGAGACGTCATCGAGCGCCGTGAAGGCGCCGAAGCGCTTGGTGACGCCCTCGACCCGCAGGTGAATGGCACGAGCGGTCGCCGGCTGGCGGCGCGTGCTCAGAGCGGTCGGTCGACAGCCTGATCCATGCCTGTCGCCGGTCCGCTCTGGGAGCGTCCCCCCTTGTGGGAGTGACGGGGACGGGGATGGCAGAACGTCTGCCGTTGTGATTCCCCACCCTAGCCCCTCCCGCGTCGTGTCGAAGGCGCGCCTTCGGCACGATGGGGAGGATCCGGTCAGCTCGCCTGACGCCTCACCGCCAATTCTTCGGCGCCGCCTTCGACTCGTAGCGCTTCGACCACTCGGCCAGCACGCGCGCGCGGTTGTCGGCCATCTTCTGGAAGTCGACCTTGGCCATGCGGCCTTCGGCATCGGCCGGATAGTTCTTCGGCACGTTCTTCACGTCCGGGATGCGCAACGACGGCGTAGTACTTGGAGTAGAGCTCGTTGGCGGCCTTGGTCACGGCCCAGTCGGCAACCTTCTTGGCGGCGTCGCGCCTTCTTCGTGCCCTTGACGATGGCGAAGGCCTCCATGTCCCAGCCGATGCCCTCGGTCGGGAGAGACGATCTCGATCGGCGCGCCGCCGGCTCTTCTCCCTGGCCGCGCGCATGTCGAGCGAGATGCCGGCGACGCGCTCGCCCTTGGCCGCCTGCACGCAGGGTGCGCTGCCCGAGTGCGTGTAGACGCGCCATGTTCTGATGCAGGGCGTCCATGAACTTCCAGGCCTCGGCCTCGCCCATCAGCTGGATCCAGGCCGCGACCGTCAGGTAGCCGGTGCCCGACGAGGCCGGGTGCGGCATCACCAGCTTGTCCTTGAACTTGGCGATCGGTCAGGTCCTTCCACGACTTCGGCGCGTTGCACGCCGGCCTTCTGGCCCTCGACCGTGTTGTAGCAGATGACGCCGAGGAACGCGTCCTGGCCCGTCCAGCTGCCGTCGGCTCGAGCGGAACGCCGGCTTGAGGGCGTCGACGCCCTTCGGCTGGTAGGCCTCGAGCAGGCCGGCCTTCTTGAACAGCAGCAGGCTGGAGGCAGCGAGCCCCAGCACGATGTCGGCTTTGGGATTGTCCTTCTCCGCCAGGAAGCGGGCGGTGATGACGCCGGTGGAGTCGCGCACCCACTCGACCTCGACGTCGGGCACCGCCTTCTCGATCTCCGCCTTGAACGGCGCCAGCTGATCGTTCTCGAGCGCCGTGTAGACCGTCAGCTTGGTCTTCTGCGCCATCGCCGGAGCGGCGATCGCACCGACGAGCAGGGCCCCTGCGGCCGCAGCTTTCAGATACTTCGGCAAACATGAAGCAACTCCCGTGTGAACTTGACGACATGACGTCGATAGCCGAATGCGTCAGGCCGGCCAGGGCAGCGAATAGGTCTTGACGTTGGTGTAGCTCTTCATGGCTTCCCACACGCCTTCCTTGTAGCCGAGGCCTGAGTCCTTGATGCCCCCGAACGGGCTCATCTCGATGCGATAGCCCGGCACCTCCCAGATGTTGACGGTCCCGACCTCCAGCTCGTTGACGAAGCGGGTGATGTAGTCGAGCCGATTCGTGCAAACGCCCGATGACAGCCCGTAGGCGGTGGCGTTCGAGATCCTGATGACCTCGGCGATGTCGTTCGGGGCAGCGGATGATGGGGATGACCGGGCCCGAACGTCTCCTCGCGCACCAGCTCGCACGTCGTAGGGCACGTGATCGACCACGGTGGCGGGATAGAGCGCGCCCTTGCGGTCGTTGCCGTGCAGCAGCTTGGCGCCCTTGGCGACCGCGTCGTTGACGCGGGCCTCGAAGCATGCGCGCCGCGCGCTCGTGGATGACGGTGCCGATGTCGGTCGTCGGGGTCCATCGGATCGCCGCTCTTGAGCTTCTTGGCCTTGGCCAGCACCAGCTTCGACGAACTTGTCGGCGACCTTCTCCACCACCAGGATGCGCTTGACCGCCGTGCAGCGCTGGCCGGAGTTCTTGGTGGCGCCCTGCACGGCAAGCTCGGCCGCCTTGTCGAGGTCGGCGTCCTCCATGACGATCAGCGGATCGTTGCCGCCGAGCTCGAGCACCAGGCGCTTGTAGCCGGCCTTCTCGGCGATGTACTTGCCGACCTTGACGCTGCCCGTGAAGGTGACGATGTCGGCGTGCGGATCGGTGATCATGGCATCGCCCATGGTGCGCGGATTGCCCGTCACGATCGACAGCATCTCGCGGCGGCAGCCCCGCCTCGTAGAGGATGTCGGCCAGCAGCAGCGCGGTCAGCGGCGTCAGCTCGGTCGGCTTGGCCACCACGCGGTTGTTGGTGGCGATCGCCGGCGCGATCTTGTGGCTGATCATGTTGAGCGGATGATTGAACGGCGTGATGGCCGAGATGCAGCCCAGCACCGGCGTGCGCGAGGTGTAGATGCGGCGCGCCTTGCCGTGCGGAGTGATGTCGCAGGAGTAGATCTCGCTGTCGTCGCGGATCGCCATCTGGCCGGCGAGCAGGTAGACGTCGTAGGCGCGCCCGACCTCGTAGAGCGAGTCCTTGAGGCAGAGCCCGGACTCCGGCGGTGATCAGGTGCGCGATCTCCTCGCGCCGCTTGGCCAGGATCTCGGCCGTGTTGGTGAGGATCTTCTGGCGGTCGTAGCGGGTGAGCTTCGACTTGTAGGCGGCGCCGATCTTGAAGGCCTCCGCCACCTGCGCGGGACTCGCCGCCGCGCACCGTGCCGACGAGCGCGCCGGTGAAGGGGTTGCGCACCTCGATGCGCTCCTCGCGCATCGACCAGCTTGCCGGCGATGCGCATCTTCTCGTGCGCCTTGACCGGCAGCTTCGGCTTCTTCACCCGCTCCTGCATCCGCAGCTCCGTTCGCTCAGCCGTCATCACGCCGCCGACTGCAAACTCTCGACGCCAAGCTCGGCCAGCACCTCGGCGATGGCCGCCAACGCCCCGCGCATGTGCCCGGCATCGAGCCGGCCGATGCAGCCGATGCGGAAGCTGTCGGCCACCGTCAGCTTGCCCGGATAGATGACGTAGCCGCGGTCCTTGAGCTTGTCATAGAAGCTCTGGAACACGAACTTCGCATCCTCCGGCATATGGAATGTGACGATGATCGGCGCCTGCAGCCGGTCGCGGCAGCAGCGTCCGGAAGCCGAGCTCGCGCATGCCCTCGATCAGCACCTTGCAGTTCTCGGCATAGCGCCTGCCGCGGCCGGGCTGGCCGCCCTCGGCCCAGAACTCCTGTCAGCGCCTGGTGGAACGACACGATGCACGTGGATCGGCGGGGTGAAGCGGTATTGCCCGGTCTTGGCGAAGTTCTGCCACTGGTCGTGGAGGTCGAGCACCAGCGTGGTGGCGTTGCCCTTGGTCTCGGCCAGCGCCGCCTCGCGGCAGATGACGAAGCCGAGGCCCGGCACGCCCTCGATGCACTTGTTCGAGGAGGCGGCGAGCGCATCGAAGCGGCGTCTTGGCGGCATCGAGCGGCAAGGCGCCGAACGCGCTCATGGCATCGACCAGGAAGCTGACGCCCGTGCTTCTCCACCAGCGCGCCGATCTCGGCGATCGGGTTGAGGATGCCGCTGGTCGTCTCGCAATGCACGGCGAACACATGACGTGATGTCCGTGTCTGCCTTCAGGACCCTCTCGACCTCCGCCAGATCGGGCGGCGTATCCTCCGGCGTCTCGTGCACCGCGATCCTCGCGCCCGGCGATGTCAGGCAGATCCTCTTGGCGCGCTGGCCGTAGGCGCCGTTGATCGAGCAGCAGCACCTTGCCCGGCGCGCGGCACGAAGGTGGTGAGCATCGCCTCGACGGCGAACGTGCCGGAGCCCTGCATCGGCACCGTCACGTGGCCGCCCTCGGCGTTCACGATCTCGGGCAGCCGCTCCAGCACCTCCCTGTTGATCCTGAGGAACGTGGCGTCGCGCGAGCCCCAGTCGTGCACCATCACCTCCTTGACGCGCTTGGAGGTGGTGAGCGGCCCGGGCGTCAGAAGCAGCGGATCGCCGGTCTCGGACGATCCGCGCACCGCGTCTCGCTTGGCCATGCAAAGCCCCTAACGGATCGACGCCAACGGGCGATCCTCGAGCTCACGAAGGCTAGACTTTCCCCGCACCTTTATCAAACTGCTTCGACTGCCGCGCATCGCTGCAGGCTGCGAGCGACGAGCCCGCCGCGCGTTAACCGCGACCGAGCTTTATCCCCGCCTCCTCCAGCTGTGTCATGATGCTCCCCGGCCCGCCCCAGGTGGGCCTCGCTTTTGACATCGTGAACCAATCGCCGGCGGCAGCCTGCCGGATCAGCGGCCTGCACATCCCGTGTGCCGGCGCAGGTGGGCCGAGCGCTCAGGCCGCGCTGCCGCAGGCAGGCGCAGGATGGCGAGCGCCATGGCCTGGGCGCGCGGCACCAGGGTGTCGACCTCGAGGTATTCCTCGGGCGTGTGCGCGTTGGCGCCGACCGGCCCGACGCCGCACAGCGTCGGGCAGCCGACCGCCGACGTGAACCCGGAGTCGGCGCACCCGCCTGAGAACTCGCCGCGCAATCCTGCAGGCCGGCATCGGCGGCAGCCGCCTGGTAGCAGTGCCGAACAGCTCCTCGGCCTCGGGCGTGGCTCGAGACGGGCAGGAACTCGCCTTTGATCTCGAGCTTGGCGGTCGTGCCGGGGACCGTGGCGCTGTCGATGATCTTCTGCAGGGCGGCGAGCGCCGGGGCGCGCTGCTCCGGCTTGACGTAGCGCAGATCGATCTGCCCTTGCGCGTGCGGCGCCGTGGTGTTGACGGACTGGCCGCCCTTGCACGAGGCCGACGTTGACGCGTGATGCCGCGCTTCAGGTCGGTCAGCTTGTGCATGGCGACGATCTTGTGCGCCATCTCGCCGATGGCGCTGATGCCCTTCTCGAAGTTGCCGCCGGAGTGGGCGGCCTTGCCCGTGCACCTCGAAGGCGAGGAACACGCCGCCCTTGCGTCGCGGTGACGATGTTGCCGCTGGGCCGGCCGGGCTCGGAGTTGAGCACGCAGCGCGCCTGGCGCCCGACGCGCTCGATCATCGGGCCGCGAGGAGGGCGAGGCGATCTCCTCGTCGCTGGTGATGAGGCCCGCCAGCGGGGCCGGCGCGCCGCCGAAGCGCTTGAAGGCCGCCAGCACGAAGGCGTTGAGGACGAGCCCGCCCTTCATGTCGACCACGCCGGGTCCGTAGGCGCGGCCGCCTTCGATGCGGAACGGCCGGCGCGCCACCTCGCCCTTCGGGAACACGGTGTCGCGGTGGCCCATCAGCACGATCGGTCGCTCGTTGCTCGGCTTGTCGTCGAGGCGGATGTGGATGGCGTCGCCGAAGCGCTCGTGCGGCTCCAGCGTCGTCGAGCAGGCCCTGCTCCTCGGAAGAAGCGGATGAAGCGCGCGCCCACGGCGTCGACGCCGGCCTTGTCGTAGCTGCCGCTGTCGATGTTCACGACCTCGCGCAGGAGCGCCAGCATCGCCTCCTTCTGCGAGGCCAGCCAGTCGGTGATCGCTGCTTCCTGCGGCGCCAGCTTGGTCATGACGGTCGCTCTTCGCGAATTGCCGCCGCCAATCGTAGAGGACAATGCCGTCACGAGCTAGAGCCGAGCGTGTGCATCCCTTGCGCGCCGCGTGCATGACGCGCCTTGCGTGTGATAAATTGCTGCATATGACCAAGACCCAGGCACTATCGTTGAGCTTCATTGCCCAACTCTCCACTCGCCGAGCGCCGCGAGCTTTTCGAGCATGTCCAGGGACCGGATTGCTCGACGAATCCTTCTCATTCGCGCATGACGCCCGAACAACGCGCTCAATTGGACGACGGCATCGCGCAGGCTGACCGCGGCGAGGTCGTCGACGGCGACGAGGCTTTCGACCGGCTCGCCTCGCGCTTCAATTTCAAGCGGACATGAAGAGTCGCCTCCGGCACGCGTCGAGGTGGACATGGCTGGCCAACTTCATGCGGCATCGATCGTTTTGATGACTAGCCGAACGCACACAGCTCGCGTCGACACCTTTCTCTTCCAATTCCTTCCCGGTCACCCCTACGCGGAAAATACCTCGACGACCGTGGCATCTACGAGACTTGATCGCCAAGACGCCGTTCGTCATTTTCATCGCGTGAACCTGAAACCGGCACGATCATTCAGCTCTCTTTCACCACGCGCAGGACAGGCCGCTTCGTCCTGACGGGTGACCCGCCCTAGCCTTCGCCTTCTCGACCCCGAGCGCTCCTCTGAAGCTGCGCGATGGCGCCGCCGTCCTTCTCCGGCAGCGCCCAGGGGTCCTCGGTGACGGCGATCTTGGCGACGCCGAGCACGGGGCCCGGCGTCTTGAACAGGAGCTCGTGCCAGCTCGCCGACCGCGCCCTGCTCGGTCACCGTCATGGTCTTGCGCGATGCCGAACCCTTGGCGACCGCGGCGATGTCCGTGCGCCCGGCGGTGAGGCCGCGCTGGCGCCCGGTCTCGCCGAACTTCTCGTTGTCGAGCACGAGGATCGGCGAGGTTCTTGGGCGCCTGGTCGCCGACCACGGCCAGCGAGCCCAGCCCCATCATCATCTCGCCGTCGCCGGTGATCGCCACGACGCGGCGGCCGGGCTGGCGCCAGCGCCAGGCCCAGCGCGGTCGGCACCGCGAGCCCCATGCCGCCCCAGGAATAGAGATACTCGGGGCTGTCGCCGGCGGCGAAGCAGTCCCAGGTCGGGCTGCCGAGCCCGGTGACGATCAGCGCGTTGCCGCGGTGCCGGAGCAGCTCGGCGACGAACGGCCGGCGCTGCGATCTTGTTGGGCCTGTCGCTCATTTCTGCCCGAACCCCTTGGCGCCGACGATGCGCTGGCTCACCAGCACGGCCGCGCTCACGCGGCTGTTGAAGGCGAGGTCGGCGGCGGCCGCGAACGTCTCGCCGACCTCCGTCGGCCTTGTCGACCGGGAAGCACTTGACGCCGATGGCCTCCAGCGCCGGCCGCGTCGCCTGGCCCATCGGCACCTGCCAGGGATTGAACTCGCCCCACTGCCCGCGCATGGTCACCAGCATCAGGCAGGGCGCGCGGTAGGCGCGCCGGCAGCCCCAGCGCGTTGATGCAGTTGCCGACGCCGGAGGACTGCATGGCGACCATGGCGCGCTGCCCGCCGAGCCAGCAGCCGGTGGCGATGCCGATGCCCTCCTGCTCGGAGGTGAGCGTGACGAGGCGCATGCCTGCGTCGGCCTCGATCAGGTTCGAGCAGCTGGGTCGAGGCCGCCGTCGGGGACGGTGCAGACGGTCGCGATGTCCGCGCGCCTGCATCTCGCGGAACACGTCGTCGGACCAGTGCGTGGCAGGGCTCGGCACGCGATACTCTTCGTCGCTCGATCGTCAGAAGCCTGACTCTGCGCGCAAGCGCTGCCACTGGCTGCAGGTGGCCGATCTCGCGCACGCGTGCGGTGAAGGTGGCCTGCAGAGGCTCGTCGATGTCAAGTACGCTTGTTGGTGACGATCTCGCCATACGGGCTCGGGAAGATGAACTTGTCGAAGCCCTCGCTGCCCTCGATGTAGTCGAACAGCCGACCCTTGCGCTCGTTGTCGTAGTACAACGACGAGCTTGCCACGATGTAGTCCTGTATTCGACGCGCTCGATGGCATTGAACAGCGCTTCCTCGGAGACGAGGAACGCCAGCTTGTAGGTTGGGTCAAGTCGTCAGCGCCAGACCCAATCAGGAAGACGAGGCCCGATGTGTGGAGTCTGCGCTCGCGACCCAACCTACGCCGCCTCACAGCGGCCGCCAGCTTCTCCACTTCCTCCAGGATCGCCTTGCCCATCTCGGCGGTGCCGACCTTGCGCATGTTGGGCTGCATGATGTCGGCGGTGCGGCAGCCCTGCGGCGAGCGTGCCGGCGATGGCCTTGTCGATCAGGTCGGCCTCCTTCGCCAAGCCCGTAGGAGTAGCGCAGCGCCATGCCGTAGCTGGCGATCGCCGCGATCGGATTGGCGAGCCCTTGCCGGCGATGTCGGGCGCCGAGCCGTGCACCGGCTCGTAGAGCGCCTTGCGCTTGCCGGTCTTGGCATCGGGCGCGCCGAGCGAGGCCGAGGGCAGCATGCCGATGCGAGCCGGTCAGCATGGCCGCCTCGTCCGGACAGCATGTCGCCGAACAGGTTGTCGGTGACGATGACGTCGAACTGCTTGGGGTTGCGCACCAGCTGCATGGCGCAGGCGTCGGCCAGGATGTGCTGCAGCTCGACGTCCTTGGCCTCGCGCGCGTGCGTGGCGGTGACCACCTCGTGCCACAGCACGCCGGTCTTCATGACGTTGCGCTTCTCGGCCGAGTGCACCTTGTTGCGTGCGCTTGCGGGCGAGGTCGAAGGCGACGCGGGCGATGCGCTCGATCTCGTGCGTGGTGTAGACCGTGGTGTCGACGGCGCGCTTCTGGCCGTTCTCCGAGCGTCACGATCTCCTTGGGCTCGCCGAAATAGGTGCCGCCGGTCAGCTCGCGCAGGATCAGGATGTCGAGGCCCTCGACCATGCTCGCGCTTGAGCGAGGAGGCCTCGGCGAGCGCCGGATAGCAGATGGCGGGGCGCAGGTTGGCGAACAGGTCGAGCTCCTTGCGCAGCCGCAGCAGGCCCGGCCTCCGGCCGGATCGTCGTAGGCCACCTTGTCCCACTTCGGGCCCGCCGACGGCGCCGAACACGATGGCGTCCGCGGCTCGGCCTTGGCCAGCGCCTCGCTCGGTGAGCGGCACGCCGTGCTTGTCGATGGAGGCGCCGCCGACACAGCGCCGTCTCGGTCTTGAACTGCGACCTTGCCCTTCTTGTTGAAGAACGCGACGATCCGCTCGACCTCGGCCATCACCTCCGGCCCGATGCCGTCGCCGGGAAGCAGCAGAAGAGAGTGCGTGGTCATTCGCCTGATTCCCCGAAGCGTGTGCTCGAATTGCGGGGCATTGCTAGCTCGGCCGGCGAGGCCTGCGCAAGAGACGCGACATCGCCGTCGGGCGATCGAGCCTCGGCTTCTTCTGCCTGAGGCCGAGCGAGCTTGCCAGCTCCATCGGCAGCGGAAAGACGATGGTCGAGCTCTTCTCGCCGGCGATGTTGAGCGAGCGTGCCGAGGTAGCGCAGCTGCATCGCCTCCGGCCGCCTGGAGAGGATCTCGCCGGCCTGCGCCAGCCGCTCCGCCGCCTGCAGCTCGCCCTCGGCGTCGATGATCTTGGCGCGCCGCAGGCGCTCGGCCTCGGCCTGCTTGGCGATGGCGCGGATCATGGTCTCGTTGAGGTCGATGTGCTTGATCTCGACGTTGGTGACCTTGATGCCCCAGGCGTCGGTCTGCTGGTCGAGGATCGTCCTGCATGTCGCCGTTGAGCTTGTCGCGCTCGGCCAGCATCTCGTCGAGCTCGTGCTTGCCGAGCACCGAGCGCAGCGTGGTCTGCGCGAGCTGGCTGGTGGCCGTCGTCGAAGTGCTCGACCTGGATGATCGCCTTCTCGGGATCGATCGACGCGGAAGTAGACGACGGCGTTGACCTTGACCGAGACGTTGTCGCGCGAGATCACGTCCTGCGGCGGCACGTCCAGCACGACCGCGCGCAGGTCCACGCGCACCATCTGCTGCACGAACGGGCACGAGGATGACGAGGCCCGGGCCCCTTGACCTTCCAGAAGCGGCCGAGCAGGAACACCACGCCGCGCTCGTATTCGCGCAGGATGCGGATCGAATAGGCGACAATCGCGACGATGACGAGAAGCGGATGCGCGCCCGAGAACAATGCGTGACCAGCGCATTGCGATGTCCGGCATGTCTCCTCCTCGGATCAGGTGCTTTGCTCGACCGAGAGCGTCAGGCCGGTGCGGCTGACGACGCGCACCTTCTGGCCCTTGGCGAGTCTGCGGCTGGATCGCGCCGCCCAGATCTCGCCGTGCAACCCGACGCGACCCTCGTCCTCGCCGCCCAGCTGCACGACCTCGCCGGTGCTGCCGATCATCTGCTCGGCGCCCGTGTGCGCACCGGACGCTGTCGCGCCTGGCCGGCAATAGCCCAGGACGCCGATGAAGAAGCCGGCGCTCAGCATCGCCATGGCCCGCGATCACCTGCCAGGACACGCGGATCGGAATGTCGGCCTGGGCGGGTCGGAACAGGAACAGACGCTGCCGACCGCGAAGGCGATGATGCCGCCGAGCCCGGCGACGCCGAAGCCGGGCGATGAATGCCTCGGCCACCATCAGGCCGATGCCGAGCAGCAGCAAGCGCCAGCCCGCCGAGGTTGACCGGCAGCACGGAGAGCATGCGGCCAGCGCCACCGATCAGGCTGATGCCGCCGATCACGCCCGGTGCGACCACGCCCGGGCTCCAGAACTCGAACAGGATGCCGTAGACGCCGATCATCAGCAGGATGAGCGCGATGTTGGGGTCGGCGATCGCCGACAGCAGCTGCACCTTCCAGTCCGGCGCTTAGCGGTCGTAACTGAACGGAAGTAATAC
>ERZ1370068.4619-contig-3680_pt1 | contig 37450 bp, 56 predicted proteins | sample MGYA00561227_ERZ1370068 | MGnify/ENA primary metagenome ERZ1370068 (study PRJEB38410, sample SAMEA6850437) | metagenome | study: Metagenomic assessment of the ecological functions of the soil: analysis of the soil microbiota associated with the...
CCAGTTACGTATTGCTCCGAACATCCAAAGAACTATTCACCAACCTCGAAGCCGTGCGGCGTGAAATGCGATTTCCGCGAACCTAACGTGATCACGCGCGGCGCCGACGCCGCTTTACACACACCTTTCATGAAGTGTGGCGCTTCGCCAACATTCTACGCCGCAGTGACTGTATGAACCGTTCGGGAGAGGTTCGCCGCGGCTCTAAAAACATTGCTCATTGAGCCGTGCCCGGATAGCTGGCATGATTCAAAATGACGCGCGCGACGCGATTCTCCTATCTCTTCCCTCCGTCGCAGCGTAATTGTGCTGGCGGCGGCGATCCATCTCGCGACGCCGCTGATAACAGTTGCTCTTTTCCTATTTTGCTCTACACTAACTTACTTTGGCAAAAGAAAGTGGCTGTCCCTCCTCTGCTATTCTTCGTTGTCGTTTCCGCAACCCTCTACGGCTTGGGTTTTCTATCAGACAGGCGTTCGTTGCTGTTTCCAAGATCGCGGCCGACTCGATCCCACCGTTTATTTCTGTTTGCGCACAAAGCCGCGGGATCGAACTCCCCTTTCGCAGACCTGGACAGCCTAAAGGCGGCCATCGCTGACGTGGTGAAAAACGAATTCTCTGTTTGTTGGCAATTTCGCGCGGCGGCGCGCTACCACGCAACTTGTCTTCGTTTATAATAGGAACTCGAAGCCAGTGGTCAGCATGTTTTGAATCCGCGGATCGAGAAATCCTCCAAGCCGAGAGAGGTCCAAGCCTGTTTGATGCGGTCACACCAAGAAGATCAAAATCCTTGTTTCCGGTTATTTCATTGCCGGAAGTTTTGAAATCGTCATGGGCGCTTCAAATCCGGATTTCGGCGATAAGCAACACGCTCTTGACGGCTGTATTCGTGCTCATTGTCTCCCTCATACGGGGCTTTCATTGTGGCCGGTCTGACCTTTCTTTATGACGGTGTCTGCCCATCGTCGGAAACCTGATCAGTAACACGCAACCACCGTCGGCATCGCCATGACCCGGCAACGCATCGCCGCGGCTGGCGATTGTTCAGCTCTCACTTCCTGGCTGCAGCAGTTCATAAGAAAGCACGGAATATTTCCTGAACAGGACAAAATCATCGGCGACCTGATCAAAAATCCTGGGTTCGGCTGGCCTTCAGCGGCTCGCGCTGGGATCATTGGCAGGAGCGATTCACGGGAATACCAGGAATGATCCGGCACCCGTCGTTCCTGGTTTACATCAAGGTTGGAAGCCTCCACAGCGTGGCCGCCGCCGGATGCCGTTCCGCAACCAGACGAGCGCAGTGCGACTACCAGACTTTCCGTCAGCGTTCGGACCGGCTCCATTCATAGCCTTTCATTTGCGGCAGCACTGTGTCACGCTTCGAGCGGTTCGTCGTTGCTCCGGCGCGATTCCTCACGTCACCGGCCGATCTTCGGGCCATTCCAGACTACGCGCCGCCGTACGGAACAAATCTTAGGCCTGGGGGCTCAGTGAAATCGCTGAGGTCATCAGATCTGGAAGAAGTCATCTCTCTTCAGCTGAGAACGTCGACGAGGCCTTGACCTGCCCGCGTCGATTACGAGCGCTCTTTGTTAGCGATTGAGCGAAAAGTCCGATCCCGAAAGCGCCGTGATGAAATCGGTCCGCGGTGCCTTCGGATAAATCGCAACCAGCGGTTCGGCGCAGTTCCGATCATGGGAGAACGCCACGGCCCGGCCTTCAACCAGATTGCAGATCAAACGCAAATAATCCTCAGTCATCAACGGCATGTCGATGGCGAGCGAGCAAAATGATCTGTTGAAATTCGCGCCAGTGTGTCGCAGAGAGACCACTTAACGGGACCGCGCTGACTGTGGTTCGTCGTCGGAAACGATTGCACGCCCGATGTGCCGCCACGGCGGATCAGTTCGTGCTGAGACGAAAATTTCTTCGGGTTGCAATGTGCGCAGAAGATCCGAACTGGATTTCCCAGAGCGGTCGCCCGCGAAGAGAAGCGTTGCCTGTCCTTTCCCATCCGGCGCGATTCCCGCCGGCGAGCAACACCGCGCTGATATTCATTAAAGATGACAGATTTCGACTGCCGCATGGTAACATCACCCTGAAAGCAGTGAAAGAAGACGGCATCCTCTTCAGGCCAGATCATTCGGCGAAAGCAGGATGGCGCACTTGGAATATCATCGCGACGATCTCACCATTGAAGAGCCGCTCGAGATTCGCATCGGCCGCAAGACTGTTGCGACTACGATGCGAACACCCGGGAACGACGAAGAACTCGCTGCCGGTTTTTCTCCTTTCCGAAGAGAATTATTCGAGCTTCTGACGAGATTGATAAATTCTCCCGTCCGTCTGCGCGCGTAATCGGAAAAACATCATAACCGTTACTCTGGCTGAAGGCATAAAACCTAAACTCAACTCGTCGCAGCGTTTCGGAACGATTTCATCAAGCTGCGGTATCTGCGGGAAGAGAGTATCGCCGTGATCCGGCAGAATTTTCCGCCGATTGAGTCGGCCCCAGGCATCCGCATTCATCTCGAAACATTGCTCTGCGCTCCAGCGCTCCTGCGTCGGAACCAGGGCGACTTCGCCCGCACTGGCGGAATTCACGCGGCCTGGCATTTTTGGGCTCAGATGGCAAACCACGCCTGGTTGAGAAGACATCGGTCGACATAACGCTGTCAGATAAAGTTATTGGCCGGGCTTTTCTTGATCGCGAACTGCCTGTGGTCTCGTGCATACTTCTCGTTAGCGGACGCGCATCCTTTGAGATCATGCAAAGGCACTCTCCGCCGGAATTCCCAATTGTCGCCTCGGTCTCAGCTCCTTCGACGCTGGCGATGGAATTCGCGCGCGAATGCAATCAGACCTTGATCGGATTCCTCCGCCCTCCGTCATTCAATATTTACGCGCACATCGAACGCGTCATTTGGATTGAGACGTCTGTGGCGGCTCTATCGACCGCCAGCCAGGCAGGCGGCCTGCCTTCCCGACAGTGAAAAGTCAGCAGAGCAATTGTTTGACGCAATTAATCAGCCCTTGGATTGCGAAAGGCTTAACCAAATATTTCACGTCGTGCTTGGTAAGGAAGAGTGCGATTTTTGCGTCCGTGGCAAAGCCGGTGATGAAAAATGAAACGATCGGATAGCGATGGTCGCATTTCTTTCGCCTGCAGGTAAAACTCGTCACCGCGGAGGCGCGGCATCTTCAGGTCGCAGATCACGGCGTCGTACTCGTGCGCCTTCACCTTGAGAAGGGCTGCTTTTCCGTCAAAAGCGACATCGACCAGAAAATTTTCATCCGCCAGGATCCACTGTAAAGCAGAGGCGAGCTGTTGGTCGTCGTCGACCACCAGGATAGCCCTTTAAGGCGAAGAGTGTTGACGTGAGGCTGAAGGCCTTCCCAGTGGGAGTCAGATTTCATCGAGGCGCGGGTTTGATTGAGCAGTCAGGGTGCCAAGTCAAAGGCCGAGAGATCAGAGGCGCAGGATCAGGTTACTGCTCGGTTTGCTCTCGAGCTGATGTCGAAAATAGCCTTTCCAACTTTCCGGTAGCGCCTCGACTTTGATTAGCTTGCCGCAGCGATTTGACATCGTCCTTATCAAAAGCATAAAGACGCGTGATATCGGCAACGCTGATGTCTTGTTGTTCTCGTGCCCGATTAATTCCATCGGCATCTCCGGCACCAACCATTCCTTCCGCGTCACCGCAAAATAGAAACCGGTGCGGCGGCTGGCCAGAAACCGCTTGATGATATCAGGCACGGCCAAACTTTATACCTAGTTTGTAGCAGGGCATTCGTGGTTCCGTGACCATGACTTCCGTTTCGCCGATTCGAAACCTGTCCCCGATGTAAACGGCATTCTCCAGTAATCCCTCGGTCGTGAAAGTTTTCTCCAAACATTCCCCAGGGCAGATCCATTCCAGGCAATTCAGTTCGCCAATAGCCGTAGTGCTCCGACGGGTAGAGATAAACCGCCTTGCTCACGCCGCCGTGAACGGTGAGATCGGCTTGTTGATCTCCATCCAGGTTCAACCTGCGCATCATTACCCGGCGTGTTGACCGGCTCCTTGAAAATTCCCGTCGTGACGAGCTTCCCTTGCCAGGTCACTTCCCTCGGCAATCCAACATTCACTGACAATAGTCTTCACGACACATCTCAGTCATTCGATTATGCCGACGATTCCAACCGCAAATCCACGCATTAAATGCAGACTGCGAATAACTCTGACAGTCGCGGATTCGAGCCGATCCTAATCTTATCTTATAATTTCGCATGAAAAAGCCGATCCGTGGCAGCTGCCTGTGTGGCGGCGCGTGTTTTGAAGTCGAGCCCCTTTTCTGCAGGCGAGTCATTGTCATTGCGACCGCTGCCGCAAGCATTCTGGAACGGCCGTGTGCACGCAAACGCGGGTATTGAGGGAACAGTTCCGTCTCCTCCAGGGCGAAAAATTGATCAAGGTTTACGGAAAAGGCGAAGGCGCTGTGAAAGCGTTTTGTGTAAACTGCGGTTCCAGCCTCTTCGGCGGCGATTGGCCAGAGGGTCCTCAGGTGTCGATTCGCATGGGAGCGTTCGATGACGACCCCGGCATTCGGCCACAGTTTCATACCTTTGTCGATTGCCGCGCGCCATGGGACACGATCACCGACGATCTTCCGCAGTACTCCTGAACGGCGAACTTAACTGCTGCCGCTATAATTAACGAGTTACCTGACCCGGATTACACAGATTAAACAGATTTGATTATCCGTGATATCCGCGTAATCCGCGGTTAACCATTCAATTGGAATGGCGACAAAGTTTGTTCTCATCGGTAGCGGACTCGCCGGCGGCCTGCTCGCCGCGTATTTGGGGCGCCGCGGTCACGATGTCGATCTTTACGAACGACGGGCTGATCCGCGTGAGGGAAACATCGTCGGCGGGCGCTCAATCAATCTCGCGCTCTCGACCCGCGGAATTTACGCGCTCGAGCAGCTCGGCATCGCCGACGAAGTGTTGCGGCACGCCATTCCAATGCGCGGTCGCATGATTCACGACAAATCCGGCGGCGCTCCATTTTTCGCCCATACGACCGTCGATCCGAACAAATTCATCAATTCGATCGGTCGCGCGGCGCTGAACACTACAGTGATCGAAGCGGCACAGCGTTATCCGAGCGTGCGCGTTCATTTCAATCATCGCTGCACCGACGTCGATCTTGATTCCGCCACCGCGAATCTCGTCCGTCCGGTGTAGAAGCGGCCGTCGTCAGCCGCAAATTCTGACCATCAAATGATTAGAGCTCGGGGCGACGCTATCATCGGCGTCGATGGCGCTTTCTCCGCGGTCCGCCAATCGATGCAGAAGAAAATTACAGGCGTTCGAATACGACGAGAGTTATCTCGCGCACGGTTACAAGGAGCTCACCATTCCGCCGGCGCCGGATGGTTCGTGGCGAATGGAAAAGGAAGCGCTCCATATCTGGCCACGCAAAAGTTTCATGATGATCGCCCTCCCGAACCCGGATGGCTCGTTCACCTGCACGCTCTTTTGGGAATTCGAAGGGCCGCGCAGCTTCGCCTCGACCAAGACCGACGACGAAATCCGCCGATTTTTCGAGGAAGAATTTCCCGATGCCGTGCCGCTGATGCCGTCGTTGCTCGACGACTTCAAAACCAATCCAACCGGTTCGCTCGTGACCATTCGTTGCGCACCGTGGTTTTACAAAGACAAGATCGCACTCGTCGGCGACGCTGCCCACGCCGTTGTGCCGTTCTACGGTCAGGGCATGAACGCCGCATTCGAAGATTGCGTCGTGCTCGACGAATGCCTGGCCGAATTCCCGATGATCGACGAGCGCGCTTTCGCTGAATATTTCGTCACGGCGAAAAGAAAACACCGACGCGCTCGCCGAATCTCGCGGTGCAAAATTTCATCGAGATGCGCGACAAAACCGCGTCGAAGGCATTTCGCGCGAAGAAGAAGCTCGATCACCTGCTCGAAGGTTTGCTGCCCGGCATTTATCTGCCGCTCTACACCATGGTCACGTTCACGCGCATCCCCTATTCCGCCGGCGGCGAGACGTGCCCGGCTGCAGGATCGAATTGTCTACGCCGGCCTGGCGGTTCTTTTCCTGGCGACCGCCATCGCCGCGATACGGCTTATTTCTCGTTAAGAGAATTTTCCCAGCCTATGCATTCGACGTTGGATGTTGAGCGTCGGGCGTTTTCTCTTACTCTTGACCGTCTAGACTCCACCTAATGAACACAGATCTAGCGCAACTGGCCTAGCGATCAGTACGAGATTGCCGACACGCTGCATCGCTTCGCGTTCGGCCTGGACCACGGTGACGCCGATTCATTGGCATCGGCATTTACGGAAGATTGCATTTTCGATTTCCGGCCGGCGGGAGAAAACTTAAGATTGATTTTCCCGAAACTGAGTGGCCGCGAAGCGATCGTGAATGCTCTTATTCCATTCCTCGGTCCGCTCGACACCAGTCACACCGTCAGCAATCTGCAAATCGAGGTGAGTGATGATTCCGGCAACACTGTATGCCTACGTGATGTCTCAACATTTCATGCCGCGAGAAGGTTGCCGGCGCTGGATCAGAAAACGCGCTGCTAATGAACCGCTACGATTGCGAGCTGGTGCGCGACGGCCAGAAATGGCGCTTCAAGCGGGTAACGATTGATAATGCCTGGGCGCAAGGCAATCCGGAAATTCTTAACGCCCTCGCGATTCAGCCGCGCCTTGGCCGCAAAATCGAGGCAGTCGAAATAGCGCAAAAATCGGCGACCGAGGATTGCCTTCACACCTCGAGCAGGTGTAAAAGGATCAACATCAACCATCAATCCTATTATGAGTGATACCTATGTCCCATTGATCAGCTCCGGCGTGGCCGGACCACTTGGCGTTCTGCATTTGCCCCGCATGTGGCAAAAAGTCTCGCTGGAAGCGACGGGCAAACTTGCTTCCGGTTATCCCGGCATCGGCCGAGGTTCGACGCCATGACCTGCGCCGACCTTGGACTCGAGGAACAGGCGGTGAAGGATTATATTAAGAAGAACAAGCCGACCTATCCGCAGTTCGAAGCGTGGGTGAAAGCGAATGCGAAGTCGCTCACCCCGCAGGCGATCGAAAAACACAACGCCGCCGTGCGCGGGTATAATCACGACGACGAGACGCGCCAGGAGATCCTGGGCAATTGCAGGATGAGCGGATGACTCTTCTGCGCCGGAAGGACGCGGTGAACCTGAATAATCTCGACGATTGACGAGTTCCACAAAGCCGTTTTGCAATAAGCTTTGCCGCGTCGAAAGCGTTGAATCGGTAAAACCTAAATCGTTTTTAAGCCCGAGCGCAGGCGACACGCCTGCCAATTACAGTCTCCCTCTTGACAGTCTAGATGAAAAGATTGAACAATTCTCTTACCAAGACTGTCTAGGCTTGATAGATCTTATGGCGAAAGAGAAACCAGACCTGGTTTACGGAACGCTCGACATGTTGATCTTGAAGGCGCTCCAGCACGATCCGCGGCACGGCCTCGGGATCGCCGATCGGATCCAGCAGATGTCGAAGGACATTTTGCGTGTCGAGCAAGGATCGCTTTATCCCGCCCTTTACCGCCTGGAAGCTCAAGGGTGGATCACGGCGGAATGGGGCGTGTCTGATAACAATCGCAAAGCCCGCTATTACAAACTGACCTCGGCCGGACGCAAACAGCTTGCAGCGGAAAAGGACCATTGGCTCCGCATCACCAAAGGAATCGATCTCGTCCTTGCCGGAGCCTGAATCAATTATGCCGCGACTTCGCGCCTGGTTTTCTCGATTGCTCGGCTTGTTTCCAAAAAGCCGTCGCGATGCGGAGATGGCGGAAGAGATGCAAGCGCATGTCGATCTTTTGATCGAACGAAACATTGCCGCTGGAATGTCGCCCGAGGAAGCACGCAACGCGGCCCTGCGACAATTCGGCCGAGTCGAGCAGACCAAAGAAATCGCGCGCGAACAGCGAGTGTGGCGATGGGCGGATGAATTTCTGCAGGACATTCGCTTCGGCGCGCGCATGCTCGTGCGCAGCCCGGGATTTTCCATTCTGGCAATTCTTTGCCTGACGCTTGGCATCGGCACCAACGCCGCGGTCTTCAGTTGGATCGAAGGGATTCTCGATTCGCCCGTATCCGCTCGTCGCGCATCAAGACCGGATGTTCGCGCTCTTAACTGCCACGACCCGGGGCGCTCAGGGATTAGCACTGGACTCTCTTATCCCGACTTTCCTCGATCTCGAAAAACTCGACTCTGTTCGAGTCGTTCATTATCGATCAAATTCACGGGCACGACGCTGAGCATTGGCGATCGCGCCGAACGCGCGACCGGTGGAATCGTCTCGGCGAATTATTTCGATGCGCTCGGTGTTCGACCGATTCTCGGTCGCGGATTTCGAGCCGGAAGAAGGCGACGGGACGAAACGCGCATCCGGTCACAGTAATTAGTTACCTGACCTGGCAGGACCGTTACAAAGGCGATCCGGACATCATCGGCAAAACGCAGTATCTCAACGGCGTTCAACACACGATCATTGGCGTCGCGCCGGAAAAATTCCACGGCACCTTCATCGGCTACTCGTTCAACTTCTGGGTGCCGACGTCGATGCAGGAGACATTCGATACTGACCGGCTACAAACTCGAAGACCGCGGGGCGCGCTGGATTGAAGGTTACGCGTTTCTCAAACCCGGGCGTCACGCGCCAGCAAGCGCAAGCCGAGCTCAATGCGATCGCGAAACGACTCGAGAACGATTATCCCGGAAACAGACCGCGGCCACGGCATTGAAATTCTGCCGCTGTGGAAAACGCCGTTCAACGCCGTCGGCAGATCTGTCGCCCACACTCGGGCATCACAGCCGGCGGTCGCGTTTTTTCGTTCTCTTAATCGCCTGCGCGAACGTGAGCAATCTCCTCCTCGCTCGATCATTGCTTGCGCCGTCATGAAATGACAATGCGCCTGGCACTCGGTGCGCGGACGCCGTCGTCTGGTGAAACAACTCTTCACCGAAGGTCTGCTTGCTTTCCGTGATCGCCGCGCGCCGGTGGAATCACGGTCGCGTATTGGTGTCGCAACGCGCTCGTGCTCGGTGTCTGCCATCCCGCATTCCAGGCATCGCAATCGATTATCCCGGACAACTCGACTGGCGTGTTCTGGCTCTAAGTGTCGCGGTTTGCATCGGATCGACAATGCTGTTCGCCCTGGTGCCGGCGATTCAAGCGAGCCATGTCGATCTTTCCGGCGCGCTCAAAAGTGAAAGTAGCGGAATGATAGGCGGCAGTGGCCGATCGCGACTGCGCTCGGTGCTGGTGTTCGTTCAAGTGGCGCTGAGTTTTGTCCTCATTGCTGGAACTGGATTATTGCCCGAAGCCTGGCGCAAATGCAAAGCTCCGATCCAGGATTCTCGACACGAAACGTCGTCGTGTCGGCGGTGGATCTTTTTCTTCCGGCTACAAGCCCGAGCGGGCCAAAATTTTTTACGAACAAATGCTCGAGCGCATCCGGGCGCTGCCCGGCGTTCAATCGGTAGCATTGGCCCGGGTCAGGCCTTTCAGCTATGCGGTTTACTCGTCAGCGCCGCTGGAGATCGAAGGTTATCAGCCGCCGCGCAATGAGCAGACTGACGGCGGAATACAATCAAGTTGGCGAAGGATACTTTCGCACAATCGGCATCCCAATTGTTGCAGGCCGCGGAATTCACTCGCAACGATGACGAAAACGCGCCACCGGTTGCGATCGTCAATGAGACGATGGCGGCAAAATATTGGCCGGGAAAAGACCCGATCGGTCAGCGCCTCAAGGTGAAAGACAAATGGATGGAGGTCGTGGGCGTGGCAAAGAATGCGAACTACCGGACCGAAGCTTGAGCAGCCGACGCCATTTTTTTATGTGCCGGTTCGCCAGAATTTTGTCGTCCAAAACGGCTTCATCATCCGGACGGAGCAGAGCGCGGCCGCGATCATGAACGCGCTCGGCTCGCGAAATCCACGCGCTCGATCCAAATCTCGCGCCGCTTGGACGCAATCACTTTGCAAGAGCAAGTCGATCGCATGAGTTACACGCAACGCCTGGCGGTAACGCTGCTGGCGATCTTCGGCGGGATGGCCCTCTTCCTCGCCGCGATCGGACTGTACGCGGTCCTGTCCTACTCCGTCTCCCAAAGCACGCGTGAACTCGGCTTGCGGATGGCGCTCGGCGCGGGCGCGAGGCGATCTCTTGCGTTTGGTCATTTCGCGCGGGTTGCGATTGACCACCGTCGGAGTCGTTATCGGCGCGATTGCAGCGCTCACGCTGACGCGTTTGATGGGCAACCTGCTTTACAAGGTGAGCCTCGCGCTGATCCGCTCTGCATTCGGCGTGGCTTTCATCGTAATGACGCTAGTCGCGTTAGTCGCCTGCTTTCTCCCGGCCTGGCGGGCTACGCGCATAGATCCCGTTCGCGCGCTGCGGACTTAATTACCCTGAGAATATTGCAAGTCTAGAATCCGGCTCGCGCCGTGACGGCCGATACTTGATACTCGATGTTGCATGCTGGATGCTGGATTTTGGCTGTCTTAGAGTAGCAAGAACCCACTATGCCACGCAAAGGATGAATAAAGTCGTTTCAGTTCCAGCCGTTTTTAGGAAAACGAGGGATACTTTCGCCGCCGGGGCAAAAACCCTGCCGCAACGAATACTTTGTTTCGACCGAAATCTTTCGCCAGGAACAAGAACAAATCTTCTCGACGCAGTGGCTGTTGGTCGGGCATCAGAGTCAGATCGCTGATGCCGGCGACTATTTCTTGGTATCGGCTCCTGCCTCTCATCCGATTACGGCGCGGCAGGCGAATCGTTGATCATTACTCGTGATAAGAACGGAGCGATTCACGGATTCTACAATGTTTGCCGCCATCGCGGGACGCGCTGAAGGAAGATGCGTGCGGTCACGCGCTCCGCGATTCAATGCCCGTATCACGCCTGGACCTACGGACTCGATGGACGATTGATCGGCGCGCCGCACATGGATGAGGTGCCGGGATTCGATAAGGCGGATTATTCGTTGCGCGCGGTGAACCTCGCGCTTTGGGAAGGATTCATCTTCATGAATCTCGATGAAAACGCGATGCCGTTGGAAGAATGGTTCGCGCCGTTGAACGGGAAGTTTTCGCATTGGAACATGCCGATCTTGCGCCCGGCAAAACGGATCGAGTACGACGTGCGGGCCAACTGGAAGTTGATGTTCGAGAATTATTCGGAGTGCTATCACTGCCCAGGTGTGCATCCGCATGCTGCAGAAAGTTTCGCCGTACGATTCGGCGGAGAACGATCTGCGCGAAGGACCGTTCCTCGGCGGATTCATGAAGATCAATCAGGGCAAGAGCCTGACCATGAGCGGAAACGCCTGCGCGTTGCCGGTCGGTCGGCAAGAGATGCGAGAATCATGTCAGCAGGTTTTCTATTATTCGATCTTCCCGAACATGCTGCTCAGTCTGCATCCGGAATACGTGATGGTGCATCAGCTCTGGCCGCAGTCGCCGGAGCGGACCCTGATCGTGTGCGATTGGTTCTTTCATCCGGACGCGTTCAATCGACCCGATTTCAAACCCGATGACGCGATCGAGTTCTGGGACATGACGAACAAACAGGATTGGCACGTGTGCGAATTGAGCCAGCAAGGAATCGCGTCACGTGCGTATGAGCCGGGGCCGTATAGTTCGCGCGAAAGTATTCCCGCGGCGTGGGACAGGTATTATCTTAGCGTGATGCGTTAGCATTCTCGTGCTCGCCTGCCACGCCGGAGCTTTAGCGAAGGCGGCTGCTCGTGCTCCTGCTCGTAATCGTAATCGAATTCTTAGCAGGCCCTCACTCAGTCCTCTCCCCGAGGGAGAGGCAGGAATCGCATGAATGGCTTTGTGATCCGCGTTAAATCGTTGAAACGTTAAAGCGTTGCAGCGAGCATGAACCCATGCCTCCGCTTACGTATGCCAACTATTTGGATTTGGAGAAGCTCCTGACTCTCCAGAAGCCGCGCTCAACGCCGGCGGAACACGATGAAATGTTGTTCATCATCATTCACCAAACCTATGAGCTCTGGTTCAAGCAGCTGCTGCATGAGTTTGAAAAATTAAGAAGGATTTCTCCGCTGGCGATCTCTTCGGCGCGATTCATTCCTTCAAGCGCACCCGGACAATCATGAAGACGCTGGTGGCGCAGGTGGACATCCTCGAGACGATGACGCCATCGTCGTTCTCGAGTTTCCGTGACCGACTCGAGACGGCGTCGGGATTTCAATCGATCCAGTTTCGGGAGTTGGAATTTCTGCTCGGATACAAACGCGCGTCCACCCTCGCGCATGTTAAGCCGGACTTTCCCGGTTATGATCGGCTGCAGCAGCGGCTCGGCGAAAGCACGGTGATCGATCATTTCTATGATTTTCTCGCTACCCGCGGCGCTCAGATTCCACCGGCGCTGAAAAATCGCGACCTCTCGCAGCCAAATGAGCCCAACGAAGCAAGTGCAAAGGAAATTTTACGGCTCTACAAGAGTTCGCCGGAAGTTTCTATCCTTTTCGAATTGATGACCGATTTCGACGAGGGACTACAGGAATGGCGCTATCGTCACATCAAATTGGTTGAGCGAACAATCGGCGCGAAACACGGCACCGGCGGATCGCCCGGCGTGCCATTTCTGAAAGAGTCGCTGTTCAAGCCGATTTTCCACGATCTCTGGGCAATCAGGCACGAAATGTAACCGCGAGCACTGTGGCGCCGCTGAATGACGAAGACCGAATGTCAGAATTAAGTGCCGAAAATTCTCCGAGCGGAAAAATAGCTTTCCCGCCCCGCTCCGTTCCGATACAGAATCTTGCTCAGGCAATCTGATCGGACCCTTCACCAATCCACAAAACTAAAATGAGAAAATATATTGCGGAATTTATCGGGACTTTCTTCCTCGTTCTCACGGTTGGCTGCACTGTCATTCCGGCTGCATCCGGCGTTATTGCTCCGCTGGCAATTGGCGCGGCCCTTATGGTCATGGTTTACGCCGGCGGGCACATTTCCGGCGGTCACTTCAATCCAGCCGTCGACTCTGGCTGTTCTTCACGCGCGGGCGTTGTGAGCTAAAGGATGTCGTTCCCTACTGGGTGGCACAAATCGCCGCCGGCGCGGCCGCCGCGCTGCGTCGCCAGGTCTTTCTCGTCGGCAAAAAGCGGGACGCCGAGTGGAGATCACGAATGTTCCGGTGGCTTTCGTCGCCGAGTTTCTCTTTACCTTCGCTCTTGCTTACGTGGTCGCTGAATTCCGCGACCGCGAAAGACACGCTAGACAACTAGTTCTACGGCCTGGCCATCGGTATGACGGTAATGATTGGCGCATTTTCGGTTGGACTCGATTTCTGGCGGAGCGTTCAATCCGGCAGTCGCCCTCGGCGCGGCCATGATGAAAACTGATAAAAATCTCGGACATGTGGATCCACATTGTTGCCGATCTTGCGGGCGGCCTTGCTTGCGGCATTGACTTTCAAGTTCCTGAATCCAACGGACAAATAGCGGGCAGTTTTCTAAAAGAGAGAATCGCTTAATCTTCGATTACGGATTGATGCCCAAGAAATCGCACGCGGTGCCGGAAAATAATTGCGCTTTCTCTTTCGCCGTGAGCTTCAGCGATTCGATGAGTTTGCCCGGGTGGGCTTCGCCTAACGGGAATGGGTAGTCGGAGCCTAACGCGACGCGCGCTGGGCCGAATAGTTTAAGCAAGAGCTTCAAGGCGTCGGCATCGTGGACGAGTGAATCGACGTAGAATCGCGCCGGCGTGTGACCATGCGCGAGATAGCTGCGTGGCGTCGCGGTGTCGTCGGTTGGGTATAAGTCGGGACGCACGTGAAAAGCATGCTCGATTCGTCCGATAGTGAATGGAAACGCACCGCCGCCGTGGGCGAAAGCGACACGCAGTTTCGGAATCGCTCGAAGACGCCACCGAAAATCATTGAACAAATCGCGAGCGAAGTCTCAGCCGGCATCCCGACGAGCCACGGTAACCAATAATTCGGCATGCGTTCCTTGCCGAGCATATCCCAGGGATGAACGAAGATGGCAGCGTTGAGTTGCTCCGCCGCGCTCCAGACCGGCTGAAGCGAAGCATTATCGAGATTCAAAGTGTCGATGCGTCCGGAGTGCGGATTTGCGTCCACGTGCGTGCCAATCTCTGCGCCGCGCAATCCCAGGTCACGAACGCAACGTTCCAACTCTTGAGCCGCGAGATCGGGATCCTGAAGCGGGATCGTCGCCAAACCGGTGAAGCGTTTCGGGTGATCCCGGACCACCTCGGCGATGTGATCATTCAGCCGCCGTGAAAGCTCGAGCGCGTCGTGCGGTTTCGCCCAATAACTGAACATCACCGGCACGGTCGAAAGCACCTGCATGGTAATTTTTCGCGATCCATTTCTTCGATCCGCCGTTTCGGGATCCCAAACGTTGTCCGTGATTTCGCGAAAGACGCGGTCGCCGATCATCATCCGCGCACAACATGGTTTGTAGTGATCGAGCCGCACGAATCCCGGGTAGCCGTGATTTCGCGTCAAGATCGGGCCAATCCCGCGGAAGAATGTGTGTGTGAGGTCGATTTTCATGGGTGGATCGAGCAGTCTCCTGCTCGATGCCAGTTTAAGCGGCGCAGCTCAAACTACAAAATCGCCCGGCGGAGCGGCTGATCCACCTTAGAACGGTTTTACCGGCTCAGGCTGCGGGACTTTCTGCCGCACTTCTTGCAGGTGCGCCGCGCATCGTCAGTTCCAAAAATCGAGCATTGCCTGACTGAAGTGTTCGACGATGTCGCCGCAGTCGAAATCGATGTCCTCCACTAATGCCCCGCAATTGTCGCAGTAAAAGATGACATGCTCGTGCTCGCCCGGCGGCCGGCGACGCTCGACTACCACTCCCAAAGTGTCCGGCGGACGTGCCGGCGCGTGCGGGACATTCGGCGGAATGAAGAACGTCTCCCCTCACGCACGAGATGGTCAATAATGCGGTCGCCTTCACGAATACGCACTTTAATGTCCCCCTTGAGCTGGTAAAAATATTCTTCCGAATCGACCAGATGAAAGTCGTTCCGGGCGTTTGGACCCTTGATCACCATCACAAAAAAATCGCGTCCATCATAGAGGTAACGATTGCTCACCGGCGGCTTAAACTTTCTCCCGATTCTGCTCGATCCACTGCTCGAGATTGATCGGCGGCTGAACTGTGGGCGCTGTTTTGTTTGCGGACAATGTCGTTGCCCGCTCTGTAATTGTGGCCATTAAACGAGCGTATTCCGTCTCCAGGCAGCGTCAAACCAGGAAGAATTGTCAAAGCGCAACTAATGGGGCGTTCCTTTTGTAAACCAGCCAACGGCATCGAGATTGCTACCGTTCTCATCGCCAAATTCCGATAAACCCACGATGCCACTTTCCGTTGAACCGCGTCACGATACAATTAGCGTCCCCGCCGAATGAAAGCCCCGAAAATCATCCCAATCCTTGCCGCGATTGGCTCTGTAATTATTTTCGGCGGCTGCGCAGATTTCACACAGGAACTTGCGGCCGGTGCGCAAAGGCTGCCCGATTTTTTCCTGGTGCGGCTACGTCCGAAGGCTACTGGCACGGTGATAATTCTGCCGGGCCGGCCAAGATCGTCGTCCATGTAGGCGAACAACGCGCCTTTTTACAAGGGCCACCGGCTGGTTGGGGAAAGCACTGTCTCAACCGGAAAGCGAGGTTTCGATACGCCACCCGGTCGTTATCGTGTAATCGAAAAGGACAAAAATCATGTCTCGAGCGAGTTCGGCGACTACGTCAACCACCGGGGCGAGGTAGTGAAAATCCAACATCGATGTTCGTAAAGACGCACAACCCGCCGGCACTCATTTTGATGGCGCCCGCATGCCCTTACTTTATGCGATTCAACTGGCGGCTATGGCATGCACGCCGGCTATGTCCTCAGTTTCGCGCGTCGCACGGCTGCATCCGGCTGCCGCCGCGAATGGCACGGCATTTTTTGAAAACGCCCCAGACGACACCCGGTGATCGTTCGGGAATAAGCGCTGGCTCCCTGTCGATTGAGCCGGCGACGAAGGCATGATACCGTCACATCGATGCCGGCGTCGATTATTCCCAGCCTCCGCTATCGCAACGCGCCGGCGGCGATTGAATGGCTTTGCCGCGTTTTCGGGCTCCAGAAAAATCTTGTCGTGCCTGACGAAAGTGGCGGCATCGCTCACGCGCAATTGAGCTGTGGCGATGGAATGATGATGCTCGGCTCTGTGCGCGACGACGAGTGGCGACGCTTTATCAAGCAGCCGGACGAAATCAGCGGCGCGGCTACTCAATCCATCTACCTCGTCGTACCGGACGCTGATGTTGCTTACGAACGAGCGAAAAACGCCGGCGCCGAAATCCTAATTCCAGTGAAGGATGAGGAGTACGGAGGGCGCAGTTTTTCCTGTCGGGATCTGGAAGGTCATCTTTGGACCATCGGCACCTACGATCCTTGGGAGAGTGCTGAAGATTAGCCGGGCGGCCAGCTCATCTGCCGCTGCCCGAGCACGTGAACATGCAAATGCGGGACGCTTTCCCCGCGTCGGGCCCACTGTTAATCACAACACGGAAACCGTTTTTGAGTTCGAGCTTTTTTGCTACTTCGGCCGCGGCCAACAACAGGTCACCCAATAGCTCGCGATCACTTGCCTTGGCATCGAGCAAACGTGGCAGCGCTCGCTTCGGAACAATCAGGACATGGACCGGCGCCTGCGGGTTGACGTCCCGAAACGCAATCAGGTTTTCTTTTTCCAGCACAATTTCAGCTGGAATTTCACGGGCGATGATTTTCTCGAAAATCGTCACGGTTTAACGAAGCGAGCACTTTAATTCGGGCAAATCCTTTGCCGCGGAAAGTTTTTCGCGAACGAAACAAACGATCTCCGCGCGCAGAACATCGCAAGCCCGAGACCAGACGCGCGTACCGCGCAGATGTTTCACGCAGGGATTGAGCGCGACCAGTTGCACCGAGGTCACCTGGGTTTGCAACAGCAGTTCCAGCCGGCGCGTTAGCATTTCAAAAACGCCAGCTCATATCCGCCTCCAGCGCTGTAAGCGATTTCGAACAATGAAATCGTCACTGGCGGCGGGGTGGGACTAAAGTGCGTGCACGATTTCCTTGTAACCAATCACTTTCAAAACGTAGCGCACGGTTTGTGATAGCTGGTTGAAAGCAATAAAGCTCTCGTCATTCCGCAGACGAAGATAAAAGGCAATGCTTTCGGTCACGTGCTCGGTCAGCCACCAGCTGGGATAGCCCGCGTCGTTCGCCGCCCGCGTAATGGCTTCCCGCAACCAGCCGCGATCGAATTCGAAAAGCTGGCCGGTTTCAGCTTTCAAATAGGGAAATTCTTCCTTGAAGGCGACCATCTTTAGCGCTTCTCCGCGGGAAAAAGTTCTCGCTGCTGCGCGTTCGTTTTCACCCGGCGACCTAATGCCTGGATGGCGTCGACAAATTCATCGGCCTGCTCAAAGCGGCGATGGACCGAAGCGAAACGGAGGTAAGCGACTTCATCGATGTCCCGCAATTTTGCCATCACGTGGGTGCCGATCTGCGCTGAAGTGACCTCGCGTCCACCAGTCTCGATCTCGTGAATGATATCGTCGACCGCCTGTTCCAGCAGAACCAGACTGATCGAACGTTTCTCGCACGCCTTGGCCAAACTGTTGACCAGCTTGCGCCGATCGAACGGCTCATGGGAACGATCACGCTTGATCACGCGAAGATCGGTGCGCTCGATTTCTCATAGGTGGTATAACGATAAGCGCATTTCAGACATTCGCGCCGGCGTCGAATGCTGAGGCCTTCCCGGGACTGGCGCGAATCGATCACCTTATCATCCCGCGACCCGCACTTTGGACAACGCATAGTGTCGGAGCACTCAGTATCACACAACAACTTGTGGCGTCAATGCGCGAGATCGACATTCCTCAGATCCGCTTCCAAGGAAGGGACGCGCCCACGAGCCTGCCCCTTGCAACCCGAAGAGCGGGACTTCTTACGCAGCGGCCGCCTTGGGCGCGGCAACTTTCTTCTTGGGCTTTGCCTTTTTTTCTTCGAACTCGAAACCGACCTTTCCGTTTTTCAATTTCAGGTAAGCAGAAAAGGCGCGTCCTTTTTTGGAAATAAATTTGTGCAGGAGATCGGTTTTTCCGGTCGTAATCAGTTTCTGCACCTGTTCCTTTGGAATCTCGCGATGCAGGATGTTTTTACTGATGCGAAAGGTGCATGTCTTGGGCGTTGTGATGGCATTTTCGCAGGCGCAGGAACGATCTAGAACGTAAACCTGTCCCTTGTGGCAGATCGGGCACAATCCCAGCGCTTCATGTTTTTCTGTGTCGATCTTTTGTTCGGCATCAAGGCCGTTCTCACCGAAGTCGAATTGCGGTTTCTTTTCCGCCCCCAGCTTGACCAACGCTTCGAATGGCCGTCCCATTTTACTGCGGAAACCTTGCAACGGCCCCACCCTCCCTTTCGCTAACAATTCGTGGACTTCCTCAGGTTCGAATTGCCGCGAGGCCATCGTCTTCCACATCAGCCAATCACAGTTTTGGCAGCGGAAAGTCTTGTAATCCTCCTTGATTGGGCCTCCGCCGCAGTTGGGACACTTGGCGTCGATGGTGGCGTATTCGCCCTCGATTGTCTCGCCGCGGAAATTGCGGACCCTTTCCACAATGTCGCGGGTCAGGCCGCGGATGTCTTCCATGAAATGCCGGCGATCGAGTTTCCCATGTGCCATTTGTTTGAGACGCGATTCCCATTCACCGGTCATTTCCGGTGTGCATAGAACATCGGTATGCAAATTTCGCAGCAGGGTGATCAAGGACAATCCTTTGGCGCTGACGATAAGCTCTTTTCCTTTGCGCTCGATGTAACCATCGTGAATCAGACCTTCGATGATTTGCGCGCGCGTCGCTGGAGTGCCGAGGCCGCGTTCGCGCATCGCCTCGCGCAACTCTTCGTCCTCGACCAATTTTCCGGCGCCTTCCATGGCCGAGAGCAAGGTCGCTTCGGTGAACCGTGCCGGCGGCTTCGTTTCGTTTTCCTTGACCTCAACAGCAAGCACTCTGGCCGATTCGTTAGGCGCAACTGCAACGATCGCCTGATCGTCTTCGCCGCCCGCTTCTTTGCCGTAAACCGCGAGCCAACCCGGATCGACAATGATCTTTCCATCGGTTTTAAAGGGCTCGCCTTCGACTCGGGTAATGCGCGTGGTCACCTCGAATTGTGCCGCCGGATAAAAAACCGCGATGGTCCGGCGCGCGACCATATCGAAAATCTTTCGCTCAAATTCGTCGAGACGCGCAGGCGAAGCGCCCGTTGGAATGATAGCGTGGTGATCGCTCACTTTTGCGTTATTGAAGACGCGCTTGGTTGGCTTCACCCAATCGCTGTTCAATGCTTTCTTAGCATGTCGGGCCAATGTCGGGTCGTTAAAAGTCGACATCACTTTGCGGACCTGGGCGAGATTATCCTCCGGCAAATAGCGCGAATCAGTCCGCGGATAAGTTAGCACCTTGTGCTTCTCGTAAAGGGCCTGGGCCAATTGCAGCGTTCGTCGAGCGTGCAAACCAAAACGGTTATTCGCCTCCCGTTGGAGAGTCGTTAGGTCGTAAAGCAGGGGCGAAAGCTGAGTAGATGGCTTTTTCTCTTCGCTGACGACGCCGATCTTGCCTTTGCATTTTTGCTCGATTTCCGCGGCTCTTTCCCGGCCCCAAATCCGCTCCGCGCGCGCGTCTTCATCTCCATCTTTCTTAAAATTCTCATCGAACCAGCGGCCACGATAGCTTCCGGCCTCGACACCGAATTCAGCATGAACTTCGAAATATGGCCGTGGCTTGAATCCCCGGATTTTTCTTCACGGCCAGCCAGGATCGCCAGCGTCGGTGTCTGACCCGGCCCGCTGCGGTCATTTGAAATCCGCCGCTACGCGAGTTGAAGGAGGTCAAGGCCCGGGTGGCGTTGATGCCGACAAGCCAGTCGCTCTCCGCCCGGGATCGCGCGGCGTCGGCTAACGGTCGCATCTCCTGCTCGGAACGCAGATGCTCAAACCCGGCGCGGATTGAGTCAGCCGTCATCGATTGCAACCACAGCCGGCGCGTCGGTTTTTCCCTCCGATCCAGCGCATGGTGTTGCGAAAAATCAGTTCACCTTCACGACCGGCGTCACAGGCATTGATGATCTCAGTCACATCCGGTCGCTGGGCGAGTTTTTTAGCAAGTATAAGCGGTCCTTGGTTTTTTCCTTAGGCACGAGATCGAAGTGATCCGGCAACACTGGCAGATTCTCGAGCTTCCACTTTCCGCGTTTCACTTCCGCTCCCTCTGGTGGAACCATTTCGACGACGTGACCGACTGCCGACGAGATGACGTAGCGATCGTTCTCGTAGTGATCGCCTGATTTCTGACGCCGAGAACGCGGGCGAGGTCAATGGCCACGCTTGGTTTCTCGGCTATGATCAGAGTCTTGGACATGAAAGGGTGCAATCGAAGCTCAGCTTCGCCTGAATTGCAAATTGGTAAAAGCAAGACCCGGGCGAGATCCCGAATCAGAAGGCTTATCCCAGCTTCACGAAATATTTGCCGGGCAACTGTTTAACGAGGCGTTTCAACTCCAGACGCAAAAGAACCGAAGAGACCGTCGGACTTGGCAGGTTGCATCTGGCCGCGATGGCGTCGATGGCGGTTTCGCTCGCTTCAATCGCGTCATAGACGCTGCGCTCCGATTCTGATAATTCGGGCAACGGCCGTGTGGCGGCGGCGATCGGTTTTGATTCCGGCAGGAGAATTTGGAGATCGTCCAGGATATCGGAGGCATCCATTACAAGCTTTGCGCCTTGCTGAATCAGACGATTGGATCCCATCGCACTCGGGGCATTGATGTGCCCCGGCACGGCGTAAACAGAGCGGCCCTGCTCGATCGCCTGGGAAGCGGTGATCAGCGCACCACTATTCAAACCCGCTTCCACAATCAGAATCCCCTGGCTCCATCCGCTGATGATTCGGTTGCGCATCGGAAATGTCTGGCGATCGGGTTCGATTTCCATCGAGAATTCGGAGAGGATCGCGCCATTTCCATTGCGGATTTTCTCGGCGAGTGCAGCGTTTTCCGGGGATAAAGTCTCGACAATCCTGAGCCAATCATCGCGATCGTGCGACCTTTAGCCGCGAGGGCGCCCTGATGCGCCGCCGTGTCAATTCCACGCGCGAGTCCACTAATGACTGTCAAACCGGCGTAGGCCAACTGATAAGACAGTTTCTTAGCCGATTCGGTCCCGTAGTGAGTCGTCCGGCGTGAGCCAATAATGCCGATGGCATGCTGATCGCGTTCCTGCACCTCGCCCCAGACGTAAAGCACGATGGGCGGCGAATGAATTTCGCGCAACGACTTTGGGTACTGCGGAGACTCTTGCGTAATCACGCTCGCACCAAAATCGGAAATTCTCTTTAACTCCGCACCCAGATCGACAATCGACTCCCAATTCGAAATCTGTTCCGCGACTTCGTTGCCAATTCCTTCGATTCTGCGCAGTTCATCACGCCTCGCCGTAAGAACGTGCTCCGGTTGGCGAAACACTTCGAGGAGCTTGCGCAACCGAACCGGCCCCATCGTCGGCAACATGTTAAGCGCGATGCAGGCTTCGGTGGAATTCATTTCGAGCTCTGGGCTGATACGCTAATACAGATGACTGACCAACACGGTTGACTTGTAGAGGCGCTCGTGCCAGGCGCCTATTACTTCGATTTCGGTGCTTGATACAAGCACCGCTACCACGTCACCCGCAGCGGACTAAAATGGAATTTCGTCTTCGTCAGCCTCGGCAGCCGCAGCGGGATTTCGGCGGTGCAACTGGTTTGCCGGCGCGTCCAGCGCGATCACCCTCATCGCCGCCATTAGCAGCGCCGCCACCGCGGGGACTTCCCAGCATTTGCATCGTTTCGCCGATCACTTTTAGTTTGCTCCGCTTTTGTCCGGACTGTTTGTCGTCCCAGGTGTCGAGCTGGAGCCGGCCCTCAATAAAAACCGGCCGCCCTTTTTTAGATACTCACCGGCGACTTCCGCCGTGCGTCCCCAGAAAGTGACATCCACAAACGTCACCTCCTCGCGCTTCTCGCCGTTTTCCAATGTGTATTGCCGATTCACCGCAATTCCAAGATCCGCCACGGCGCTCCCTTTTGGCGTATAACGCACTTCGGGATCGCGGGTCAGATTTCCAAGCAGAATGACTTTATTAAAACTGGCCATGCCTCGTTTTAGCGAAGTTATTGTTCGGCCGCGACCTTTTTCGGAGTCTTTTCCACCTTTTCACTTTTTGGCTTCAGCCGTTGAAAATGCTGGCGATAAACCTCGGGATCGAGTTTGAATTTCGCCCGCAATTTCACAATCAGCTGCGGATCGGCATTGAAAACGAAATTCACATAGTATCCCGCGTCCAATTCGCCGGCAGCGTAGGAAAATTGCCGTTTATCCATCTTTTGCACTTGCTCGATCTTCGCCCCTTCTTTTTCAAACTCTGATTCCAGCCGGTCGACCACCTCTTTCAATGTGTCGTCTTTCCCTTGAGTATTGAGGACGAGCAGCGCTTCGTAACGATTCGTCATGATTCTTGAATTTTGTTGAACGTGTTCATCGCGGAAACGACGCCATTGTCAACGGCGCATTTGATCGCTTCAACACCGCGTTCGATCGCCGATTTCACCAGCGGTCGTTCTTCTTCGAAAACCGGCCCAGCACGTAATCGACCCCGCCGTCGCGGGGCGCTGCGCCAATTCCGATGCGCAGCCGCGGAATTTCTTCCGTTCCAAATTGCATGATAATCGACTCCAATCCGTTATGGCCGCCAGTACCGCCGCTGGGCCGAATCCGAATGCGGCCCAGCGGCAGGGCCAGATCATCCAGCACCACGAGAATTTCCGGGGTCGCAATCTTGTAGAACTGCGCGATAGCGACAAGGGGTAACCGCTGCGATTCATAAAACTCACCGGCTTCGCCAGCAAAGTATCGTCGTGTTTTGACGTGAGCGCGTCCCACCTGGTCGATTTCTCCCAGATTGATCCAAACTGCGCCGCAAGATGATCCACCACCACGAAACCGATGTTATGGCGCGTGCCCGCATATTCTGGTCCGGGATTCCCCAGACCAGCGACCAAACGAATCTTACTAGGATTAGTTTCGCCCAACGGCATTAGATTCGGCATCGTGCGACGAAGCGCTCGATCCACCAGCAGAATGCAAAACTATTTCTTGGCCTCTTTTTCCTTGGCTGCCGGAGGGGCTGCTCTCGCTGCCCCGGTCGCCGCGGGCGTCGCTGCTTCGCCTTCCTCTTTCTTTCCTTGATCACTTCCGGACCTGCCGCCGTTTCGGCGATCGCCGCTACCGGCTCTTCTTCAACGGCCGGGGCCAGGACGGAGAACGCGGTAAGGTCGACTGGCGTTTTTGCAGTTACACCGTCGGGCAATTTGATGTCACGAACGTGAATCGAATCGCCAATATTTAACGCGGAAACGTCCACCGTAATCTTATCCGGCAGATCACGCGGCAGACATTCCACCGCCAGAACGCGCAGGCTCTGCTCGAGCAGTCCACCAAAATTCTTCACCCCATTAGCTATACCCGTCGCCTCGAGCGGAACATCGGCCTCGATTTTTTCGTCCATCGAAACAGCATGAAAATCAACGTGCAACACATCACCCCCACCGGGGAATGTTGAATTTCCTGGATCATTGCCATCCGCGAGCTCTTTTCGCCGGCGATCTCGAGTTCTACCAAAATGTTTTCCCCGGACGCGTGACTTAGCATCACGCTAATGTCGCGACGCGAGACCTGCAGGGGCTGCGGCTTATCCCTGCCGCCATAGACTATGGCCGGAATTATTCCGCGTTGCTTTAATTTACGCATCGCCGAGCGGCCAGTGGTTTCTCGGCGCTCCGCTGTCAGTTTTACTTGCTTAGCCATGCTTAACCTTTGTCGTTATCGATTTTAAACAGCGACGAAACCGATTCATCATTGTGAATCCGCTTCATCCCTTCGCCCAGAAGTTCCGAAACGCACTGCACCTCGACCGGAAAACCTTCGATCCTGGCGCACCGGCGTGCTGTTGGTCGTTACTAATTCCTTAATTTCCGATTTTTGCAACCTCGGGATAGCGACATCGACCAGCACGGCATGCGCAACCGCTGCGTAAATATCGAGAGCGCCGTGTTTCTTCAAAATGGTGGCCGCTGAAGTGAGTGTGCCCGCCGTTTCGGTCAAATCGTCTGCCAGCAAAATATCGCAGCCCTCCACTTCGCCGATCACATACAACGCCTCCGTTTCAGTGGCGCTCTTGCGCTGTTTGGCCACGATCGCCAGGCCCGCGCCGAGCGCCTGCGGAGTAGGCCGATGCCATTTTCAATCCACCTACATCCGGCGACACAATCACGGTTTGCCGCGTCAATTTTTGCCGAAGATATTTGATCAACACTGGCATGGAATAGAGGTGATCGACAGGAATATCGAAAATCCCTGCACCTGCTGCGCATGGAGATCCATCGTCAAGACGCGATGAACACCGGCTGCCACCAGGAGATTGGCTATGAGCTTGGCCGTTATCGGAACACGCGGTTTATCTTTTCGATCCTGTCGTGCGTATCCAAAAACGGGATCACCGCGGTGATGCGATCAGCGCTGGCTCGTCGCGCCGCATCCACCATGATGAGCAACTCCATCAAATGATCGTTAGTCGGCGGACAGGTCGGCTGAATAATAAAAACATCGCGCCCACGAATGTTCTCTTCGATTTTGACATAGGTCTCGCCGTCGGGAAATGCGCTAATCGTAGCCTGGCCGAGCGGCACTCCAATGTAATTGCAAATGCGCTGGGCCAGCTCGCGGTTGGCCGAACCGCTGAATACCTTCATCTCCGGTTGAAGTGCGAACATAGGCGGGCGCAAGATTACGCGTGAGGCGAGACCGTTTGCAACACTGCGCCATCCGATTCGAAAAACGGAGGCGACAGTTACTGTCGCCTCCGCCAAACACCGCAATATGAACTCGTGAAAACTATATGTCGCCCAACTGCCGCGCGTGACGTCGCCGCAAATATTGCGTGGCGAAGGCCAGCGCAAAAAACCGATAATAGGAAACAGCGCGTTCATCTCGAGAATGGGCGCGGCATTCACCAGCGCCCACTCTTCGAACCCAGCTTGGCTATTATCGGTAGTACCGAAGTGCGCATATAAATAGACGAAGTCGCTCGTCTTGGTGCCGGCAAAATCGGACGTCGGGATATATGCATACATATCGCCGGAGCCGCTGCCGTGATTACGTGAAGCATCGAGGATGACGCTGTCACCGGAGCTAAAGGTGTAGCGCAAAGTTCCGAGCGAGCCAACGTTGCTGGTCGTCTGACTACCCACTTTGGAGGTATAAAATTGCAGCTGATCCAGCGATATTAGTGACTTGCTGCCGCCGGGTTCATTGACGTCCAGCAAAAGTTTGAAATAACTGGCACCACCTAAAGTGACTTGCGTGTTTTGGAGATCGCCAAATGTGAGATCATGCGTCCACGGTCCGGCGTTTATCGTCAAACGGAGTGCCGCCAGATGTATTATAACCCTGTTCGACCGGGGAATTCTCCAGCCGCAAGAACGGTTGAATCACGCCAGTCCCGGTAGGCTGCGGGGTCGTGAAGACGAATTGCGCGCCGTTAATGTAGCCGCTGTCATTGGATCCGGTGAGGTCAACAACCGTGGCGCGACCAACGGTTGCACAAATGATAATGGCGACGATAAGAACGATGCCGCGAGCAATCATTTAATCCCAATCCCACTGTCCGGCTTCCAACGCGACCTAAATAGCGTTTCAAGCTCGGTTTACCCCATGATTCTCATAAATGCGTCGCAACGTCAACGCCAAATCTCATGCCAGCTAAGTCAAAAACAGCAATTTGTCATCATCGCTGCCGGATTATTTCGTAAAGGCCAACGGTTACGTCGTCTTAGGCTAAAGAGTTAGCTCGAACAACGCAAGCATATTGTAATTCAGCCGACTTAGGACCAATCTATGTCTCGAGCAAGGCATGCGTCGAGGGTATAACGCTTGCTTTCATAATTACTATGATTATACGTGATGTCCATAGTCAGCCTCGGTCTGCCCACGGGTTTGAGCCAGGCCCGCAAACCCGGCGTACTCTCCCCTTCGCCCAGCCGGCCATGCTATGGGCTTACCCTCGGCTATTCCCCCGGAACAAGCTTTTCCAAGGTAAAAGTAGGTAGACCTTCCTCACACCGCGGCGGGTGATCCGTTTCGCTCGAAAAGGAGAAAGGTTGACACGCTCCGCCCCTTCCATGCCGAGCACAATCTCGTAACTCTGACGAGCGAACACTTAGGATTGCGTCTGGAACGTCGGAATCCCTGACGTGGCTTTCGTGAGCTCCGTCTGGTCGATAGAGCTGCGGCCGCCGGAGTTGCGTTTGCACCGGACGGCGGCATAGTTCGCATCGTCTAAATGAACGCAGCCGAAACGATCCATATCGAACGGCCAACGACCGATTCGAAGATTTTCGCGCATACGCGCTGGGATATTGTGCCCGCGCTCGCCGGGTTATTTCACTTTTCTACCTTCTGGCGATGTATTTTCTTTTCCCGTTCACCCTCTTTGGGTGATGCTGATTATGGGGTTCGTCTACGCACTCATGATCAACGCCAATATCAATGGCGTCGCTCACAACTTCATCCATAATCCGTTCTTTCGGCCGGACTGGATGAACCGCATCTTTGGCGTGGTCGAATCGGTCGCCTGCTGCTTTTCGCAGACCTACTATGATGCGGTGCACATGCAACATCACAAGGGAAACGCCGATCGACCGGATGAGCATGGCGAAACCATCGATTGGATTTCTATTTACAAGCATGGTCATGACGGGAAGCAGAAAATCCCTGGGGCTACGTCTTTCTCAGCTTCTTTCGCGATAATCCAGCAGCCATCAAACGCGAACTAGCCAAGCGGGGAAACGCCGATGTCCGCTGGGGCACGATCGAGCTCGCTACGTTTATTAGCGTGTTACTGATGATGGCCCTTATTGTTCCGACGAACCCGATCGGCTTTATCAACTGGCGTTACATGCTGTTCTTTCTTCCTTTTTCTACTTGGGCCATTGCTTCAGCTACTTGAATGGATACTTCCGTCACTATGGGGCTAACCCGGACAAACCGATCGCGTGGGGCGTAAGTAGCTACGGCAAGATTTACAACTGGATCTTCTTCTACAACGGCTACCACGCCGAGCATCATTTTCGTCCGAAAGTGCATTGGACGAAGATGGAGCAATTCCAGCGTCAGATCGCCGAATTACAGAAACGGGAAGGCGTCCGCGTCATCAATCATGCCCATATGCTCGGTTTCCTCGATCCGAATTTGCCCAAGCGCGGTCAACCCGCAGCGCAAACTTCGAAGCGATTTCCTAGACGGCGATACCGCTGTTGGGAGCGAGAAAGGATTGGCATTGCCAATGTCATCCCGAGCGAATGCGAGGGACCTCTCAATTGTTCTTATCTGCCAAGCTTGGGTAAGGCAGAGCGACGGTGAGGTCCCTCGCTCTGAAAATTTTCGGAGCTCGGGATAACGCGCGTCAACTTTGGGTCACTTTCTAGGAAGGCACTCGCGAGCTAACTGAATGTTCGTTACCTGGCTCCAAACGTTGCGCGCAGCTTTTCCTTTTTCTGCTCACAATCTTCCTGAAGCCGACGCACGTCCGCCGTCAATTGTTTCTCAAGCGATTCCACGTCATCGAATTTTCCAGCGGCGGCGGCCTTCGTAATCTGGTCGGTCAGAAAAATTTTCTTTCCGCAATCTTCGCGTTGAACGAGGAATCGATCTCCGCCAGTTCTGCCTTTTGCTCGGAGGTCAATGTTATAGTCGGCGAGCCTTTTTGCAGCCGTTCCATTGCCAGCTCGTAAGCGGACTTCATCATCGAAACCGTTGCTCGTTGCGTTGGCGAAATCAATTTCTAAGTTAGATCTGTGGACCGAAAGATTCGTTTGATCAGTGCTCGACTTCGACGGCACTCTCGTCGCTCATGACAGCGATCCGATACTCGATCCGGGCTGCATCGAATTGATCGGGCAGTTGCAACGTGACGGCGCGCTCTGGACGATCAACACCGGTCGCTCGGTCGAACTGCTCGAATCAGGTCTGCTCGATTTCGAATTTCCGATTCGACCTGATTTCATCCTTACCAGCGAACGCGACGTCTTCCGGCCATCGCGCAATGGCGGCAAGTGGGAGCCATTCGGTGATTGGAACGATCGCTGTGCGCAGGCCCATGCGGAGTTATTCAATTCCGCCCAATCCGTCCTGACCGAGATCATCGATTTCGTGAACCGCAAAACCAAAGCACGCGTGATCTATCTCGGCCCTGCAGCCGAGGGCGTGGTTGCAACGAGCGAGGAAGAAATGGATCGCATCACGGAATTCGTCGAGCAGGTGCGAACCAGACAGCCCGAATTTAATTATCAGCGCAACACCATTTATTTGCGTTTCTGTCACGCCGATTACCACAAAGGCGCCGCTTTAGCCGAGCTGTCGCGGCTGATCAACATTCCGCGCGAAGAGATTTTCGCGGCGGGCGATCATCACAATGACGTTTCAATGCTCGACGGGCGTTTCGCCGCGATGCCGGCTTGCCCCGCCAATGCGATCGACCAGGTGAAAGATGCAGTGCGCTCAGCCCGCGGCTACGTGGCTGAGCGCGAATTTGGTGCCGGCGTTCGCGAAGCCCTGTTGCATTTTCTGAACGGAAATGCGTTGAAGCGTTAAAAAGTTGGAGGGTTGAATTGGGAGGCGCCAACCGCTTCAACCCTTCAATGCTTCAACTCTTCAAACGTTCCCCGCCACAGAAATTGGCAGCTCCGCGTCGGCTTCGATTTTGCCGGCGAACCGGTTAGTCATGTAGGTCATCATGAGGACCCAGAAAGCAAGGGCAAGGGCGAAAAGGGGAAATTGCAGCGCCAACGGCAGCGAATAGATAACCGCCATTAACGGGATCCAAACTGCCCAGGTCGCGACCAGCACCGGGAAGGCATGCTCGCGATAATATTGCCAGGTGAGCAGTGGCCGCAGTTTCGCGAAGGAATACCCAGCGTTCTTCCACGCGTACTCCCCAGATCCCGTAAGGCGCGGCAAAAACGGATTGTAACCGAATTGGTCGAGACAGATTTTGGCGGCCACAATTGGGACGCTGGCACGATCACCCAACCACTCCGCCATGGCGCGATACATCAGGTTAACGAGAAAAGCCATCAAACGCCCAGAATGGTGCGTTAAAAACAAAATTGCGCGCATTTTGCAGTCGAATGCGACCGCGCTGAAAAAACACGATAACGAACAGCTCCGGTAACACCGCGCCCACGATTACTGACGCGATCAAGACGAAGGTGAGACCATGCCGTTGTTTGAAGTCAGCCAGCGCATTCAGAAGCGCTGCGCTCGGCGGATGAAAATAGTAGGCGAGCAAAATCGCCAGCATCACGCTTTGAAGAACAAATGCTGGCGCTGCGTTTGCCTTGGCCGCCTCCCAACCAATCAGCCAGGGTGTTCGTCGGCGCGACATGCGCGCAAACTGGCCTGCGTCGGCAGCGCTTCAAGGCGAAAACGAGTTTGGATATAGTTTAGCGTCGACTGACTTCTCATTAACACCCTGCTTTAGGTGGGTGTTAACGACGCCTGAGCGCGGCCCAACCGCTTCAGCGGTTTTTGTGAGTCAACAAGTAAACCGCTAAAGCGGTTGTGGTAGCAGACTTCGGCCATACACCTCGCTGAAGCGAGGTGTTAATGAAATAGGATATAGCACAGCAACGCTAAATACGTACGAGTTTGGGAATGGGATCAAGAAATCCTCGGTCGGCTGCATTTCGCCGGTAATCAGCTAAATTTCTCCGTGCACGTCGCTACCGTAACCGACATCAAATCGTTGCATCTCGACGAGCTGCGCGGGATCGCCGAGCCATCGTATCGTGCCGATCAAATCACCAATTGGCTTTACCAGAAGCGGGTGCAACTCTTTCGCCGAAATGACGGATTTGCCACAGGCTCTGCGCATGCAACTCGCAGACAATTTTTCCTTCGACAACATCGATACTTTGCGCGTCCTCGGATCCAAAGATACGACTCAAAAATTTCTCTTTCGATTGAGGGACGGCAATCTAATCGAATCGGTCCTGATTCCAGCATCGCCCGCGCTCTACGGATCGCCCTCGGATCGTCGCACGATTTGCATTTCGACTCAGGTCGGTTGCGCGTACGGCTGCAAATTTTGCGCAAGCGGGCTGGATGGTTGGAAACGAAATCTGCGTGCGGATGAAATCGTAAATCAAATCATGATGGTCGAAGAAGCGTCCGGCGAGCGCATCGACAACATTGTCTTTATGGGCATGGGCGAGCCGCTGGCGAATTATGATAATCTCATGCGCGCGATTCAGATCATCAATGCGCCCTGGGGAATTGGGATTGGCGCCCGTCATATCACGATCTCTGACGAGTGGATTGGTTCCACAAATTCGCCAATTGGCAGATCAACCCTTGCAGATTCGACTCGCGGTTTCATTGCATGGCGCCAGCGACGATGTCCGCAGCCGGATCATGCCGATAAATCGCAAGTATAACCTGAGCGCGCTCCTTGATGCCTGCCGCTATTTCACTTCACGGAAGAAGCAGCGGATCACATTCGAGTATATTTTAATCGCTCAAGTAAACGATTCGGACGAACAAGCGCGTCAGTTGGCTAAACATGCGCGCGCCTTGGAGGCCAAAGTTAACCTGATTCCGTATAACACGGTTGAAGGTCTGGATTGGACGCAGCCTTCCTCTGACCGTCAGAAAAATTTCTCGCCGTGCTGCGCGCGGCCGACGTGCGTGCAACCCTTCGCCGAGAAAAAGGCGATGACATCGCCGCGGCCTGCGGGCAATTACGCTTGCAAACACAACGCGGTATGCGCCACGCCTGCTCTCGAATCGAGCGGCTAAATCGATTGCGCCGCGCTGCAAGCTGGCGTCTATTTCATCGCATGGCCGGATTCGATCACCAGCCGGAAGGCGCTTGGGACGAATACGATTGGGAGCGTTTTCTCCAGCAGCAGGACCATAAGACCGAGAAATACATGGAATTGCTAGAGAAGTATTTGGATGATCCAAATCGCGACCAGATCATTGCGCGTGAAATGGGTTGGACCCAGCTGCTGGATGGCCGCGACTGGACGCAGGAGGTGGACGCATTGCTGGAGGAAGAGGGAGGAGGAAAAACCGACGCCAGCCGATTCCTTCGAAGAGCACAGCCTTTATCGCGCCGCCTTTGCCCTAACCGTCTGGATCGATCATATGTTCGATCAGGACGCGACCCTGCAAAACGAGCCTTCAGCGGTAAAACTGGCCACCCACGCCGCTCTGGCGAGCGCAAAACTAGCCGCCGCCTTGAGCGGCGAGGATGTCGATGAAATCGGAATGACGATCGCGTATTTGAAACGTGCGCTGAAAGCGATCACCCTTTCGATGGACGCGGCCGCCGCGCTCCTGCGCGAGAAGCGGATCGCGGCCTCCCAGCACGCGGTCCTTTTGCAGCGACTTTTCCAGGTGCGCGACGGGATTATTACGCTAATCGGGGAATATCGCTGCGAGTGGCGCCGGCGCTTCGGCTCTGAAGGCTTTCAGGGTTGAATGAATTAAATCAGCGCCCCTCCGTCCAATTATGCAAACGGAAGCGTCTGTGGCTCAGCCCGATGTCTCCGAACTGGAACTGGTAAAACAGTGCCAGGCGGGTGACAGCGACGGCATTTGACGAGCTGGTAGTACGCTACCGAACCCGAGTTTTGGAATGATCTACAACATGGTTCATAACGAGCAGGATGCCTGGGATCTTGCCCAAGACAGTTTCGTAAAGGCGTGGAAATCAATCGATCGCTTTCGCGGGAAGTCTTCATTTTATACCTGGCTCTATCGCATCGTGATGAATGTGACCATCGATTGGCTGCGCAAAAACAGGTCAAAGGAGGCGGGACAGAATTTGATGACAATGTTCAATTACGCGAAATCGATCCGGCCTCGAAAACCGTTCCGCGAGCCGAACCGCTGCCCCACCAGCGAATGGAAAGGGGCGAAGTGCGGGCGCAGGATCGATCGAGGCGATTGCGCAACTTTCGCCGGAACACCGCGCCGTAATTTTGATGAAGGAAACCGAAGAGCATGCAATATCACGAGATCGCGGAAGCGCTCGGTTGCTCCATCGGCACAGTGATGTCGCGCGACTATTTTATGCGCGCAAAAACTGCAGAACCTATTGAGGATGTTTATGAAAACGTTTGAGGAAAAGTGGACGGCCTGGATCGACGACCAGCTAACGGGTCGTGAACTCCGAGGAATTCCTGGCCTCGCTCTCCGGATAGGACTGCGGCTGAAGCGGAAAAGCAGAGCGCGAAACAAGTCGGTTCCCTTTTGCGCTCTGCTTTTCCGCTTCAGCCGCAGTCCTATCCGAGAGCAGGCCGAATTCCTCAGTTCACGACCCGTTGGCTGGTCGTCGGTCGGATGCGTCGCGCCTCAAAACGTTTTTATCGGCGGCTCCTCAGCCAAGGTTCTTTTTTGCGCGCGTAATGTCGCGACATCTGTGCCCATGGGGCTAACCGAGCGCTCCGCGATCTTCGTGATGACCGTGATGTCGGACTCGCTCATCCAAATTACGGCGCGGTGTTCCGGCGAGGTGCGCAATCGCCTGATCGATCGCTGCTCGCGCTTCGCCCGCTCTAAACAGTGGGAACAGTAACCGGATCACCGGGGTTTTTCGAGACAGATTTTCGCGTTCAATTGAACGCGTGGCAAAAGCGGGGCTGTCCTCCTTTGACCTGTTTTTAACGGCCAATCGATGGTCGCATTCATCACGTGCGATAGGCCAGGTATCGTGAAGAGACTTCCGCGAACATCGTGCAACACAGCAGACACAGGCATCTGCTCGTTATGAACCATGTTATGAATCATTCCAAAAACTCGAGTTATTCAGCATAACACCAGCTCGTCAGATGTGTATCGTCGTGGCTGACACCAGTTCGGACTTCGGGGAACATCGAGTTGAGCCACGAACGCTTTCGTTTGAGTATTGGACGCCGATTTATTCATTCGGCCCTGAGAAACCTTCAGGCAAGCCAGCCCATCGCGATGACTACGATAGCGTAATGTCCGTCGCGCGGAACTGCATGCTGGGCCGCGATCTGCGGAGGCCGACGGCCGATTGTCGCTTTCGGCGCGCGTTCAAGCTTCGCGTCATTCCATTTAAATCATCATCGCCGCTCAGGCGGCGTAATTTTGCGGCGTGAAATGACAAATTTACCGCTGAAGCTCATTTCGGTGCGTCAGACGCATGATCGATCCGAACGGTGGGAAGAGGCAAGGCTGGTAACCTTCGAAGGATCGGCTGTCGATCCTCTTCGCGTGGCGTACACTCCTGCGCCGATCGCCGTCAGCAGCAGCCCATTCGCGTGCGTAATCTGGTCGCGTTTGGATCGTCATACCAGCAATTCCATGTATTTGTCTTGTTGCTGAAGAAGCGCTCTGTCGTATTCGTCGCAACGGTGGTCGTCAGCCGTAAATAGTTTACGCTTGCCCGGCTGTGTTTAGCCGCTCGATCGGCAATTCCGCGTTGTGTTCGCAAGCAATGTGCTCTGGGCCGCGGCGATCAATCGTCGCCTTTTTCTCGGCGACTTCCGCACGTCAGCCGCGCGCGGCACGGCAGGCATTTGCGGTCGAAGGAAACTGCGTCAATCAGACCCTTCAACTTTGGTATGCGGAATCAAGTTGGCTTTGCCTCCAGGCTGCGCGCATCAGCGCTGTTCGTCGAATCGTTGCGCTGAGCGACCAAAACAGACTCAGTGTGATCGCCTTCTTCCGTGGCGGCGAACTGCATTTATCGGCGTGATCCGACTTTGCGGTTTGCCGTCGCTGGCTTTCATGAACACGGTCGAATCTGCAGGGTGATCTGCCAGTGGCGAGATTTGTGGAACCAATCCGCTTTCGAGATGATATGACGACGCCGATCCCCAGGGCGATGATGATCGCGCGCATGAAGCTATCGCGAGATCGACGTGCCAAGACAATGTTGTCGTGCGCTCGCCGGTCTTCCGCCGCCATGTTGGTCACGGTGCACTGAATTTCGTTCCAACCATCCAGCCCGCTTGCGCAAAGTGGCCGTAGCGCGAGGTCGAAATGCAAATCGTGCGACGATCCGAAGGTGTCCATCCAGAGCGCGAGGCGATAAAGGTGGACCTCGGCTGGTCAGGGGCAAAATCGCGATGTCGTCGAAAATGCGAGTTGCATGCGCGAAGCCTGTCGGCAAATCCATTTACCGGCATGCGCTTTCTGGTAAAGTACCAGTTGTCGGCACGATGTGTCAACAGGATGCAACGATTTGATAATCGGTCGCGTGCGCAGAAATTGGCGGCAGTAAACCGCCTGGTCCCATTCCCAGGCTCGCGCTATTTGGCGTTTGCTCTCATCTGTTTCGTGCACGTCGCTTCAGCGAGGTGACAGGCCGCGCTCAAGCCCGTCTTGGCTACCCACTTAGAGGCGTCGGTCAACCTTTAGGCTAATCCAGAGCTCGTTTTCCTTAGTGCTAGCATTTGAACCCAGTACGCGCATGTCGCGTCGTGAACACCCTGGCTGGTTGGGAGGCAGACCAGGCTCAAGCCAGCATGTTTGCTATTTCAAGCGATTATGTTCCTACTGCCACACTCACTTCGAGCACTGGCGTAGTCTCACCTTCGTGCGAGCACGTCGTAATCGTGGGCGCACCAGTATAAGTGTTTTTCAGCATGATCTCACATGCGCCTGTGCTCCACCGTGCTGGGCATTTGATGGCTTTCTCATCACAGTATCACGCCGTGGCAGAGTGGTGGGTCGATCGTGCCAGCGTGTGACCATAATGTCTCGATCAGATTACAATCCGTTTGCTGCGCTTAGGATCTGGGGAGTGCGCGATGAACTCGCTCGCGAGCTGCACCGGCAGTATTATCGCGGTGTCACCTTCCCGGTTAACGATTAATGGCGGTTATCTATTTGTTGCCGTGGCTTGTTTCCCCCTTTCGCCTTGCCTGCTCTGGGTATCGCGATGTTTACATGACTAACCGGTTAAAAGGCCCGAGCCTTGGCGGCGGGGAGACGATTTGAAGTTGAGCGTGAGGTTGTGATTTGGCACCTCCCCGATTCAACCCTCCAACTGCGATTTCCGTTCGAAAAATCGCAACAGGCGCTGCGAACGCCGGCAGCCGCGTAAGCCGCGGCAACATCTTTGCCTGGTCGATATCGAGACAGCATCTGGCACCGTCAGCATGGCTGTCATTATGATGATCGCCCGCCGCTATCCCTCTTTCGCGCAGATTTTTTGTTGGCTTCAAACAAGTGTTTTGCCAGCTGACGATCGACATGACAGAAACACGAATAAATGGTGTTGCGCTGATAATTAAATTCGGGCTGTACTGCTCGACGAGATTCCGCCAGAGTGCGATCCATTCTTCCTCGTAATTTCACATTTTCCGCCCTCAAACGGCGCGGTCTCACGCGCGCTTGCGCGGTTCACGGAAATCGTGATCTGGAAGGTGAATAGTGATCGACTCATCATGAACTGCACGCAGCGATCATTCCAGACGGCTTTCCCGCTGCCGCCGACCGCGCGGCGAACTGTCGCGTTCGCCAGCAGAATGAGAATCGGGCGGTGGCGACCTGATTCAGCGATTCGACGGCGGCCGTATTGTCGTCCAGGCGCACTGCCGATATCGCGTTGGCTGCCCCGATCAATTCGATGCGGCAGATTTGCCCGGGTCATGATAAATTGTCGAGTAGCAGGCAATGCTCGTCCACGCAATCCAGCAGGAGATTGATTTCGTAACGCAACGAGCAACGATTTCCGATGATGAGCGCTTGCAACTGACGTGGAACGACTTAGGCTCGCCAGAACTATGGCTCCGAGCAAAGGAGATCGATTCCTCGTTCAGTCTGGAAGAAAAGACACTCTGGCCATTCAGGCGAGGCCGCCACACCTGGAGGTGACGTGGAATAAGCAGGCTGGTGATGGCGGACATGCGTCGGCTGGAAGATGTGGGCGGAAAGAGCTTTGCGCGCAGCGTTTACAGATTTGGGTAACAGGCAGTGCCAGTTAGAAACTCGCAGTGCTACAGAGGTGGGCCCAGAAATTGACGCGCGTTATCCCTGTCCGAGGACATTCAGGCGAGAGGACCTCACCGTCGCTCTGCTTACTAAGCCGGCGGAATAAAACAGGTGAGGAGGTCTCTCATTAAACTCAGTGGCTGTCTGCAATCTAAACTCCAGCCTTAAATCTAGAAATCCTTCAGAGATTTGCGCTGCGGAGTTGACTGCGCCTGGAAGAGCCAGGCATATGTATGGAACCTTCCATTCTATGAACTAAACGTCTGACGCTGGAGTAACTCGTCTTTGGGTCAATCTCGGACAGCCAATGCTCGGCGTGACAGCCGATTATGAAGAGAGTCCGGTTATGTTCTACGCCCCAGGCGATCGGTTGTCAGGTTAGCCCTTGTGACGGAGATATCCATTCAGATGGCGGCGATATTTAAATAGAAGGAGAAAAACGGCGTAACAACGCCGATTGACGAAGCCCGTCGGATTCATCAGACAACTCAGCGCCATCATCAATAACACGCTAATAAATGGCGAGCTTCGTCGTCGCCCCACAGCGGCAATTCGCGTTTGATCGACTAAGCGGCCTTTGGCAGATAAATCCCGATCGATGGTTTCTGCCGCAGCTATCCTCGTCCGGCGTTACCTGATGTGCGGCAGATTCGACCGCGCCAAAGACGATCCGGCAGAAATGGATATGGATGAGTTGAGCGACTCCATTAATATTGGCGTTGGTGCGTAGACAAACCCGCAATCAGCGTCACCCCAGGAGATGAACGGAAAAGCTCATCGCCGAAAATAGATAAAGTGAAATAACCCGGCGACGCCAGCCACAATAATAACGCGCCATGCGCGAGAATCTTCGGGCGGTCGTTGGCCGTTCGATACGGATCGTCGTACGTTCGACTAGACGATGCGAACCTCAGTGCAAACGCAGCGATCGACGGAAGGCTCGCGGCAAATCAAGATTGCGATCGTTCTGCCTGGCTGTTCGCTCGTCGACCTTTCCTCGTTCTGAGTAGCTCAGTCGGCCACCGCGTGTGGCTACACCGGCTGTTCGGGGAATCATGACCCGTACGGATGAAGAGAGGCGAGCGCCGGGTTGGCGTGGAAACGCGAGGCCCGGAACCTATCTGTATGGCACGTACTAATTCATAATAATTATGGCTCAATACCGCCGCCAGCTATCGATGATTCTAAGAGCAACACATATTT
>ERZ1370068.8818-contig-7642_pt1 | contig 37450 bp, 61 predicted proteins | sample MGYA00561227_ERZ1370068 | MGnify/ENA primary metagenome ERZ1370068 (study PRJEB38410, sample SAMEA6850437) | metagenome | study: Metagenomic assessment of the ecological functions of the soil: analysis of the soil microbiota associated with the...
CGTTACGTATTACCTGACGAATCCGGTGGCCGCGTGATACGCGAACGAGGAAGGTGGATTGGCCGCCGCGTTCGTGGCCGTCCTGAAAGAGTTCCGTCAGCGCTACTGTCTTGAGCTACGAGCCCTCGCAAGGCACGAAAAAGGGCTGGCACGAGATTCAGGTGAAATTGAAGGCAAGTCAGGAGAAATCGGGTGCCTTTGCCCCGGCTACGCCGTGCAGTGATCGACCACATGCGCGCCTCTCCGCCACATCGCCGTCACGCTCGCACTCGCTGGGTTGCTCATCGGCCGGCCGAGCAACGCGCAGACGCAGGGCGAGACCGAGTCCTACTTCTGACTCCCGGTTCGCCTCTTATCAAAGCCGGAAATGTCCGGTGCGCCACCACCAGAGTCGGCGCCCTGTTAGGCAAAACGGATTGAGTGGCCTCGGCGGCGCTGCGCTATGTTGAGGCGTGGACGCATGCGCGAAATTAGGCTGATGAGCGCCGAGCGCCGAAGGCTCTTTGCTGTTGCTCACCGAGTCCTTCTTTCAGGCGGAAGACAGCTCCGGATTGTCTGATGGGTTTCTCTCACACTCGCGGCGATTTGCGGACGCCATTGAGATGAGCCATGACGCCCCGGGGAAGATGTACGACGGCCTGAAGACGGTCGATCTGAAGCCGCGTCCATTTTTGCGCACCTGGCATCTGGTGTGGGGAGTCCTGCTAGCCAGGGGCACGGCTGGCTGCCGATGCGCGGCTGGCTGACTACCTGGGTTCATGGACTTGAGTTGATTTCGCAGGATACCGAGCTCCCGTCGCTGCGGCTCGCGCCGGAAATGAGTGTGGTTTCGGCCGGATACATAACGCCGGGAGGATTTGGCGCCGATACACTGACAAGAATCTGCAGTCCGCCGCCGCGGCTGTGCCGTGAGTGAACAGCCTGGTCTGTCGAGGCGCAGCCCGGCTTGCCCGCAGTCTCTGACCGACGACCTTACCGAGCCGCGGCGACCCTGAGCAGCGCTGGAGAGTAGCGGAACGATCCGGGTGATGCGCTACCTCCACCGACTCTTTCTTGGCGATCTGCTGCGTCAGCAACGCTGGTAGCGGTTGCCGCAGCCTTCGCGGAAGTGGTCGGACTGGTTCCGATCGCCCAGTCGGCGCGTCTGCCGCGGCGCGGCTTACCAGGCGGGAAGGCGATCGCCTGCCGCCACGCTGACGTCCTGCGGGCCTTCGGACCAAGGATCAGGCAAGCACTTCTGCGGTGGTGGACACCGAGGGCAGTGGTGGGCGTTCGTGATCTCTGGCGACTACGGGCGGCATCGCGATGGTGCGGCAATGAAACAGCTCGCAACGTCATCGTCGCGTCGCGCCACCGGTTGGTGATTGCCGGGCGGCCGGCGGGCGCACAGACCACGCGCCACTCGGGTGTCGACGTCGTGCGTGTGGACACGTTGGTCACGAGCGGAGCCGCCTGTTCGCGCTGCGGGCCGCTGACTTCGAGCTGAGACAACGGTATTCTCCGTGAAATCACCGATGTCGCATACGAACGCCGCTGCCGAACGTCATCGTTGCGCTTGACCTGAGCGGGAGCGTCGCAGCCAGCCAGCTCATGCACCTGAAGGATGGTCTGCAAGCGCTGGATCGGGCGCTTGCCGGTAGCGACCGGGCGGCGCTCGTGAGCTTCTCGTATCGGCTGACGCTCCACCTTGCGCCACCGGCGATCGCGAGACTCGAGCGGTCGTCGCGGCCCGTCAGTGGTGGGTCGACCGCCGCAACGATAATTTCGCCGGCTCGGCCTGGGTGCGCGAGGCCGATCCCGGACGAACGCTCCTGTTGCCGTTCAGCGACGGTATCGATACTGCGAGCTGGTCGCCGGCCAGGGAAGTGATCGATGCGGCGCGAGCGTCCGGACGTTGTCGTATTCACCCGGTTACGTCCAGGCGGACCTGCTCCGGCGCCCACCTCCATTACCAGTCATCATGCCGGGCGTCACGCGCTGACGACGGATTTACCAGATGCCGGAGGCTTTGCCGACGAAACCAGGGGTCGGCAGGTTTTACGCCGACAGCGAACGAACGCTGCAGAAGACGCTCGGCTGACGGCTTGACGAATTCGGGCAGCGATATTGCCTCAGTTACACCCCTGAGGAACGTGCTTCCTGGCGGCTGGCACACACTCAGCCAAGGGGTCCGCGCAATCGTGGCCAGGTGACGGCACGCCGCGGCTACGCGGCGTGACGGGCGCTGGTATTCCGCCGCCACATTCGGTGAAGGAACACCTGGCGATCTGGCTGGCGCAGATTGCGGGCGTTTCTTGTCCTGATATGCGCGCCGGGACCTGTAAGCGCCCTGGCGCAGGGTCACCCGACGAGGCGCTGTATCAGATCCAGGTCTACGACGACCGATCGAGACGCACGCAGCGCGATCTTCCGCGACGCCCGCGAAGCTCGACGCCATTCTCGCCCCGACGGCAAACCGCAACTCGCAACCTGGCTGAAGTCAGCGAGTGAAGCTGCCGCCGATCAGCAGCGTTTCGATGCGTGATGTTGATCTACACTTCGAGGTGCCGTCTACGCGGCCTTCCGGCGGTTAAGAATCTGCCCTCGCGCTGAACGGCTCCGCCGCTACCCCATACCCTTGACGATGGTGCGTAGCGGTAGAATTGCGCGTCGTCTCGACGGCAGGTCGGCGTTCCCGCGCCGCTGGTATCCGTTCTGGGAAGCGATGCTGCACGGGATCATCGCATGACTTCCTGATACCTGTGGATTTCTCCTGACTCGATCTCCTTCCCGAAGCGCTGGAGGTGCGTCCCGACGACTCGAGATACTATGGGCGCCGGGGCCCACATGCTGCTGGCGCCCGGCAGGAGAACCCTCATCGGAGCCCCGTCGGGGCCAGTTCCCGTCGCGCATCGCCTCACCAGGCGAGTGAATACTACCTGCGACGCAGCCATAGCCGCCAACCCCGGGGAGAGGTTGGGGAGGCTCGGCCGCGACTGGCGCGAAGTATCGCCGAGCTGGGATGAGGTCGCGAGGGGCTACGATCGCCGGGGACGACCGGAGTCCTGGAAAGCGTCTGTTAGTCTCGCGCGAATGGCGAGGGAGATCTATACGAGCGCTTGGCGACATCCCGCGCCGTGCCGCCGCCGCCTACGATAAGCGATTCCACTCCGTCCGCGTGCCAGTCTGCCCGTATTGCGAAAAGCCTCCTCGAACATCAGTCAGGCGCACGACAGGAAGCCGTCGAGGAAGTCCTCAGGGCGGCGCGTCATTGCCGCCTGACGAAAACGATCCGTGGTGGGTCTACCTTCGAGGTCAACCCAAGGCGCGATACGTATCTCAAACGGCTACTGTTTGATGGTGCTGCCTTTGACCGGCCGATTCCAACAGGGCCTTCGGCGTCACAGTTGGCGTGCTGATGGCTCTGCATGTGGCGTCGTACTGGCAGACCCCCTCTGCTTTCGCAGGGGGCGCCGCCGTGCGCGTTGACGCCAGGATCACCGACGGCAAGCGTCCAGTCACGGACTGACCGCCGCCAACTCGGAGCTGAAGGACAACGGCGACGCAGCAGATCACCGAGGTGCAGATGAGACCCTGCCGCTCAACGTCATATGCGCGCCGGACGAGCAGCATCAGCGGCCACCGCTGGCGCACCAAAAACGGCTGCGGCGTGGATCGACCGCTGGCCAACCGCGATCGCGCGGCTTACTACACGTTCTCCGGCGCCGTGCATCTGCACAGCTCCCCACAAACGATCGCCCGCGCCTGCGTGCACCTGACCGCTCGAGATGAGTGCGGGCGGAACGTGACGTCATTTTACGACGCCGCCTTCGCTGGACCCGTGCGCTGCGCGAAGCCGACAACGGCTCGGACGATGCTGGCCGCTGTTCAGCGACGGTGACGACACCGCTCGAGCTGGCTCGGCGCGAAAGCTCATCGCCGCCGCCCGTCAGGCCGGACGTCGTCGTCTACCCGGTGACGATCCCGACTGGCGGCGGACGCCCGGCGCGCGAGCGTCGACCCGCTCCGATCGATTCACGTCGCAAGTGCCGATCCCGCCCAACTGCTGCTCGAGACCCGCCTGCCAGGCGATGGCAGGGGCCGCGTCTCCCATTGCGCGCGATGACGACCCGCTGACGCAGACGTATCTCAGCGTGCTCGCGGAGTTCCGGCAGCGCTACGTGCTGACGGACGAGCCGGCTCGGCAGGCGGAGCCTCCGGGCGGCTGGGCACGATGTCGTGAGGTGAAGCTGAAAGGGAAGTCCCGAAGACAGGTGGGCGGGCGCGTCGCGGCTACTTCGCGACCAGTCCACGCCCGCGCCAGAACCCAGAAGACCACACTGGATAGAGCGCGAGCGGAATCGGCCGCGAGCAGTGAATCCCGCCGTCGCGATCACCGCTGCCGAGGAAGCGGCCCTTTCGCGCGCGCCGGCGCGTGCCATCTGGAGGCCCTGCCGCAGGAGGACCGCACCCGCAGCCAGACCGCGACTCCCACCACCAGCAGCAACGCCGGCATTGCCTCGCGTGCGTGAAGAGCTCGACGCGCCGCTCCGCGGTCGGTCTGTGCCAGCGCGGTCAGGCTCTCGAGGCAGGGTCGAGAGCCACCAGACGGCGGCGGTGCCGCCGAGGTGCGCGGTTACGGCCCAGGCGACGAGCGCGAGGCGCGAGCCGGAAGGCGGGCGGCACGCGGCTCGCAGCACTTGTAGAAGCCCTGGCCGGACTTCCGGCCGAGGTGGCCGGCGGCGACCATCCGGCGGAGCAGCGGACAGGCGCGGTACTTCGGATCGCCGAGGCCCTCGTGCAGGACGCTCGAGGATCGCCAGGCAGACGTCGAGGCCGATGAAGTCGGCCAGCGTCAGCGGCCCCATCGGGTGGTTCATGCCGAGCTTCATCACCGTGTCGATCGCCTCCGGCGTGCCGACGCCTTCCATCGACGCGCGAAGATCGCCTCGTTGATCATCGGCATCAGGATGCGGTTGGCGATGAAGCCGGGGTAGTCGGCGGCTTCGACCGGCGTCTTGCCGAGCGCCTGCGCACAGCTCGTCGCGCGACCGCATCGACTCGCGCCGACGTCGCCTGGCCGCGGATCAGCTCGACCAGCGTCATCAGCGGCACCGGGTTCATGAAGTGCATGCCGAGCACGCGGTCGGGCCGCTTGGTCGCCGCGCCGAGCGTCGTGATCGAGATCGACGAGGTGTTCGACGAGAGGATCACGTCGGGCCGCGTGATGCTGATCGAGCCGCGCGAAGAGCGACCGCTTCGCCTGCGCGATTCTCGACGATGGCCTCGACGACGTAGTCGACGTCGGCGAGCGCGTCGATGGCGTCGGTGCCGTGGCGACGCCGGCCGAGCGCTGCGTCGCGATCCGGCGGCGGTCAGCTTGCTCTTCTCGACGAACTTGCGCGAGGCTCTTCTCGATCGATGGCCTCGCGCGCGATCGAGCGCCCGCTGGCGGCGTCGCACGAGCCGCACCTCGAACCCTGCCTGCGCGAACACCTGGGCGATGCCGTTGCCCATCGTGCCTGACGCCGAATCGCACGCTCGATGCGCGCTGAATCGCGCCACGTTGCTCGCTGAGCTTACAGACCGCTCGATCGCCGAGCGCCACGCCGTTGCCGCCGCCGAGACAGAGCGACGCGATCCCGCGCTTCAGCGTTCCGCCGCTGCCAGCGCGTAGAGCAGCGTCGTCAGGACCCGCGCGCCGCTCGCGCCGATCGCATGGCCGAGCGCGACGGCGCCGCCGTGCGACGTTGACCTTGCGCGGGATCGATGCCGAGCCCTCGCATGACCGCGACCGAGCTGCACCGAGAAGGCCTCGTTGATCTCGAACAGATCGACGTCGGCGAGCTTCCAGCCGACTTTCGTCGCGACCTTTCGCGACGGCTTCGACCGGCGTCATCATGCACCATCTTCGGCGCGCAGGCCGCTCGTCGCCTGACCGACGATCCGCGCCAGCGGCGTGAGGCCGAGCTGGCCGCGACTGCTCGGCCGCCATGACCACCAGCGCGGCGGCGCCGTCGTTGACGCCAGGACGCGTTGCCGGCGGTGACCGGTCCGTCCTTCTTGAACGCCGGCTTCAGCGCGCCGAGCGCCTCCGCGGTCGTGTCCTGCGCGGATTGACTCGTCGCGGTCGACGACGATCGGCGCTCCCTTCCGCTGCGGGATCGCTGACCGGCAGGATCTCGTCCCTGAACCAGCCCTCGCGCGTCGCGTGCGCCGGCCCTGGCGGTGGCTTTCGGCGCGCGTAGCGATCCTGCTCGTCGCGTCCGACGTGAATACTTCGTCGGCGACGACTTCGCCGGAGATGCCCATGTGGCAGTTCTCGAACGAGCACCACAGGCCGTCGGTGATCATCGAGTCGACGACCTTGCCGTCGCCCATCCGCAGGCCCTCGCGCACGCGTGGCAGGAGGTAGGGCGCGTTGCTCATCGACTCCATGCCGCCGGCGACCGCGACGTCGATGTCGCCGGTGGCGATGCCCTGCGCCGCGAGCATCACGGCCTTGAGACCCGAGCCGCAGACCTTGTTGATCGGTCATGCGCGGCGACGTGATCGGCGAGGCCGCCGTTGAGCGCCGCCTGCCGCGCCGGATTCTGGCCGTTGCCCGCCTGGATGACGTTGCCCATGATGCATCGTCGACGATCGCCGGATCGATGCCGGCGCGGGCGACCGCTTCGCGCACACACGCGCGCCGAGATCAGCGGCCGTCAGCGTCCTTGAGCGCACCAAGAAACTTGCCGGTTGGTGTTCGACGGCGGAGATGATGACGGAGTTTCGATTGCTGACTGTGAATGCCGAGTGTTGAATGAATCGAAGAGGATGCGCTGTAACGTGGAATGACCGCAGGGCAGCTCACTCTCGATCCGCAGCGTCCTTGACGTTGTCGGGGCCCAGCAGATTCTGCAGGCGCGTGAGAGCACGGTCTCCCGGCGCGTGATTTCCAGGTCCAGCGGACGTCCGTCGAACGCATCGACGAGCACGCCGTCGCACAGCGTCACGATCGTCGCTCCGGCCAGCGCCGGGCCGACGGTCAGCTGCCACGCCAGCGTGCGTACGTCCTGGTGACGGAGGCTGACGGCGAAGGATCTCCGAGGACGCCGGAACTGAAACGCTGGATGCGGAATCACGCGTCAGAGCCGCGGCATCGATCTAGCTCCACGCCATCGGCCTGCTCGACGAGCGTGAACGCTTATCATTGGTCCTGTGCGCTCTGTGCTGGCCTCGCGCCTCGCTCCGCCGGGCGCCGAACTTCTGAGCGCCGCCGACTTTGCGTTTCGACATCGTTCCTGCGAACATCGATGAGACCGTTCGGGCCGGCGAGGAGCCCCGTGGACTATAGCTGCGCGTGGCGCGGGCAAAGGCCAGAGCATCGCGGCGCGCTGATCGACGAGGTGTCAACCTGTGGCGCGGACACTGTTGTCGTCAGCGCGGGCGGTTGATGTGGGAAGCTCGCTGACGCCGGCGACGCCGAAGTCGATGCTGCAAGGCTTCTGGCGGCGTCACACGACGAGGTCCATACGGCCGTGCGTCGTTCTCGGTTCAGGCGTCAGGTTCAGAGGAGTCGTGACCACCAGCCGTTCAGTTCATCACCCCCACTGATGCTGAGATCGCGTGTACCTGTCGACGGGAGAATGGACCGCGAAAGCGGGGCGCTACGGGATCCAGGGCGCGGCGCGCAGGTTCATCGATCGCAACGACGGCTCGTGGTCGAACGTGGTCGGGCCCGTCGGATCGCGACGGTCTACCGGCTGTTCTCAACGCCGCCGGTCCTGGGGACAGCCCGGTCGGTTGAAACACGATTGACCGTGGAGCGGTAAACGGTATTCTGGCTGAACTTAAGTCCAACTTGAGCTGAACAGATGTCGAGCTGAACCATGTCCGCCAGAACTATCAAAATCGGTGACGAGCCGGTGCCTCGTCGCCGCGCGCTCTGGCGGGTTGATACACCACGCCGAGCGAGGGCACCGATACTACAAGCACGTGGACGAGGTCATGGCCAATCCGGCGGTGGCAGGGCAAGCGCATGAGCCTGCATGGCTACGTCGTCGACAAGTCGATCTTAGGGAAGCCTGACACGCCTCGGAGTATCTCTTCCAGATCCAGATCAACGGCAAGGTTATCTCGGCGCGCTACACCGGCGTCGTCCCCGACACGTTCAAGGATGGACTCGGAAGTCGGCTCCTGAAGGGACAACTCGGGCCGCATGGCTTCGACGTTTCGCCGAACGGCGTCGATGGCGAAGTGCCCTCGAGCTCACGAGGCAAGCAAGACTCCCGGCGCCCTGGGCATCTAACCGGCACGCCTCCCGGGGAGCGCTGGCTCCAGTCCCAGCCGACCAGGAACAATCATGCCGGCACTCCTCGGCACGTTCATCCTTCTCGCGCCTTTCGTCACCTGCGCCTATGCGATAGCCGCATCGGTCGCCGGTGGCGCGCCGCCGTTCGACGCGCCCTCGTCGAGAGCGGTGTCGGCGCTCTTCTACTTTCTCGCCGGCGCTGATGACCGTCGCGTCCGCGGTCCTCATCCACGCCTTCGTGACCGGCGAACTACGCGATCAGCTACGTGCAGCGCTATTCGGACGCGGCGCAGCCGCTGGCCTACAAGATCACCTCGTACTGGGGCGGCCTCGACGGCTCGATCATGTTCTGGGTGTTCCTGCTGTCGGTCTTCGGCACGATCGCCGTCGCCGTCAACCGCGAGCGCCACCGCGAGCTGATTCCGTGGGTCGTCGCGATCATCTCGCCGCGGTGGAGATGTTCTTCATCTTCCTGATGGTGATCCACAACAACCCGTTCGAGACGTTCGTGACCGGCGCGCCGGTCGACGGCAAGGGACTGAACCCGCTGCTCCAGAACTTCTACATGGCCATCCACCCGCCGTCGCTCTACACGGGCTTCGTGGCGATGACGATCCCGCTACGCGTTCGGCATGGCGGCGCTCGATCACCGGGCATCTCGACGACGCGTGGCTGCGCGCCGTGCGCCGCTGGACGATGATCGGCTGGCTGTTCCTGACGTTCGGCCTGACGCTCGGCATGCTCTGGGCGCTACGAAGAGCTCGGCTGGGGCGGCTTCTGGGTGCTGGGATCCGGTCGAGAACGCGGGCCTGCTGCCGTGGTTCACCGCGACGGCGTTCCTGCACTCGGTGATGGTGCAGGAGCGGCGCGGCATGCTGCGCGTGTGGAACGTGACGCTCGTCATCATCGACGTTCTTCCTGACGATCTTCGGCACGTTCATGACCCGCTCGGGCGTCGTGCAGTCGGTGCACGCCTTCGGCGAGGATCGCGAGCTCTGCGAGGCTGTTCGCCGGCTCATACAGCGCGCTGCAACTGTCGCAGACCGGGACCCACTGGCACCGCACGCAGAAAGCAATGGCGCGGAGGCGAATCTGCGCTCGCTCGTGGATCGTGGCGGAGCCAGCGCAAATCTCTGCTGAACTGCTGGCGAGTCCGCTGCGCGAATCAAGGCTGCGGCGCCGCCCGAAGCAGCCGCGCGGCCCCCGGCTAACCTGCATGGCAATTGCGGCCACTGTCCGCAAAACGATGAAGGGCCAGCTGGCCGCGCTCGAGATGTCGCTGGCGCAACGTGTCGGCTCGCCAGGAGCGGCAGCCGACGCCGTGCTGCGTTCCGTCGTCGATGTGCAGAGCCAGTTTCGCGGCGCCGGCTGGCGCAGACGCGGGGATTTGCCCCGGGGCATCCGGCGTCGAGCGTCGTCGCGCTGCGCATGCGTTCGCGCGAACCAGCCCAGCGGATGCCGCCACTCCCGGTTCTACGGTGAAGTCGATCGCCGAGGCCATGGCGCTGATCGCGCGATGGATCGAAAGCTTACCCAACCCATAAACCAAACCCAGCTAGAGGGGAGAGAGTCGTGAGTTCCCTGAAAATGTTCCTGAGAATTGCATTGGTCGTCGCCGTGCTTCCGTTCGGCGTCTGCGCGGGGCCAGAGCCGCCCAGGCGAGTGCCGGCGAACAGCTCGCGCGCGGCATCGCACCTCGTGACCGTCGCCGGATGCAAACGAGGACTGCCACACACCGATGAAGATGACGCCGGAGGGCCCGAAGCCCGACATGGACCGCATGCTCTCGGAGGCCACCCCCGAGACACTCGCCCAGTGACGGCGTGCGCCGACGCTGCCGCCGGGTCCGTGGCTGATGACGGCCGCGGTGACCAACACGGCGTTCGCGGGTCCCTCGGGGCGTGAGCTTCACCAGCGAATCTCACCCCGGACCGCGAGTCCGCGCCTCGGCAAATGGACCGTGCGCAACGCCAGCGGGACGATCTCGCACCGGCCGGCATCTGGGCCGCGGGCGCGAAATCCTCCCGCCCGCCGCCTCATCCCGATGTACAAGAATTTCACCGGATGCTGACCTGGCAGCGATTTTCTCGTACCTCCAGTCGATACCGGCCGTGAGGAACCGCGTGCCGGATCCCGCGCCCGCCGGTGGCTGCGCCTCGCGAGCGCTGGCAGTTAGCTCCGCCGGCCACGGGGATTCGTTACACTGCCGTCGGGATGGCCGTGACGGCAGTGTAGCGACGATGAAAGAGGACTGGCTGGCCGTCGCCTGTGGGACGGCGCTGTCATTTGAAACGGCGGCCGCCGCGGGCGCGGAGGCGACGCGGCTGGTGCCGCTGTTGCCTTCGGCGATCACGCTGCCCGCGCGTACCGGCCCGTTGCGATACACGGGCGCTCCGGCACAAGTACGACGATCCCCGCCTCGGGTGTCTTCACCAGTACGATGGCGATGGTCTCTCGCTGACCGTATACATCTACGATTCGGGCGAGACTAATCTCGTCGATGGCGCCGACACCATGCCGACTTGCCGGGAATTTGAGAATGCCAAAGCGGGCGTGGTGCAGAGCGTATCAGAAGCCGCAGCTCAAGGTCGAGCAGCTGGTGCGTCTGAATCCGCCCGACGATTGCACCGCAAATGCGCAGGCGCGCAGTACGAATACGAGCGCGAAGGAAAGCCCACGGATTTCCTTCATCTGGATCACGACCGCGGCCAAGCACTTCGTGAAGCTGCGCCTGAGCATGAATCCGCGACTGCGCGAAGAATTGCCGGAGGCGCGCCGTGCGGTGCTTGGCGGTGATGGGCGAGGCCATCAAACCCCACCTGGTGCCGGCTGGATCCGAAGTCGGAAGACGCGGGAGCTCACTGGGTCTCAATCCTGGCGGCCTGGCGGCGGTTCGACGACGCGCTCGAAGCGGGCGTTCTGGTACCTGATGCGGCTCAATGCGGTCGCGGACAATCGACTGAACTGGCAGCGGTGTGCGGCGGGGAGCTTCGTACCGAGCCTGGATACGGAGCTTGGAATCTATCGCGGCATGTTCAAGCCCGGCCAGGAGCTGGCCAAATCCAGGCTGGGCAAGACCATCACGCAGATCGACAAGGCCGGGTTCCTGGAGGAGTACCTCTGGGTGGACCGGCATCGAGAGGCGTGGGGCGTCATGCCGCCCGCGGGCCTCACGCTTCCCGAGTACGCTGAGTGGCGAAAGAAAAACCTCAAACGATTCAAGCCTCCGGACTTCGGCACGGTCACCATTGATCACCCTCGGCCCCTGCCGCTGGAGCCGGTTTCGCCGTAATGGGCTCGCCTGAGTCCCATATAGAAGAGTGCGGTTGCAAATAAGAATTCTTCTCATGTAGCGTTCGCACTCCTTTTTGGAGCAGGACGCAGATGGATTCCCACCAACGCAGGCAGCTGTATCGCACCACGCACCTGTGGCACTGGATCAGCGCAGCGCGTGTGTTTCGCAGCGCTCACGCTGTTCACGATCACCGGCATCACGCTGAATCACGCGCAGTTCGATCGGCGCGCAGCCGGTAGTCACGAGCGGCACCGCCAAATTGCCGCAGAACCTGCTCGCGGAGCTTGCGAAACAGGCGCGATGCGGTAGAACCGGATGCGGCGCTCTTCATCGACTGGGCGGAGGACGCATTCGACCTGTCGTTGCGCGGCGCGACGGCGGAGTGGTCGGATGAAGAACTCTATCTGTCGGCTCCGGGTCCCGGTCGCGACGCCTGGGTGTCCATCGACCGAGCCAGCGGCGCGGCGAAATACGAAACCACCGATCGCGGCTGGGTGGCGTACTTCAACGACCTTCACAAGGGCCGCAACACCGGCATCGCCTGGACGATCTTCATCGACGTCGTCGCCGTCGCCGTCCTGTTCTTCTCGCTGACCGGCCTGGTGCTGCTGTGGATCCAGGCAGCGGCGGCGCACGTCCACCTGGCCACTGGTCGGCGGCGGCATCGCCATCGTGGCTGCACTCATGATCCTCTTCGCGCATTGAATAGTTAGTCGCAAGTCTGGAGCAAAGAATGATTCGCAAAGTCCCGTGTCGCGCTCGCTGCTGGCGCTGGCCGCCGGTTGGCGGAGCAGCCATCGCCGCCGATCTCAGCCTCAGCGTGGAGATCCCGCAGCTGCCGGTGGCCGAATACCACCGTCCCTATGTCGCCATCTGGATCGAAGGCGCCGATCAGACCATCGCCGCCAACCTCGCTGTCTGGTACCAGGTGCGCGGCGATCACACCAAGTGGCTGCCGGATCTGCGCCAGTGGTGGCGCCGCGGCGGTCGCGATCTGAAAGTTCCGGTCGACGGACTCACGGGAGCCACGCGGCCCGTAGGCCAGCACCTGCTGAAGTTCGACGCCGCGCAGCCGCCGCTCGCGGCACTCAAGCCGGGCCAATACGCCGTGGTGGTCGAAGCGGTTCGCGAGGTGGGCGGCCGCGAAGCGGTGCGCATTCCCTTCGAGTGGCCCATCAAGGCGGCCAAGCGCGCAGTGCCACCGGCAGCAAAGAGCTCGGCGCCGTCGCGCTGTCGCTCAATCCGTGAGCTGAGGAGAGCCATGATGAAAATCTCGTGTAGTCGTTGCGCTGTCCGCGCTGCTCGTTCCGCGCGGTGAGCGTAGGCCGCCCGGCCGTGGTTGCTGCCGTCGCAAACCGTGCTCGCGCGTTCCGGTGGCTGGGTCGCGGTGGACGCGGCCATGGCGGACGATCTGTTCTCGGTCAACCAGGGTGCGATGCCGGTGGACACGCTCTGTCGTGTCTGGACCCGATGGCCAACCGGTGGCTCCGCAGAACGTCGACGAAGAGCCGCACCGCGCAGCACGCTTCGATCTGAGTTGCGCCAGGCCGGCACCTACCGCATCGCGGTGGCCGAGGATGCGGTGACTGGCGCGCTGGGAAGAAGACGGCAAGCCGAAACGCTGGCGCGGACACCGCGGCCGAAATGGCGGCCGGAATTCCCGCCAATGCGGCGAAGCTCGAAGTGGAGCAGACGCAGCGACGCGTCGAGACCTTCGTGAGCGTCGGCACACCCACTGAAGTGAAGCCGAGCGCGGGCGCTGGTATCGAGCTCGCGCCCATACAGCATCCGAACGATCTCTACGCACGCGAAACCGCCAGGTTTCGCTTCCTGCTGGATGGCAAGCCGGCGAAGGATCTGGGCGTCGAAGTCATCGCGGGCGGCACGCGATATCGCGACGCGCCGGGCGAGATGACGTTCAAGACCGACAAGAACGGCGAAGTCGCCATCACCTGGCCCGCCGCCGGCATGTATTGGCTGGAAGTCTCGGTGCAGGACGAGAGGGCGACCGCACCCGGCGTCAAAAAGCGCCGCGCGAGCTTACGCCGGCACGTTCGAAGTGCTCACACAGTAGTTTGATGCGGTCGATCATCGCACTGGCCGGCCTCGTGCTGGCCGGATGCGCGACCCAGCCGCCGGCGCGTGAAACCCTGCTGTCCGGGCAGACCATGGGCAGCGCCTGGACGGTGAAGATCGCGGGCCATCTGCCCGCGTCCGACGAAGAACTGCGCGCCGGCGTGCAGGCGCGGTTCGACGCGGTGAACCTTGCGCTCAGCACCTATCGAGCCGACTCGGCGCTGAGTCACTTCAACAATGACGACAGCGGCCAGTGGGTCGATATCGATGCCGAGCTCGGCGAGGTGCTGTCGTACGCCCTCAGCCTTGCGGAGGACAGTGGCGGCGTCTACGACGTGACGGTGGGACCACTGGTGAATCTCTGGGGCTTCGGTCCCGATCCGGCCACGTGGCGGGTGCCAGAAGCGGCGGCGCTCGAGAGCGCACGTATGCGCGTGGGCTGGCGCAAGGTCGAAGTCGACGCGACGAAGCGCCGTGCGCGCAAGGCTCCTGGCGTGCGCGTCGATCTCTCGTCGCTGGGCAAAGGCCGCGGCGTCGACCGCGTCGCCGGAATATCTCGACGCGCAGGGCGTCACTAACTACCTCATCGACCTGTCGGGCAAGCTTCGTGCGCGAGGCGTCAGCATCCATGCCGAAGGTGGCGCGTGGCCGTGGAGCCACCGGAAGCGGACGCCACATCCTCCAGCCGCCTTTTACGCCTGCGATCATCGAGCTGGTCGACCAGAGCGTGGCGACCGCGGGCGACTACCGGCGCTTCTTCGAGATCGACGGAAAACACTATTCTGCACATCATCGATCCGCGCACCGGCTGGCCGGTGACGCACGATACGGTCTCAGCGTCGGCGATAGCGTCGGACTGCATGCAGGCGGACGCGCGTGGCGACGGTACTGATGGCGATGTCGCCGGACGACGCCGTCGCGCTCGCAAACCGGCGCCGACTCGCTGCGACTGCTCATCGCTCGCAGCCAACGGTGAGTTTGTCGCGAGGCACACTTCCGCGCTGGCCGCCGAAATGACACTGTAGGCATGCGCTGTCGCGCGCCGCGGATCTGCGCCGACAGGGCCGGCGAGCTTGTTAGACCGCTAGCTCGGGCAGAATCGGGGATGTGAGCGCACGGCGCAGTCTCTGGAACATACTGAAAGGCACGACGGAAAACTGGCTGGATGATCAGGCGTCCAGCATCAGTGCCGCGCTGGCGTTCTATTGCGCGTTTTCACTCGCGCCGCTGCTGATCATCATCGTGTCGATCGCTGGATGGATCGTGGGCAGCGAGCTCGCGTATTCCTATGGGTAGCCAGCTCACGCTGTTGTTCGGAAAGCCGAGCGCCGATCTGATTCTTGCGGCCATGCGCGGGGCGCAGTCCACCGGACGGAACCTGGGCGACGGCGCTGAGCGTCGTGATGCTGCTCGTCGGCGCCAGCACCGTCTTCGCCGCGCTCGAGAGCGCGCTGCAGCAGGTATGGGGCGGGCGCAACGCCATGCCGCGTGGCTGGCGTTCGTTCGTGCGCGCGCGGCTCATCTCGTTCGGCTTCATTCTCGCGATCGGCTTTCTGCTGCTCGTGTCGCTCACCCTCACGACCGCACTGGCAGCGCTGCGAGGCTACGTCCTGCGGCACTTCGAGGGCCTGGTCGGTGTGCTCGCGTCGATGGATTTCCTGTTGTCGATCGTGCTCGGCACCGCACTGGTGGCGCTCATGTATCGCTATCTGCCGGCGCGGCGTCTGGCCTGGCGTCACGTCATCATCGGAGCGCTGGTGACTGCGCTGCTGTTTCACCTGGGGCGGTGGGGGATCGGCCTGTATCTCGGACGAGCCACGCAGCCCACGGCGTATGGCGCCGCGGCGTCATTCGCCGCATTGCTGCTGTGGCTGTACTACTCGGCGCAGATCTTCCTGTTCGGCGCGGAGTTCACGGCCTGCCTCGGCCAGTCGCGCACGCCAAAACCGCTGGCGAGTGCGGACGCGAAAGGCGTGATTACTGGCGCGTGATGCGTGAACTTGCCGAACGCGACTCCGAGATCCCAGCCGCGACCGGTGCCGTGCAGGGCCAGCGAGACTTCACCTTTGGTCATGGCCTGCGCGCTCGGAGGATTTCACTGCGCCGGCATGCGCTTCGGCTGTTGGCATAGCTGCCAAAAATCTCGTCGATGTTCTTCACGTTCGAGAATTCGCCCGTGCCGTCCTCGATGCTGGATTTGCCGGCCGTGATGCCGCCGCCGCGCGCTTCGAGTTTGCACGCTGGCGGTCTGGCCGTTGTTGCACGTGACCGTGCCGGTGCCACTCGCGCGCTTGTAGAACGACCGACCAGCCGCTCATCGTAAATTTCATCTTGCAATCGACCTTCGCGGGCTCCGCGTGAGCGACAAAGCTGGCGGCGAGCAGACTGGCGACCAATCCGAAGCGAGGATGTATTTGTTCATGGGGCGGCACGCTACCTGTGCTCGCGGGGGATGGCAAGAATGAAGCAGGTTCCCATCAAGCGGGCCATCGAGCGCGTGCCCGGTGGCCTGATGGTCGTGCCACTGTTAACTGGCGCCCTGCTGGCCACGTTTTTTCCCGCTATGCCGCAATTCTTCGGGTCATTCACCGGCGCGCTTGTTCACCGGCGCGCTGCCCATCCTCGCGGTGTTCTTCGTTTGCACCGGCGCGAGCATCGACTTCCGGGCGACGCCGTACATCCTCAAGAAGGGCGGTACGCTGTTCGCGGTCAAGGTGGGTATCGGCATCCTGTTAGGCCTCATATTCGGACGGCTGCTGGGCGAGGCTCCGATCACCGCCGGCGTCTTTGCCGGCATATCCACCGCTGGCCATCGTGGCGGCGATGAACGACACCAATGGCGGCCTGTATATGGCGCTCATGGGGCAGTACGGCCAGCCGCGCGACGTCGGGCGCATACAGCGTGATGTCGCTGGAATCGGGCCCATTTCTGACCATGGTCACGCTGGGAGTTGCGGGGCTTTCCGCGTTTCCATGGCCGACGCTGGTCGGCGGCATCCTGCCGCTGCTCGCCGGAATGCTCATTGGCAATCTCGACCGCGAGATGCGGGAGTTCCTGAGTCGCGCCATCCCGGTGCTCATTCCGTTCTTCGCGTTCGCGCTGGGCGCGAATCTCGATCTGGGCAAGGTGTGGCTCGCCGGGTTGTGTAGGCCTGGGGCTGGGAGTGGCTGTGGTCGTGGTGACCGGCATTCCGCTGTTCTTTGCCGATCGCCTCACCGGCGGCAGCGGCGTCGCGGGCGTGGCCGCAGCCTCGACCGCGGGGAACGCCGTCGCGGTTCCGCCATCATCGCGAGCGCCAATCCCGCCTACTGCGGACGCCGCCGCTGCAGGCGACGATCCTGGTGGCTGCCAGCATCGTGGTCACCGCGATCCTCGTGCCGCTGGTCACCGCCTGGACGGCGCGCCGGGTAGCCAGGGCCGCACAGTAGATGGGCCGTCCGTGGTTCATCCTCGCCGACGATCTCACCGGCGCGGCGGATAGCGCGATTGCCTTCGCGCGCAGGCGCCTGCCAGCACGGGTTGTCTGGGGCGACTCACCATCGGCAGGTCCATCCGGATGCGATGGTGCTCACGCGACGCCGCGACCCGCGAGCTCGATGCGGCGCCCGCCGCCCGCCGTCACAGGGAAGTACTGCAGCGCTTCCTGCATTCGCCGGCACCGGCTATTCAAGAAAATAGATTCCACGCTGCGCGGGAGGCTCCGCCGAGGGAAATCGCGGCGATGCTCGATGTCGTTCTTGCGCAGGAGCCCGACACTTGCGTCGTGATGGCGCCATCCTTTCCTGCCATGGGCCGAACCGTGCGTGATGCGCAGGTGCGAGTGCATGGCGTGCCTCTGCCATTCACCGAATACTGGCCCGGAGAGCCGCGACCCCGCGCTTGCCAATCTCCTCTACCTGCTCGAGAGCGCGGGCTTGCGCGCTCGCGCTGTCGAGTTGGCGACGGTGCGCGGCGATTTCGAGCCGTCCTGAAATCAGCGCTCACCAAGGCGCGGACAGGACTTTGGTCGCGGTCTCGCGACGCGGAGACCGATGAAGATCTCGAACGGATTGCGGAGGCCAGCCTGGCTACCGATCGTCCGGGCTTTTTTATCGGTAGCGCGGGGTTCGCGCACGCGTTGGCGCACTGTGTTTCACGAGCCGGCGTACTCCTCCGCAGTCCGTCTTGCCGCTGCGAGCCGTCGACGCGCGGAGCGCTGGTCGTGGTCGGCTCACGCTCGCAGGCGTCACGAGCCGCTCTCGCGCAAGTGACGACGTTGTCGAATGTCGAACGATTCAGCGTTGAGCCGTCGCTGCTCGGCGGCGATCTGCAATCAGCGGTCCACGCTTCACTCTCGGATGCAATCCGGAATGCGCTCAAGACAGGTATGGACGTCGTGGTGGACATTGCTTGCGACTACCTCCTCGCAAATCGCTGGCAACCCACATCTCGTCTCGGCGATTGCGAGCCTGCTTGGCCCGGCTGCCCGCGACGCGAGCGCGCTGGCGGCCACTGGCGGCGAGACTGCGGCGGCGTTGCTCACTCGGCTCGGCGTCAACGGGATACAACTTCTGGATGAGATCGAGCCCGGCATTCCGCTCGGCCTTACACTCGGCGGAGTTTCGGTTCCGGCCGTAACCAAGGCGGGCGGGTTCGGCAATGAAGGTTGCTTGAGGCGCATCATCGAGAGACTTCGCTTCATCAGACAGACGGGCACGGTGGCATGAGCCTTCCGACGATCGCAATCACCATGGGCGATGCCGCAGGCGTCGGCCCCGAAATCGTCGATGAAGGCGCTCGGCGCTTCCTGTGGTGCGCGCGCTGTGCAACCCGCTGGTCATCGGCGATGCTGCGCGACCTTCGCCGGGCCGGAGAGGCTCGTCAGGGAGCACGCTCGAGGTGAAGAGCCTCGGCCATGCCCACGAAGGCGCGTTATTCCCGGACGAAGTCGAGTGTATCGACCTCAAATTGATTCCCGCCGATTTGCCGTTCGGCAGGACCTCCGCGATTGCGGGCGAAGCAGCCTATCGCTACATCGAGCGCGCTGTGCGCATCGTCGCAGAGGGCGGGGCACGAAGCGATCTGCACGGCACCGCCTCAGCAAGGAGGCACTGCATGCCGCGGGCCACAAGTATCCTGGACACACCGAACTACTTGCGGCGCTCACCCACACTCCAGAAGTCTCGATGATGCTGGTCGCGCCGAAACTGCGCGTCATTCACGTGACCACGCATATCGGTCTGCTCGACGCCATCGAGCGCATCGATGCCGCGCTGGTGGAGCGCGTCATTGGTCGCGCTCACGAGGCACTCGTGCATTCCGGCATCGCGATCCCCGGATTGGCGTGTGCGGCATCAATCCGCACGCCGGCGAAAACGGATTGTTCTGGTCGCGGAGAAGAGGCCGTCAAGATTGTGCCGGCGGTGGAGGCTTCGCGCGCCGCGGGTTGAACGTCGTGGGTCCGCTGCCTGCGGCACGCTCTTCTTCCTCGCGGCACGCGGTGACTACGACATCGTCGTGGCCATGTATCACGACCAGGGCCACGGTCCCATCAAGGTGCTTGGACTCGAATCGGGTGTGAACATCACCGTCGGCCTGCCGGTGATGAGAACATTCGGTGGATCATGGGACGGCGTTCGACATCGCGGGCAGCAGGCATCGCCGACGAACGCAGCCTCATCGAAGCCCTGCGTCAGGCCGCCGCGCTAGCCCGCAGATAACGCGCCCTCGAGGTCGCTTGCGCTGCCGTTTCACGGCGCCTCAACGATTACCCCGTGGTCGCGGGAGAAATCTTCGGTCATTGGTGAAGCCGCGCTAGCCGGTAGCGTTATCAGGCTTGTAGGCTCCGGATTAGTGATTTCCCGGCCTATAAATACGATTTTTGATCGAGCTTTCCGGCAAATTGTGATAAAAACGCGCTGATTTGATTGGTAATGCGCATAATTGATCGGTTGTGACCGCTAACAATTGATACAGCGCGCCGTTTTCTGGAGCTCCACAAGAGAGTTCTGCTGAGTCCGAGAAGTGCACCTTGTCCGCGCTCTGTGCGCTTTTTCGACAATCGGAGCGCCGCCAGCACCCCTTCGCTGGCGGCGCTCCACACTATCTCCGACCTCGTCATCTCATCCACCGTTCCGGGCGATCGCACGCTCGTAAATGCCCGTCTCTGAACGGAATGTGCCTCGATTTCGGGCACGCGCGTGCGTTGCGATCGATTTTCGGTCTTGCTCAAAGCAAATTCGCTCATCCATGATCGGGGCAGGAACGAGGTAGAGCGCGGAAACTCCGGCCCGCTTCGGTCTGCGATGCCCGGGCATCGTCAGCGCGAAGCGCTGAGCGTGCGTCACAGTGAGGTCTATAAAACGAAGGGAAATCATGAATAGCAAACGTTTTGCGGGCGACGCCCGCAGAGTACGCGTCGCCGTCTATCTTTTGACCGGCCTCGCGCTGGGGAGCGGAGCGGGCGTACTCGCGCAGGAACCAGCTCGAGCGAACCCGAGGAAGGCGATGTCATCGTCGTCACGGGATCGCGCATTGCGCGCGACGTAACGGATGCTTCGACACCTCTCGCGATCATCGACGCGCGACGAGAATCAAACTATCGGGCGCGACGAGTATCGACAAGGTGCTGAACGACCAGCCGCAGTTCGTTGCTGCCACCAATGGTGGTGCGACTGCAAATACGGTTCCCGCCGGCTCAGCGGCCGGCGCCGCCTACGTCAACCTCCGCGGCTTCGGTCCGACGCGCAGCCTGACGCTGGTCAACGGGCGACGTTTTGCGATCTTCGGCCCGGAGCAGGTGACCGATCTCAACACCATTCCGACGGCGCTGATCGAACGTACCGAAGTCGTGACGGGCGGTTCCTCGGCGGTGTATGGCTCCGACGCCATCACCGGCGTCGTCAACTTCATCATGAAGGACGACTTCGAAGGCGTGAAAATCGGTGGGCAGTACGGCTTTGACAGCTCCACCAGCACACCGACCTTCAGCACCGACCTCACCATCGGCGGCAATTTCGCGGAAGGGCAGCGGCAACGCGGTCGTTTCGCTGAACTACTACAAGCGCGAAGGATTCACGCGCGCCGAGCGCGGCGACTGGGCCGAACTACCCTACGGCGAAGGCTGCGTCACCGCCGGCTACCTGGAGCGACAGCCTGATCGGCACGCCCAACGGATCGAATGCCGCCAACTGCGCGGCATCGGGCGGCAAGATGGGATTCGTCGTTCTCCGGCAGCGGCGACATTCCCAACGGTCGCTTCGTGCTGACGCCAGCGCAGCTGGCGGCCATCGCAGACCCAGCTGGCCGCAGCGGGTCTCGCAGGATTGGGTTCCAACGGCTTCACATTCAATGACGCCGGTGCCCAGGGCAGCCAGCGGCTGGTGAACCGGCCGGCGGACGATTTCAACCTGACGCAGTTCAACTATCTACAAGTGCCGCAGGAACGCTGGATGCTCAATGCATTCACGCACTACGAATTTGCGCCGAAGGCCACGGGTTACCTGGAATTCCACTTCAGCAACAACCGCGTCGATCAGCAGCTCACGCAGGCGAACATCGGCGGCGACTTCCTGTTCAACACCAACAATCCGTATCTCGACGCCAACATGCGCGCAACGCTGGTCGCGCTGGACGCGGCCGAAACGGGGCCGAGGACGCTGCAGCAGGGCCCGATCGCGTACACCACCACTCCGAACGACGGGCTGGCGGTTCTCACCGCCGGGCGACGCCTGGTGGAGCTGCCCTTCCGGCACAACGTCGACGACCACAACGTGTGGCGCGTCGCGCTCGGCATGAAGGGCGACCTCGGCGATGTGTCCGGACAAGTTCCTGCGCAACCTGAGCTACGACGCGTACTTCACCTTCTCCCGCTCCGAGGACAGCAGCCGCCAGGAAGGCGCTGCCTCGCGCAGCCGCTACGCTGCCGCGCTGCTCTCGAGCGGACGGGAATCCGCCGGTGGCCAACATCTTCGGGCAGAACCTGTCTGGCCGCGGCAGTGAACGCCATCAAGATCAACGCCACCAACATCACGAACGCGGAGCAGAAGGTGGCCGTGGCCACGCTCGGCGGCGAGGCATTCGACCTGCCGGCCGGCGCGGTCAACTTCTCGGTGGGCCTCGAGTGGCGCACGGCCGAAGCGGAATACATCCCGGATGAGTACCTGCGTTCGGGCGACGTGATCGGTTTCAATCCCGGCCTGCCGACCTCCGGCGATGTCACGGTGAAAGAAATCTTCGCCGAAGTGCGCGTGCCGATCCTGGCTGAACTGCCATTCGTGCAGAACCTCACGGCCAATGGCGGCTACCGCAGTTCGGACTACGACCTCGACGGCGTGGGCCGGGTCGAACACGTACCTGTATGGCCTCGACTGGCGCGTCGAACGAGTCGGTCGCATTCCGCGGCCAGTTTCAGCGCGCCATTCGCGCACCGAACATCGGTGACCTGTACGGCGGCCTGCAGCTGAACTTCCAGACGCTGACCGATCCGTGCTCGAGTCGTAATACGGCGAACCGAACGGCCGCTGTGCGCGGCGTTGTGCGTAGCAACCGGTGTGCCGGCACTGCGTCGGTCTTTACCGCGGGCGTGCAGCCGGACAACATCATTCCGACCCGCTCGGGCGGCAATGTGAATCTGCAGGAGGAGACCTCGGATACGACGACGCTCGGTGTCGTGTTCTCGCCGACGTTCCTGGATAACCTGGTCGTGACCCTCGACTACTTCGACATCAAGCTCGACGGCGCCATTGCGCAGCTCGGCGGCGGTGCGCAGAACACGCTGAACCTCTGTTACCTCACGGTGCAGGACGTCAGCAGCGACTTCTGCCAGGCCGTGCATCGCAACCCGGCCTCGGGCTCGATCACGGTTCCGTACTCGCTCGATGTGCTGCAGGCGAACATCGGCCGACTCGCAACCATCGGCTACGACCTGGGCGCGCGTTATGGATGGGATGCGGGCTTCGGCATGGAAGGCGGCAGCCGCTTCGACATCACGCACGCAGTGGACCTATACCGACAAGTTCACGATCACGCCCATGCAGGCCGTGCCGGCGAACAAGAACCGCTGTGTGGGCGCGTATGGCTCGACCTGCGGTGAGCCGATTCCCGCAGTACAAGGGTGTTACGCGATTCAGCTGGACCACGGGTCCGTTGGGCGTGAGCCTCCGACATCGCTTCATCGACAGCGTGACGACCGACCGCATCGTGCTGCCGAAGACCGCGCGGATCTCGACCGTGCCGCCGCTGGCGACGACGCTGACGAATCCGAGCTTCGATGCAATGAACTACTTCGACCTGTCGGCGACCTTCGACATCGGTGACAAGGCCGAGATCTATGCGGGCGTGAACAACGTCCTCGACGAGGATCCGCCAATCGTCGCTGGCTTCGGCGGCTACGGTAATACCTTCCCGTCGACCTACGACTACGCGGGCATGACCGTGTTCATGGGCGTGAACGTATCGTTCTAGACGCGGGCCCCCTCGCGTGAGCGATGACCTCCGCCGTGCAGGAACGCACGGCGGAGGTCCTTTCTTCAGTCGCCCGGCGCCACCAGCAGGTCGCGCGTCACGTTGCGCACGTCGTTGGCGCCGGTCAGCGCAAGACTGATGGCGAGTTCCTTGCGGATGATGTCGAGCGCGAGCGAAACGCCCGCTTCGCCGCGGTGCGGCGAGCGCGTAGAGAAATGCTTTGCCGATGAGGCAGCCTTTGGCGCCGAGCGCGAGCGCCTCTGAGCACGTCCTGTCCGGACCGCACACCGCCATCGAACAGCACTTCGCAACGGCCGGCGACGGCGTCCACGACGCCAGGCAACGCCGAGATGGTGGAGCGAGCGCCGTCGAGCTGACGTCCGCCGTGGTTGGACACCACCATCGCATCCACGCCGTGTTCGACTGCGAGCTTCGCGTCCTCGGGATCGAGGATTCCCTTGATGATGATCTTGCGCGGCCAGCGCTCGCGCAGCCAGGCGAGATCTTTCCAGGTGACCGTCGGATCGAACTTGCTGCGCGATCCACTCGGACAGCGTTTTCGAGGCCGCCCGTGCCTTTCATGCGCGCCTCCAGATTGCCGAAGGTGCGGCGCCGGCCGGTGAGCACCTTGAGCGCCCAGGTGGGTCGCATCGCGACCTCGAACATGTTCTTGAGCGTGAGCTTGGGCGGAATGGACAGGCCGTTCTTCGGATCGCGCCGGCGCAGGCCCTGCACGGGCATGTCGACGGTGAGCATGATGGCCGAGCAATTGGCCGCGAGTGCGCGATCGAGCAGCTCGGCATTGAAGCTGCGATCGCGCATGAGATAGACCTGGAACCAGAACGGTTTCTGCACCGCGCTGCGCACGTCTTCGATGGAGCAGATGGACATGGTGGAGAGGCAGAAGGGCACGCCAAACGCCTGCGCGGCGCGCGCGCCTAACATCTCGCCATTGGCATGGAACAGGCCGGTGAGGCCGGTGGGCCCGATGCCAACCGGTATCTCCCAGCGCTCGCCAAGAATCGTGGTCGCCAGTTGCTGCTGCGAGACGTCGACCATGACGCGCTGACGCAGCTGGATGGCGGCGAGGTCCGCCAGATTGCGATTGAACGTGACCTCGTCGTACGAGCCGCGGTCGGCGTAGTCGAAGATGGCCTTCGGCACGCGGCGGCGTGCTTCCTGCCGCAGATCTTCGATGCTGTTGAGGACCATAAGTGAGTATGGGGGCAGGATTCCCCGCAACGCGGGCAAATGGGGTCAGACCTCCGTGCATCATTCGCAGTTTCGATGCCAGCGAATGAGGTCTGACCCCATTTGCTAGAATGGGGGCTGTCCCCATTCTTCTAAACGATGCCACCACCGAGGCTTTGTTTGCCCGGCCGCATCTCTGCGCACTTGCGCACGATAGCCGCTCTTGCGATACGCCGCCGACCGGATCGATGGCCGCGCCCTTCGATGCGCGCGCCTGCGCGAGGATCGGCTGACTGTCGGTCGTGAAGCCGCGCTTGAGCGTCTGGGCGGCCATCAGTACATCGTTGCCGAGGCGGTATTCGTGCAGCGCCTTTCGTTCGACGATCAACGCCTGGGCGTACGCGCGTTGCAGTTCGATCGCGCTGGTCATGAGGCTTTCCACCGGGTCGGTGACATTGTGCGATTGATCGAGCATGTGTGCCGGCCGGAAGTTGGGCGCATTCGCGAGCTCGGCCTCGACCAGTTCGTTGAAGACCAGGAACAACCGGAAGGGCTCGATCGAGCCGGCGTCGAGATCGTCGTCGCCGTACTTCGAATCGTTGAAATGAAACCGCCGAGGCGCTGCGCATGCACCAGCCGCGCGACGATCATTTCGATGTTTACGTTCGGCGCGTGGTGCCCCAGGTCGACCAGGCAGAAAGCCTTCGGGCCGAGCGTCTGCGCTGCCATGAGCGAACTGCCCCAGTCCTGGATGACGGTGGCGTAAAACGACGGCTCGTACATCTTGTGCTCGATGAACATGCGCCAGTCGCCGGGCAGCGCCGCGTAGATGGTCTTCGTCGATTCGAGATAACGCTCGAACGCGCGCCCCAGATGTGACTGCCCGGGAAAGTTCGCGCCGTCACCGATCCACACCGTGAGCGCCCGCGATGCCGAGCTGGCACGCCTGCCTTGATGCAGTCGATGTTGTGAGCCACCGCCTGGGCGCGAACCGCGGCATCGGTGTGCGTGAGGCTGCCGTACTTGTAAGAGAGCGGCTGCCCCGCCTGATCCTGGAAGGTGTTCGAGTTCATCGCGTCGAACCCGAGGCCGAGCGCGGCGCCGTGTTCCCGGAGCGCCTTGTAGTCGTCGGTGCGATCCCAGGGCAGGTGCAGCGACACCGTCGGAGTCGCGCCGGTCAGCTTGTGAATGACCGCGCAGTCCTCGAGCTTCTCGAACACGTTGCGCGGCTCGCCCGAGCCCGGGAATCGGCCGAAGCGCGTGCCGCCGGTGCCGACGCCCCAGGACGGAATCGCCACCTTGAAATTGGCGACCGCACGCGTGATGTCATCGATCCTGATGCCGCGGCGCTCGAGCTGTGCGCCGAGCGCGGCATAGTCGCTGGCAAGTGCGGAGGCGTGCGGCTGGTTAGCCGACGCGATGTAGTTCGCGTCACGCGGATCGGCGTAGTTCATAGATCCCTCTGAGACGCTAACGCGTAAACGCGCCGGCATTGCCGGCATCGACGTTCACGATATTGCCCGTCGACTTGGCGGAACGCTCGGAGGCGAAGAATGCCACGGCTTCGGCCACATCTTCCGGGTACACGCTGCGCTTGAGCAGGCTGCGTTCGCGATATACCGATTCGAGTTCGTCGACGCTCTTCTTGTACTGCGCGGCACGCTGTTGCGCCCATTCGCCCTGCCAGATGCGCGAACCGCGCAGCACCGCGTCCGGATTCACGACGTTGCACGCGAATGCCGAGCGGTGCGCCTTCGAGCGCGAGGCAGCGCGCGAGGTGCAGCTCAGCAGCCTTGGCCGTGCAGTACGCCGCGGCGCCCGGCGAGGCGGCCAGCGGCGTTCTTCGAGCCGATGAACACGATGGATCCGCCGATGCCCTGCGACTTGAACAACAGGAAGGCCTGGCGCGAGATCAGGAAGTAGCCCGTGGACAGGATGTCCATGTTCTTCTGCCAGAGCGCGAGCGTCGTCTCTTCGACCGGCGAGGCCGAGGCGATGCCGGCGTTGGAAATGCAGATGTCGACGCCGCCGAATTTCCAGGCGCTGTCGCGGAAGCCGGCAATCACGGCGTCTTCGCGCGTGACGTCCACCCACGAGCTCGCGACCACGTCGGCGCCGTACTTCTTCTTGAGTTCAGCCTCGGCGCCCGCGAGCGCTTCGCGGTCGATGTCGCAGATCACCACGCAGGCACCTTCGTCCATGAGCCGCCGCGCGGTCGCAAGGCCGATGCCACCGGCTCCGCCGGTGATCAGGGCGACGCGCCCGGCCAACGCCTTCGGCTTTGGCATGCGCTGCAACTTCGCTTCTTCGAGATCCCAGTACTCGATATCGAAGGCTTCCTGCTCGGGCAGGCCGCGGTAGTTCGAAACGCTGGCGGCGCCGCGCATCACGTTGATGGCGTTCACGTAGAACTCGCCCGCGATTCGCGCGGTGGCCTTGTCGGCGGCGAAGGTGATCATGCCCGACGCCGGGCACCAGGTAGACGACCGGATTGGCGTCGCGCATCTTCGGCGAGCCCGGACGCTTGCAGCGGTCGTAGTACCCGGCGTACCGCTCGCGATACGCCTCGATCGCGGGCTTCACGCGCGCGGCGAGCTGTTCGACCGAATCGCGCGCGGGATCGAAGGGCAGCACCAGCGGCCAGATCTTGGTGCGCAGGAAGTGATCGGGACACGAAGTGCCGAGCGCCGCGAGGCCGGCGAGCTTCTCGCCGCCGACGAAGTCGAGCACGGTTTCGCTGTCGTCGAAGTGGCCGACCTTGATCGGAGGAGCTGGTCCGCCTCGGGGACCGCGCCCATTGCGCGCCCGAGATCAGTCCGCGAATCATCGGCATGATGCCCGCCGCGATTTCGCGCGCGGCGATCGATGGTCAGCGCCTGCGTGGTCAGCCGCGCCGAACGGGTCGCTTGCCACGGCTGTGTTCGGTCGAGCCAGGTGGTGGCGCGATTGATGATGTCGAGCGTGTTCTCGTAGCAGGCCTTCGACGTGTCGGCCCAGGTGAAGAGGCCGTGTGCTTCGAGCACCGCGCCCTTGAGTTTCGGGTTCTTCTGCGTGAGTTCACGCAAGCTTCAGGCCGAGTTCGTAGCCGGGCCGGATCCACGGCAGCCAGCCGATCTCGCCGCCGAAGATTTCTTCGGTCAGCTTCTTCGAGTCGGCGGACGCGGCAATCGCGATCAACGCATCGGGATGCATGTGATCGACGTGTGCGCGATGAAACCAAGCCATGAAGCGGCGTGTCGATCGATGGCGGCGCGCGGATTCAGATTGAAAGCGCAGTGCGCATAGAGCGGCACCAGCGTGCTGTCGCTGTCCCTTGTTCTTGTAGAACTTCTCGAGCGCGAGAAACTTCTCCATATATAGAGTGGAGAAGCCGTCGAGCTTCATGGTGCCGAGGTCGCCGCCCGAGCCCTTGACCCAGAGCACTTCGACTTCGGCGCCGGTCAGCGGGTCCTTCTCCTTGATCTTCGCCGACGTGTTGCCGCCGCCAAAGTTGGTGATCCGCTTGTCGCTGCCTAGCAGGTTGGAACGGTAAAGGAGCAGCTCGGCGGGTGAGAGCCGGGCCGCGTGGGCGTCATCCCATCGATTTTCGATTTCGAGGTGACGCCTGGGGCGCCATCTGAACCACAGTCATCCAATGTCTCCGGTCTGAACGGCGCTAAAGTACGCAGCGTCCAGCCTCGTTTTACGGTGAGGCTGTTTAACACACGAAGCCGTCATATACAATCAATCACGTTCATAATCGATCACGACCAAGGTCGAGGGTGACCCCATGCTGGAAAAAGAACGCCATAACCTGATTTTGAAGCTCGTCGATGAGCGTTCCATCGTGAGCGTCGGCGACCTGCTCGATCTGCTCGGGGCGTCCGAGGCCACCATTCGTCGCGACATCAACGCGCTTGCCGAGAAGGGCGAGGTCAAGCGAATTCGCGGTGGCGCCGAAGCGGTGCGTCCGCGACACCAGCCACATCTGGTCGGCATGCCGTTCGCGATGAGCCAGGACGTGAGCGTGCCCCAGAAGCGCGCGATCGCGCGCGCCGCCGCCGAGCTCATCGCGCCCGGCGAAAGCATCATCATCAACGGCGGCACCACGACCTATGCGCTGGTCGAGTTCCTCGAGAATTCGGATCTCGACATCCTCACCAACTCCTTTCCGATCGCCGCCAAACTGTTTGCGACCAGCCGCAACCGCATCACGCTGCCGGGCGGCACGATCTTCCGCGAGCAGAACATCGTGCTTGAGTCCGTTCGAGAACGACACGATCGAAAGCTTCTGGGGCAACAAGCTGTTCGTCGGGTGCTACGGACTCAATCGCTTCGGCATGATGGAAGCGGATCCGCTCATCGTGCAGGCGCAGACCAAGCTGCTGAAGCGCAGCGAACACGTCATCGTGATGGCGGACAGCTCCAAGCTGCGGCGCAAGTCCGCGATGATCGTGGCCGGCCTCGACCGCATCAACACCATCGTCACCGACGATGGCGCCAAAGCCGAAGAGCTCGAGGACTTCCGCAGCGCGGGCATCAAGGTCATCGTCGCGAAGGTCACTGAAGATGACGAGATGAAGAAACTCGCCTGAGCGCGAGTCGGGGGTTCAAGTTGAATCGCAGATTTCTGATCACCGGCGTGGCGCCGTGCTCGTCGCGAGCCTTGCCGGCTGCGGCAAGACCGAGCCCGAAAAGCCCGCGCAGCACGCGCGTGGGCATTGTGGCCAAGTCGCTTGGGCAACGGCTTCTTCGACGCCGTCCACAAGGGCGCCGACGAAGCGGGCAAGGAACTCGACGCCGAAGTGATTTTCACGGGCCCGACCACGCCCACCGCGGAAGGTCAGATCGAAGTGCTGAATTCGCTGATCGCGCAACGCGTCGACGCGATCGCGGTGTCGGCGAACGACCCCGATGCGCTGGTGCCCACGCTCAAGCGCGCGCATGGGGCGTGGCATCAAGGTGATTTCGTACGACTCCGGTGTCGACGCCGCCGGGCCGCATCGGCGCATCTCGCGCCATCATCCGATCCAGCTCATCGGCGAAACCGTCGTCGCGCTGGCGGCGGAGCTCGCGCCGCAGGTGGACGGCAAGGGCAAGGCAAGTTCGCGGTTGTTTCGGCGACGCCGACTTCCACGAACCAGAATTCCTGGCTCGCTGAAATGCGCAAGGCGCTCGCCGCAGCATGCGGGTCTCGAGCTCGTCAGCGTGGTTTACGGCGACGACGTTTCCGACAAGTCGTATCGCGAAGCCGTCGCGTTGCTCAAGCAATACCCGGATCTGGCGGTGCTGGTCAGCATCAGCTCCGTCGGAATCGTGGCCTCGGCGCGCGCCGTCGAAGATCAGGGCCTGACCGGCAAGGTGAAGGTCACCGGCCTGGGATTGCCGTCGGAGCTCGTGGGCTACGTCGAAAAGGCGTCGTGCCCAAAGTTCGCCATCTGGAATCCGATCGATCTCGGCTACTCGACGATGCAGATCGCCACGCGCCTCGCGCGCGGTGACGATCCGGCGAAGCCCGTGTACATGGGCCGCATGGGCGAGGTCACCTTCGGGCAAGACGGCGTGGGTGCGATGAGCAAGCCATTCATCTACGACCTCAGCAACACGGCTCAATTCGCGAAGATTTTCTGACGAGCGCCGAAGCGACTCCGTGCATCCTTCCCTCCTGACGCTGACCGACATCCGCAAGTCATTCGGCGGTGTGCGAGCTCTCGAGCGCGCGTGTCTCGAGCTGCGGCGGGGCGCGGTCACCGCGCTGATCGGCGAGAACGGCGCCGGAAAATCCACGCTGGTGAAGATACTGTCCGGCATCTATCAACCCGACGCCGGTGAAATCCGCTTCGATGGCAGCTGCGGTGCGCATCGCCACTCCGCAAGCGCGCGCGCGCTGGGAATCGGCGTGGTTCACCAGGAATGCCTGGCGTTCGACAATCTCTCGGTCGCGGAAAACCTGTTCGTCAATTGCGCAGCCGACGCGGGGCGGCCTCGTGAACTGGGCGGCAGCTGCGCGCGCGGGCGACGACGATACTGCGCGAGCTGGGCGCCGACTTCGACGCCGACGTGCCTGCCGGCCGCCTGAGCATCGCGCAGAAGCATGTGATGCAGATTGCGCGCGCGCTGACCCATGAATCGCGCGTGCTCATCTTCGACGAACCGACCGCGTCGCTGTCGCAGCGCGAATGCGCGGAGTTGTTCCGCATCGTGCGCAAGCTGCGCGACGCCGGTTGCGCGCTGCTCTTCATCAGTCACAAGTTCGAGGAGATATTCGAGCTCGCGGATCGCTATGCGGTGTTCCGCGATGGAGTGTCGGTGAGCGCAGGGCGGGTCAGCGATGTCACCAGCGACGAGCTCATCCGGCCTCATGGTCGGTCGGCCGGTCAGTCAGTTGTTTCCCAAAGCGCGATATCAACCCGGGGCCGAGCTCCTGCGAGTCGAACACCTGTGCCGTGCCGGCGAGATTCGAAGATGTTTCCTTTGCGCTACGCGGCGGAGAAATAGTCGGGCATATACGGTCTGGTGGGCGCGGGGCGTACCGAGCTTGCGCAGGTGCTGTTCGGCATCAACGCGGCCAGTTCCGGTTCCTTCACGCTCGCGGCTGGACCGCGGGAGTGGCGCTGGTGCCCGAAGACCGGCAGAGGCAGGGCAGCGGTGCCTGCCATTCTCGGTGGCCGCGAACATCGCGTTGCCCAATCTGGCCACGCTCGCGCCGCGCGGCTGGTGCAGCGTCGCACGCGAATCGGAGCTGGCGCGCCAGTGGATAGGCCGTCTCGGCATCAAGGCGTCAGGGACCCGAGCAACCCGTGCATCAGCCTGTCCGGCGGCAATCAGCAGAAGGTGGTGATCGCCGAAGTGGCTGGCGCGCAATCCGGGCGTGCTGATTCTCGATGAGCCCACCAAGGGCATCGATGTGGGGGCCAAGGCAGCCGTGCATGCGGTCACCAGCGAGTTCGCGCGCGCCGGTGGCGCCGTTCTCATGATCTCCTCGACCTTCCGGAAATCCTCGGCATGTCCGGACCGGGTGCTGGTCATGCGGCGCGGGACGCGTGCGCGGCGCATTTCACGCGCGCGCAGGCCACCAGCGAGAGCCTCGTTGCGCGCAGCGAGCGACGCATGAGCGTCGCGATTCGCGCTCTCCGACAGCGCGCGCCGTGACCTGGCATTCGCGTGCGCTCACGCTCGCGCTGTTCCTCGCGGTGACATTCGCGTTTCCCGGCTTTGCGACGCCGCGCAATCGTGGCCGGCCTGCTCGACGACACGGCGATTCTCATCATGCTGGCGCTGGGCCAGATGCTGGTCATCCTGGGGCGTGGCATCGATCTGTCGATCGCCGCGAACCTCGCGCTGTGCGGAATGATGGCCGCGTTGTTCAATCGCGCCTGGCCGGGCATGGGCGTCGCGCCAGTGCTCGCGCTGTCGCTGGTGTCCGGTGGCTTGTTGAGGCGCCTGCAACGGCCTGCTGGTGTGGAAGCTGCGCCTGCCTCCCATCGTGGTGACGCTCGGCACCATGTCCATCTATCGCGGCGCGATCTATCTGCTTGTCCAGGGGCGCGTGGGTCAACGAGAACGAGATGTCGCGCGAGTTCCTGGCGTTTCCGCGCGGCGAGTTCCTCGGCGTTCTCGGTGCTCTCGTGGCTGTCGCTCGCGGTCGCCGCGGCGTTCGTGTTCGCGCTGCGACGCGCTCGACGCGTGGCGCGCGATCTCTACGCGGCCGGGCGGCAATCCGGAGGCGGCAAACTTCTCCGGCATCGATCGCGGGTCGCATGCAGTTCATCGCGTACACGATCTGCGGCGCCATCGCCGGCGTCGCGGCTATCTGTGGGTGGCGCGTTTCGCCGTGGCGTACACCGACATCGCGCTGCGGCTTCGAGCTTTCGGTGATCGCCGCCTGCCTGATCGGCGGCGTCGCGATCGCCGGTGGAGCAGGTACGGCCGCGGGCGTCGTGCTCGGATGCCTGTTCATCGGCATCATCCGCAGCAGTCTGCCGCTGGTGGGAATTTCGGCGTTCTGGCAGATGTTCATCAATGGCGCGGTGATCCTCGTCGCGGTGCTGCCTGAGCGCACGGCAGCGGCAGTTCAAGCGCACCATCCTCGAGGCGCGCGCATGAAGGCGGCCAGTCTCATGCGCTGGGAGACCATGCTGGCGGCGGTGTTGGTGTGCCGAGTTCGTCGTCTTCTCGATCCATGTCGCCCTATTTCCTGAGTGTCGACACCTCGTCCGACGCAACCTTCAACTTCACCGAGCGCGCGATCGTCGCGTTGCCACTCGCGCTGCTGATCATCGCGGGCGAGATCGACATCTCGGTGGCCGCCATCATCGCGCTGGCTTCCGGTCGCGATGGGGCTGGCGCTCGGCGCAGGGCATGGGCACCGCGGGCCTCGTCGGCGATCGGGCTTCGGCACCGGGATTGTTGGCCGGCTGCATCAACGGCGCGCCTGGTCGACGATCGGCCGTGTGCCGTCCATCGTCGCGACCATCGGCACGATGACGCTGTTTCGTGCGGCGCGGCGTATGCCGTGCTCGGGTGACCGGGTGCTCAAGGACTATCCCGGCTCGTTTGCGACCTTCGGCCAGGGTTATCTCTGTCGGGCCCGATCTCCATCGAGCTGGCGCTGTTCGCGTTGTTCGCAATATTGTTCGGCGTGTTCCTGCATCGCACGCGCTGGGGCCGGGTCATCTTTCGCGGTCGGCGCCAATCCGGTGGCCAGTCGCTATTCGGGCATTGCCGTGAATCGCTACCGGTTCGCCCTGTTCGCGCTGACGGGCTTGTTCAGCGGCGTAGCCGCAGTGCTGCTCACCTCGCGCCTGGGCTCGACTCGCACCTTCGATCGCGCAAGGCTGGGAGCTCGAGATCATCAGCATGGTTATCCTGGGCGGCGTATCGGTGTGGGGTGGCAAGGGCAGCATCCTCGGGGTGGTGCTCGCTGCACTGGTGTTCGGCCTGATGACTTTCGGACTCGGGCTCATGAACATTCCGGGCATCGTCATTTCGATCTTCACCGGGCTCCTGCTGATCCTCGTGCGTTGCCGTACCTGCATTGGTGAATCGCCGATGAGCACGCACACGCGCTGATCGCCGTCTTCGACGTGGGCAAGACCAACGCGAAGCTCACGCTGATCGATCCGGCGCTTGGCCAGGAGGTCTGGAGCACGCGCCGCGCCAACAATGTCGTGCAAGGCGCCGCCGGCCGCGAGCTCGACGTCGTCGCCATCGAAGCACTGGCTGCTCGAATCGCTGCGCGCAATGCACCGGGACGCGAGCGCATCGCGGTCATCGTGCCGATCGCGCACGGGGCCGCGGCCGTGCTGGTCGATCGCGCGGGCGAGGTGGTGGTGGCGCCCGACTATGAAGACCCGTGCTTCGATGAAGTGAGTGCGCAATATCTGCCGCTGCGCGATGACTACTCGCTGACGTTTTCTCCCAGTTTGCCGCTGGGACTCAATCTCGGCCGGCAACTGTTCTATCTACAGACGCGTCGCGCGGACCTGTTTCAACGTTCCGCGCATGTGCTGTTGTACCCACAGTACTGGTCGTGGCGTTTGTCGGGTGCCATGGCCGCCGAGTTCACCTCGCTGGGCACACACACACCGATCTGTGGCGCCCGCACGAACAGGCCTATTCGTCGCTGGCCCGCAAACAGGGCTGGGCGCGCATGTTGCCGCCGCAGCGCTCGGCCACCGATCGACTGGGTCGCATCAGGCAAAGCGTGGCGGACGCCACCGGGCTCAGCGCGGCCTGCGAAGTCGCATGCGGCATTCATGACTCGAATGCGTCGTACCTGCGCTTCCTGATGGATCGTGAGCGCGAGGCATTCACCGTCGTGTCGAGCGGCACCTGGACCATCGTGATGGCGAACCGCGGCGACTTGCGGCGCCTGATCGAACAACGCGACATGCTCGCCAACGTCAATGCGTTCGGCGCGCCGGTGGCCACGGCTCGGTACATGGGCGGCGCGCGAATACGAAGCGATCGCGCAAAGCGGCGACGAACCCACGGTGGATGCGGTGATCGAGGTGTTGTCCCAGGGCGCGATCGCGCTGCCGTCGTTCGCGAGCGCCGGGCCGTATGCCGGCAGGCCCGGGCGGCTCGAAGGCGTCGAGTCGTTGCGGCGGCACACAGCGGGCCGCGCTCGCGACTGTCTACTGGCGCTGATGACCGCGGTGCTCATCGAATCTCTGGGCGCCGCCGGCGAAATCTTCGTCGATGGTCCGCTCGCGCGGAATCCCCTGTTCGCAAGGTTGTTAGCCGCCTGCGTGCCGGTTGGAACCGTGCGCACCTATCCGGAAGGCGGCGGCACGCGTGTCGCCGCGCATCTCGCCGGCCTGCCACTCGCCGGCGCCGGGCGCCTTGCATCCGCAGTGCCGCTGCGACTGCTCGGGCCTGCTCGAATACCAGGCGAACTGGCGCCACCGCCTGCGAGGAACGAGGCTAGCGATCGGGCATCCGTTGAAGAACCGTACGACTCGAGTGAGCCGTACGCGTTGGCGGTTACGTCTATTGAACGTGAACACGGATATCCCGCCACTTCGCAAGATGCGACCACCTGCCGGATAGCTGGCGCGCTTCCTTCCAGGCGCCTGCCATCTCGCTGCCCAAGGGTGGCGGGCGGTGCGCGGCATGGGGCGAGAAATTCGCGGCCAATCCCGTCACCGGCTCCGCGAGCTTTCGATTCCCCTGCCCGCCTCGGCCGGGCGGGGGTGGCTTCGGCCCGCAACTGACTCGAGCTACGATTCCGCAGCGGCAATGGCCCATTCGGGTTCGCGGATCTCGGCCTGCTCCGCCATCACCCGCAAGACGGACAAAGGTCTGCCGTAATACCAGGACGCGCGGGATTCCGACGCCCTGCTCTCCGGCAGCAGCGAAGACCTGGTGCCACAGCTTCACGAGAACCCAGTGGCGACTGGGTCGACGAAGTGGAATCGCGCGGCGACTATCTGGTGCGCCGCTATCGCCCGCGCATCGAAGGGTTGTTTGCGCGCATAGAACGCTGGAGCCACCGCAGCGAGCCTGGCAATCGTGTTCTGGCGCTCGACCACGCGCGACAACATCACCACCCGTTTCGAAATCTCCCGAGTCCCGCATCGTGGACCCCGCGATCCGGCACGTATCTTCTCCTGGCTCATCTGCGAGACCTCTGACGACAAGGGTAATGCGACGCTCTACCGCTACCAGGAGAAGACGCGCAGGGTGGATCTCGCTGCGGTTAACGAGAGCAACCGCATGCGTTCCGGCGCAGCGTTTCCTCAAGATGTTCAGTATTGCAATCGCACACCGCACACGGCTGGCGAAGACCTCTCACAACGCACGGACTGGCTACTCGAGCTGGTTCGACTACGCGGCGAGCACGACTCGGCGAATCCGCGTCCTGACGACGCGGCTCCCTGGAGCTGCCGGCGTGACGCTGCCTCCCACTACCGGCCGGCTTCGAGGCGCACCTACCGCCTGTGCCGGCGCGTGCTCATGTTCCACCACTTTCCGGACGCGTCGGGTCGCGACTGCCTGGTCCGCTCCACCGATTTCCACTACCGCGACGGACAACCCGATCGCGCTCGTTCAACGTGCGTCGCGTCCGCGGTCAGCCATCGCCGCAACGGCGCACGGCAGCGAACTGACCTCGGAAGGCCGCTGCCGCCGAGTTCGACTACAGCTAGCGCGCGTCGGCCAGCAGATCCAGGAGGTGCGATGGCGCCCAAGCCTCGAAAACGCTGCCGACGGGTCTTGACGGCGGCGCTTCACCAGTGGGTAGATCTCGACGGCGATGGTCTGCCCGGCGTTCTCACGCGAGCAGGCCGGATGGCTGGTTCTACAAGCGCAACGCACATGCGCGCTCACTGACTGGCCGGTGAGTGCCTACAGCCATGGAACTCGTGGCGCAAGCAACCGGCCGACGTCCTGGCAGCGCGCAGCCAGCGGCAGTCTGGACCTCGCCGGCGACGGCCAGCTCGACCCTGGTGACGCTCGCAGCGCCGCGCGGCGTTCTTCGAGCGCGATACGGCAGCAAGGCTGGGACACGTTTCGCGCCTTCCGGCGCGCTGCCGCAGCGACTGGCGCGATCACCAACCTGCGCTTCGTCGATCTCGACGGGCGATGGCCATGCCGACGTCTGATCACCGAGGACGACGCGCTTCACCTGGCATCCGTCGCTGGGCGAGGCGGGATTTCGTGCCGCGCGAGCGCGTGGCGCCAGTGGCGCGCGACGAGGAGCGCGGCCCGCGCCTAGTGTTCGCCGATGGCACGGCAATCTATCTACCTGGCCGACATGTGCGGGCGACGGCCTGACCGACCTCGGTGCGCATCCGCAACGGCGAGGTGTGCTACTGGCCGAACCTGGGCTACGGCCGCTTCGGCGCCAAGGTCACCATGGACGACGCGCCGTGGTTCGACGCGCCCGACCAGTTCTGACCAGCGGCGCATCCGCCTGGCCGACGTCGACGGCTCGGGCGTCACCGACATCATCTATCTCGACGGCGACGGCGTGCGCACTGTATTTCAACCAGTCCGGCAACGGCTGGCAGCGCGCCGCGACATCGCCAGCGTTCCCGCGCGTCGACAACCTGCCAACGTCGCGGTCGGTTGACCTGCTGGGCAACGGCACCGCCTGCCTGGTGTGGTCGTCGCCGCTGCCGGGCGACGCGCGCCGCGCCCATGCGCTACATCGACCTGATGGGCGGGCAGAAGCCGCACCTGCTGGTCAGGACGCGCGAACAACCTCGGCGCGGAGACGCGCATCGAGTACGCGCCTCGACGAAGTTCTATCTGCAGGACAAGCTGGCCGGCCGAAGCCGTGGATCACGCAAGCTGCCGTTCCCGCACGTGGTCGAGACGCGTCACGGTCATCGACACAATCGGCGCAGACACCGCTTCGTCGACGCACTACGCCTATCACCACGGCTACTTCGACGGCGTCGAGCGCGAGTTCCGCGGCTTCGGCACGCGTCGAGCAGGTGCGACGTCGAGTCGCTTCGGCGAGTTTAAGCTGCAGGCAACGCCGGACAGCCCGTACATCACCGACGACCAGACGCTCTACCAGCCGCCCGTCAAGACCATCACCTGGTATCACACCGGCGCGCGCGCTCGACGCGCAGACGCATCCTCTCGCAGTTCCAGGAGGAATATTTTCCCGCGGGCGCTGGCGGCGCGGCCGGGCGGCCTCGACGTCGATGCGAGCATGCACCGAACGAAGTACAAT
>ERZ1370068.4859-contig-3910_pt1 | contig 37445 bp, 63 predicted proteins | sample MGYA00561227_ERZ1370068 | MGnify/ENA primary metagenome ERZ1370068 (study PRJEB38410, sample SAMEA6850437) | metagenome | study: Metagenomic assessment of the ecological functions of the soil: analysis of the soil microbiota associated with the...
GGCCCGCCCGCCGGCGCCGGCGGACCAGCATTGCCGCCATCGGCCTCGCCCTGTTGGCCGGTATCCGGCGTCTACGCGCTGCAAGCGCGGCGGCGCCGACCGCACGATTTGTCGAATACCCGCTGCCCAATCCGCAGGATGCGCCGATCGCAATCGCCGCCGCCGCCGATGGCACCATCTGGTTCACGATTGACCGCGCCGATGCCATTGGTCGATTGCGCGGCGGACGCATGGAGCGACTACCGATACCGGGCCGCAACTTCGAGCCTCTTGGCCTGGCGATCGCCGCCGACGGAAGCGCCTGGTACACGGACAGCGCAGCCGGCGCGGTCGTGCGCATCGCGAGCTCGGGTGAGGCCTCCAAGTTTGCGCTCGAGGGCGTGATCACGCGATTGGGTCGGCTGGCCATGGCGCCCGATGGCTCGGCCTGGTTTGCCGATGCCACCGGATACGGCATCACCCAGCTGCAGAATGGAACCTTCAAGCGCCACGAAAGTGCCACGGCCGACGACGGCCCTACGGCGTGGCGGTGAGCGCGGACGGGATCGTGTGGGCAAGCCTGCAGCGAAGTAGCAAGCTGATGCGCATCGCCCCAGGCGGGGCGACGGCGACGATCGAGCTCCCACGGCGCGGTGCGACCCGACCGATGTGGCCGTGGGCACCGACGGCTCGGTTTGGTTCCTGCAATTCCGCGCCAATCGGCTGGGGCAGCTGAAAGAGGGCAAGTTTTCCGAGTTCGAGGTCGGCGGACAAAACGTCGGCCTCAGCGGCTTGGCGCTTGCAGCCGACGGGGCCGTTTGGTTCGGTATGGTGCGCAGCTCGAGCCTTGGTCGCCTGCGCCACGGCAAGATTGCCACCTTCAAGCTGCCCCGCGACAAGGCGCGTCCCTACAGCGTCGCCGTCGATCCGGATGGCAACGTCTGGTATGCCGATATCAGCGGCTATGTCGGGATGTTACCGGCGCGCTATGCGCAGGCTCCCTAAGGTACGCGGGCGAACGCGCCGCCTAGCCCGGTAGCAGCGCTGATTTCATAGGCAGCCCTAAGGCTCAAAACCACACCGATGCCGAGGATGAGCAGCGTCGTCAGGATCTGTACGCGCAGCATCCAGATGCTGTCGAGCCATCTGCATAATCCGTTGACCGATTTTGGCCGCAATGATGCCGACCACAACCAGCGTCGCCGCGAAGCCGAGGCTGAACACGAGTACGGTGGTCAGACCGAGCAAGACCTTGCCGCTCGCAAGCGCCGCCAACAGCAGGGCTAGCGCCGCGGGGTCGGGCAACAGCCCCCGCGATGCCAAGAACCAATAGGACGGGCAATTTGGGGCGGTCTGCGGTGACGAGATCCAGCCGATGCGCATGGGCGGTTCCCCAGCCGTGGCTGTGCCAAGCGTGCACCCCGGCAGCCGCGTGGTCGTGCGAGTGCGGATGCGCCCCGACTCTGCGTGGGCGTGATCATGCTCGTCACCGCCCGCGGCACCGGGCTCGCCCATGGCAACTGCGAGGAGATCGCGCTGTGTCCACAGCATCCACAGTCCCAGCACGACGACCAAAATTCCCACGCCCAGCGCCAGATAGGCCTCGATGCGCTGCGGGCGCAGCCAGCCGAAGCCGCAGTGAGGCGAGCACACCCCACCAAAAGGATGCCGCTGGTATGCGAAAGCGTGACAAACACGCCGAGGATCAGCGCATCGATCCGGTTTGCCACGGGCGCCGACGATATAGGCTCGCAGCAATCGTCTTGCCATGGCCTGGCGTCGCCGCGTGTGCCGCGCCGGCCAAAACTGGAAATTACAAAAAACAGGATCTCGCGCATGGGCCTCCCGGTCGATCGCAAGGGCGTGCGGCCAATGGCCAAAAAGCCTTATCGTTAGGGCTCGCCCAGCCACGCTGCACAAATTGGCCGGGCCAGGCAAGGCCTGGTCGCCTCGCGGCGCTTGGACCTCAAGGCTTTCCCAAGGCCCTGCCGACCTTTACCGATCGTGCACGTTCACCGCGACACTGCACACGCTAGGGCTAACGGGGCCAGACGGCGCTCTGCCGTCGCGATCGCGCCCGGCTTGCTTTCAGCCATTTCAAGCCACCGCCAAGCTGATGCTGCGCGGCCGTCTCAAGGGCTTAAGCCACCGGCGCCCCAGGGATCCCTGGCAGGCGCCCGCCGTTGTCACGGCCATGTGAGCGTGACCGGGCGAGAAAGGATGCTAGCCTTCCGTGCGCTTGGAGCCCGTGGCCTCTTACCGGGAGAATGTATCGCCGTGCCCTGCAAATCTTGGTCGATCCCCCTGCTCGTTGGCCTCGCCCTAGGCGCCACCGCCACGGCATCGCGGGCAGGCCCCTGGCCGGCGCGCGGATGGCGAACGAAGCCGCCAATCAGGGCGATGCGCGCCTTGAGAGGGTGGTGGCTCGGCACTGCTGGTGGCAGCAGGGTCGACGCCATTGTCAGTGGCCGCATCCCCGCGCGTCAGACCAGCGATTTACTACGTGCGCGACGCCGATAAACCGCCCCTTCGGCACGTCGCGTTGGTGGGAAGAGATGTTGCGCGAGAACCGTGCCGGCAACCCCGGTGGAGGCGGCAGGAACTAGATCACGCGGATCGGTCGGCGGCCGGCGCGCCCTTCACAGCACCGCTGCGGCAATGACGCGTAGGGCTTCCGAGCTGGCACCCCCAGTAACATAGTGCCGATCCGGTGCTCCTTGGCTCCGTCCTGCCACGCCCGCAGCCGGTCTCCTAATGCGGTCTGGCGGACCGACCAACGCGGTCTCGTCGATCAGGCTGTCGGGCACCGCCGCGGCCGCTTCCTGCCGGCGACCGGCGAGGAAAGCCTCCTGGATCTTGATGGCAGCGTCCTCGTATCCCATGCGCTTAACGAGGTCATTGTAGAAATTCTTGCTGCGCGCGCTCTACCGCCGCCGATGTAGAGGGGCCATCTCCGGTCTGATTTTGTCGCGGCAGGCCGCAAGGTCGCTGCCCATGGCCACGCGCACGAACGGCGCGCAATGTCAAAATCGGCGAGCGACGTGCCGCGACCGGCGGCGGCTATGCCAGCGAGCACGTGCTCGCCAGACAAGGCTGGTGCGCTCCGGGCTCATGAAAATCGGCTGCACGCCGTCGGCGACCTCGCCGGCGGTCTTAAGACCCGCCGGCGAAATGGCCGCTGTGTAGATCTTCAGGTTCGGATCGGGATGCAGGATGCTCCTCAGCGGTTTACCCAGACCCGTCGCCTCTGCCCCGGCGTAGGGGATCTGGTAGTGCTCGCCGTCGTGCTGCAGCGGGGCTTCACGTGGCGAACACCTTGCGCACCACGCGCAACGTATTCGCGCGGTGCGGCGTCAGCGGCTTTGCCATAGGGCATGCCATGCCATCCCTCGATCACCTGGGGGCCCAGAGGCCGATCCCGAGCGGAAGCGGCTCTGGGACATAGCCTGCAGCGTTGCGGCCGTCATGGCGGCGCAGGTCGGTGTCCGCGCCGACATCTGCATGATCCCAGTGCCGGCTTTAATCTTCGTGGTGCGCGCGAGCACCCGCGCAATCGGCGTCACCGCATCGGTCCCATAGGACTCACCGGCCCACACCGAGTCGAAGCCGAGGCGCTCGGCCTCGAGCACTTGATCCATGCTGGGACCACCGGCCTCGCCCGCATAGCGCAGCAATATTCCGAGCCTCATGCGCGTACTCCTCCAGCCATCGCAACTGATCTCCAACAGGCTATTTCTGCCGCTGCGCCCGTCTGAGCGCCGCGGCAAAGGCGCTCTCCTCAGGCGCCCGTGCCGGGGCCGACACGCGGAGCCCTTGGCCTTGGTCGCGGCGGCATTGGCCGGACTCGGCGATGACTCGATGGCGCCAGATTTCATTGTCAGCCCAATGCGCTTGCGCGCGACATCGACGCTTTTCACGCGCACCTTGACGACATCGCCGGCCTTAACGACCTCGCGCGGATCTTTCACAAAGCGGTCTGAAAGTTCGGAGATGTGCACCAGTCCGTCTTGGTGCACGCCCACATCCACAAACGCGCCGGAAGGCGGCAGCGTTGGTGACGACGCCCTCGAGCCGCATGCCCGGCTCGAGATCCGAAATCGTCTCGACACCCTCGGCAAAGGTCGCCGTCTTGAACTCCGGGCGCGGATCGCGCCCGGCTTTTCCAGTTCCTTCAGCACGTCGCTCACGGTTGGGATCCCGAAATCGGCGTCGGCGAATGTCGCTGGCTTGAGCGATTTCAAAAACACACCATCACCGATAAAGGCGTTGAGCCCGCGCTTGGTCACCGCCGCGATCTTTTCCACCAGCGCATAAGCCTCCGGGTGCACCGCCGAGGCATCCAACGGGTTCTTACCGTTCATGATGCGTAGGAAGCCGGCGGCCTGTTCAAAGGCTTTGGGCCCAAGCCGCGGCACTTTCTTGAGGGAGGTTCGTGTTTTAAAGGCACCATGTTCGTCACGGAAAGCGATCAATGTTTGCGGCCAATGTCTGATTGAGACCCGACACGCGCGCGCCAGCAATGGCGCCGAGGCCGTGTTGACATCGACGCCAACCAGGTTAACGCTAATCCTCAACCACGGCGTCGAGCGAACGAGCGAGCAGCGTTTGATCGACGTCGTGCTGGTATTGGCCAACGCCGATTGCTCTGGGCTCGATCTTGACCAATTCCGCCAAAGGGTCCTGCAGGCGCCGGGCGATCGACACGGCGCCACGGAGGCTAACATCGAGATCGGAAAAATTCCTTGGCCGCAAGCTCTGAGGCCGAATACACCGAGGCGCCGGCTTCGGACACCATTACCTTGCTAGGCTTCGAATTGGGCAATTTGGCAATCAACTCCGTCGCGAGTTTGTCCGTTTCGCGGCTTGCCGTGCCGTTGCCGACGCTGAGGAGTTGCACCTTGTGCTGCACGCTCAGCGCCGCCAGCGCAGCCAGCGCGCCGCGCCAGTCATTCCTCGGCTCGTGTGGGTAGACCGTGTCGGTCGCAACCAGCCTGCCCGTCGCATCCACCACCGCGACCTTTACCCCGGTGCGAAACCGGGGTCGAGCCCCATGGTGACGCGCGCTCCGGCCGGTGCCGCGAGCAACAGGTCCTTAAGATTCTTGGCGAAGACCTGGATGGCCTCCCCGTCCGCGCGCTCCTTGAGCCGACCCATGAGATCGGTTTGCAGGGAAGCGGCGAGCCTGGACCGCCACGCCAGACGCACGGTCTCGAGCAACCAAGCGTCGGCGGGCCTACCCCGGTCGGCGATGCCGAACGCCAGTCGGATCTTGCCTTCGGCCGGATGCATCGCATTGGCATCGTGGGGCACGTCGAGCTCCAACGTGAGAATGTCTTCGTGAAAGCCACGCAGCAGAGCCAGGGCGCGGTGCGATGGCAGGTCCTTGATCTTCTGGTTGAAAGCGAAATAGTCGGAAAACTTGGCGCCTTCCGCATCCTTGCCCTTCGCCACCTTTGCCGCGAGCACACCTTCCTGCCATTGCCATTCGCGCAGGTCGCCCACGAGTTTTGCGGTCTCCCGATACGCTCGAGCAGAATTTGCCGCGCGCCGTCGAGCGCAGCTTTCGCATCCGCCACGCCCTTGGCGGCAGCGACGAAGTTGCCCGCCTCGGCCATGGGATCATGGGCCGGATTGTGCAGCAGCCGATCCAGCAAGAGGCTCAAGCCCGGCCGCGCGCGCCATCTGCGCCTTGCTGCGGCGCTTGGGCTTGTAGGGCGCATAGAGGTCCTCGAGATCGACTTTCGCCTCAGCGGCGTTGATCAGGCGCGCCAGCTCCGGCGTCAGCTTGCCTTGCTCCTCGATCGATCTCAACACCGTGGCGCGGCGATCCTCCAACTCGCTGAGATAGCCGAGCCGCGATCCAAGCTTGCGCAGCTGGGTATCGTCGAGGCCGCCGGTCTTCTCCTTGCGATAGCGTGCGATGAAGGGAACCGTGGCCCCGTCGCGCAGCAATGCCGCGGCGGCAAAGACCTGATCCACGGCAACGCCAAGTTCGGAGGCGATTTTCTGGTTGATTCTATCCATGGCGCTCCTTTGCTTCTCGCATGTCTCCAAGCCTGGCCAGCCGCCGTCTGCGCTCGGGACGGGCGCCGCCGGACCCTGCTTCCCCAGCCTCAAAGTGCCGGCACACGATCGAACCAGGGTTGCGCCGTCTCGAGCTGGGCGGCGAGTTTAAGCAACGTGCTCTCTTCGCCGTAACGACCGGCAAAATGCACACCCACCGGCAAACCATCCCCGTCCAGTGCAGCGGCACGCTCATCGCCGGCGTTCCAGTAGCATTGTGAACCGGCGTAACACCAAGGTACTCGGTGACCCGTTCGGTGAATGTCGCCACATCACCGTTCATGTCGAAATGACCGAGGCGCGGCGGCGGCCCGGCCACCACCGTCGATAGAATTACATCATAGTTGGTGAGAAATGCCGCCATCTTTCGCCCTGCCGTGTGTATCGCCGCGATCGCCTCGGCATACTCGACACCGGTGACTTTCGCCCCACGCCTGTGAGACGGCCCAGGTCGCAGCCTCGATATCGTCTGGGTTTGGCTCACGCTGAAGCGCTTGCCAACGCAAGCCAAGGGCACGCGCGGTGTTGGCGGCGGCGATCGTCGCAGTCTGTTGTCGCAGCGCCACCAGGTCGATCGATGGATCAGCCTCCTCGACGACATGGCCCAGGCTCTGGCACAGTTTGGCGGCGCCGTCGATGGCGCGCAGACACTCGGCATGGGGTTTGACACCGCGATGGTCCTTGCGCATCAACGCAATTTTTAGTCGGGGCGGCGGCCGGTCGATTGCGTCCACAAATGCACCGGCGGGCGACGGCGCCGTGTAGGGGTCACCCGGCTCGTAGCCGGCCGTGCAATCCAGCATCAGGGCGCAATCGCGGACGCTGCGGCTCGAGCACGTGGCCGACCGACATGCCGCCCCAACCTTCGCCTGCATCCGGCGCCAGCGAGACGCGGCCGCGTGAGGGCTTGAGCCCCAACAGGCCGCACTGGGCGGCCGGGATGCGGATCGAGCCGCCGCCGTCGGTCGCGTGGGCCATCGGCAGGACACCAGCGCACACCGCTGCCGCCGCCCCACCGAGGAGCCACCCGCCGAGTGCGCGAGATGCCAAGGATTTTTGCAAGCACCGTAAAGACGCGGTTCGGTATTGGGGCTCAGCCAAATTCGGGGCTTGAACTGCGCCCCATGAACACGAGACCCGCTTGCTTGCAGCGCCTCACGTAGGCGCTGTCGTGGTCGGCGACAAAGCCCGCATAGATCCGGCTGCCGTAAGTCGCTGGTTCACCGGTTTCGAAAAAGCCCAGATCCTTGATGAGATATGGCACACCCATGAAGCGGCCCCTTCGGCAACCCGCGCGCGAGCGCCCGGTGTGCCTGTGCGTACTGCTGGTGAACGATGGCATTGATCGCCGGATTGACTTGCTCCGCCCGGGCGATCGCCACTTCGAGCACCGCTTTGGCGCTGAGTTCACCATTGGCGATAAGCCGCGCAAGGGCGGTTGCATCCTGCTTGCGGTATTCGTCAAATCGCATCTCTCAGCCTCCCTCGCGCTCCATTCCTTCGCTGCCAGCGTGCAACCTGTCGAGAGGTTCGGCAAGACGCCCAAAGGCCATCAGGCCGATGGCGACAGGCGCTCTTCCGCGCTCATCGGCCGCGCCAAGAGCGGCATCGCGATCTTTGGCCTCCCCAAGCCGCCGCCGCCCGGCGTCATGACCACCAGCCGCTCACCAGCGCCGACCAGCTGCGTGCCTTTCCCGTTCAGTTTACGCCCCCTTGATCGCGACGGCACCGGGGCGCCCGGCTTGCCCCGGCACGGCTCGCGCGGCGGAAAGTCGATACGATCGAAGGCGGCCAGCAGCTCGAATGGCTGAGCGATACCGCTTTCGATTTCAATGATCTGGCCGAGGCCTCCCCGCGTGCGCCCAGCCCCTCCCGAACCTGGCCGCAGCTCCTTCTTCCAGAAAATCAACGGCGTGATGGCTTCGGCGATCTCGATGGGCGTGCCCTTGACGCCGGACGGATAAGCCGTGGCAGATAGACCGTCTGCCTGCGGCCGCGGCTCCCGTCCCGCCGTTGGAGGTGATCGCCATGCTGAATGCATAGTTACCACCGCGCCGACCTGGCAGGGGCCCGCGTACGATCAAGTTCCACAGAGCATGACGTACCCTCGGCCGGGACGCGATCGGGAATGGCCTGGGCCAGGCAGCCGAATACGACGTCCGGGTAGCATCTGGCCGATCACGTGCCGAATGCACACGGCAGCAGGTTTGGCCGCGTTGAGGATCGTCCCCGGGGGTGCCGATACGGTCAGGGGCGACAGCGATCCGGCATTGTTCGGGATTTTACTGGCGACGATGCAGCCAAGCCCGAACACGGTGTAGGCCGTAGTGTAGGCGAGCGGGACATTGATGCCCCGGCGCACCTGCGCATCGGTACCGGCATAGTCGACGTGGATACCGTCGGGGCTTGATCGTGGTCGTGGCGCGTAGCGTGATCGGACCGTCGAAGCCGTCGGTGGTCATGCTGTTGGACCAGCACCCCTTTGGCAGGCCCGCGATTTCCGCCAACACGGCTTGACGGCTCTTGGCGCAAATGTGCTCGGCCAAGAGGTCGAGCGTTTCGAGCTCGAACTCCTCCATCATTTCCACCAGGCGCGTGCAGCCGACGTCATTGCACGCGGCCAGCGAGTAGACATCGCCCACCGTGTCGATCGGTTGGCGCGTATTGGCGCGGATCATCGCCATCAGCGTCTCGTTGACCCTGCCTGCATCGAGGAGCTTAAGGAAGGGAATGTAGAGCCCTTCCATGAACACGTCGGTGCCGTCCGGCCCGAAGCCAATGCCGCCGATATCCATCAGATGCGAGGTGCAGCAGAAAAGGCCAATCAGCCGCCCGCGATAAAAGCATGGCGTCGTGATGACGAAGTCGTTGAGATGGCCGGTGCCCAGCCAAGGGTCATTGGTAATATAGGCATCGCCCGGCTTCATGTTCGGCAGGCCAAAATGAGCAATAAAATGCTTGACCGATTCCGCCATTGAATTGACGTGACCAGGCGTGCCGGTGACGGCCTGTGCCAGCATGCGGCCGCGCGCGTCGAAAATACCCGCCGATAGGTCGCCAGCCTCGCGCACGATGGAGGAGAACGCCGTACGCAGCAGGGTTTGCGCCTGCTCTTCGACCACCGCAACCAGCCGGTTCCACATGATCTGCAGGTCGATGTCGTTGGGTTGCTTGCGCATGGGCAGGCTCCTTAGTCCAGCTTCGACCGCGCCGACAGAATTAGGGCTTCACCGGCGTCGACGGCGACCTCGAAGCTGGGCGAAATGTAGGTCGACGTCCCCTCCTCGACGATCAACGCCGGTCCCTCGAGGCGGGTGCCGGGTAACAGCGCTCTGCGATCGAACACCGCGACAACCTGTCGTCGGCCCAACCGCGCGTCGAAAATCGAGCGCTCGCCCGCCGGCGGCGGCGGCGCTCGTGGCGGCGCGGCGGCCAGACGCGCCGGCGGTTCGCTCTCGGTGCTGGCGAGCACCATCCAGCTCATGATTTCGATTTCCGCGTCAGGGATGTGACGCGCAAATAGCCGGCCATACTCGCGCTCGAACGCCTGCCGAAACGTCACAACGTCGGCCGCAAGCAGCCGACGATCGGGCAGGGCAACCATGATCTCGTGGCCCTGCCCCGCATAGCGCATGAAGGCCGAGCGCCGCACCGCAATCGGCCGCTCGCCCGCGGCGGCGCCGCAATGCGCGCCCGCATCCTGCACCAGACCCTCGACGATGGCGTCGGCGACGTCCGCGTCGAATTCCGACAGCAGCATGTGGCGTGAGCGCACCAGCTCGTAGGCCGCCGGCGCCGCAAGAAAGCCGAGTGCTGAACCAACTCCGGCATCCGGCGGCACGATAATGCGGCTAATGCCAAGTTTTCCGCAATCCGGCTCGCATGCAGGGGTGCGGCGCCGCCGAAGGCCACCAGCGTGCGTTCGCCGATGGCGACGCCGCGCTCGATCGCATGCACGCGCGCCGCATTCGCCATGTTCTCATCGACGATTTCGCTGACGCCCAGCGCGGCCTGTTCGCACGTCTTGCCAGTGAGCTTGTTCCCGACACCGTCGAGCAGGGCGGCTTCCGCCAGACCGGCGTCAATCTCGATCTTGCCGCCAGCGAAGCGTACCGCATCGATCTTACCGATGACGAGATCGGCATCGGTGACCGTCGCCTCGCGACCACCGCGCCCGTAGCAGGCGGGCCCTGGCTCGGCACCGGCGCTGTCGGGGCCCACCAGAATCCGCTGCAGGGTGTCCACACGCGCAATCGAACCCCACCGGCGCCAATCTCAACCATTTCAATGACCGGGATGCGCACAGGCATGCCGCTGCCCTTCTTGAAGCGCGATTGGCGATCGAGCTCAAACGTTCGCGCCTTGAGCGGCTCAGCATCATCGATGAGGCAGATTTTGGCGGTCGTGCCACCCATGTCGAAAGCTAGGATGCGGCGCTCACCGCGCTCGAGCGCCAGCTGTCCGGCCAGAATTGCGCCACCGGCGGGGCCCGATTCGACGAGGCGCACCGGAAAGCGCGCGGCCGTCTCCAGGCTGGCGAGGTTGCCGCCCGAAGTCATCAAATGAATCGGATGCGGATAGCCGAGCTCGGCCATCGTCTCCTTGAGGCGGCGAAGATAGCCCGAGATCAAGGGCTGTACGTAAGCGTTGGCGATGGCCGTCGAGGTGCGTTCGTATTCGCGCGCTTCGGGACAGGCTTGTGATGACAGCGTCACCGCCAGGCGAGGGCTGACTTTAGCCAAAATTTCGCCGACCCTCAGCTCGTGGGCGGGATTGGCGTAGGCGTGAATGAAGGCCACAGCCACGGCATCGATGCCGAGCTCGCACAAGCGCCCGGCAGCCGCGCGCACAGCCGGTTCATCGAGGGGCAGGCGAACGCGGCCGTGCACATCCATGCGCTCGGGAATCGTGAAGCGCAATTCACGCGGCACCAGTGGCACCGGCTTCACGATATTGATGTCGTACTGATCGAACCGGCCCTCATCCGCGATCTCGATGACGTCGCGGGATCCCTGCGTCGTCAGCAATGCGGTCTTGGCACCCTTGCGCTCGATGATGGCGTTGGTCGCGAGCGTCGTGCCGTGAACGAACACGGCGATATCGCGGAAGGCGAGCCCAGCACTCGCCAGGATGTCGCGCACGCCTGCAATGACGGCCTGCTCGGGGGCACGCGGCGTGGTCAGCAGCTTGCTGACCAGGCGCCGCTTGCCGGTGAGCAGAACGATGTCCGTGAAAGTGCCGCCGATATCGACGGCCAGCCGAGCACCCGCTGAGGTCTGAAGCATAGTGTTATCCGCTCACGATCGGCGTGCATCAGAGCGCAAGCGGGCAACCGTCGCAAGGGGCGACGGCGTCTTGGCGCTTGCGGCTGTCTTTCTCGGTAGCGCCGGCAATAGCCGCATTTGCGCGCCTGCCAAATTCTCTATCGGTGCTCTCAATCGGCCGTCCAACCCCGTCGACCACAAGCGCCGAACCCGTCATCAGCGCGGAGGCGTCGGAGGCCAAGAAGAGAACGGCGCCCATCAGATCGTCGACCGTACCCAACCGTCCGAGCTTGATCTTGGAGACAACCTCGTCGCGAAACGCCCTGTCCTGAAAGAACGGCCGCGTCAAAGGTGTGTCGAGGAAGGTCGGCCCGAGCGAGTTGACGCGGATGTTGTGCGGGGCAAGTTCGATGGCCATGGCCTTAGTGAAGCCCTCCATGGCGTGCTTGGAGGCGCAGTAAACGCTACGGTTGGCGGCTCCGACGTGACCCATCTGCGATGACAGGTTGATGATCGAGCCGGGTTGTTCCGTCTCGATCAAGCGACGGGCCACGGCTTGCGCGACAAAATAGGCCGCACGCACGTTGAGCGCCATGATGGCGTCGAAGTCATTGATCGTCACGTCAACAAGAGGCTTGGGACGATTGGTGCCCGCATTGTTGAGGAGAATGCCGAAGGGCGCCGCCACCGCCATCGCCCGCTGCATGGCGGCAAGATCGGTGACATCGAGAAGCAGCGCCTCGGCGGCCTGGCCGCGCGCGCGATTGCCGCCGCGGCCGCCTCGATCTCCGATTGCGTGCGTGCGGCGAGGGTAACGTGCGCCCCCGCCTCGGCCAACACGAAGGCAGCGGCTAAGCCGATGCCCCGCCCAGCACCCGTTACGAGCGCGCGCTTGCCGTCGAGGCGAAAGGATGGACGCGCCGGGACCTGCATAGCTTACTCCGCCGCGGTCGCGTAGGGCACGTTCCTGCCGCCATATCGGCGGACACGCACGATTGGCCTGTTCTGCGTGACCAAAGAAGCCTTCGAGCACGCACAGGCGCGAGCATACCTCGCCGACCTCGGCGGAGGCTTGATCGGTCAACACCTTTTGATAGGTGCAGGTCTTGAGGAATTTGCCGACCCACAGCCCGCCGGTATAGCGAGCGGCTCTGCGCGTCGGTAACGTATGGTTGGTGCCGATCACCTTGTCGCCGTAGGCGACGTTGGTGCGAGGACCCAGGAACAGTGCGCCGTAGTTCTGCATGTTCCGTAGAAAGTAGTCGGGGTCCCGCGTCATGACCTGCACGTGCTCGGAGGCGATGCGGTCGGCCTCGCCCAGCATCTGCGCCACGTCATCGCAGACGATTACCTCACCCATGTCGGCCCAGGCCCGAGATGCGGCCTCGGCGGTGGGGAGGATCTTAAGCAGCCGCTCGATCTCAGCCATGGTGGCACGCGCCAATTTTTCAGAGTTGGTGAGCAGCACCGCGGGCGAGGTGGGCCCGTGCTCGGCCTGACCCAAGAGATCGGTGGCGCAGATCTCGGCATCGACGCTGTCATCGGCGATAATCAGCGTCTCGGTAGGGCCCGCGAGCAGGTCGATACCGACGCGGCCAAACAGCTGTCGCTTGGCCTCTGCGACATAAGCATTGCCCGGGCCGACGATCATGTCGACGGGGGCAATGGCGTCGCAACCCAACGCCATGGCGGCAACCGCCTGCACGCCGCCCAAGACGTAGATCTCGTCGGCACCGCCGAAGTGCATGGCCGCGACGATCGCGCCATTGGGCCCGCCCCTGTGCGGCGGGGCACAGGCGACAATGCGTTTCACCCCGGCCACGCGGGCCGTGACGATCGACATATGGGCAGAGGCGACCATCGGATAACGCCCGCCGGGAACGTAGCACCCAATCGAACTCACAGGGATGTGTTTGTGGCCCAGGATGACGCCGGGCAAGGTCTCAACCTCAAGATCCTGTAAGGTCGCGCGCTGCTTTTCGGCGAAGTTGCGCACCTGCGCCTGGGCGAATTGATGTCGTCGAGATCCCGCTCTGGCACCGTTGCTATGGCATCCTCGACCGCGGCAGGGCTCAATTTGAAGGCTAGGGGCGACCAGCCGTCGAACGTCTCGGAAAACTCGCGCACGGCCACGTCGCGGCGGGCTTCTACGTCGGCAAGGATGGCTTCAACCGTCGCGCGCACCTGCGCGTCGGCGGCTACAGGCTTCCTGCATCCATCCCGCGCTTCAGGTAGCGAACCATGGACGCCCTCCTTGTCGGTTCATCGTCACTCCGAGCAGCCCTCGTGGCGCCGCCCAGCATCGAGGTGCCGCGACCCGAGGCAGCGGCTCTAAGAGCAGATGCCTAGCGCCATTTGCGGCACTTTGCACGAGCTCATGTCGGTCGGGAACCTGCCCGAGCCGCGCGTACGCCAAGCTCGCGGGGTTGCGCGAGCCAACCCTCCAGTCAACGGCCAAGGGCCGCGTGGATCACCCGGGACGCCCAGGCGACCGGCGGCACCCCACGAAGGGCCTGCGGTCGCCGTCGGATTGCGATAAGATGTCGGGTTTTCGAAAGCGAGCAACGTCGTGAACGATAACAGGGCCGACACGCCGGACACGGGCGGCGCCCTTGCGCAACTAGAACAGGCGGAACTTCGCTTCGTTCTGGAGCGGCTGTCGTTCGTGCTGTCCGCGACGGGGCTGGGGGTGTGGGAGCGCGATCTGGCGACCAATCGGGTCACCTGGTCGGAGACGATGTATCGCCTTTATGGGCGTACCTCCGAGCACTTTACCGGCTCGCCCGATCAGGTCTTGAGCTTTGTCCACCCCGAAGACCGCGCGCGGTTTCGCGACGCCTATCAAGCCACCATTGAGGGCGCAACCGACTCCTTCGAGCAGGAATACAGGATCGTGCGCTCGGACGGCGAAGTAAGATGGGTGCAGCGCCGCGGCCAGGTTACGACGCGGCGCGGACGGCATGGCGCGCTCGGTCCTCGGCGTGGCCATGGACATCACCGAGCGCAAGCTAGCGGAGGCCCTGGATGCGCGCTTGGCCGCCATCGTAGCCGCAGCCGACGACGCGATTTTCAGCCTTTCGCCGGAAGGAATTATCTTGTCCTGGAACCCGGCTGGCGCGCGCGTGTTTGGCTACGCCGCCGAAGAAATCATCGGTCAATCCGTGCGCATTCTGTACCCGGCGGGCGCGGACGCGGAATTCCAAGAGCGTTACGCACAAGTACGCCGCGGCGAGCACGTCCGAACCGAGGCCAGACGCATTCGTAAGGATGGTACATCGCTCAATGCCTCGATCACGCTTGCGCCGATCCTAAGCAGCGACGGCCGGGTCGCCGGCGTGTCGGCCGTGGTTCGCGATATCAGCGAGCGCAAACGCCTGGAAGAGAAGCTGGTGGAAACCTGGCGTTGCTGCTGCAAACCAGCAATCAGCGCAAACTCGCCCTCGTGGCCGGTCGAATGGCAACGTTCGAACTCGACCTCGAACGCGGGTCAATCACCTGTTCGGAAGAGATTTATGACCAGCTCGGCATCCCGCGCGACACGCCCATTCTCCACCTGCAAGATCTTGAGCCCTACATTCATCCCGACGATCGCACGCGTCTGCGCCAACGCTGGAGCAAGCCAGCGGCGAGGGCGGCATTTACGAAGAAGAATTCAGGATAGTTCGTCCGAATGGCGACAAGCGTTGGCTCTTCCTGCGTGCGCAAGCCTCAACGACAGACATAGGCCATCGCACGTCCATGGCGTCAGCATGGATATCACCGAGCGCAAAGAGCATGAGGCCCACATCCGCTTTCTGATGTCGGAAATCTCCCACCGCTCGAAGAACCTGCTGGCGGTCGTGCAGGCCATCGCCGCGCAGACGGCTCGCACCAGCAGCTCGTCAGCCGGTTTCGCCGCGGATTTCGGTGCGCGCGCTGAAAAGCCTGGCCTCCTCGGTCGATTTGTTGGTGCAGCAGGAGTGGCGCGGCGTATTCATGAAAGAGCTGGTGCACTCCCAACTTGGGCACTACGGCGACAGCAGCGATCGCGTCGAAATCAAGGGACCCAACGTCTTGCTGACGCCACTGGCCGCGCAGTACCTCGGCATGGCCCTCCATGAATTGTCGACGAATGCCGTCGAGTATGGTGCCTTATCGGGTCCAGAAGGCCGCATCACGATTGCCTGGCAGTTGCGCAAGGTTCGTGACAAGCGGCATTTCCTGATGACCTGGGTGGAACGAGGGCCCCCGCGGCGCCGCCCAACACAGAGAGCTTTGGCCACCTCGTCATCGAACGCATGGTGGCGGAGGCTCTGCAGGGCAAGGTCAAGCTGCAATTTGCTCCCGCGGGCCTGTCCTGGGCCCTCGATGCGGATGCGGCCTCGATGCTGAGGGCGCTATGAGCCGCTGCAGGGCGGCCGCGGCCGCCACTGGGCTTTCGGGCACCTATCTCCCGCTCCGCCCTGGTCGGCGCCATCAGGCCTCAGGACTGCGCCTTGAAAACACCGCGCGAAACGTTGATCACTGATGCGTCTGCAGACAGGGAGGCGCCATTGAGCGAAGTCGAACCCATACAGTTTAGCCCGCGCGCCAGTGCAGGCCTGCAGCAAACCCGCCTCTCTGCAGACCCCGCAGTCGTCACTACGACCTTCGATCGCCGCGAACTCAACGAAATTCTGGCGCTTTACGGGCGCAAGGTCGCAGCCGGCGAGTGGCGCGATTACGCCATCGACTTCGATCGCGACAAGGCGGTGTTTTCGGTGTTTCGTCGAGCCAGCGAAATACCGCTTTATCGCATCGAGAAACAGCCGCGGCTGGCGCGCCGGCAGGGTGCCTATAGCATCGTCACCGCCACCGGATTGGTGCTCAAACGCGGACACGAGTTGCGGCGCCTGCTGGGTGTCTTGGAAGAGACCGTGCAGGCTGGCAAGTTATTGACGGGCCAAGGGGGCAAGCCCTTGCCCAGGCCCCGGGCCCCTGAGCCCCGCGCCGCATCAGCCCGTGTGGCACGTGATGCGGCGGCATGCAGCCCCCTGGGCAGGTGCGGCAATGAGAGCCCGCGCCGAGCCCCGCAAACTGTCGCCATTACCGGGGCTGATGGGGCGCTGAGCTTGCCCGGCCGCACACGCGCACAAACCCCTATTGAGGGGCGGTCCCGCCGCTGCCTAGGGGCGTGCCCTTTCCGATGGTGCGGTTCTGTCGCCCGCGCCGAGCGTGCATCTGCATCAAGACGCTGTCGAGCCAGCGGCCGTGCTGTAGCCCACCGAATGGATGGTGCCGCAGAAGGTAAAGCCCATCTGCCGATGTAGGGCAATCGAGCGGTGCTGGGCGGATCGCCGATCACGGCCACCATCAGCCGGGATCCTTCCTGCACACAGGCATCGATCAGTCCGCCGAGCAAAAGCTGGCCTACGCCTTTGCCCTGCGCGGCGGGAGCAACATAGACCAGATCTTCCACCGTAAACGGTAGGCGCGGCGTGGCCGGTAGGCATTGGCATAGGCATAGCCCAGCACCTGGCCATCGAGCTCGGCCACGAAATAGGGATAGCCAGCCTCGGTGATGGCCTTGAAACGGCGCAGTATTTCAGCCTCGTCGGGTGGCTCGAGCTCGCAGCTGGCCGTCCCGGAGGTAACGGCGGGACCATAGATGCCGCAGATCGCTGGGACATCGGTAGTTAGCGCGGGGCGCAGATGGGGTTTGGCCATGGGGCAGGGGCAAGCTCTTGGTGCGGCCGCCGTCCGGCCGGCGGCCCGCACGTCATGCCTGAGGCTCGGCGAAAATGCAAGGGCCCGCTTGCGGCGGAGCCCTGCCGATGAAGCCAACGCGCGCGGCTTATTCGCGATTGCCGAACAGCTGCAGCATCATCACGAACATGTTGATGAAGTCCAAGTAGAGGTTGAGCGCACCCATGATCGCGGCCTTGCTCGCCGCCGCTACGTTGCCCGCCACCTCGTGGTAGCCATCCTTGATGCGCTGGGTGTCGTGAGGCCGTGAGCCCCGCAAACACCAACACGCCGATGACGGAGATGGCAAACTGCAGGGCACTCGACTGCAGGAACAGGTTGACGAGACCCGCCACGATAATGCCGATCACGCCCATGGTCAGGAATGAGCCCCAACCCGACAGGTCGCTGCGCGTGGTGTAGCCATAAAGGCTAAGCCCAGCAAACGCGGCTGCCGTGACGAAGAACACCCGTGTGGATCGACTGGCCCGTATAGACCAGGAAGATCGAGGACAGGACACACCATCGCCGCCGCGAACAGCCAAAGGCGATCTGAGCTGCGCCCACGCTCATTTGATAGATGCGGAACGAGAGGAAAAACACGAATGCCAGCGGCGCCAGCATGACGACCCACTTGAGCGGCGAAGCGTAGATCGCGTACCCGAGCGGCGTCAGGTACATGCCTCGATGCAACGCCAGGCTGGCCCCGGTCGCCGACTGGGCGGCGAGCGCAGGATCCGTGGTAACGGCGTACGAGAACAGGATGTAGGCGACGATGCCAGTCAGGGCGATGCCCGCCGCCATGTAGTTGTAGACCTGCAGCATGTAGGCGCGCAGGCCCTCGTCAATCGCAACGCCGGTGCGCGCAGCGGTGGTCTGCGCATACCTGTTGTCGTATTGGGCCATAGGATCCTTCCCTTCAACTTTAGGCGAACCCTTGGTTCGCAACTAGATTATGGCGACGCAATCCCTTGCTTTGCAGGACCGGCGCCACAAATGCGACCTTGAACATGGGTAATCTCGGCCGCCGGGGCAAGAGCGTCCTTAGTCCGCACGCAGGTAGGGAATGGTCGGCGCCCGGAGCACGCGCCACGTGCCAAAGCCGCCAAAGGCGGCCACCAGGACCGTCGCCAGCAGCATGGCTTCGAGCGCCGCTCCCAAGCGAGTAGGTAAATTCCAGCTCCATCACCCGCGTAACCGCCAGCCAGGCGGCCACCGTACCGATCAGGAAGGAAATGAACGATGTTAACAAAGCCAGAATGACATATTCGACGAGGTGCGACAGGAGGATGCGTCGGCGCGTTGCACCCAAGGTCTTGAGAATGGCGGCCTGCTGAATGCGGCGGCGCTGCGCCGTCGCCAAAGCGCCCGCCAAAACCAGGGCACCGGCGATCAGGGTGACACTGCCGGCCGAACGCACGGCCACCATGACGCGCGCGAAAATGACGCCAAAGGCATCAATGGCATCCTTGACGCGGATGGCGGTGGAGGCCGGAAAGGCGCGGCCGATTGCCTGGGCCAATTTGGCCTCCGCGGCGAGCGGGGCGTCCTTCGGCAGCGTGACGGTGGCAAGCAAATTGTGTGGCGCGCCTCTGAGCGTGTTGGGCGAGAAGACCAACACGAGTTCAGCGACAGGCTCTCCCACTTCACCTCCGCAGATTGGCCACACGCGCCGTGACGTTGCGGCCCTAGCACGTTGACGGTCACGGTATCGCCGATCTTGAGGCCAAGCCCGTTGGCGATCTCGGCCTCAAGGAGACCAACGGCTCACCGGCATAGTCGGCCGACCACCATTGTCCAGCCACGAGCTTGGAGCCGGCAGGAACCGTCTCGGCATAGCTGAGACCGCGATCGCCATTGAGCACCCATTGCGCTTCCGGCGCCGCCTTGACTTGTTCGGCTGGACGGCCGGCGATCTGCATGATCCGACCACGCAGCATGGGTGCTTGCTCAACGTGCGCCTCGGGTACCTCTCGCCCAACCAGCTTGTGGAAGGCGTCGCTTTCCTCGCGCTTGAGATCGAGAATGAAGTAGTTGGGGCTGCTGTCGGGCAAACGTTCAGTCAGCTCGGCAACCACGGAGCGGTCGACGAGGGCGACCGTCACCAACAGCGAGAGGCCGGCACCCAGCGACATCACCACCGACCGCGTCAGCCCTCCAGGGGCGCCGAGGTTGCCGATGGCCAGCGCCAGCTCCGGTCGCCGCGGGCGCTTCATACGCCCTGCCACTCGCGAGATCAGCGCGGCGAGGCCGCCGAAGATGGCAAAGACCACAATCACGCCGAGGCAGGAATAGAAGGCCAACAACCTCGCCTCGGAACTAAAGATGGCAAAGGCGGCCAAGAGCGCCCCGACGCACGCCGTCATGGCAACGATGCGCCAGCGCGGCAGCACCGGCTCGGGTGCCACTTCGTCGCGAAAGAGCACGGCCGCGGGCACCTGCTCGGCACGACCGAGCGGCCACAGGCTAAACAGCAATGAGACCAGCAATCCGTAGCCGGCCGCCGTCAACAGGCTGCGACCCGTCAGCCGCGATATCGGCCTTGATCGGCAAGGCGTCCCCGAGTGCGGCCGTCAGGCCGAGCGGAATCAGCATGCCAAGGAAGCTACCCAAGACGATGCCAATGGCGGCGATAAACAGCACCTGCAGAAGGTGCACGCCGAAGATAATGCGGCGGCCGGCGCCGAGGCTCTTGAAGGCGGCGATGACCTTGCGGCGACGGTCGAGGTAGGTGGCCACGGCGTTGGCGACGCCGACACCGCCAACCAGCAGTGCGGCCAAGCCGACGAGGGTGAGGAACTGCCGCAGGCGTTCGAGCGCGCGCGACACCTGGGGCGAAGGATCGCGACGGTCGCGAATGGTGAAGCCCGCCTCGGGCAGGGGCCTCCTTTACGGCGCTGCGAAAGGCCGCCAGCCGATCGGCGACGCCAGCTCCGTCCGGGGCGAGCTTGAGCGCGTAGCGCCAGCTCACCAGGCTGCCAGGGTCGACGAGCCCGCTTTTGCGCAAGGTGTCGAGCGAGACCAGTACGCGTGGGCCGACGCTCAGCCGCTCGGTGATGCGATCCGGTTCGGTCACGATACTGGCGCGGATCGGCACCTCGAGGCGGCCGATTGACAGGCTATCGCCGACCTTGAGGCCGAGGCGATCGAGCAGAATAGGATCAACGGCGGCGCCGAGATCATTGCGAACGGCAGCCGTAAGGAGAGCCCGTCCGCCAGGGCGACGCTGCCGACCAAGGGATAGTCGCGGTCGACCCCTTGAGCTCGATGAGCGCCTGTTCTACGCCGTCGGTGCGACGCGCCATGGCCCGCATAGTTGCGCTCTCGCTGACGCGGCCCTGCTGCCAAAGCCAATCGCGCTCGTGGCCTTCCGCCTGGCGATGCGGACGCGCCAGGGCCAGGTCGCCACCGATGAGCGTTTCCCCTGCCGCTCAAAGCTCGAGCGCAGAGCGTCGGCCAGCGCGCCGACGCCGGTGATGACAGCGACTCCGAGAGCCACGCAGGCGATGAAAACATAAAAGCCCCTGAGGCCGTTGCGCTGCTCGCGCAACGCCAAGCTCAGCAGCAGGGGTAGGCGCCGGCCGGCGGCGTGGGCCTTCAGTTCGGAGACGGCGACCGTCATGCCGATACGAGCTCCGCCCCGGAAATTAAGCCATCGTGCATTTGCACGACTGCGGCCGCACCGCCGCGCTAGGCCGGGATCGTGGGTGACGAGCAGCAGCGTCGATTGCCGCCGCCGCTGCAGCTCGAACAGGAGATCGACGACTTGCGCACCGGTTTTGCCGTCGAGATTGCCGGTGGGCTCGTCGGCGAGAATGATTTGCGGCCGTGGGCTCAACGCGCGCGCGATCGCCACGCGTTGCTGCTCGCCGCCCGACAACTGTGCCGGAAAATGATCGGCACGTTGCGCCAGGCCGACTTCGGCCAGCACCTCGCGCGCGCGCCCGAACGCATCGGGCTTGCCGGCAAATTCCAGGGGCAGAGCCACGTTCTCGAGCGCCGTCATGGTGGGCACCAGATGGAACGCTTGGAAGACGATGCCGATGTTTGCCCCGCGCACGGCCGCCAACCGATCCTCATCGAGGCGAGAAAAGTCGTGTCCCGCCACCACCACCGTACCCGAGGTGGCGCGCTCAAGGCCGGCGATCACCATCAACAAGGAGGTTTTACCCGAACCGCTTGGGCCGACGATGGCGACCGCCTCGGCACCAACGATTTCAAGTGCGACCTCCTTCAAAATCGCTACCGGGCCGGCGCGGCTCGGCAACGTCAGGTTCACGTTGCTCAGAGAAATCAAGTTTTTAGGCACGATAATGGGAACTCCATAACCCAAGGGCTTGTCGCGAGCTTGGCGAATTTCTACGTCACTCTGAGCGCGAACGGGGATCAAGTGATGCCGACCATGCCATCGAACGCGAGGCTGTTGAACATGGTGCTCGCGTTCTCCTCTGCAGTTGGCTGCTCGCGGCATGGCCGCTCGAGGCTGCGGCAGCCGCGACGAGGCCAACGCGCATCGTCGTGCTTGGCGATAGCCTGGTGGCCGGCTTCCAGCTCAAGGCTTCCGATGCCTTCCCCGCTCAGCTCGAACGCGCGCTCAAGGCGCGCGGGCATAGCGTGGAAATCATCAATGCAGGCGTTTCGGGCGATACCACGGCAGGCGGGCTCGAGCGCCTCAGTGGGCTATTCCCGATGCCACCGATGCCGTGATCTTGGAGCTTGGCGCCAACGATGCGCTGCGCGGGCTCGATCCGGCACAGGCAAAGGCAAACCTGGAAAAGATCATCCTCGCGCTGAAATCCAGCGGCGTCGAGGTTTTGCTTGCTGGCATGCTCGCCCCGCGCAATCTCGGCGGCGCTTACAGTTCGGCTTTCGACGCCATCTACCCGGAGCTTGCCAGGCAGTACGAGCTGTCATTTTGATCCGTTTTTTCTCGACGGGATCGCCTTTGAGGGCAAGTTCAATCTCGGCGATGGAATTCACCCCAACGGCAGCGGCGTTGCGGAAATCACGCGGCGGATCCTGCCGCTGGTCGAGCAGCTGATCGACCGGGTGCGCAACAAGCGGGCCGCAGCACCAAAGGGCTAACCATGCCACGCCTGTTCACCGCGCTCGAGCTACCGGAAGCGATCCGTCTGCACCTGTCGCTCATCCGAGCCCCCATCACCGGCGCCAAGTGGGTCGAGGCCGAGAACATGCACATCACCTTGCGCTTCGCCGGCGATATTGACGAGCGTACGGCCGACGATTTCGCCAGTCGCCTGCGCGACATCAAAGCCGAACCTTTGGCGATAACGATTGCGGGGTCGGCGCTTTGCTGGCCGCGAGGCGCGCGTGCGCTCTGGGCTGGCGTGGAAGGGGGCGCGGCCCTCGAGCATCTGCATCGTGCCAATGAGCGGGCGGCGCGCGCGGCTGGCCTGGAGCGTGATCCCCACGCCTTCAAGCCGCACGTGACGCTCGCCCGGCCCGCGGGGTGCGGTCTCGTCTCGCCGCGCGTTTTCTTGAGGAAAACGGCGGCCTGCGGTTGCTGCCCTTCGTGGCATCGCGTTTCGTCCTCATGTCGGCGCGGCCGGGCTCCGGCGGCCCGCCCTACGCCGTTGAGGAAGCCTATCCGTTCGCTGAGCCCGCGCGCATAGGCGCCGGCTAAAGGAGCAAAAGCATGGCCAAGACACTCGACGACGCGACACGCCGCGACATGGCCCAGCGCTTGCCGCACTGGCAAATGGTGCAAGGCCGCGACGCCATTCGCCGCAGCTTCGTGTTCAAGGACTTCAATGAGGCCTTCGGCTTCATGGCACGGGTCGCCTTGCTGGCCGAGCAAATGAACCACCATCCTGAATGGACCAATGTGTGGAATAAAGTCGAGGTGACCCTTTCGACCCACGATGCCGGCGGGCTAACCGCTCTCGATTTGACGCTCGCCGAGGCGATGGATCGCATCGCCGCCTGAAGCAAGCCGGTTCAGTGCTGCCCATTGGTCGAGGCCGAGCCCTGCGGCGGCTGATGGAGGTCGCGAACAATCGGCGCCGGTCGCTGCAACGCCGGCACGGCATCTGCATCGGCGAGGGGTCGATGCCCTCGGGCGAACGCGGCGCAACCGCGCCGGGAATTGCCTCTTTGCCATGGCCGTCGGCTGCCCCAGGCATCGAGGCGGCGCCCAGCGCCCCCGCGGGCCCGAGCGCGCCAGCCGCCGCGGATACCGGTGGCGGTCGGCAAAGGCAACCGGCCACCAAGGTCTGGCGATACTTGAAGGCGGTCGGCAGCGCGCTGTAGGCACGGCCCGTCAGGTCCATCATGTTCTCGACGCTGCCGCCCGGATTGGGGTGATAAAGAGGCGTGCCTCCACGCCGCAGCTCGCCCGACACTGCTCGGCATCGCGCGCGAGACCACCTTCGGGGGTCGCGAAGCTGATGGGGAAATAAAACCCATCGCACAGACGCACGCACAAGGTCCGGTAGGTGGCGATGGCGGAGCTCGCACCCGCGCCGTCGCCGGGCCGATAGCCCGGGTAGGCATAGGGACTAAAGGCGTTAGGCAGGACGCCACCGCCAGCTTGAGATGGAGCGCCGCGGAATGCTCCGCCGAACGGGCCGGGGCGAAAATATTGCGCCTCGACGGCAGGGCTTGCTGCAGCAAACGGCAGCAGCAGACTTGCCACGACAACGCGCGACCCCATCCCCAGGCGCTCCTCGGAGCGAGCCCAATGCCTGACTTTGCCGCCATTGGCCGGTGCCATGCGGCCTAACCGGTTTATGCGAGACTTTTGTCAATTTTCTTTGAATTGCTGAGGAACCGCTCACCCGTGGGCCCGGGCTTTGCTCAACGCGGCGCCATGCGCAAGGCGCCATCGAGCCGGATGCACCCGCCGTTGAGCATGGCATTTTCGCAGATGTGCACGGCCAGCGCCGCATATTCGCCGGGATCGCCAAGGCGCGAGGGAAATGGCACTGGACGCGGCCAGCGACTGCTGCGCCTCCGGCGATAGGCCGGCAAACATCGGCGTCAGAAACAAGCCGGGCATGATGGTGACGACACGGATACCATCGCGAGAAAGATCACGCGCCACCGGCAGCGTCATGGCGGCGACGCCGCCTTTGGAGGCCGCATAGGCCACCTGGCCAATCTGCCCGTCCTGGGCCGCCACCGAGGAGGTGCAAATCATCACGCCCCGCTCGCCGTCAGCATTAAGGGGTTGGCTGCCTGCATGCCTATGGCCGACTTTGACATCATTAAAAAGCTGCCGATCAGATTGACCTGGATGACCTTAGTGAAGCTGGCAAGATCGTGCGGCTCGATCGTGTTTGTCTCCCTTGACGCGACGGGAGATGCGCTTGGCAATGCCAATGCCGGCGCAGTTGACGAGGATCCGCTCCTGGCCGTGGCGCGGCGCGCGCGGCCGTGAGCGCGGCACTGACACTCGCCTCGCTGGTGACGTCGCAGGTGGCGAAGAGGCCGCCCAGCTCTTTGGCGATCTTTTCTCCGCTTCAGCGTTGAGGTCGAGGATAGCGACCTTAACGCCCTTAGCCGTCAGCGCCCGGGCGGTGGCGGCCCCCAAACCCGATGCGCCTCCGGTGACGACGGCGGGGGTGCTTTGGTCGAGCCGCATTGGGCTGCGCTCCTTTGATGATCAGACTGAGGGATCAGGATGATCCGGGCCTGCGCCGGGCCAGGCCACATCCATTGCATCAGCATCCTAATCGCTGCAAGCACAAAGGCGATCGCATGCGGATAGGCAAGGGGCAGGCCCGGAAGCCGAGGATGGTCGCGATCAGCTTGGAAAACGCCAGTAGAATTCCCGCGGCAAAGAACAAAACAGTCTCAAGCACCTGCTCTTGCGCAACAGGCGGCCCTGGAGGGCGAAGCCCGAGCACGGCGATGCTGGAGCAGCGTTTCCAAGATAACAACGGCAATGTCGACCCGCCTTGCGGCAGCGTCGCTAGCAGGCCACCACCCCTGGAATTGCAAACGACCACGAAGGGCACCAGAAAGGCCGCAGCAACATCTGCGCCGGCAAGCTTGTCGGGGACGCGCCGCGGGCTTAAACCGGCGTCGCCGATAAGGGCCTCACGTCATGGACCAGCCAGCGCCGCCGCTGCCCGCCCGGGGTTACTTCGCCATTGGAGCGGAGCGCATCTCCAAGGCCTTGAACCTCGGCAACCTGATGCGCTCCGCACACGGATTTGGCGCCAGCTTCACCTTCACGATCGGCGCCAGCTACGCGGCCTGGAAGCGCGCGCAGATACCTCCAAGAGCAGCCAGCATTTGCCGCACTACAACTGGAGAAGCGTCGCCGAGCTCTGCCCTGCCGGAAGGCTGCCGTCTCGTGGGGGTGGAACTTGCTCGATCGGGCCATCGAGCTGCCAAGCTTTCGCCATCCGTTGCGCGCGGCCTATGTGCTGTGGGCCCCGAACGCGGCAGCCTGTCGCCGGAGCTGGTCGCGCGCTGCGACTACCTGGTGCGGATTCCTCGCCACTTCTGCATCAACCCCGGCGATGGCGGGCGCTCATCGCTCATGTACTGATCGGGCCCGCTCGCTTGGGCGGTTTGCGGAACGACCCCTCCACGAGGGTGTGGGCCGGAAGGGCGCCACGCCCCTAAGATTGCGCGAAAACGCAATCCCCCAAGCTTAGGCTGAGCGCATCGGTTTGCGCAGACACGCATAAAAGGCACCGGCGCCCCCGTGCCGCGTTCCCGCCGCGCCATGGCTGAGCACGATCTGGCTGAGGTCGGGTTGCGCCAGCCAAAGGGGGTACACTACGGCGCAGCACCCCACGCTGGCGCTCGCCCATGGCGGTGCGCAGGGGATCGCTGCGATCCTCCTCACGGCCTTTTGCCGGTAATTACCAGCACGGTCTTCAGGCCGCCGGCGTAGAGCGCGCTGCAGGAAGGCCCGCAAGCGGGCGTGTGCTTCGGCTTGGTATAGTCCGTGCAGGTCTAGGCGGCCCCTCGATGTCGGTCTTGCCCGCACCAATACGGCGCGCCTGGCGGCGATCGAGTACGCCGATGGCCGCCGCGGCCGCCGGCCGCGGCATCGAGACCGCACCGGCAGCTCGCCCCTTTGGAGCGGCCTCGGATCGAGACTTTGGACTCGACGCAGGCTCGGACTTCAGGCCCGGACCCAGGCCCGGACCCAGGCCCAAACGGTGCGGCGGCATTCGCCGTCGCCCCTTGCGGCGAGGCGGCTGCCGCAGTGCGCGGCTTTCCCTTGAGCGGCACACGCCGTTCGCGTCGCTTGCTCCCAAAGCTCCGCCTCGTCGGAGGTGACGAGCCGTCGCCGCTGCGACCCGAGCGCTGGCCGGCTTTGCTCATCGTGGCGGTCTTGACGACGGTCATCAGTCCGAAGCCGCCGGCGTCCGCCTCGACCGGTACGGTCTTGGGCAACAGCACGATGAACTTGCGCCGACGTGCTTGGTGACGCCGGCAAGCCGCCCGGCCGCCGCACCGGTGCCAAAGTAGATGTCGCCGCGCTCGGGGCCTTTGATGGCGGAGCCCACATCCTGGGCGATCATCAGGCGGTCTGAAGGCGCCGGACTTGTCCACATGCGTCATGTCGGTGCCAGTGATAAAGATCGGAGAGCCCAGCACATGATAGGCGGTATCGACAGCAAGGCTGCTCGACCGGGGTCAACGCCGAATTCATTGCCCAGCGCGCCCACCGGCTTCGGCGCCCTGCAGCTCGCGGAAAAATACGTAGGAGGCATTCTGCCACATGACCTGTTTGCCGCGCTCGCGGTCAGCCTTGAGCCAGCTCGACAGCGCGCCCATGGAGACTTTATCGGCGGCGAGCAGAGCCCTTCTCGATCAGGTAGCGGCCGATGGAGCTATAGGGGTGCCCATTCTTGCCGTCGTAGTGCAGCGCGAATGATCGATCCGTCGGTGAGCTTCGACACGACCTGAACCCTGAATCTGCATGAAGAATAAGTCGACCGGATCGGCCAGATAGATGAGCTCCAAACCCTTGCCTTTGAGGGCGCCGCTGTCCTTCGATCTCGGCCCGCGTGGCATAGGGCTCGGTGCCGCTTGCGGTCTTGCGCGCGTGAGGTTAGCGTTTGTCCGACTGGGCGCGCTGCGTCTCGTCGACCAAATTCACCAAGTCCGGTGGGCGCCGGTACAACCGGCGTTTGAAACGGGCCTTGCGGATTGCGTGAAGCCTTCCAGCGCACGGGCTCATAGTAGCCCGTGAGCAGGACCTGGCGCCCCGAATGCTGCAGCGCATTGGCGATGAAATGCTTCTCGAAGAACGCCTTTGCCTGTTCCTTTGCCGACGCTGCGGGCCGTCAGCTTACCCGCCGCCGTGCAAGCCTCGATTAGGCCCTGGCGGTGGCCCGGCAAGCTTGTCGCCGGCGGCACGCCGCGCGCCCAGCCGCCAGCACGCGATCACACGATTTCAAGAAGGTCTTCGAACGCCGCCGCGTGATCGTCCTCGATCCCAGCCGGGGATCTGCGAAAATGCGAGCGGTCGGTGGGATAGTTGCCGGTGGCTTCATGCTGGCAGACTGCTTTTGGGCCGACGTCACCTCGGCCTGCGCCGCCGAACGCCAACGAGACAAACGAGGCGAGCAGGAGTTTGAAGCCCGAGAGCTCGCAGGCGTCGGCAAGCGGCATTTCCCCAAAAGCCAAACTCTAACTGCTTGCCCGGCGCTTGCGGCTAATTTGCAGGCTTGCGTGGCGATCAACTTCCAGTTCGGGTTGCGCGAGGCCACCTCGCGGGCAAACGTCCAGATATCGGTCACCTCTTTGATCCGCTTGGGATCACCGCCAATCACCTCCCGACCCGGTCGCGGGTGGCGGAAATCAACTCGCTCACGAATTTCACCGTCAATTGCGCGACGCCGCCCTTGAGCTCGGCTTCGACGATATCGGCCGTCTTGATGCCGACAAAACTCTGGTCGACCTGCTCGCCGCGCCCCTCACGTTCGGCGATGGCACCGACAAAACCATCGTGCACGTCACGGCTGAGCAAGTCCTTTCAGGGTCTTGCGATTGCCTTCGGCGAAAGCCGTAACGATGATCTCCGTAGGCGGCCCTCGCACCCGTGAGAAACTGATCGGGGTCGAAGCGTTTGATCCACGCGCGCAATGTCGAGCAGTCCGGTCGCCATGCCAGGCTATTGTCGCCCGCCAACCCCTTGACCCGCTCCTCGGAGATCGGTGCGCACCTACCATGCTCGGCGACCGGCAGCGGTCTCAACCTCCTCGCGATCGCGCGTCGCGGCAAGGTGACGACCTTTTCCTGCGTAGCAACCTTGCCGTTGCGCTGGCTGGCCTCGCGCTGGGCGCGATAGCGCTCAAGGCGCGTTTCCTCGTGACCAGTCCGACGTCCGAGCACACTGCGCAGCTTGAGAAAACCACCACTGCCAAGACGAGGAAAATCAGCGTTATCGCGTCGATTTTGCCATCCATTGCCAAAGCTTTCGAGCCAGTGCCTCAACCCGCTCCCATGTAGGTTGCCAGGCCTGCACGACAACCAGCCCCGACTACTCGGTTCCGGTGAAGCGCCAAGTTCACGCTGCCGCAAGCTAAATCTTAGAACATTGCGGGGTTGAAGCCAACCGGCTCGGCTTTTCGACTATGGTGCCTTGACGGCACCTGGTCCCCTGCGTGCTGTCAGGGCGGGGCAAGACGGGATCGCAGGTTTCGCCCGGCACGCTTGCGGAATTACCCAGTCGATCACCGAGAGGCCGCCCAACCTGAAGGGAAGATTTCATGGCTGAGAATCCTGACGCCGGCAACGGCAAGCCTGCGGCCGGCGCACCGGGCCAATCGGTCCAGGTGCGCGTGCTTGGGCAATACATCAAGGACCTTTCGTTCGAGAACCCCAACGTCGATAAGCTTTTTGACCAACCCACCCGAAAAGCCCAACTCTGCGCGTCGAGGTCAATGTGAATGCGGCCAAATTCGGGGACATAGGCCTATAGAGAGCAACATCCATTTCAAGGCCGAAGCCACCAGCAACGACGCCATTATCTATGACATGGAGCTGTCCTACGCTGGCCTGTTCCAAATCGAAGGCATGCCGGAGGATGCGCTCGAGCCTTTCCTTTTGGTAAATTGTCCGGCCCTGCTGTTTCCCTTTTTTGCGGCGGCTGGTGTCCGATATCAACACGGGAGTGGTGGATTTCCGCCGCTGCTGCTCGATCCCATCGACTTTGCCAGCCTTTTCATTGCGCGCAAGCAAAGGAAAAGGGAAAGACGGGCCCGCAGGCCAACACTAACTGAAAAAAGCGACCGCCGGCTGGCTCCGCCTCCGACCTGGGTAGCCGGCCACCGCAGAGCTCGCGTTCCGGGCTGCCGGCTAGGACACGACCATGAACTGCAGCCACAGGGCCTGCGGCCCTAAGGTCTTGATGAACTCTTGGTGCCGGATTTCCACATCCCTGTGCGATCCGGGGGCAGGCGGCTCGGGCCGCTGAGCGGCCTTGCCGGCGCCAGCGCCGACGGGCCGATCGCTCAGCGCGCGACAGCTCGCGGCCGAGCCGTCGCCTGACGCTCGCCCAGCAATTCGACGTAAACGGCGGCGAGGAGGAGGGCGTCGAGCAGGGCACCGTGGTGCGTGCGTTGAGAGATTGTCGATGCCGTAGCGCTTGCACAAACTATCAAGGCTGTTTGGACCTGCCGGGTGCTTGCGCCGCGCCAGCATCAGGGTATCGACCATGCGCTCGCCGGCGAGTGGCGAACGCGACAATCGCGCTAAGTTCGGCATTGATAAAGCCCAAATCGAAGCTGGCGTTGTGCGCCACCAGCGCCGCCATCGCCGAGAAAGGCGAGAAATTCCGTGGCGACGTCCTTGAACAGAGGCTTGTCTTTGCGGGAATTCCGTGCTGAGACCATGCACGGCCACGGCTTCGAGTGGACCTCGCGTTCCGGGTTGAGGTAATGATGGAATTCTCGGCCCGGTCGGAATACGATTGATGATTTCGACGCAGCCAATTTCGATCAATCGATCTCCCCCGGCTGCATCAAGACCCGGTGGTTTCGGTATCGATCACAATTTCGCGCAGCATTGTCGATCCCCAACGACCCTACGCGCACCGTTACGCCCAGAACTCCTGGAACGCGGTTGCCTGGCCATCCTGCAATGATCCTACGATTCGATCGACCTGCGCATCGGTCTCGGCAAATGTGCCGCTCGTATCCACGACATAGTCGCGCGCGCGCGCTTCTCCGCATCCGGCATCTGGCGCGCCAACACCTGCTCGAGCTTTTCCACGCTCATACCCGGCCGCCTCAGCACGCGTTCGCGCTGTAACTCGGCACGCGTGCTGACAACGATAATGACGTCGACCCGCGGTTGCCGGCGGCTTTCCAGCAATAGCGGCACTTCCAGGACGGCGCATTTCGCTCCTCGCTCGGCCTGCGCGCGAGAAAAGCACGCTCTGCGGCAAACACGAGCGGATGCACGATCGCCTCCAGGCGCTGAAATCCCGCGGGTTGGCGAGCAGGGCTGCCGACAGCTTTTGCCGGTCGACGCGTTGTCCGTCGGTGGTGCCGGGAAGGCCGCCTCGATGGTGGCCACCGCGTGCAGCCTCGTAGAGGCCGGTGCACCTCGGCATCGGCATCGAACACCGCCGATCCCCAGGGCGCGCAGGCGGGCGGCAACCGGTGGATTTGCCCATCCCGATCGAACCTGTGAGGCCAATGACGAGCATTAGGAACGCTCAAGGTCGGCGACCAGCAGGTCCCGAAGTTCGTTCGTTACCTGCGGGCTGCACGCCAAACCATTTCTCGAATCCCGGCACAGCCTGGTGCAACAGCATGCCAAGTCCGTCAACGGTCGTAAGCCCGCGCGCTTTGGCGGCAGCTAAAAGTGGCGTAACCAGCGGAACGTAGACGAGATCGGCCACCACGCAGGACGCATCGAGGAGCGCAAGGTCGATTTCAAGCCGCCCGCCGCCGCCCGCCATCCCGAGCGTGGTGGCGTTGACGAGAATGCCAGCGTCGGTTGAGCGATCCATCGCCCGGGTCCAGTCGTAGGCCTTGACCCGCGGTCCGAAAGGCAGCGACCTCATCGGCGCGCGCGCGTGCGATTGAACAGGCGCACCTCCTGCACGCCCACGCTGAGAAAGGCGTGCACGATCGCCCAGGCCGCGCCGCCGCCGAGAGTGAGGCGACCGCGCAGCCCGCGCCTTGAAGTGGGGGACGCAGACGTAGCAAGATGGCTCGATGAAGCCGGCGCCATCGGTATTGTCGCAGGCCAATGCGCCATCCTCATACCAAAGCGTATTGGCGGCGCCGACCGCCCGCGCCCCGGGGTGTTTGCGCGCAGCCGCGGCAAAGGCGGCCTGCTTGTGAGGGCAGGGTAACATTGCAGCCCACAAGACCCAGAGCCGGCATGCTGGCAAGGAACTGGCTGACCTCGCCGGGGCGAACCGGTTGTCGGTCATAGCCGCCCGAGATGCGCGTACTTGCGCAGCCAATAGCCGTGAATCAGCGGGGAGCGCGAATGGGCAACCGGCCAGCCGATGATGCAGGCCTTGCTCATCGCCGAGATCACTCCGCGCGCCCGCAGTTCCGCTTAAGAGCGGCAGCATGGTAAGTCCGATAATAGTCGAGATATCGCCGCTCACCGATGCGAAAAGCTGAATGCCGAGGCCCTCGATCTCGTAGGCACCGACGTGTTCCGCAGATGGCCTCGCCCGCTTGGAGATAGCTTTCCAAGAAGGCATCGCTGAAAGGGCGCATCTGCAGGCAGGCCGTATCGGTGCGCTGCCACACGATTGCCTGGTTGTGGGCCAGCACCACGCCGGTATGCAGATGGTGAGTACGGCCGCGCAGTCGCCGCAGTTGCAAGCGCGCGGCGGCAAGATTGCCGGCGCTTATCGAAGAGCTGACCTTCACAGGCCAGCACCTGATCGGCGCCGATCACCAGGGCTTCCGGCAACTTGGCGCTCACCAGAAGTGCTTTTCAACCGCCAAACTGCCGGCGATTGCCGGTGCATCGGCACCCCGCTCACTAGCGTACGCTTGCTGGCTGCCTCATCGACCGCGGCCGGCGAGACGTCGAAGACGAGGCCCGCCGCCATGAGCAATCGGCGCCGATGCTGGCTTGCCGAGGCCAACACGAGCCGCTGCGCTGGCGCCCACTCATTCATCGTCCGTCTCCCGCCTCGGCCTGCGCCCGCTCTTGGCGATCGTGCAGCAGGCGGATGATGGTCGGCAGCCGTCTCCTCCACCGAGCGGCGCGTCACGTCGATGACCGGCCAGCCGTGGCGCGCACACAGTCGGCGCGAGTGGGCGATCTCGTTGGCGATCTGCGTCGCGATCGACGTAGTCGTCGAGGTTGCGGTCGGCGAGCAAATGCACGCGGTTGCGGCGGATCTCGGCGATGCGCTCGGGGCTGGCGACCAAGCCGACGACGAAGGCCGGTGTGCGGTTCGCGTCAGCGCCTCGGGGAGCTCGATGCCGGGCACCAGCGGCAGGTTGGCGGTCTTGTAGCCGCGCTGGGCCAGATAGATGCTGGTTGGGCGTCTTCGAGGTGCGCGATATGCCGAGGATGATGATGTCGGCGGTGCTGAGGTCTTGCGGCAGCTGGCCGTCGTCGTGCGCCATGGCGAAGTTCAGCGCGTCGATGCGGCGGAAATAGTCGGCATCGACGAGGTGCTGGCCGGCCACCACCGGCGTCTGCGGGGCGCCGAGGTAGGATCTCGAAGACCTTCATGATCGGCTGCGAGCACATGCAGGCGCGGGCACCTTGAGCTCGCGGCAGCGCCGCTCGATCTCCTCGATCAGCTCCTTCTTGACGATGGTGTAGAGCACGATGCCGGGCGCCTGCTCGACCTCCTTCAAGCACGCGCTCGAGCTGCTTTGGCGGTGCGCACCAGCGGATGCACGTGCTCGATCGGCCGCACCTGCGCAGTATTGCACCGCCGCGGCCTTGGCCATGGTGGTCAGCGTCTCGCCGGTCGCATCCGAGATCAGATGCAGATGGAAGTAAGCTCGGGCACCTGGTTGGGCATGTGTGGAAAAGATCAGAGTTCTCAGGCAGCTGCCAAGCGTGGCAGCCGATCTTTCGCCCCGACGCTTCGGTCGCCATCAACAGATCGGCCCACAGGAAGGCACAACAGGAACTTGAACGCCGCCGCATTGGCAAAGGCGGCGCTGCTCCACGGCGGACCGGCCGGCTCGGACAACGCCATGCAGAGGCGCTTCAACATGTTATCAGCGATCCAAGGCATCGGCGAGGCGGATTTGGCCGCTTGTCGTGCAAGGGCCTCGGCATGCTAGAGCCCCGCGAGGATGATGGCGCTAGCCGTTGGCGCCAGCCCGAGCCTGGCGCGCACAAGCTGTGCAAGATGCTACGGTTGGCAAATGAGTACTCCGCAATCCACGGCCTAAGAGTCATAATAACAGAGTTTGAAAATCTGAATTCTTGAATTGAAATGCTAGGCATGACCGCATCGTCAGGCATGCCGCACGCGGCGGCTCCTGCGCACCCTTCGCGGTGAGCCGCTGTACGCCGCCGCCAATCTGGCTGATGCGCCAGGCCGGACGCTACCTGCCGGAGTATCGCGCCAGTGCGCGCGCAAGCCGGAGGCTTCCTCGACCTCTGCTACGATCCGGCGCTGGCCGCCGAGGTGACGCTGCAGCCGATCCGGCGCTACGGCTTCGACGCGGCGATCCTGTTTTCCGACATCCTGGTGGTCCCGGATGCGCTCGGCCAGAGGCGTCGAGCTTCCTCGAGGGCGAGGGTCCTCGGCTCGACCCGATCCGGACGCGAGCGGATCTTGTGCCGCTTGCACGCCGGGGCGACTCGCCCAAGTTCGCCCGCGTTTTCGAGACGGTGGCGCGGCTGCGGCAGGACCTTCCCGTGAGACGGCTCTTATCGGCTTTTGCGGCGCGCCCTGGACGGTGGCGACCTACATGGTGGCGGGCCGAGGCACCGCCGACCAGGCCGACGCGCGCCTGTGGGCCTACGGGGATCGGCACGGCCTTTCAGGACTTGCTCGACATCTTGTCGCGGACGTTTCAGTCGAGTATCTTGTCGGGTCAAGTGAGCGCCGGGTGCCGATGTCGTACAGATTTTCGACAGCTGGGCCGGGAGCCTGCCCGACGATGAGTTCGCGCGCTGGGTGATCGGCGCCCACCAAACGCATGCGTCACCGGCCTTAAGGCAGCGGCATCCCGACGGTCCCGATCATCGGCTTTCCGCGCGGAGCGGGCACGCGGACCACGAGCTACGTTAGCGCAGACTGGTGTCGATGGCGTGAGCTGCGATACGGCCACGCCGCTCGCGTATCATGGCCGATGAGCTCAGCGTACGTGCGGTCGTGCAGGGCAATCTCGATCCGCTCTTGCTGGTGGCCGGTGGGCAAAGTGCTGGAGCGGCGCATCGCGCGAGATCCTGACGGCGCTCAGGCGGCAAGCGCTTCATCTTCAACCTTGGACACGGCATCGTGCCGGAGACGCCGCCGGAGAATGTCGGCGCGCTGGTTGACTTGGTGCGCGGCTATCGGGCGACCTAAGGTGCGGTCGCAAAGGGCGGCGATGCTGCTGTGGCTCAAGGCGCGTGCACGTGATCGCCGTCATCGCGTGGATGGCGGGTCTGCTCTATCTGCCGCGTCTCTTCGTCTACCACTGCGAGGCGGAGAACGGCTCCAAGCAGTCCGAGACCTTTCAAGGTGATGGAGCGCCGGCTGCTGCCGGTGCATCATGAACCCGGCCATGGTGGTGGTGTGGGTGACGGGGCCGTGGCTTGCCTGGGCGCAGGCCAGCATGTACCGGGATCAGCTGGCTGATGGGCAAAGTTTGCGCTGGTGGTCGCTGCTGACGGGCTATCACCACGCGCTTGGGGAGTGTGGCGCAAGGACGTTTCGCCGCCGATCGCAACACGCGCGACTCGCGCATTTTATCGGCTCATGAACGAGGTGCCGACGCGCTGCTGATGGTCGGCATCGTAGTACTGGTGGTTGTGAAGCCGTTCTAGCCTGGCGCAAGCCGCGCCGGCGGGCGCCGCCGCAAGCCCACCGCCGCCAAGGTCTTCAGGAGGCCACGCCCGCCTGAGCCTGCCACCCAGGATGGAAGCCTACCGGGCTGCGGGCAGGATAGGGTTGTAGGAGCAACATCGGAGGGGCACCGGAAGGCGCCGGTCATCCGGAAGGCGTGCTTTATCGGCCGCAGAGCGGGCGCCAGATGGCGGCTGGCCTCTTCCTTTATGCGCCGACCTGCTATATAGAGGGTGTCACTACCTAGCCGCCGCGTCTGGCGCGTGGTGGGGCCTCGAGTGCGCGTGCGCCACCGAGGGCCAGCGACGCTTTCCGGAATGAACTTCCGCACCCCTCCCCTACTGGCTCTGCGCAGTATCCGTCATCCCACCGCATCCGCGCTGAGCCCTTATCTAGAGTTTCCCATGCAAGACATTGTCAAGGAGATGAAGCTCCAAGACCTCAAGGTCAAAACCCCGACGGAGCTGCTGAGCTTCGCCGAAGAGGTCGGCGTCGAGAACGCCAGCGCCATGCGCAAGCAGGAGCTGATGTTCGCCATCCTCAAACAGCTGGCCGCCAAGGAAACCGACATCATCGGCACCGGCGTGGTCGAGGTGCTGCAGGACGGCTTCGGCTTCCTGCGCTCGCCCGATGCCAACTACCTGCCGGGTCCCGACGACATCTACGTCTCGCCCTCGCAGATCCGCCGCTTTGCGCTTGCGTACCGGCGATACGGTCGAAGGCCAGATCCGCAGCCCCAAGGAGGGCGAGCGCTACTTCGCGCTGCTCAAGGTCAACACGCATCAACTTCGAGGACCCCGAGAAGCAGCGCCACAAGGTGCACTTCGACAACCTCACGCCGCTCTATCCGACCAAGTGGATGAAGATGGAGATCGAAGACCCGACCATCAAGGACCTCTCGCCGCGCGTGATCGACATCGTGTCGCCGCTCGGCATGGGCCAGCGCGCGCTGATCGTCGCGCAGCCGCGCACCGGCAAGACGGTGCTGCTGCAGAACATCGCCCACTCGATCACCGACCAATCACCCCGAGTGCTACCTGATCGTGCTGCTGATCGACGAGCGGCCCGAGGAGGTGACCGACATGCAGCGCTCGGTGAAGGGCGAGGTGATCTCCTCCGACCTTCGACGAGCCGGCCACGCGGCACGTGCAGGTGTCGGAAATGGTGATCGAGAAGGCCAAGCGCCTGGTCGAGCACAAGCGCGACGTGGTGATCCTGCTCGATTCCATCACGCGGCTCGGCCGGGCCTACAACACCGGTGGTGCCGAGCTCCGGCAAGGTGCTGACCGGCGGCGTCGACTCCAATGCCCTGCAGCGGCCCAAGCGCTTCTTCGGCGCCGCGCGCAACATCGAGGAAGGCGGCTCGCTCACCATCATCGCCACGGCGCTGATCGACACCGGCAGCCGCATGGACGAGGTGATCTTCGAGGAGTTCAAGGGCACGGGCAACTCCGAAATCGTGCTCGACCGCAAGGTCTCCGACAAGCGCGTGTTCCCGGCCATCGACATCGCCCGCTCCGGCACGCGCAAGGAAGAGCTGCTGGTGCCGGCCGATCAGCTCAAGAAGATGTACGTGCTGCGGCGCATCCTCAACCCGATGGGCACCATGGATGCCATCGAGTTCCTGGTCGACAAGCTGCGGTCCACCAAAACCAATGGCGAGTTCTTCAACTCCATGAGCACGGGCAAAAACTAAACGACCCCCTCGGCTGAGGTCAGCCCGTGGTCGGGCCTCCTTGCCGGCGTAACTCGGCCGGGGCCGTCTCTGGGTACCTGGCCGCGCGCGCTGCCTGCAAACTCTCGACGTCGCGAGCTAGCCAATGGTTGATCCCGTGCAAGCCACCGGCGCGCCGCTGCCCAGCTGGACCGCCCGGCCGCGACCGCCACGCGCCCCGATGCAGGGCCGCTTCTGCCAGCGAGTTGAACCGCTCGAGCCTGCGCGTCATGCCGATGACCTGTTCACCGCCAACGGCCTCGACGCGTGGCGGCCGTAGCTGGACCTATTTGTTCCAAGAGCCCTTTCCCGACGTCCAGTCTTACCGCGCCTGGCTGACGCAGGTGGCCCAGGCCGACGATCCACTGTTCCATGCCATCATCGATTCGCGCACGGGCAAGGCCGTTGGTGTAGCAACCCTTCATGCGCATCGATCCGGCCCACGGCGTGATCGAGGTCGGTAACATCAACTACTCGCCGCTGCTACAAAGGACGCCGGCCGCAACGGAAGCAATGTTCCTGATGATGCGGCGTGTGTTCGATGAACTCGGCTACCGGCGCTATGAATGGAAATGCGACAGCCTCAACGCCCCCTCGCGCGCCGCCGCCTTGCGTTTGGGATTTCAGTACGAGGGACTGTTTCGACAAGCGGTGGTCTACAAACAGCGCAACCGCGACACGGCAGTTCTCAATCATCGACAGCGAGTGGCCCCGCCTAAAGGGTGCCTACCAGCAATGGTTGGCGGCGGCAAATTTTGATCCTCAGGGCAGACAGCTGCGCGCC
>ERZ1370068.10355-contig-9062_pt1 | contig 37437 bp, 64 predicted proteins | sample MGYA00561227_ERZ1370068 | MGnify/ENA primary metagenome ERZ1370068 (study PRJEB38410, sample SAMEA6850437) | metagenome | study: Metagenomic assessment of the ecological functions of the soil: analysis of the soil microbiota associated with the...
GCTTACGTATTGGGCTGCGATCGTCCGGGCGCGCAGGCCGCCGACGATTCCGCGCTTGTTCCGGTGATCAAGCTCGCGAGTCTGGCGATCGTCATCGCCGCGACACCGCGACTGGAAGTCAAATCGCTGACCGACACCATCGAGCGCGCGCGGCGCAAGCCGGATTCGCTCGCGTATGCGAGCAGCGGTATCGGCTCGACCTCGCACATGGCCGCTGCCCTGCTGAGCCAACGCGCGGGAATCAGCTGCTGCAGATCCCGTACGCGGGGACGGCGTCTGCGGTCAAGGATGTGCTGGCTGGCGAAATACCGCTGATCTTTACCCATCTGGCGACGGTCGCCACGCTGATCCCGCGCCGGGCAGCTTCGCGCGCTGGCGGTGACCGGCTTGCATCGCACCGCGGCGTTTCCCGACATTCCCACGGTCGCGGAATCGGGGTTTCCCGGATTCGACGTGGTGACCTGGCACGGCGTGGCTGCCGTCCCGGCACGCCGCGCGGGACATCGTCGCATGCGGCTGCATGGCGAGCTCGGCGCGGATAGTCGCGATGGAGGACATGCGCGCGCAGCTTGCCAACATGGGCATGGAGCCGCTGAGCGGCACGCCGGAGGAATTCGCCGCCGACATCAAGGCCGACCGCCAGCACTGGGCGACGGTGATTCGCGACGCCGGATTGCCGAGCCGGTGATGCCCATGCGTGCGGGCGGCGCGACGACATGAGCGAACCGTTGCTGATGGTGTCGACGGCGTCGCAATGGCTCGGACCGGCGCGAATGGCGCGCGCGCTGGCCAGGCCGACTGTGCGAAGTGTCGCTGCTGGCGCCGCCGGATTCGCTGGCGACAATCGCGCTACGTCACGAAACATCACGTTCTCGCCGGCAATGCGATCCCGATGGAGTGGCTGCATTCGTTGATCGCGGCCATCGATGACACCGCGCCCGGCGTACTCGTGCCCCTGCGACGAAATGGCGGTCCGCTTTGCTGTTTGCGCTGGTGCTCGAGCCGCCGCCCGATCTGCCCCTGGCCACCCGCTTGCCGCTCGATGCTCTTGTCCGGACTTCGCTCGGCGATCCGGAGTTCTTTCAGAGGCAGCATCGACAAGATCCTGCTGCCGCCCGCAGCCGAAGCGCTGGGATCCGCATGCCACCGTACGCGCTGGCCGACGGTGTCGACGAGGGCGATCGCGTGCGCCGCAGCGCTCGGCTACCCGCTGGTTCTCAAGCGACGGTTCGGATTCGCCGGCGAAGGCGTGGCCGTGGCCACCGATGCCGACGATCTGGTCAGACAGGGCCAGTCATTGTTGAGCCCGGACCAGCTCGATCTCGGACAACGCCATCCGCGGCAGTTGCTGGTGCAATCGTTCATCCGCGGCGCTTATCATTCGCAGGCGATCTGCGGCCTGGCAGGGCAAGCCGTTGGCTCGATTCGCCTGGGAACGCCAGGTGGCGACGCTGCCGTACAAGGCCAGACGTCGGTATTGCGCTTCGTGCGCTCTCCGGAAACCGCGGCCTGCACCGAAACCCTGTGCGAAGCCTTCGGCATCAGCGGCTTTTGCAACGTCCAGTTCGTCCTCGACCAGGACGGCCGCGCGTATCTGCTCGAGCTCAACCGCAGGATCGTCACCACATGCACATGGGCGAGCGGGTCGGCGCCGACCTGGCCGCCGCGATGGCCCGACAGCTGCGCGGGCTGCCGCCGGCGCCGCTGGCCGAGCCGCCGTCGGAGTCGGGCCCGAGCGTCGCCATCTTCCCGCGCGAATGGCTGCGCGATCCGCACAGCCGCTGGCTGCACGAATACCCGGCCGACGTGCCGTGGGACGATCCTGCGCTGATCAAGGCGATGTTCGCGCTGCTGCACTGAAGCACGACGATGGACGTCGTCACACGAACACGGCTGACTCGCGCCAGCTTCAACCTGCCGACGCTGCGCGTCTCCGCGACCTCCTGGGCAAGTTCATCGTGCGACGCCATCGTGGCCGGCAGCTCGCCGCCATGATCACCGAAGTGGAAGCCTACAAAGGGACCAAGAGATCGCGCCGCGCACACCTTCGGGGACGGCGCACCGCGCGCGTCGAGCCGCTATACGCCGACGGCGGCACCGCCTATGTCTACCTGGTTTACGGGATGCATTGGCTGCTCAATTTCAGCACGGCCGGCGCAGGAACTCCCGGAGGGCGTGCTGATACCGCGGCGTTCTGACCGCAGATGGCCCGCGAGCCCACGTTGCTATCCGGGCCGGGCCGAGTCACCACCTATCTTCGAATCGATCGGCGGCTCGATCACATCGATGCGACACAGTCGACCGATCATGTGGCTCGAGGACCGCGGCATCCGCCTTCCGGCGAGACGCATCATGACCGGACCGCGCGTCGGAATCGACTACGCGGGCGCGTACTGGTCAGCCCGGCGCTGGCGATTCTGGATCGACTCGCCCGCCGATTTGTCGGACGCCGTCAAGGTCTCCTGTAGGACCTGATCTCGTTTTGCTGCTGCGCCTGGAACAGGCGGCGTTGGCGCCGGTCACTTGGACATGCCGTCGGAATTCGGTGGGCGGAAGCATTGCCTGCCGGCGGCTATTTTCTCGAAGGAGAGTTCATGAAGACCAAGAGCTTGATTGCCGCATTGGCGTTAGCTGCAGGTTCGGTCGGAATCGCCGGCGCGTTGCGTACGCCCGCGTCGATCGATATCGAGATCGGAGTGGCTCCGCCGCCGGCGCGCGTCGAGGTAGTACCGGCGCCGCGCGAAGGCTACGTCTATGAAAGGGCCACTACGAAACCTCCGGACGGCCAGACCTACGTCTGGGTCGAGGGCAGGTACTTCCCGAATCGAGAAGGCCACGTCTGGCATCCGTACGTGATGGAGCGCAGCGGAGAACGGTGGCACTTCCGTGCCGGCCACTGGGATGATGACTAGCGCAGTGCAACCGCAACGGGCTTAGACCTCGCTGCGGCGTAAGCGGATCCGGTTGGGCAAGGGCACTGCTCGTCGGAGCACGTCCTCGCCCAACCAAAGCGCGCGAGCGGCGCGCGTCGCGCCGCTACCGTGTCCAGCGGCATCTGCTGGTAATCGTCGTTGAACACCTCGAAGCTGTAGTCGCCGCGATAGCCGATGCTGGTCGAGCCGCGCGCACGAGGTCGGCGAAGCGCGGCGCTGTGCACGCCTTCGCCGGGAAAGACGCGGAAATGGCGCGCGGTGGCGATGCGCTCCTCGTCGGTGCGAACTCTCCTGCCACATGAAATCCGCGAGCTGCACCAGGAAGATCTTCTCCGGCGACAGCATGTCGAGGTCGTCGAGCGACGACTTGGTCGCGAAGACGTGGTACGAGTCGATGCCGAGGCCGAGGTTGGGCGCGTCGGCGCGGCAGCACGATGTCCCAGGCGGCGGTGAACTCGCTGATCGTGCGGCCCCAGGACAGGCCTTCGTAGGCGACCTTGATGCCGAGCGGCAGCGCCAGCATCGCGAGCTTGCGCAGGTCGCGCGCCAGCGCATCGGGGTCGCCGGTCGCGTGCGTCGACGTCGACGAGCACACCAGCAGCACGGTGGCGCCGAGCGCGTGCGCACATCTCGAGCATCGACTTCGCGATGTCGATCTTGTAGTCGTGCAGGTGTCCGGACAGTCCCTCGAAATCGCGCAGCACCTGGAAGCCGGTCACGCGCAGGCCGCTTGCGCGCACGGCCTGCACCGGCGTCGTCGATGCCGTCGGCGTGCCCGACCACGTCGCGCGCCGACAGCATGATCTGCGAGAACCCGGCATCGCGGACCGCCGTCGAGCTTGGCCGGCAGCGTCCCGGCCAAGCGAGATCGTGTCCATGCCGAAGTCGCCGATGTTGACGTGCGGCGCATTCATCGGCGGCTCGCGTTCCGGGTCACGGCGTTCATCGTGCACCAGCTCGAACATCACGCCGCCGAGATAGCTCTGCGTCAGCGCGCCGCGCGTCTCGGAATGCACGCCCTGCGACTCGACGAAGCCCACGCCGCGCTGCGCGCAGCGCCGTCACCGTCTTCGAGCACGTCCGGCGTGCCGAGGCCGACGCGTTGCAGCGACTCGTGCGGCTCGACGTCGAAAATGCCCGGGCTTGGGATCGATCAGCTGCAGGTAGAAAGCTGCCGCACGGGACTCTGCAGGATGCGCCCCTTGGGCAGGATGCCGTAGCGCTGCTCGTCGGGCAGCGCGCTGAATCCGAACAGCTCGGCGTAGAACTCGGTCCAGTCTTCCATCCGGTCGCTGCCGATGTACTGGACGATGCCGAACCAGTGCAGGCCGGCCAGCGCCGGCGGATGCGGATCGACGCCGGGGATTGAGCGTGAAATCGACGTCGTAGATCGAGAAGTCGCGGTAGCGGTCGACGAAGTAGATGCGGCTCGCGCCGACGCCGTGGATCGCCGGAATGTTGAGCTCCATCACTTCCACACTGCGTGGGCACGACCCACGCGCCGCGGTCGATCGCATGGCGGTACGCCGCCGCGGCATCGCGCACGCGCAAGCGCGACAGCCGCGATCGACCGGCGTTTCCGAGGGCTGCGACGGCTCGCGGCTGGTCGCCCGCATGCGCGTTGACGATGACGTTCATGTCGCCCTGCCGGTACAGCAGCACTTCGCGCGAGCGATGGCGCGCGATCGGGCGGAAGCCCATCATTTCCAGCACCTGGCCGAGCGCCTGCGGCTTGCTGGTCGAGATACTCGACGAACTCGATGCCGTCCATCCCAGCGGATTGGCGGCGCCGGCGATCAGTTCGCGGTCGGAAGTCTCGGTCACGATGCGTTCCTTATGCCCGAAAATCGCGACCGATAATAAAGCATTCCAGCTGTCAGCGTGGTGCGCTCAGCGTCCCCGGGGAAATCGACGGCGCGCGACGCTCGACGACTCGCCGAGATCGATCGCGCGCCGTTGCGTCACGCAATGCTACGCACGGCCTCCTCGGCCTGGGCGTTGGCCGAGCTGATCGCGTTGGTCAGGCGTCGGCGCCCATCGCCACGCCTTCGACGCGCACGGCCTGAACGTCGGTGAGCCCGATAAACCCCAGGACGCTGCGGAAGATACGTCTCCTGGAAATCGAACGCCTTCATCGGACCTCGGAGTAGATGCCCCCGCGCGAGACGACCAGATCGCCTTCTTGTCCTTCAACAACCCAGCCGGGCCAGCGGCTGAGTAGGAGAACGTGCGGCCGGCGCGCACGACATGGTCGATCCAGCTTTTCAGCGCCGCGGGCAGACCGAAGTTGTGCATCGGAACCGCGAGCACGACGATGTCGGCAGCGAAGCAGCTCGTCGACCAGCGCGTCAGACACCTCGATCGCGTTGGCTTCCGCGGGGTTTCGTTTCGGGCGGCGCAACAGCGCGCTCACGAACGCCTCGCCTACGTACGGCAGAGGTTCCTTGGACACGTCGCGAACGACAACCTCGGCCCCGGCGCTGCGATCGGAGGTCGTCAATGATCCGATGGGCGATTTGATGAGTGCGACTGTAGTTCCGCGTGGCTGCTCAAGACAAGCAATATCTTTTTCATCGTCGTTCCTCGGATCGATTGTCTGGGACTTCAATAAACCTACGCTTCTACGGTGTATCATTCGGTACATGTATGATGCATATAGTACTACAAGGTCAAAAAAGGGCTATTTCGGCTAGTCAATACGCGCTCAGGGCCGCAAGATCGATCGCCGACAACGCATTCCCAACTCCTTTTGCACCGCGCTCCATCTCCCGCGCTCCGGCTGCCTGACGTTCGATCCCGAGTGGCGTGATAGCCGCCTTCTTGCTTCGGCGATCTACCGGATCTTCGACCCGCCGCACCAAGCCCCTCCGCGTCGAGGCGGTCGACGAGCTGCGTGATGTCCGACCGCACACAGGTCAGCCGCGCGGCAAGGTCGCTGAGCGCTCAGCGGCTCGCCGGCTTGCACGAGCACGCTCAGCGCGCCTTGCTTGGCCACCGACGAGCCCACCCCGGCGAGGGCTTCCTGCCATCGGTCCTCGATCGCCTGCGCCGCGTGGATCAGCGCGAACGCGGCCTGGACCCCCGCCGCCCCGGTATTGCCGGCCTTGGCTGCCTTTTGCTTCATATATGTATAGTATAGGCGATAGGACCCGGATGTCAAGCCTGTCGACTTTGCCGCTCCTGCACGATCTTCAGACAGCGCGCTGATGTTCGCTTCGCAACGAGGCGGGTCCTATTCTTCGTAGGCGTAGGGATCCATCTACAGGAGACACCATGAACCGCGATCAAATGAAGGGCACCGCCAAGGATATAGCCGGGAAAATTCAACGGAAGTTCGGTGAAGCGACCGGGAACGAAAACCCAGCAGATCAAGGGCGGCGCGAAGCAAGTCGAAGGCAAGATCCAGAAGGGCGTCGGCAACGTCGAAGAGGCGCTCGACAAGGCGGACAAGCAAAACAGAGACGTCCAGGACAGGAAGACGCGCTAGACCAGGCATGGATTGCTGGGGCGACGTTCGCGAACAGTTACGCGAACGCCGCTCCGGCTTTTTATCGTGATTTGCGGGCGCCGTCCCGCTTTTTGTGCTTGCGCTGAAACAGGCGGTGATACTCCGCCTTGACCACTTCGTAACACTCGCAGGCACAGCCTTCCAGCGCGCTCCGGTTGAGGACGACGACGGTGCCGTTCTGGTACGTGATCCAACCGCGAGTCCGCATTCTCTTCGCGGTCATCGCGACTCTTTTCGCGCCGGACGCCAAGCATGTTGGCGATCAGCTTTGCGTCATTCGCAGCGTGTTGCCGTTGACGCGATCGAGGCTGGCCAGGAACCACCGGCACATCTGCTGCTCCAGCGTGTGATGGCGATTGCATAGCGCCGACTGGGCCGTCTGGCTCCAGACCGCTTGAACGTAGTGCAGAAGCATTCGCTCGACGGCGCCGCCACGCCTCAGCTCCCGGCGCAGGGCACCGTCTTCCAGCGCAACGCGGTGCCCGCACTCTGCACGGTCGCCCGCAGGATCGTGCTGTCTGCCTCCCAGGACGAGGCCCAGCCCGACACAACCTTCCCTTCCGGTCAGCGAGACTTCCGAGGTGTCCCCGTTGGCGAGGACGCCAAGCAGCGACACGATGCACGTCTCGGGGAAGTAAAGTGCTCGTGCGGTTGGTGGGGCTCGTGCAGTGTCTGCCCAAGACGCAGATCGACACGCTCGAGCGACCTCATCACCTCGGGCGAGGTCAGCGTGCGGCAGCGATGCCAACAAGCGATTCGCCGGCGTACTCCTGCGAGCGTGATGAACGACGGTCTTTCGCATGCGCTGCCGCCTGCCGATAAACAGTGGCAGCCTACCGCAGCAACGCTGTGCGTGGCTAGGGTGTGTGAAATCGCACCGCTCGACAGCCGATCGACGATGACGCACGCGACGTCATCCATCATTTGGATGGCCGCCGGAGATCGGCGCGCCGACTCCGCGCAAGGCGTGGGAACAACCGCCGGACGACTAGTCAGGGAAGCCTTTGCGCGTGCGCCGCTTGGCGCCGCGCGGTTTTGCGCTCTTCGACTTCGGCGGTGTCGCTCGCGGCAGTTTCGTCGGCGCGGCTCGGGCTTGGGCCCGCGCGCCAGCGAAGCGTTCAGCGCGACCGCGAGCGCCGCATCACCGCTGACCAGATCGACCCACGCCAGCTCGTAGCCCTTTCGCTTTCCCTTCGGCGTCAGCGCCGAGGCCGTTCGGCTTTATCACGAGCGTGTACGGCTTGCCGAGAACGATCAGCTCGCGCTTTAGTGAGTTGTCGAGTTTGGTGGTCAAGGAATCACCCTGAAAGGTCGTCTCTGCGGGTACTGCCCTGAGCCCCGGCGTCCAAACATGCTTGACATTGCCGCCTCGTCTCGGATCATGTTACGAATCCAACCCAAATGGGATTCGAAGCCATTTTTCCGCAGATTCGTGATCGCTCTTTGCTCTCGACGCTGGTGATCCTCGTCGTGATCATGCCAGACGGCGCGTTTGCAGGGGCACCGTTCCAGACCGACGATCCCGCGGTATATCTGCCGTGACTCATACCGACGTCCTCGTGTTCAACCAGCAAGCGCTCGCCGCGTCCGGACGCAGCGGCGTACTGGCGGGCGCGGAAATTCATTATGGGCTGATTCCGAATCTGGAAGTCGATATTGGTATGCCCTATGCCTTCAACCTCCCGACCGGAGGCAGCGCGCAGCGCGGCTATGGCGACACGACACTGGAGATCAAATACCGGCTCCTTTCAAGAAGGCGCGACGCCACAGGTCAGCTTTGTTCCGAAACTCAATCTATCGACCGGAAATGCGAATCGCGGGCTCGGCAACGGGGGCAATCAGCTTTTCATGGGCTCGCGCTGCAAAAGAGCAACGACAAATTTCAAATGAACGGCAATGGCGGCTATTGGATCAACAATGGTCCCGACAACCGCAGCTACTGGTTCCTGGGGTGGCAGGCGCAGTACGCGTTTACCAGCCACTGGCAACTCGGGATCGAAATCTTCCATACAAGTCCGCAAGTCGTTGGTCAGGGGCCCAGCACGAGGCTTCAACGTCGGCGGATACTATCTCATCTCGATTCAAAAACCAGATTCTTTTTCTCGGCCGGAAGAGGTCTGCAAAATGCGGCAGAGACGAATCGTGTCTCGACCTATCTGGGATACCGCAGTCACAGCCATACGAACCGCCAGGCGATTGCGCAAAGCCCTCTCGTCAGCACGGCTCGGAGGAGGCCTGCTTGGCATCAGCCCGTCGCAAAGCCACGAGGAAATGACCGGCGGACGCGACGAAATGCCAGCTAGCCGAATCTAGCTGCCGACTTTTCGCGGGCTTACGGCCCGGAAGCTGCATACGCAAGGGCGGCGAAGAAGGGTAAGGCCGGCGGCAAGGTGATTGAGCCCGCTGCGGGGCCAGGCAAGGTTGTCTCAGGGGGCCCGCCTGAGCCTTACTTTGCCAGCCCATGACACGAGGTTGCCTATGTTGCAGCCTCCGACCTCTCCTTCCGCCTGCACGCCCACCACATGCGTGCCCAGGACTGATAAAACCGAGGCTGACGAAGGCAGTGATGCCCCTGGGCCCACGAAGCTGTTCGCACCGACTTCCGTCCCGTCGATAATAAATGAACCCGCAGATTGGAGCAGGTCGAGGCCCGGGAATGAAGTTGTACCTCTCCGGACGCCGCCAGCGCCGGGGACGTTGACAGTAAACGTTGCAATGGTGTTGCAAAGCTGACCACCGCCTGAACACGTTCACCGCCGACCGCGTGGCCCTTGGCTGCGCTCGAGGCCCGCGCTTGCCATTAACCCGGCGAACGAGACGACCAGAATCAGCGTGATGCGATGAAGCGCCCAGCGGCGCACAAGATGGGCAAGTGTCATGAACGATCTCCCCATGTTGCCTTCGGGCGCCGCAGTCCTCGGCCCCCGTTTCAAGCGTCGGTTCCCTGTGCGCGTATATTATCTGCGCAAGCGATAGGCAATACTAGAGCAAGGTTGAGGCTCCGAGGGGTACGGCGATCAGCGCTCTCGCGTCCGTTTTTAGTCGCTCCGAGGCGCTCTCGGGCGTGCGTCGGCTTGAGCCCGCAGGCCGTCCGCGAGCGCGGTTGACCATATTGAAGAACGCGCAGACGGCGATGGCGTCTCCGAGAGCCGCTTCGTTCCAACCGGCTGCAAAGACGGCGTCAGCGCGTCAGCCTGTAACGATGCGCGCGGGTTGCTCGGTCAATTTCTTCACGAACCGAAAGATCGCGGCCTGAGTCGATCGTTGTCGGCTGCAGTGTCGATGTTTGACAACAAGTCCTGGGAGCACCCGCTACGTCGAACCACTCCTTTGGTGGCGTGCTGCGTGTGTGCCGGCAGAACCAGAATTGACATTGGCTGAGTGATGAGACAAACGCGGCTATAAGAAGTTCGCGCTCCCCGACGGAAAAGGGCGATGGGCCGCGCAAAGATGTTCTGCCTGAGTTCGGAAGATTGGTCCGCCGCGAGCCTTGTCGCGCTCGAAGAGCGTCATCATGTTGGATGCTTCGTTCACAAAGCTAAAGAAAGCCATCCGTGATCTCCGTTTACGCGCTCAATAGACGTTTTAAGCTCTGATCGCCGCTTTCGTCGGTAAAATTATGTAGTCGCTAGACATGAAGACGCGACGAGAAAACAATTACTAGCCACACAATTGGCCACAAAAAGATATTTCGCTGATTGATTTAAAATACATTCATGGCGGAGAGAGGGATTCGAACCCTCGATACAGGTTTTGGCCCGTATGCTCCCTTAGCAGGGGAGTGCCTTCGACCACTCGGCCATCTCTCCGGGTAACCTTCGATTCTACGCGCGTGCGTCGCGCGGGGTCAAACGATTCTGCTGCGGAATCCGTGAGTTATCGCGATGCAGCTGCCGGCTGGCGCTGATCGAGCTCGAACGCGCGGTGCAGCACGCGCACCGCGAGCTCGAGGTACTTCTCGTCGATGACGACCGAGATCTTGATCTCGGACGTCGAGATCATCTGGATGTTGATCCCCTCGTCGGCCAGCGCCTTGAACATCTTCGCCGCGATGCCGACGTGCGAGCGCATGCCGATGCCGACGACCGAGACCTTGCAGATCCGGTTGTCGCCGATGATCTCGCGCGCCGTGAAGCCCTTGCCGCGCTTCGCTTTGCGAGCACGTCGAGCGCCTTCTGGTACTCGCTGCGATTCACGGTGAACGAGAAGTCGGTGTGCCCCGACGCGCCGATGTTCTGCACGATCATGTCGACGTCGATGTTCGCCGCGGCGATCGGTCCGAGGATCGCGTACGCGATGCCGGGCCTGTCCTCGACGCCCATCACCGAGATCTTGGCTTCGTCGCGGTTGAACGCGATGCCGGAAATGATCGCCTGTTCCATGGTGTCGTCTTCCTCGAACGTGATCAGCGTGCCGCGTCGACGTCGCTTCGGGATCCTCGAACGACGACAGCACGCGCAGCTTGACCTTGTACTTGCCGGCGAACTCGACCGAGCGGATCTGCAGCACCTTCGAGCCCAGGCTCGCCATCTCGAGCATTTCCTCGAACGTGATCCGTGTCGAGGCGCCGCGCCTCGGGAACGATGCGCGGGTCGGTCGTGTAGACGCCGTCGACGTCGGTGTAGATCTGGCACTCGTCGGCGGTGAGCGCCGCCGCGAGCGCGACGCCCGACGTGTCGGAGCCGCCGCGGCCGAGCGTCGTGATGTTGCCGTCGGCGTCGACACCCTGGAATCCGGCGACGATGACGATCGTGCCTGCCGCGAGGTCGCGCGCGCATGCTGCTCCTCGTCGATCGTCGAGGATGCGCGCCTTGGTGAACGCGCTGTCGGTCAGCACGCTGCACCTGGCCGCCGGTGTAGCTCTTGCGCCTGCAGTCCCGATCTCCTGCAAGCGCGATCGCGAGCAGGCCGATGGTCACCTGCTCGCCGGTCGCCGCGACGACGTCGAGCTCGCGCGGATCGGGATTCGGCGCGAGCTCCTTCGCGAGCGCGAGCAGCCGGTTGGTCTCGCCGCTCATCGCCGACGGCGACGACGACGCAGCTGATGGCCGTGCGCGGTGGAAGTGCGCGACGCGCCGCGCGACGTTGCGGATCCGCTCGATGCTGCCGACCGACGTGCCGCCGTACTTCTGGACGATCAGCGCCATGGCAGTCGGTCACGGCGCACGCCCGCATGCGCGCGCACGCGCTCACAGCAGCCGGAAGGCGAGCGTCGCGTTGGTGCCGCCGAAGCCGAACGAATTCGACAGCGCGGCGCGGATTTTCATCTTGCGCGCGCGCAGTCGGCACGAAGTCGAGGTCGCACTGCGGATCGCGATTGAACGAGATTGGCGGTCGGCGGCGCGATCTGGTCGCGCAACGCGAGCACGGTGAATACGGCTTCGATGCCGCCGGCGGCGCCGAGCAGATGTCCGGTCATCGACTTGGTCGACGATACCGCGAGCTTCGTGCGCGTGCTCGCCGAACGCGCGCTTGACCGCGACGCATTCGGCGATGTCGCCGAGCGGCGTCGACGTGCCGTGCGCGTTGATGTAGTCGATATCGCGTCGACGTCGATGCCGCCGTTCTTGCAGCGCGTTGACCATGCTGCGCGCGGCGCCGTCGCCGTCTTCCGGCGGTGCGGTGATGTGGTGCGCGTCGGCGCTCATGCCGTAACCCGCCAGCTCGCAGTAGATCCGCGCGCCGCGCGCCTTGGCGTGCTCGAGCTCCTCGAGCACCAGCACGCCGGCGCCCTCGCCCAGCACGAAGCCGTCGCGGTCGATGTCCCACGGGCGGCTCGCCGTCGCGGGATCGTCGTTGCGGTGCGACAGCGCGCGCGCGGCGCAGAAGCCGCCGACGCCCGAGCGGACTCACGGTTGCCTCGGCGCCGCCGGCGACCATGACGTCGGCGTCGCCGTATTCGATCAGCCGCGCCGCTTCGCCCAGGCTGTGATTGGCCGTCGAGCACGGCGCTGACGGTCGCCGAGGTTCGGCCCCTTGTAGCCGTAGTGGATCGACACCAGGCCCGAGATCATGTTGATGATCGAGCCCGGCACGAAGAACGGCGAGATCTTGCGCAGCCCGCCGCTGCGGATAGGCGTTGTGCGTGTCCTCGATCATCGGCAGGCCGCCGATGCCCGAGCCGATGCACACGCCGACGCGTTCCTGGTCGCCGCCGTAGCCGTCGAGCCCGGCGTCGGTGACCGCCTCCATCGTGGCGACCAGCCCGTAATGGATGAACGTGTCGTAGCGGCGCGCTTCCTTGCCGGACAGGTACTTGCGCGACGTCGAAGTCCTTGACCTCGCCGGCGATGCGCGACGGAAACGCGCTCGCGTCGAAGCGCGTGATCGCGTGCGATGCCCGAGCGGCCGGCGAGGATGTTCGCCCATGCGGCATCGCGACGCCGATGCCGACGGGCGAGACGATGCCAATTCCGGTGACGACGACGCGGCGTCTGGACATGAGTTGATCGTGGATGGGCGCGACCGGCACGCGGCCGCAGTCCGCTCGCGCGGATGACAGCCGGGCCGCCGGGCATGACCGATGCCGCTCTCGGCCGCCCGGCGCGGGGGATGCTACTTCTTCAAGTGCGAGCCGACGTAGTCGATCGCCTGCTGCACGGTAGTGATCTTCTCGGCGTCCTCGTCGGGAATCTCGGTTTCGAACTCTCTCTTCGAGCGCCATCACGAGCTCGACCGTGTCCAGCGAGTCGGCGCCCAGGTCGTCGACGAACGACGATTCGTTCTTGATCTCCGCTTCGTTGACGCCGAGTTGCTCGGCGACGATCTTCTTGACTCGCTGCTCTACGTTTTCCATGCCTCTCCTCCCCTCACGGGGATCTTGAATTGCACAACCCGCGAATTTTACCAGATAGGCCCAATTGCCACAAAGGCCTCGGAACCCGTGGCTCTTGTCGCTTAGCCTGCGTCGAAATCACTCATCGCGCGTCGGCCGCCTGCCCGCCTCCGCGGTCGCATCCCGCAAGCGGGGCCTGCTCCGCGCGCGCGTGCATACTGCATATACATGCCGCCATTGACGTGCAGCGTGGCGCCGGTGATGTAGCCGGCGCCCGGCCGAGGCCAGGAAGGCCACTGCGTGCGCGATGTCTTCAGGCGCGCCGAGCCTGCCCGAGCGGAATCCGTTCGACCAGCGTCTCGCGCTGCGCCTCGGCAATGCGCGTGTCATGTCGGTGTCGATGAAGCCGGGCGCCACGCAATTGACGGTGATGTTGCGGCTGCCGACCTCCTGCGCCAGCGACTTGGTAAACCCGATCAGCGCCGCCTTGGCCGCCGCGTAATTGGCCTGCCCGCATTGCCGCTGACGCCGACCACCGAGCCGATATTGGATGATGCGGCCGTAGCGCGCCTTCATCATGCCGCGCAGCACCGCCTTCGACAGGCGATAGACCGACTTGAGGTTGGTGTCCATGATCGCGTCCCAGTCGTCGTCCTTCATCCGCAGCAGCAGGTTGTCGCGCGTGATGCCGGCGTTGTTGACGAGTATCGCGACATCGCCGTAGCGCTGACTGAATCGCGCTGATCGTCGCCGTCGGTCCCGGTCGCCTCGTTGAAGTCCAGACGCATGCCCGCGCCGCTGTTGCCGGCCTCGTTCAGGTAGGCGCCGATCGCCGCCGCGCCGGCGTCGGTCGTCGCGGTGCCGATCGACCGATGGCGCCGTCGCGCGCCAGCGCCTGCGCGATCGCCTTGCCGATCCCGCGCGCTCGCGCCGGTGACCAGCGCCACGCTGGCGTCGAGTGCCATGGTTCAGGCTTCCTGCTGACTCGCCAGTCAGCGCGCGCCGCCGAGCGCGTCGCCATCGTCGGTCGAGCGCGTACGGCGAGCTCGGGCACCGTGCGCTTGGCTCGAGTCCGGTAAGCACCGGCCGCCGGGCCCGCATTCGACGACGTGCGTCACGCCGCTGCGCGGCGAAGGCGCGCATCGTGTCGGCCCAGCGCACCGGGCTCGCTGCCTGCGCGCGCCAGCGCAGCGCGGATCTGCGTCCGGCGTCGCAGCGCTGGCGACATCGACATTGTGCAGCGACCGGAATCGACGGCGCGCGCAACGTCGACCTTGGCGAGACGTCGCGCGAGCCGCTCGGCCGCGGGCTTCAGCAGCGAGCTGTGGAACGGCGCGCTGACCGGCAGCAGCACGACCGCGCTTCGCGCCGCGCGTCTTGGCCAGCGCGATCGCGCGCTCGACCGCTTCGCGATGACCGGCGATCACGATCTGCCCGGGCGCGTTGAAATTCACCGGTTCGACGACCTGGCCCTGCGCGGCTTCAGCGCAGGCTGCGGCCAGATGCTCGCGTCGTCGAGGCCCATCGACCGCAGCCATCGCGCCGATGCCTGCCGGCACCGCTTCCTGCATCGCCTGCGCGCGAAAGCGCACCAGCGGCAACGCGTCGCGCGAGCGCGAGCGCGCCCGACAGCGACCAGCGCCGCGTATTCGCCGAGGCTGTGGCCGGCGACGACTGCCGGCATCGCGACCGCCCGCCGCGCGCCACGCGCGATACAGCGCGACGTCCGCCGTCAGCATCACCGGCTGCGTATTGACGCGTCTGGTTGAGCTCTTCCGGCCGGGCCGTCGGTCGACGAGCGCCCACAGGTCCTCGCCGAGCGCCGCGCACGCCTCGGCGAAAGTCTGCCGCACCGCGGATGCGCGGTCGAAGCCGGCCATCATCCCGACCGACTGCGAGCCCTGCCCGGGAAACACCATCGCGAGCTTCATCGTTGGTCTGACCGTGCCGCCGATGCGGCAGCAGATGAGTAAAGTCCATCGCGCAGACGGCCCAGGTGAAGCCGCCGCCGACGCCCAGCAGCATGACGTGCTGGCCCGGCTCGGATGCGTCCGTCGCGCACGGCGACGTCGAGCGCCAAGCGGAATCGACGCCGCCGACGTGTTGGCATGCAAGCCGACCGTCGATGACCATGCGCTCGAGCGGCAGGCCGAGCTTCTTCATCGTCGCTTCCATGATACGGATATTCGCCTGATGCGGAATCAGCCAATCGATCGCGCAGCTGCGGGCATGCCGTTGCGCGGCAAGCGCTTCGTGCGCGACCTCGGCGAGCACCTTGACCGCGAACTTGAACACCGCGCTGCCATCCATTTGCACGCAACGGCGTGCCGCTGACCGCGCCGTTGGCAACCGTGCCGGGCACGCGACAGGATGTCGCCGATAGCTGGCCGTCCGCGTGCAGATGCGCGCGACAGGATGCCCGGCGCGTCCGACGGCACGAGCACGACCGCGCCGGCGCCATCGCCGAACAGCACGCAGGTGCCGCGATCGTTCCAGTCGAGGATGCGCGAATAGATTTCGGCGCCGACGACCAGCGCGTTTCTGCGCGCCGCCGGTCGCCACCATCGCGATCGGCGATCGCCAGCGCGTAGACGAAACCGCTGCAGACCGCCTGAACGTCGAACGCCGGGCCGTTCGTCGTGCCCAGCTTGTCCTGCAGGATGCACGCCGTCGACGGAAATATCATGTCGGGCGTCGTCGTCGCGACGATGATGAGATCGACGTCGGCCGGCGCGATGCTCGGCCGCCGCCAGCGCGCGCTGCGCCGCGATGCAGCGCCAGATCGCTGGTCTGCTCGTCCGGCGCGGCGATATGGCGCTGGCAGATGCCGGTGCGCGTGCGCACCCATTCGTCGCTCGGTGTCGATGCGCTGCGCAAGCTCGGCATTGGTCAGCGATCTGCGCCGGCAGGTAGCCGCCGGTCCCGGCGATGCGGCTATGCATCGACGACTCGATCGCCGCGCCGCGCGGCGGACGGCGTGCGCCGGAACCGGCATCGCCGCGATGCCGGCGCGCGATGCGGTCGAGCACGCCGTGTGCCGCCTCGGCGTACGCCTTTTTCAGCGCGTGCTGGAACGCCGAGCACGTCGGCCGCGCCATGACTTTTGACGACGACGCCCTTGAGGCCGATCAGCGTCGCGCCGTTGTAGCGGCGCGGGTCGACTCGCCGCTTGAACGCCTTGCATCGCCGGGACAGCGCGAACACCGCCAGGAGCTTGCGCAGCGGATTGCGCGTGAATTCCTCGCGCAGGAAGTCCGTAGAGCATCAGCGCCGAGGCCTTCCGAGGTCTTCAGCGCGACGTTGCCGACGAAGCCATCGCAAACGACGACGTCGGTCGTCCCTTGTAGATGTCGTCGCCCTCGACGTTGCCGTAGAAGTTGAGGCCCGAGGCTTTCAGCAGCTCGCCGGTCTGCTTGACGACGTCGTTGCCCTTGATGTCCTCTTCGCCGATGTTGAGCAGGCCGACCGTCGGGCGCTCGATGCCGTCGACCGCGGCGACCAGCGCGCTGCCCATGACCGCGAACTGCACCAGCTGCTCGGGCGTGCAGTTGACGTTGGCGCCGAGATCGAGCGCGGTGGTCACGCCGGTGCGCGTCGGAAGCTGCGACGGCGATCGCCGGACGATCGATGCCCGGCAGCGTCTTGAGCACGAAGCGCGAGATCGCCATCAGCGCGCCGGTGTTGCCGGCGCGAGACGCACGCCTGCGCGGCCCGTCCTTGACCAGGTTGATCGGCGACGCGCATCGACGAGTCCTTCTTGTGTCGCAGCGCATCGGCGGGCGGCTCGTGCATCTCGACCACTTCGCTGGCCGCCTGCACGGCGACCCGGTCGCTGGCGATCGTGCGGCTTCGCCGGCGACCGCTTGAGCGCACGCGTTCTCGCGACCGACCAGGATCACTCTGCATCGGGCGTTTCGCTCGAGAAAGCGCGAGCGCCGCGGCGACCGTGACCGGCGGCCCGAAGTCGCCACCCATCGTGTCGACGGCGATGGTGATCGTGTCGGCCGATCGCGCCGGGCGTCGACGCGCCCGCGAGGCTCGACGCGAGCCGCCGAGCCCTGGTGCCGCGCCGGTCGGCCCGGGTCGCGTTCCTCTCATGGTGGTGCCGGACCCGGGACGCCCGGGTCTTTACTCGTCGGCCTTCGGTCTTGACGACTTTCTTGCCGCGATAATAGCCGCTCGGGCTGATGTGATGGCGAAGATGCGACCTCGCCGCTGACCGGCTCCACCGCGAGCGGCGGCTGGGCAGAAAATCGTGGGCGCGATGCATGCCGCGCTTCGACGGCGACTTCTTGTTCTGCTGGACAGCCATTGCCTGTGACTCCTTAAGAATTCGATCGGCACAGAAGCGGTTTACCGCTTCCCGAAATTCCTGTAATCGTCCTGCCGGCACTGCTTAATCCGGATTGCGCGCCTTCAGCGCCGCCAATCCGGCGAACGCGCGAGCGCTTTCCGTCGTCCGTCATCGAACGGCGCGCCGCCGCGCATGCTTCCTCGTCATGGCGCGGCGACAACAGGCAGCGACAGCAGCAGCTCATCCTCGACCAGGTTCCGCGGATCGAGCGTCGTGTCGCGCAGCACGACTTCGGCGTCTTCCGCATCCAGCCGAGCCAACTCGGCCTCGTTGCGCGCGAGCAGCAAGTCGGTCTGCTGCGCTACCGCCGCCCCGAACGGCTGAAGGCAGCGCTGGCACACCAGCGGCACCACGCCGTCGAGCCGCACCGTCAACGAAGGCCGTCCTGCATCGTCGTGCCCGCCGCTGATCCGCCACGCAATCGGCGCCGCGTCGGCGCCCTGCCGCCAACTGATCGGCGGCGCGGGGCAGGCTGCGCGGCGTCGATCTCGCCCGCCAGTCGCTGATTTCGGCGGCGGCCAGTTCGAACGCATCGAAGCGGCCGTGCGCGCCGACGTCAGTCGTCCGAGTCGCCATCTGGATTGGCCTTTGGTCCGGCAGACACCGCGTCCGGCGACGAGTCGCTGATCGGCGGAGCATGGCCCGGCCGCCACAGGCAAGGACAAACGTTGCATAATAGCGGGCTTGCCCTGAGTGTCAAAGAAAACCGTGAAAACAACAACTTCGCCTCGCAGTACGCGAGCGCTGGTGCTCGCCTCGGCTCTCGCCGCTATCGCAAGGCGCTGCTCGAGCGGCTGGGCCTGCCGTTCACGGTCGCCGCGCCGGCGATCGACGAATCGCCGCGAGCCGGACGAGGCGCCCGCCGATACCGCCGTCCGGCTGGCCGGAGGCCAAGGCGCGGGACGTGGCGAGCGCCCATCCCGACGCATTGATCGTCGGCTCCGACCAGGTCGCCGATTTCGAAGGCACGGCCATCGGCAAACCGCGCGATCCTGAGGACGCTCTGGAGCAGCTTCGCGCGCCATGCGGGAGCGCACGATCGTTTTCACACCGGCCTGGCGCTCCTCGATGCGCGCAGCGGGCGTTGCCGCCGCAGCAGCTGGTCGACGTCGCCAGCACGTTTCGACAGCTCGGCGACGACGCGCTCAAGGCCTACGCTCGAGCGCGACCAGCCGTACGATTGCGCCGGTTCGGTCAAGGTCGGAAGCGCTCGGCATCGCGCTGTTCACTCGCGTCGCCAGCGACGATCCGACGGCATTGATCGGCCTGCCGTTGATCCGCGCTGACCGACATGCTGATCGCCGAGGGCATTCGTCCGCTGTGACAGGCCGGGCGCGCCGATGCCGGCAAGCTGCTACCTGTTGCCCAACCTGCTCGGCGCGGTCGAGCCGGCGTCGGTGCTGCCGGCGCGCACGCTGGCCATCGCGCGGCGGCTTGCGTCATTTCGTCGTCGAGACGCCGAAGGCCGCGCGGGCGTTCGTCAAATCGCTGCCGTCCGAGCACCCGCTGCAACGACATCGCCTTCGCCGAGCTGAACGAGCACACGCCGGCGACGAGACGTGTCGAGCGCTGCTCGCGCCGGTCGCTTGGCGGGTGAGGACGTCGCGCTGCTGTCGCGATGCCGGTTGTCCCGGCGTCGCGGATCCCGGCGCGCCGCTGGTCGCCGCGGCCCACGCGCGCTCGGCGTTGGTCGTCGTGCCGCTGGTCGGGCCGTCGGCGCTGCTGCTCGCGCTGATGGCGTCCGGGACTGAACGGCCAGAGCTTCGTCGTTTCACGGCTACCTGCCCGTGCGCGCCGAAGCGCGCGCCGCGGCGCTGCGGGCGCTGGACGCCGCGCGCAGCGCGCAGCGGCGCCACGCAGCTCTTCATCGAGACGCCCTATCGCAACGAGGCGATCGTGGCGGCCGTGCTGGCGGTCATGCCGGCCACGGACGCTGTTCTGCGTCGCCGCCGATCTGACCTTGCCGTCCGAACAGATCGTCAGGCGCACGGTGGAGCATGGCGAACGGCACCGACGTTGCGTCTGTCTGGCAGGCCGGCGATGTTCTTGCTCGGCCGCGATTGACGCCAGGCGACTTCGAACGGTGAATTTGCGACCGGACGAGAGCGCCGCGCAAGCTACTGCTCGTCGGCGTCCGGCCAGTTCTTGATGTAGCTCTTGAGCATCCGGTTCTCGAAGCTCTGCTCCTCGTAGCACCGCCTTGGCGACGTCGTGGAACGATACGACGCCGAGCAGCGTCGGCGCCGTCCATCACCGGGCACGTAGCGCGCGTGCCGCTCGAGCATCGCCCGCCGCAGCTCGCATCACGTCGAGTCCGGTGGTCGCGGTCAGCGGATCGCGCACCGTGATCTCGCTGACCTTGACGATCGCCGAGCGTGCCCTTGCCGCTTCGGCCAGCGCCTCGCAGCACTTCGGCGAACGTCAGCATGCCGACCATCCGGCCGTGGTCCATCACGACCAGCGAGCCGATGTCGTGCTGCGCCATCACCTTGACCGCGTCGAGCACCGATGCCGTCGGGCGTGCGTCGTGAACAGCGCGTTGCCCTTGATGCGCAGGATTTCGCTGACGAGCATGGCGTCTCCTGAGTCATGCGGCCCGGGACGTACGTACGACGTCCGAGCGTGCAAGATTACTCCCGATGCGCCGCACGCGCGCAACGGCTGCCCGACTAACCGCCTCCGCCGTAGAGATAGTTGCGGCAGCCACAGCGTCATGCCCGGGCCATACATACATGATGACCATGCACAGGATCACGATCAGCATGTACGGCATCATGCCCGCGAAGATCTGGTTCAGCGTCACGTGCGGGGGCGACACGCCCTTCAGATAGAACGCCGACATCGCCACCGGCGGCGACAGGAACGCCGCCTGCAGGTTGACGAACACCAGCGTGCCCCACAGGATCGGGTCGATGTTGAAGTGCTTCAGCAGCGGCAGGAAGATCGGCACGAAGATGACGATGATCTCGGTCCATTCGAGCGGCCAGCCGAGCACGAAGATGATCGCCTGCGACAGGATCATGAACTGCAGCGGCGTCAGGTTGAACGACAGCACCCACTGCTCGACCAGCTGCTGCCCGCCGAGAATCGCGAACACCGCCGGAGAACAGCGCCGAGCCGACGAACAGCCAGCACACCATCGCGGTGGTCTTGGCGGTCAGGAACACCGATTGCTTGACGCGCTCCCAGTCGAGCGTCTTCGCCTGAAAGCCCATCAGGAACGCGCCGGCGGCGCCGATCGCGGCGGATTCGGTCGCGGTCGTGATGCCGAACAGAATCACGGCGAGAACGACGATCGTCAGGATGCCCAGCGGCATCACCGACGAGATCAGAAGCTTCAGCAGCTCGAACTGCTCGGCCTCCATCTTCCAGTAGTACCAGAGCAGCACCAGCGCGGTCGCCGCGACGATGATCCAGAAGTAGGCGTAGAACTCGGGCGGCGGGCCCGACTTCCGCAGGCGAGGCCGCACCCTGCTTCGAGCAGCTCGGGATTGCCCATCTCCTGCAGCGCCTCCGGCCTCCTGTCGGCGCAGCCTGCGGCCTCCGTCTCCGGACGAGCCCGCTGCCAAGCTCCTGCGGCTTCTCTTCCTGCGCCGCGGCTGCTGCCGCGGTGGCGCCGGCGCCGCCTGCTTCTGGCGACCGCCGTGGCGACCGGCCTGGTCGGCTCGACATCGGCCATCGGATGGATCACCACGTACCACCAGATGCCCCACAGCGTGCACCGCACAAAGCATCAGCGGAAACAGCGCGGCGAGCAAGATTCGTCAAGAGCATGCCGGTAGTTCGATCGGCGCGCCGCCGATTTCGATGCGCGGCGGCCTTGCCGGGCGCGACGAGCGCGCGCAACAGCCAGACCAGCATGTTGCGCGAATAAGCCTGCCTGAAACTTGCGCACCCAGTCGGACACCGGGATCTTCACTTCGGACTTCGGAGCGATCTTCGGGATTGATCAGCGCCCAGCCGACGATGTAGACGAGGTAGAGGAACGAGAGAAAGAATCCCGGGAACATCGCCGAGGCATAAAGCTTGACCACCGACTGGCCGGCGACCGCGGCGTACACGATGATCATCACCGAGGGCGGAATGAGGATGCCGAGCGTGCCGCCGGCGGTGATGACGCCGGACGCGAGCTTGACGTCGTAGCCCGCCTTCAGCATCGGGTTGAACGCGATCACGCCCATCAGCACCACGACCGCGCCGACGAGGCCGCTGGCGATGCCCCAGAACGTGCACACGATCAGCGTCGCGACGGCGAGCGACGCGGGCACGCCGCGAAACGCGAGCTGGATGCTGTAGAACATCTTGTCGACCAGCGCCCCTCGCTCCATCACGTAGCCCATCAGCACGAACAACGGGATCGAGATCAGCGACTCGTTGTTCATCGCGCCGTAGGTACGCTCGACGATCGAGGTCGAAGACGCGGTTCTGCGTTCCAGGCTTGCGCCGGGTCGTAGAACGCGATGAAGCCGAACATCATGCCCAGCCCCATCAGCGTGAACGCCGTCGGGAAGCCCAGCATGATCACGATCACGATCAGCGTGAGCATCAGCAGGCCCGAGTGCCGGATCGCTCACAGCTTCACGTCTCCTCGTTGCGCCCATGCCGCGCTGGCGCGCCGCGTCGTCGATCTCGTGGACGTGCGCGATCGCGCGCTCGCGCGACTCCTCGTCGACGTAGGCGCTCGTCGGCGAGCTGCTGCTCGACCACGTCGATTTCCTCGGCGTCCTTCAGCCGTTCCGGCCACTGCCCGGTCTTCAGGCAAACGACGCAGCGCACGATCTCCGCCAGCCCCTGCAGCATCACCAGCGATGCCGGCGATCGGGATGATCGCCTTGAACTGGATAGACCGGCGGGCCCTTCCGAGGTGACGTTCGAGTGCTCGCGGATGCGCCACGAGTCAGCGGCGTAGTCGTAGCCCGGCGTACATCAGCGCCGAGGATGCCCGGAATAGAAGAACGCGATGTACAGCACCAGGTCGAGCGTGGCCTGGGTGCGCGGCCGCATCGAGCTGTAAAGGAAGTCGCCGCGGACGTGCGCGTTCTGCGCCAGCGTGTAGGCGCCGCACATCATGAACAGCGTGCCGTACAGCATGTTGTTGATGTCGAAGATGCACGCCGTCGGCGCGTTGAGGATGTAGCGCTTGAACACCTCGACGCAGACGACGGTCATCAGTCCGATGATCAGCCAGGCGGCAGCCTTGCCCGCCCAGGTGCTGATGCGATCGGCGGTATGCAGAAACGTTGTGCGTTCATGGATCGCGCCGTTGCTTCGATCGGAAGCCATTCAAAAAACGAGGCATCATCCGGGCGCCGAGCGCCGGATGATGCCTTCGAGCCTCCAGACCCGCGTCAGGCTTTTTTCTGCCGGCTTCTTGGCCGCCGAAGTAGTGGTCGTACGCCATGCGCCGGCTGACGTAGGTGTCCATGTCCCATTTCACCGCGCGCTCGGCGAACTCCTTCTGCGACTCGATGATCTCCGTGAACAGCGGGTTGTCCGCCGACTTCTTCGCCGACGACCTGGTCGAAGATCTCGAGCTGCTTCTGCAGGATCGACGTCCGGCGTCTTGTAGAACTTGACCTTGTCCTTGGTCTGCAGCTCGATGTAGTCCTTCGAATAGCGGTCGATCGCCTTCCACGTCATGTCCGGCGGACGCCGCCTCCACCGCGTAGCGCGATGATCGCCCTGCATCTTGTCCGGCAGCGCGTCGTACTTGCGTCTTGTTGAACGTGATCTCGAACTGCTCGGCGTTCTGGTGGTAGCTCTGCAGCATGCACACCTTGGACACGTCCGGGAAGCCGAGCAGCGCGATCGGAGGTGGCGTTGTTGAACTCGGCCGCGTCGAGCAGGCCGCGGTCCATCGCCGGCACGATCTCGCCGCCGGGCAGCGCGTTCACCGCGGCGCCCATGCCGGTGAACAGGTCGATCGAGATGCCGACCGTGCGGTACTTGAGGCCCTTGAAGTCGTCCGACCTTGGTGATCGGCTTCTTGAACCAGCCGAGCGGCTGCGTCGGCATGCGGGCCGTAGGGGAACGACACGACGTTGGCGCCGATCGACGCGTAGAGCTTGTCGAGCAGTTCCTTGCCGCCGCCGTACTTGTGCCAGGACAGCAGCATGTTGCGCGTCCATGCCGAACGCCGGGCCGGAGCCCCACAGCGCGAGCGCGTTCTGCTTGCCGTAGTGGTAGACCAGCACGCCGTGGCCGCCGTCGAGCGTGCCCTTCGACACCGCGTCCAGCAGGCCGAACGCCGGCACCACGGCGCCCGCGGGCAGCACCTCGATCTTGAGGTCGCCGCCGGTCATGTCGTTGACCTTCTTGGCGTAGTCGAGCGCGTACTCGTGGAAGATGTCCTTCGACGGCCAGGTGCTCTGCCAGCGCATCGATGATCGGGCCGGCCTGGCCCTTGGCGATCATCGGAAAGCCGAGCGTCGCCGCGCCGGCCGCGGCGCCGGTCGCGGCTTGCAGGAACTTGCGGCGGGAGCCGGGGGTCTACAGCGTGGCTCCGGCAATACCGGAGCGATGGATTTGCGCTTCATGCTTCCTCCTAGGAAATCGGCGTCGCTGCGCCTTTCGGGACTGCCCATGGACAACCCACTTTTAGATCCGTGCAGGCGGGTCGCGCATACGCCGTGCTCCCGTCTGCCGCTGGGCGGTGGTTATACGCCAGACTGTCGTGGGCAATCTGTCAGAATCCTCAAGCGACGCAAAAATCCTCCACGAGGGCCCTATACTTCATCGCCGCTGCCAAGGGAGGCGCCGTCCGGTTGTGCCCGAGCGCCTTAGCGATTCGGTCTCGACGGATTGCAACCGGGGTTGCGAAACAAAACCTGCGCCCACGCAGCGAGACGGAGAAACCCATGTACCAGCAGAACTACGACCCGATGGGCAATGTGTTTCTGTCCACCATCGTCGCGGCGATTCCGATCCTGACGCTGCTGTACTTCATCGCGCTTGCACCGGCATCGCGATGCGCACGGCAACGTGCACCTCGGCATCTCGGCGCCCTATGCGGCGTTCTTCGGCGTCATCGCCGCGTTCCTGGTCGTCATGCCTGGTGTTCAAGATGCCGGTCGCGTCGGCGGTCTCGGCGTTCGCGCTCGGCACGCTGTCGGGCTTCCTCGGCATCATCTGGATCGTCCTGGCCGCGATGTTCCTGTACACGATGAGCGTCGTCAGCCGGCAAGTTCGAGATCGTGAAGGAGTCGATCGTCCACATCTCGTTCGACCGGCGACTGCAGTGCGTGCTGATCGCGTTCTCGTTCGGCGCGATCATCGAGGGAACGTCCGGCTTCGGCACGCCGGTCGCGATCGCCGGCGCCGTGATGGTCGGGACTCGGCTTCAAGCCGTTCCAGTCCGCCGTGCTGAACCTGCTCGCCAACACCGCACCGGTCGCGTGGGGCGCGATCGGCACGCCGATCGTCACGCTGGCCGCCGTGAGCGGCCTCGACCAGGTCACGCTGTCCGCGATGGCCGGCCGCCAGCTTGCCGTTCGTGTCGATCCTGGTGCCGTTCTGGCTGGTCGCCACGTTCGTGAAGATGGAAGGCGGCACGTGGAAGGAAGCGTTCGAGGTGTGGCCGGCCGCGCTGTGCGCGGGCGGCACGTTTGCGGTGATGCAATGGTTCGCCTCGGGGATCAACGAAGCTGCACTCTGATGACCGACGTCGGTCTCGGGCGTCTTCTCGGTCATCTGCACCGCGCTGTTCCTGCGCTTTGTCTGGCATCCGAAGACGCGCTTCCTGCTCAAGTCCGATCGCGAGGCGCTGGCGAAAGCCGGCAAGAGCACGCGCGACCGCGACCACCGACAACACGCGAATGGAAGTACAAGTACACGGCGGCGGAAACGATCTACGCCTGGCTGCCGTGGCTGATCCTGATCCTCTGCTGCGCGCTGTGGGGCGTGCCGGCGTTCAAGAAGCCTATCTGAACAACCTGTTCTCGGGCGTCACGTTCAGCACGACGCTGCTCGGCTCGACGTTCGGCGGCACGCTGTCGCTGCCGGTATGGGACATGCCGTCGCTGCACAACCTGGTGCAGCGGATGCCGCCGGTGGCGCCGGTCAATGCCAAACCCGAAGCGGCGCGATTCGCGATCAACTGGCTGTCCGCGGCCGGCACCGGCGTCTTCGTCGCGGCGCTTCTGTCCGGGCTGGTCCTCGAGCTGAGCGCGGCGCAGTGGAAGGAGCGCTTTCGTGCAGACGGTGCACCGGATGAAGATTCCGGTCCTGGTCATCGGCCAGGTGCTCGGGCTCGGCTTCCTGACCCGCTACTCGGGCACCGACGCGGTCCTCGGCCTCGCGTTCACCGGCGCCGGATTCATGTATCCCTTCTTCGCGGCGTACCTGGGCTGGCTCGGCGTTTTCCTGACCGGCTCCGACACGGCGTCCAATGCGCTGTTCGGCAGCCTGCAGCGCATCACCGCGCAGCAGCTCCACCTGAACGAGATCCTGATCGTGGCGACCAACTCGACCGGCGGCGTCATGGGCAAGATGATCGACGCGCAGTCGATCATGGTGGCGTGCGCGGCCTGCTACGACGACCCGAAGGAGCGCGTCGCACGCGCTGGGACCGATCTTCCGCACGGTGTTCTGGTATTCGATCGCCGGCGCCGCGGTCATCGGCATCATCGCGATGCTGCAGGCCTATGTGTTCCCGGGGATGATTCCGATACCGCCGATCGGGCAGCGAGCGGCGCGGCGGGCCGACGACGATGCTCCCGTCGCGGCCCGCCGGGTTTACCGGGTCAGCGTCGGGGCAGCGGCGACGTCCGGCCGCCGATGCGCGGTCAGACCTTCTCCCAGCTTTCGGCGCTCGCACCGGCGAGCGCTCTCGCACCCGCTCTTTCGTCTCGGCCGAATTCCGCTGCGGGTCCTCGTAGATCAGCCAACGCCCATCGTCGAGCACATCACGCCCGATCGGCGAGACCCCGACCGCGGCACGGAACGATTGCGCTCGACCAGCAGGACGGAAATGCCTTCACTGCGCATCGACACTGATGATGCGGAAGACTTCCTGAAACGATCAGCGGCGCGCGGGCCCTGTGCGACGGCCCGCCGTCCCAGCAACAGCAGCTTCTTGGGATTTATCAGCAGGGCTCGCGCGATCGACAGTATTTCCCTGCTCGCCGCCCGAGAGCTGGCGACCTTTGTTCGGTCTCTAGCTGCGCGGCGAGTCGCTGGCAAACAGCCGTAGATTCGCGGAATCGTCCATGGCCCCGGCCGCTCCAGCGGCACGGCGGAGATTTTCATTCGACGGTGAGGTTGGCAAAGATCTGCTGCGCCCCTCGGGGACGTAACCGACACCGAGCGCCGCGATGCGAAACGGCGGCCAGCGCCGTGATCTCGCTGCCGAATATCGTCACTGCGATCCCTGGCGCGGCCGGGGTAAGCCCGACCAGGGTGCGCAACGTCGTCGTCTTGCCTGCACCGTTGCGTCCGAGCAGCGCGATAACCTCGCCTTCCGCGACCGTGGAGGCGATACGCCGTGCAAGATGTGGCTCTGCCGTAATATGTTTGCAGCTCTGCAGCTTCGAGGACGTCTCATGCGGCTTTCCCGAGGTAGGCCGCTTGCACTCGTTCGTCGGTGAGCGATCTCGCTCTGGCGTTCCTTCGCGCGAGGAACCGCCCTCGGCGAGCACGGTGATCCGGTCGGCGAGATGGAAGACGACGCGCATGTCGTGCTCGATCAGCAGCGATCGTAAGCTTGCTGATCCTTGTGCAGCCGTCGGATCAGTCCGGGTGATGTCGTAGTGTCTCCTGATCGCCCATGCCGGCGGTCGGCTCGTCCAGCAGCAGCAAGCTGCGGCTTCGAGTGCCAGCGCCATCATTGATCTCGGCGGCGTGCGCTGGTCGCCATGCGGCAAGTCTCGCCCACCAGCGCGGCCGGCCTTGGCGGCCAAGCCCGCCCATATCGAGCAGCATCGATACGCTCGCGCGATCTGCGCAGTTCCGCGCGTCGCGCCGGAGCCACGGGCCGCGGCGCAGAGCCGGTAGCGACCTCGACGGCGATCCGAAGGTTCTCGCGCACGGTGAGCTCGGGAAAGATCTCGGTGATCTGAAAGGTTCGCGCCATGCCCATTCCGACTGCGCGTCGTCGGGCGGAGCAGCCTGGTGACATCCCGGCCGTCGAACAGGATGCGTCCCGACGTCGGCGGGAAGAATCCGCTGATCAGATTGAAGAAGCGTCGGTCTTGCCGGCGCCGTTCGGGCCGATACACCGCGCGCAGCTCGCCTGGCGCGACCGTGCATCGATACGTCACGCGACGGCGACCAGGCTGCCGAAGTGCCTGGTCGGCGTTCTGCCACGCTCGAGCAGGCTCATGCACGTCCCTTTCGCTCGCACGATCCCGAGAACGCCGCGCGGAAGAACAGCACGACCAGCACGATACGAACAGGCCCGATGAACGACATCCAGTTCTCGGTGTGGCTCGAAACGTAGTCCTGCAGAACGACGAAGATCGCTGCGCGCTGATCAGCGGACCCCAGAACGAGCGCATGCCGCCCAGCACCGCCATGATCGACGAAATTGCCCGGACTGTCCCAGCGCGAACGCGCGCGGGATCGGCGAAGTTGCTGAGCAGCGCATGAGCGTTCCGGCCAAGGCTCACGAAGAAGCACTGAGATCGACGAACGACAGCCCAGATGTGACGCTCCGACCGGAATGCCGAGAAAGCGCGCGCGGCGCTCGTTCTCGCGGATGGCGCATCATGCGTGCGGCCGAACGGCGAGCGCAGCATGCAACGCACATCAACGTGACCGCGATCGCGAAACAGTACCAGCGCGAAGTAGTAGAAAGCGCACTTGTCGTTGCGCAGAAGGTCGATCTTGGAACGAGCCGAAATCGAGCGGCTGGCGCTTCCAGCCGCGCCAGCGCCGTCGTCGCCGCCGGTAACCGAGTTCCAGCTGAACGCGATGAAATAGAAACACCTGCCCGAAGGCGATCGTCGACCATGGCGAAGTAGACGCCGCGAGCCGCACGATCAGCGTACTGACCGACCAGTCGCCGCTGAAGGTGCCGGTCGCGACGCCGACCAGGATGCCGAGCCGGCGTGCTCGGGAGCGACGGTACTTGATCGTCATCGGCGGCGCCATAGGCGCCGAGCCTCGAAATAGGCGGCATGACCGAACGACAGCACGCCGGTGAAGCTCAGAGCAGGAAATTGAGCGACATGGCGGCGAGGCCGAGCACCAGCACGCGAGCTCGCCGAGCGCGGTGTAGCCGCCGACCAGCGGTCATCCAGAACGGCGTCGCGACGAGCAGCCGCCCAGATGGTCGCGAGCGCGGCGACGGCAACCAGCGCCACTCGTTTCGTAGATCGGGCGTCACGTCATCCTGCCTTCCTCGCCGAGCAGGCCGCGCGGGCGGACCAACAAGCACGAGCGCCATCATCACGTAGATGACCGCCTCGCTCGCCGAGCGGAAAGAACACCGTCGGTGATGCCCGCTGCGAGCGCCGATCAGCAGTCCGCCGAGCAGCGTGCCGGTGAGCAGCCGAGACCGCCGACGATGATGGCGACGAAGCTCGGCATGAGCAGCGAACGTCGCCGATCGGTCGGCTGCAAGCCCGATCTGGCCGGCAGCGAGCACGCCGGCCAGCCCGGCGAGATAGATGCCGAGGCCGAAATTGAGCGTGCGCAGCATCCGCACATTGACGCCGAGCGCCGAGACGGTCTCGAGGTCGAGCCGTGCCGGCGCGGATGCGCACGCCGAGGCGCGTAGCGGCGAGAATGAGGAACAGGCATGGCGACCACGAGCGCGACCAATCGCCACCATGAACATGCGATAGCCGGTCAGGAAGAAGAATTCGGAGCTCAGCGGCGTAGAGTCAGGCGGGACGGAGTACGGAGCGCCTTTGCGCGCCCCAGATCTGGCGCGCAGGACGTCCTCGGTGCGTAGGCGAGCCCGAAGGTCGAGCAGCAGGCCGTAGAGCGGGTCGCGTCCGTAAAGCTGGCGAGAGCAGACTTCACTCGACGACGATCCCAACCGCCGGCAGTGGCGAAGCGCATCGCGAGACCGCCCCAGAAGCCGACATAGGGAATCAGCGTGTAACGCGATAATAGCGCGCCCAGTGCGAGGAAGCCCCTGGGCGAATTGATCACGCCGCCTGCTGAGGATCAGCGAGCCCGAGGCCATCAGCGCGTAGAAGCGCGCCGACGATGAGGCCGTTAAATACATTGAACAGCAGTGAGCTGCGTCATGTGGCCTGTGGCGGTGCCGGATCACGTGGTGCCGTGCGTCGCACACGCGAGTCGCGCAGGCCGAGTCGCGACCGGCAGCACGCGTCCTCGCCCGATGCCTTCCTGACGGGCTTCGCGGGCGAGAGCCTCGAGATGCGGTGGGCGCAGCGTGCGCGGTGCGCACGCCGCGCCCGCCGCTCTCCCAGCAGACCTGCCGCCAGCGCCATTTCATGCATTACAGCCGGTTTCTTCGAGCGGTTCCCGCGGCGTCGTGCCCTCTGATCGACCTCGGTTCACCTTTGAACAGATCGTCCGGCGCGCTGCTCCCGGAGCCTGCGCCTGGCCGACGAACAGGCTGGGGATGAGCTGGCCCTGCCCCGCGCGGCAGGAACGCCCCGTCGGGCAGCACGTTGCGAGACCTCTCGGGTGGCAGCTTCAGGCCCGAAAGCGCCTTGGCCATTCGCACGGCGTCGAGCGACCGGCCTCGCTGGCGGCCAGCATTGCCCAGGTGGCCGCGGTCGATAAACCGGAACCACGCGTGCCGTCGGAACGCGGCCGGTCTTCCTGATAGTCTGACGAAATCCATTATGGGTAACGTCTGGCTGATTCGCAGTACCACTCGAAGACCCAGGTTCCGATTCTCGCCTCGGGCTGGCAGGCCTTCCGAGGCGCCCTCGAGCTCCCGCGCGACCGACCTGGCGAGATGAAACCGGCCTGCCGAGGCCGAACTGGACGGCCTGCTTCATGGGCGCTGAATCATCGTCGCCGCCCTGCGTGAGGAAGATGACGATGACGTCGGGATTCGCCGCCCGTGCGCCTTGATGAGGATACGACGAGAAATCGGTGGTCCCGAGCGGCGTCAGGTCGGCGCCGACCTTGGTGTAGCCCGCCCTCGTGCCCGCCTTCCTCGAGGCCCGCCCGCAGCAGGCAGCCCGAACGCGTAATCCGGGGTGATGAAGTACCACCTCTCGCCCGCGCTCTTGATCAGCGACGGCGTCGGCGGCGTTGGGCTTCCCATCTGCGTCGTAAGCTCGTAGCACCTGGAATACGTTCCAGGTGGTACGTGGCGCCGGTGACCGCGTCGGTAATCGCGGGCCGCCGGGGACGACGTGCAACACACGTTCTCGGCTGCTGACGTCGGCCATCGCGCTGTCGCCAGCGCCGGAATCTGACGTTGCCGAGCAGGAAATTCAACCCTTGTCGCGCCTGGATCGGGGCTTGCGCCGCCTTTGCACGGCGGTCCCGGCATTTCGCCGCTGGTCGAGTCCTCGACGACGGCAGCTGCGTGCCCGGCGCCTCGAGAACCCCGCCCTGGGCATTGATCTGTTCGATGCGAGCTGGCAGCCGATCAGCCTCGTTCTTGCCGGCGGCGCGTGCATGGTTCCTGTCAAGCGGATTATCGAGGCCGATCTTGACGGGTTCTTCACCGCGAGCCGCGATGACGAACGGGCCCGCAACCCGTGGCGCGCGCCAGGCGGCGGCAGCGGCCTTCAATAAAGTACGGCGGCTCACGCCCCGTCCGGGATACTCGAGCCGTCATTTCGCCCTTCCTCCAATGTTCAAAGTGGATGCGTCAGCGTCATTCAGCTTACGGCATTGAAATAAATCGGCCGCAACTGACGCTCCGTGCGGTGCGATCAGTTGCCCTGATTTTTGTGCTTCCAGCTGAACGAGCGGCTCGATCCGGCCTTGACTCCCAGACGGGTTTTCGCAGATGCGGCCATTGGAGCGCAGTACCAACCGCACGCAGGTCGGTGAGAACCCGTCAGTTTGCTGACAAATTCTCGTCCGACAGATCGCATCGCGACCGTCCTGCCGCGACTCTATACAAAGATCGAAGACGCGGCAATTCCGAAGCAAGGTTGCGGGCAGCATTGCGCGTTCCGCGGTGGCTCGCCGGTATACAGGCTGACCGGCGAGGCGGGATCGACGTCCGCTGTGCCGTGATCAGGAAGCCATCGAACGTCGCTCGCGCAGCGCCTGCGCCAACGTGCCCGCTGTCGACGTATTCGAGCTCGCCGCCGACCGGGACGCCGCGCGCGAGCCGCGTCACCTTCAGGCCGCGGGCGCTGCAGCAGCTCGCCGATGTAGTGCGCGGTCGCCTCGCCTTCGTTGGTGAAATTGGTCGCGAGCGACGACTTCGCGCACCTCGCCGTCCGCGCGCGCGCTTGAGCAGTCGGTCGAGGCCGGATCTCCTTCGGGCCGATGCCGTCGAGCGGCGACAGGCGTCCCATCAGCACGAAATAGAGCCCGGCGTACGCCTGCGTGTGCTCGATCATCAGCAGGTCGGCGGGCGTCTCGACCACGCACAGCATGCGCCGCGTCGCGCTTCGACGAGCGGCACAGCGCGCAGAGCTCGTCTTCGGTGAAGCGTGTTGCAGCGCTCGCAATGGCGGATCGTGCGCGTGGCCGCTTCCAGCGCGCGTCGCGAGGCCGCTGTCCGCCCTCGCGATCGTGCTGCAGCAGGTGCAGCGCCATGCGCTGCGCCGCCTTCGGGCCGACGCCGGGCAGGCAGCGCAGCGCCTGCGTCAGTTCGTCGAGGCAGGCAGGGTCACGGGTCAGCGTCACGCGGCCCGTCAGAACGGCAGCTTGAATCCCGGCGGCAGCCCGAGGCCGCGCGGTCATCGCCGACCATCTTCTCCTGCGACGGCGGCCTCGACCTTGCGCACGGCGTCGTTGATCGCCGCCGCGACGCAGATCCTCGAGCATGTCCTTGTCCTCGGCCGAGCAGCGACGGATCGATGGTCACGCGCTTGACGTCGTGCCGGCCGGTCATCAGCACCTTGACCAGGCCCGCGCCCGACTGGCCCTCGACTTCCATCGCGGCGATCGCCTCCTGCGCCTTTTTCATGTTTTCCTGCATCGGCCTGCGCCTGCTTCATCAGACCGGCGAGCTGGTTCTTCATCATGGTCGGGTTCCTGCGACTATCGGATTGGGTTTGATCGAGTCGGGTCTTGATCGTCGCGTCGAAGCCGCGACAGCACGTCCTGCACGAACGGATCGTCGCGAAACGCGCGCCTCGGTCTTGGCCTGCGCTTCGGCGCGCTCGCGCTTTTCCTGCGCCGCGAGCGTCGCGACCCGCCGCCGCGTCGACATCGAAGCGCAGGCGGACGCGGCGTCCCAAGCGCCTCGTTCGAGCGCCGCCTTCAGCTTGTCGGCGTAGGCCTTGTCGGTCAGGTGTCGCGCTGCTTCCGGGACCGCGAGCACGATTTCGTTGCCGGCGATGGCTTTGAGCTCGGTCTGCGCCGCGAGTTGCAGCGCGATGCCCGAGCAGCTTCAGTCCGGCGACGAATGCCGGCCAGTCGGCGATCTCGCAACGGCGCGGAGCCGTGGCGCCGCGGCTGGCCGGCGCAGCCGCCAACGCGCGGCGCGGCTGGCGCGGCAACGCGGCGGCGCGACGTCGATCGGCGCTGCGCCGCCGACCGCTGCTGCGTCGCCGGCCTCGCGAGCGACGTTGCGCACGGCCGGCTTGCCTGCGCCGAAGGCCCGCGCCCGGCTCGAACGCGCAGCAGACGCAACAGCGTCATCGCAGAACCCGGTCGCTTCGTCCGGCGCGAGCGCGCAGGTCGGCGCGGCCCTGCACGCAGATCTGGTAGGCGAGCTGCACGCGCTTCCGGCGTGAACGCCGTCGCGTAGCTGGCGATACGCGCTCGGCGTCGGGCAGCGCATCGGCCGCCTCGCGGGACGGTCTGCGCGACGGCGATGCGGTGAAAGAGCGACGCCAGCTCGTCCAGCGCGCGCGGCGAGCGACACGCTGCGCTTCGGCCAGCGCCGTCGGCCTCGGCAAGCAGCGCCGGGCCATCGCCGGCGAGCAAGCGCATCGGCGATCCGGATAGACGTACTCGGCGTCGACCGCACCGAGCATCGTGCGCACCGACGGCGTCGCGCACTTCGCCTGCGCCGTAGGCGATCGCCTGGTCGAGCACCGACAGCGCATCGCGCATCGAGCCGCGCGCGCTGCGCGCAGCAGTGCCACGCGCCGCGTCGTCGAAGGCGATGCCCTCGGCGTCGAGGATATCGGCGCAGCCGCGCCGCGATCATGCGCCGCGGCAGAGCAGCTTCAGGTTGAACTGCAGGCAGCGCGACAGCACCGTGACCGGGATCTTCTGCGGATCGGTCGTCGCCAGGACGAACTTGACGTGCTCGGGCGGCTCCTCGAGCGTCTTCAGCATCGAGTTGAACGCCGCCTTCGACAGCATGTGCACTTCGTCGATCAGGTAGACCTTGTAGCGGCCGACCGTCGGCGCGTAGCGCGCGTTGTCGAGGATCTCGCGCATGTTGTCGATGCCGGTGTTCGACGCCGCGTCGAGCTCGAGCAGATCGACGAAGCGGCCGGCGTCGATGTCGATGCACGCCGGACACACGCCGCACGGCGTCGCCGTGACGCCGTTGTCACGCAGTTGAGGCTCTTGGCCAGGATGCCGCGCGATCGTCGTCTTGCCGACGCCGCGCGTGCCGGTGAGCAGGTACGCGTGATGCAGGCGTCCGCGCTCGAGCGCGTTGGTCAGCGCCTGCACGACATGCTCCTGGCCCGACCAGCTCGGCGAATGTCTTCGGCCGCCACTTTGCGGGCGAGGACTTGTAGCTCATTGGCTGCTGATTACGTTAGCGTTTAGCAAGCAATGCGCGATCGCTCGCGTCGCGTTGCAGCGACCGGTGCTATTTGCGCGTCGCGATCGGTTTCAGGCAAGGCGCTCGAGCCGACGCAGGCGCGCCGTGTACCAATGATGTACATGAGCGTCTCGGCGGCGGGCAACGCAGCATCGAAGCCGAACTGACGCGCAAAGAAGGGTGGCGAGCCGGACCCCGGCACTTGCAGAGAATAGCTATGGCTGCTTCCTTCCGGACCTGACCAGGTTCACCACCATGCAATGCGGGGCGGCCCGCCGTTGATCGTTGCCGCGTGCTGCGTCGCATCATTATCGGCGAAGCAAGCCGATGCAGCAAGCAACGCGACGTGCGATGCTCGATGCAACGCGGATTCAGCCGTCCGCCTGGCGTCATCGGCGGACGGCTATGAATCAGCGCATCATGCATTGAGTCGGATTCGCACACGCCTTCTGCAGCGTATCTGCATCGCCGGTCTCGATGCCGGTGGTGGCCGTGCGGTCCATCGCAACCCCGCCGCCGCCGCCTTCGCCGAACGACTTGACCGTGCTGCTTCGCGACCGGGCCGGGCGACCTGGTTCGTCGGCGCCGACGATCAAGGCGCGGGCATCGACTACGACCTTCGCGCACATGTTCGCCGGAGCAGGAGGGAACGACGCTCAGGGTGGTTCCTACCGGCGACCCGGTCGAGAAGCTGGCCGATGCGGGAACTGGAGCGCGCTTCGGGGCCGGCAGCTTGTATCTTCCCGGCCGGCGAGATCGTCCGGCACCGGCGAATCGCCGTCGCTCTATTCGTCGGCCTACTACGCCGCCGAACCGGTACTGATCTACAACATCGACGGCTTCAAGCCGGAGTCCTGGGCGGGATCTGGCCGAGCGAAACCGTCGGCGTTCTCGAAGGCGGCGGCCTCGCGAGCCGCTTTGGTCCAAGGTCCGCGCCGAACATCCCGAAGTCCGATGGCAGATGATCACCCTGCCCTCGACCGAAGGCGCTGATCAGCCAGGTATCCGACGGGACGTTGGACTACGCGATCGTCGCGTCCCACGATGCCGAAGCGCGCGTCAACGTCTATCTCAACTTCGACAACGCGCTTCGCCGTCGCCGGCAAGCAGCAACTGGTCTGGGCATTCCCGCCCGGCGAGCGCCATGCTGCGCGACAGAGTCAACGCAGTTCTTCGCGCAGCTGTCGCCGCGACGGCACGACTGCAACGGCTGGTCGAGCGCTATTTCTCGCTATGGCACAGTGCTCGCGCATCGACGCCGGCGTGTTTCAGCGATCGCATGCAAGTCGACTCTGCCGCAGCTTCGCAGTGCTGTTCCAGCGCGCGCAGACAGAAACCGGGATCGAATGGCGGCTGCTCGCCGCGATCGCGTACCAGGAGTCGCAATGGGATCCGCTCAGGCGACCAGCGAGACCGGCGTGCGCGGGCTGATGCAGCTGACCGAGGAGACCGCGCGCCACCTGGGCGTGCGTCGATCGCCTCGATCCCAAGGCAAGCATCATCGCCGCGGCGCGCTATCTGCGCGAGTCTGAAGCGACAAAGCTGCCGCAGCGCATCAGCCGAACCCGACCGCACCTGGCTCGCGCTGGCCGCATACAACATCGGCATCGCGCATCTGGAGGACGCTCGCATGCTGGCGCAGAAGCAGAAGCTCGACCCGGACCTCCTGGACCGACGTCAGAAGAAGACGCTGCCGCTGCTCGCGCTGCCCGAGTATATCGACATCGATGCGAAGTACGGTTACGCCCGCGGCGGAATGCCGGTCGCGTTCGTCGATCGCGTGCGCGCCTACTACGACATCCTGCTCGTCCAGCAGCCTGCCGTTGCAGCCGCGATTGCGGATGTTCTCGGGCAGCCGCCGATGACGAACAGCGGCGCAGCCGATGGAACAAGCGCAAAGCACGCTGTCGCGCAGCTTCGCCGAACAGCTGCGAGGGACCTGCTTTCGCGAACGGCAGATTCCTCGGCTTCACCTCGGAATGAGGCTCGTTGTTCCGGTCATGTACGGTTGCAGCACTTCGGGCACATCGATGCCGCCGTCGGCGCGCTGGTAATTCTCCATCACCGCGACCAGAGTACGACCGACGGCGAGACCCGAGTCCGTTGAGCGTGTGCACGAGAGCTCCGGTTTGCCTTGCGCGTTGCGAAATCGCGCCTGCATGCGCCGCGCCTGGAACGCTTCGCAATTCGAGGCACGACGAGATCTCCCGGTACGTGCCCTGCGCCGGCAGCCACACTTCAGATCGTAGGTCTTGGCGCTGGCGAAGCCCGATGTCGCCGGTGCACAAGCGCCATCGACGCGATAGGGAAGCGCGAGCCTTCTGCAGGATCGCTTCGGCGTGCCCGGTCAATTGCTCGAGCGCGTCGTACGAGGTGCTCGGGGCTGACAATCTGCACCAGCTCGACCTTGTCGAACTGGTGGACTGGCGGATCATTCCGCGCGTGTCCTTGCCGTAACTGCCCGCCTCCGAACGAAAACACGGCGAGTGCGCGGTGAGCCGGAGTGGCGGTGCACGCTGGCGGCGACGATCTGGTCGCGCGCGAAATTGGCCAGCGGCACTTCGGCGGTGGGGATCAGGTACCAGCGCCCCTCGTCCGGTGCGCCGCCCTTCGCCGCCCAGAACAGGTCCTCCTCGACCCCTGGCAGCCGGCGGTGCCGACCAGTGCGTCGGCATTGACGGAAGATAAGGCATCACTAGCATTCCGCGTAGCCGTGCTCGGTCGTGTGCGTATCGAGCATCAGCTGCCTCCAGCGCCCGGTGCAGGCGCGCGACGGCGCCGCGCAGCGCATAGTAACGGGCGCCGGAAATTCTTTCGCCGACACGTCGAGGTCGAGGCCGCCGACCGCCGTGCCGATGTCGACGTGATCGCGCGGCGCAAAGTCGAACGTCCTCCGGGCTGCCCCAGCGGCGGACTTCGGCGTTATTGTCGGCCTCGGAGGATCCCGACCGGAACGCTCGCATGCGGCAGGTTTGGGCATCGCCAGCAGCCAATCGCGGACCGCGCTGCTGCACGGCCTCGAGATTGCGTCCGAGCGAAGTCAACTCGTCGCCGATGCCGGCGACCTCGCGTGTTGCCGAT